>Ga0315277_10000604_pt1 | contig 56667 bp, 36 predicted proteins | sample YL17G05_15_MG_FD_203695 | JGI IMG/M metagenome (GOLD analysis project Ga0315277, IMG submission 203695) | Sediment microbial communities from Yellowstone Lake, YNP, Wyoming, USA - YL17G05_15 | ecosystem: Environmental > Aquatic > Freshwater > Lake > Sediment | place: USA: Wyoming | collected... | reverse complement strand
AGCAGCAGCGATCGCCGTCTGGTGAGAACCAAGGAGATGGAGCAGCGCATCCTGGCTGCCGCAATGAGCTGAAATCGTGGCCGAATCAACTTTCCTATGCCCCGGCAACCGACGTTTGACCCATAAGGACTGCGAAGTTCGGCGTTTGCTGCGGGCTATCAACCGAATGCATGGAAGACCAGCGATGGAAAGCTTCTGTTTACTTCCTTGAAAGGTCTGGTCACGATCGATCCCGAAAAACTCCTTTCAAATGCACTCATCCCGCCGGTTCACATAGAGAAGGTTTTGATTAACAAGAAAACGGCGGATACGTTTCATCATGCGGTGATCCCGCCGGGTGAAGGAGAGGTGGAGATTCAATATACGGCCTTGAGCTATCTGGCTCCCGAGAAGATGCAATTCAAGTATCAACTGGAGGGGTACGATAAAGAATGGATCGATGCCGGCACGCGACGATTCGCCCATTATGCCGGCCTTCCGCCGGGAGAGTATAAGTTCCTAGTGACCGCATGCAATAACGACGGCATTTGGAATGAGGCGGGCGATTCATTTAATTTTTACCTCAAACCTCACTATTACCAAACGATTTGGTTTTATGCGTTGTGCGGTGCACTGGCCCTATTCACGGCCCACCGCTTTTACTTGATCCGCATTAACAGGATGAAGGCCGAGTTTGCAGCAGTGACCGCTGAACGCAATCGGATCGCGCGAGAGATTCACGACACCCTGGCGCAGGGATTCGCAGGCATCTCCGTGCAGTTGGAGGCGGGAAAACAGATGCTCTTCGATTCGCCTCGACTCGCCGAAGAGCATCTGGATCAGGCCAATGAACTGGCCAGAGGCTGTCTCGAGGAAGTACGCCGATACGTATGGAATTTGCGCCATCGTGACCAGGGCAAAGGGGACCTCGCGGCCAGACTGTCGGAGCTGGCAAAGGCCATTGCGGGTGATACACCGTTTCATTTCAAAACCTCGGGCACGCCAAGGCAGTTGTCGGAACCTACGGAGAGGATTCTCTTGCGGATCGGACAGGAAGCCATAGTAAATGCCGTCAAACATTCGCGCGCCGGCTGGATCGAGGCTGAGTTGTCGTTTGAACCCACGGATGTCAGGCTGCGCATCAAGGATGATGGCTGTGGTTTCGATCCCGATCAGGAAAAGGTCAAGGACAATTGCCACTTCGGCATCCTCGGGATGCGCGAGCGCGCGAGTCAGTTGGGCGGCTGTCTTGTGGTGAAGACTGCCCCGGGGCATGGCACCGAAATTGAGGTGAAGGTACCGCTGCGAACATGAACTCAATCGGGCGGTTTATGGTGTTTACGACGCAATCATAGCCTCGTTTGTTCTGCTGTTACGGAAAGGGGAAGAAGCATGAAGACATCCGAGCCGATTCGCGTCATGGTTGTGGAAGACCATGCGATCATGCGCGCGGGATTGGTTTCGATGATCGACCGGGAGCCCGGCATGACGGTAGTTGCCGAAGCTGGCGACGGTCTGCGGGCCGTCGAGGAATTCCTGCTTCACAAACCCGATGTCACTCTGATGGATTTGCGTATGCCGCTGATGGACGGCGTTGAGGCCATTGAATCGATTCGAAAGAAGTTCCAAAACAGCCGCTTCATCGTACTTACCACTTATGACGGCGATGAAGACATTTACCGCGCCCTGGAAGTCGGTGCCCAGGCTTACCTGCTCAAGGGTATGGCGCGCAACGAGCTGTTCGCAGCAATCCGGGCAGTGCATTTAGGCCTGCGCTACATTCCGTCTGTCGTGGCAAAGTCCATTACCAGTCAGATCAGGTCCGATCTGACCAATCGTGAACTGGACGTGCTGAAGTTGCTCGCGGGTGGCCGCACCAACAAGGATATCGCAGCCTCGCTTGGCACTACAGAGGGGACCATAAAGTCCTATGTCATTCACATTCTCGACAAGCTGGGAGTGAGTGACAGAACCGAAGCCGTGACCACGGCAATTAAACGTGGAATTATTCACCTTTGAGCCAGTTCGACCGTCGGGAAAAACATGGCCAAAAGGCGTCCGGGACCGACAGATTCCCAAGCTTGGAGAAGCTTTTTTAAGAACCAAGCTACCAGGTTCGAGATGCAAGGGTATTTCTCGAGAAGGCGGGCATAAAACCATGAGCACCATGAGTTATAAGGGCTATCTAGCCCGCATCGAATATAGTGATGAAGATGCTTGTTTCGTGGGGCATATTGCTGGAATTCGGGATGTGGTTGGATTTCATGGCTCCTCAGTCCGTGAATTGCGAGTGGCGTTCAAAGAGGCTGTGGATGACTACCTGGTTACCTGTGAAAAATTGGGTCGAGCGCCGCAACGTCCCTATTCAGGCAAATTGATGCTGCGCATTGATCCCAGTGTCCATGCACGAGCAGCCATGCTGGCCGAGGCCGAGGGGAAGAGTCTTAACTTATGGGCGCAAGAGGCGCTAAAAAAAGCCGTGTCACAATGAATGCCGGACGTATAGTCCAACGTAAGTCCGAACGAGATCCAATTTCGGCTTGAAGCCTGGTTATGGCGCCGCTCCAGGGTCCAAGTTGCAGTGGGGGCACGGCGCGCCGTGCCGTGCCCCTACGTCTTCGGTTGTCACAATGTTCAGCGAACGTCAAAAGTTGGCAGCGTCCGCAAGGTAGGGAATGGTCATGGGGCCCTCGGGAAGTACTGCAATCGGAGCGTCCCTGCCGACGTGTTCCAACTCAGCAGTGATCCTCTCGCTTACTTCGGAAACGGGCTCCAGGTGCGCGCGCCGCACCTCCTCTGAAGGAATGTCGCTGTAGAGTCCCACCCGGGCTTTCAGAAGGATAATCGCCAGCAATTGAGCTTCCCACTGGTCGTACATCGAAAATCCCGGCGTGTTGATCGTATTCAGAATCGCCTGGGGCGAGTTGTGCGCGAAAAGCAACTTGCGAAAGTTGCCGTGAGCGGGAAATCCGTCATCGCATTTCGAGGCCGCCAGTATGAATCCTCCTTCTTCCACGATCTGAGCGCCCGCCGACATCCCCTTCACGGCTTGGTAAAGGTTCTGATCGAGGGGATAACCGCCGTTGGTCGTGACCACTACAGGGAAAGCCCGGCCGCAGCGGACCATCGCCGTCGCCTTCGCGAATCCACTGCCCTTTCGATGAGCCGCGAGCACGTCTCCACAGTAGAACCCCGTGATTTGCCGGTGGCGGTTCAGTGTGACATTTATGCAGAAGTCGACTGGAAGAATCGAGCCATTCGCCCGGATCTGCTCCTGCGTGGGATTGCCCTCCAGCAGCCCCCAGGTGCTGCGTGGGTCGCCGATCACAGAAGCCCTGTGGTAGTGCATGATGGAGTCGATGTCCGCCAACGCGGGGAAGATGCCCTTGTATCCGCCGGAGAACCCGGCCATAAAGTGCGGCTCGATGAATCCCAGGACGATGCGCTTGTCAGCTTCCACATACTCCGGGTTCATGAAAACCTTGCGCCCGTCGGCAGTCATACCGGCAAAGGCCAGCCGCGACGGATCGTGCGCCGTGTGGTTCACCACGCGTATCCTGGCCATTACTTCCACTCCCACCATCGCGGCGAGTTCTTCCGGCGTGTTCATACGGTGGGAGCCGGTTCCGCTGATGACCGTGAAATTCTCATCTGGAACATGGGACAGCTCGGCCAGAACCCAAGGTAACAGGCGGTTTGTGGGCAGCGGCCGCGTGATGTCAGGAATGACGATCGCCACACGATCGCTCGAGCGGATCAAATCCCGCAACGGGCGCGAGTCGATCGGATCGCGCACGGCTGCTGTGAAAACTGCAGCCTCTTCGGGCAGGCCTTCGACAAATATCGGCTGGACAACGGTGACGTTGCCTGACGGGATCTCCGCGTCAATTCCCTGGGTCCCGTATTGAAGATGTACTTTCATCGCGACCCAACAAACGATTGCGGATTGCGAATTGCGGATTGCGGATTAATCGATCGGTTTTGTTAATTCGCAATCCGAAATCCGAAATCCGCAATTGATTTAGGCGACGGTGATTTCTTCGCAGAGATACACGTCCTGTATGGCATTCAAGATCGCGACGCCATCTTTCATCGGCCGCTGGAAGGCCTTGCGGCCCGAAATCAAGCCCGTGCCGCCGGCACGTTTGTTGATGATGGCGGTCTTGACCGCTTCGGCCAGATCGCTTGCGCCGGAGCTTGCTCCCCCGGAGTTGATCAACCCGCAACGGCCCATGTAGCAGTTGATCACCTGGTAGCGGGTCAGGTCAATGGGGTGATCAGTGGTGAGTTCCGAATACACCTTCTTGTGCGTCTTGCCGAACTTCAGAGCTTCGTAGCCGCCGTTGCACTCGGGGAGCTTCTGCTTGATGATGTCGGCCTCGATTGTAACGCCCAGGTGATTGGCCTGGCCCGTCAGATCCGCCGCGACGTGGTAGTCGGGTCCGCCTTCTTTTGTCTTGTTGAAGGCGGAGTTGCGCAGGTAGCACCACAGAACAGTCACCATGCCGAGCTGGTGAGCCATTTGGAACGCTGCTGAGACTTCCTGGATCTGCCGCTTCGATTCCTCGGAGCCGAAGTAAATTGTGGCACCGACCGCGGCCGCACCCATGTCGAAAGCCTGCCTCGCGCTAGCGAACATGATCTGGTCAAAGGAGTTCGGATAGGAAATGAATTCGTTGTGGTTGATCTTCAGAATGAACGGGATCTTGTGCGCGTACTTCCGACCCACCGAACCCAGAACGCCGAGAGTCGATGCCACGGCATTGCAGCCGCCCTCTATCGCCAGCTTGACGATGTTCTCACCGTCAAAATAAAGCGGGTTCGGAGCGAAGGAAGCGCCGCCGGAATGCTCGATGCCCTGGTCTACCGGAAGAATAGAGAGGTAACCGGTGCCCCGGAGCCTGCCGTGATCGAACAGGGACTGCAGATTGCGCAGCACCGGAGCCGGCCGGTCGCTCGTGGACCACACGCGTTCCACGAAATCCGGACCCGGGAGGTGCAACTGGTCCTTGGACAGGGTTTTGCACTTATGCTCGAGCAGATAGCCCGCTTTATCTCCCAGAATCTCTTCGATCTTGGCGATATCATTCGCAGAATGAAGCACAGTAGATGTCGACATATTAGAAACTCCCAGAATCAGATTTCATTTCAACAAAAGGGATTATATCGGCCCTAAGGCGATTAGACAACAACCACGGAATCACAGCTGCGATTCAGACACTGGCAATGACCCAGTTAGTAGGAGAGGCCCGAAGGGCCGGGAGAGAACAGCCCCGCGCGTGAGCGCGGGGTTTGGCACGTACAGGGTAATGAGGCCTGAAAGGCCGGCACATTTCACCTGATAGGTCCCAGTACCGCGCCTTCGGCGCTCGACTGCCAAATATAATCTCATCCCGGCCTAACGGCCGGGCCTATTTCCTGGCGGCCCTTCGGGCCTCTCCCGCAATCCGGGTACTCGCTACTGTCTGAATCGCAGGAATCACAGAGCTCACAGAGAAGGCCTTTTTGATAGAACGAAAACCTCCTCGGGCGTGTTATATCCTCCGGGGGCTATCAGGGTGAAAAGCGCAGTGGTGGTCGAGAATGCCGATAATCTCGCTGTCGCGGTGCATCGCAATGTCGATGGCGCCATCGACCGCCTGGTCGAGCTTTATCAGGACGCTCTTTTCAGTTATGCACTGCGCCTGCTGCAGGATCGCTTCGATGCTCAGGAGGTTGCCCAAGACGCGCTTCTAAGGGCCATTCGTGCACTGACCGCGCGCTATGATGAGGAGAGATGTCGAGATCTGGACCTGAGGCCTTGGCTGTTCCGCATAACCCGAAACCTGGCATACAACTGGCGCAGGGCCCGGCGCTACTCAGCCGAGGTGCCCCTGACAGAAGCCAACGACGGCCCCGGGCAGTCGTTCCGGTCTCAGCGCGCAGCCGAACGGACGCTGGATGATCTCGAGCAGCAGGCATCGATGCAAATGGCGCTGGATCGGCTGAGCCCCGGGGTGCGCGACTTGATTCTCCTTCGTTTCATGGAAGAGATGTCTTACTCGGAAATCGCCGCCGTTGTGAATTCGAGCGAGAGTTCTGTGCGAGGCAAGGTATTCCGCGCATTACGAAAATTGCGCAAGGCACTCGAAAAAATGGAGGACCGCAATGCGATGTGATGCCGTTTCGGAAAAGCTGGATGCTTTTCGCACCGGCGAACTGGGTCGGAGCGAACTCGAGGAGATCACCGCACATCTGGCATCCTGCGGGAGTTGCTTACAGGAGCTGGCGGATATCCAACGCATCGCGACGCGCGCCCGCGGGATGCGCGCGTCAGCGCCGGAAGCCATTTTCGAACGGATTCTGATGAGCATCGGAGACCGCTATGCCGAGCTTGAGACTGATCTAGGCAGGATGTGGGTCGGATTTAACGCCCGGGGAATCACGATGGTCCATCCTCGAGCGCAGGAAGCAAAGGCTTTCGAAGATTCCTACGAAAAACGGATTGGCCGCCGGCCGCTGCGATCGGCAATCCCCAAATCCTACGCGCGCTCCCTCCAACGAGCTGCGGCGGGCACCCTCCTATCCGATACGCCGGTGGATTTGTCGAGCCTGTCCCCGTTTGAGCAAAAAGTCCTGCTCCTTCTGAGGCGGATTCCGCGTGGTGAGGTGCGTCCCTATGCCTGGCTCGCACGCGAGGCCGGACGCCCCCAAGCAGTGAGAGCCGTCGGCAACGCGATGGCGCGAAACCCGATTCCCTTTCTCCTTCCTTGTCACCGCGTTGTGCCAACCGCCGGCGGCATCGGCAACTACGCCTTCGGCAGCGCTCTGAAGCGAGAACTGCTGTTGAGAGAAGAGGCGCCGGTTGATGAGATCGAGCAACTCGGGCGTGCAGGGGTGCGCTATGTCGGCTGCAGAAGCACGAATATCTACTGTTTTCCCACGTGTCACGACGCGCGCAGGATGAGGCCGGAGAACCGCGTTCCGTTGCGCAGTGTCAAAGAAGCCGATGCAGCCGGCTACCGTCCCTGCCGCCACTGCAAACCCCTTGCGGTCGCTTTCTGAATGGGGTTTGCACCTTCTTCTGCGCAGTATTCTTGCAGTGAGCTTTCAAGCAGGCAGCAGGCAGTATGCAGCCGGCAGCCAGTTGAGTGCGATTTTCTGCTGCCTGCTGCCTACTGCCTGCAAATAGGCCACTGGAAGGACGCGAGGGTGCAAAGAACCAGGAAAATCACGCTCGGCGATAATGATCCGCTAAGACCTGAGCGACGCAGCAAGTCAGCTTCTTGCCGGTGGGAATGTGCAGGAACTCGTTCGGGCCGTGAGCGTTGGAATTTGGACCAAGCACACCCGTGATGAGAAACTGCGCCTTGGGAAATCGCTTGCCCAGCATGTCCATGAAGGGTATCGAGCCGCCCTCGCCCATGTATGCGGCCTTGCCGCCAAAAAAGGTCAGCGAGGCGCGGTCCACCGACTCGGATAGCCACGGGGCCAGCTCTGGAGCACTCCAGCCCGACGCGCATTGGCTTACTTCGAACTTGACCTTGGCGCCGTAGGGCGGATCCTCTTCAAACAGAGCCTTCAGCCGCTCTCCCGCGGCCTTTGCGTCGCAGCCCGGCGGAACGCGCAGAGAAACTCGCACGGCCGTCATCGGCCGCAGCACATTGCCGGCGTCCTGCAGCGCAGGAAGGCCGGCGGCACCAGTAATGGAAAGAGCCGGCCGCCAGATCCGGTTGAGCATCAGTTCACTGACATCCATTGTGACCGGCTGAACTCCCTCGTGAAACGGCAACTTCGAATAGACCTCCAGCCCGAGGATTTTTGCGGTCTGCGCAGCCTGCTCTCTGCGTTGTGCTGGGACCTCGACGTGGAACTCAGGCGGCAGAATCTTTCCGGTTTTCTCGTCCTCGAGCCGGCTGAGCAGCTGCCTCATGACGCGGAAGCTGGACGCGGCGACCCCGCTACCCTCGCCGGAATGCACACCTTCTTTGAGCAACTCGACCTTAAGGTCTCCGGCCACGAGGCCCCGGAGAGAAGTGGTGCTCCAGAGCTGGCCGTAATTACCGCAGCCCGAATCCAGGCAGATCACCAGGCTCGGCACGCCGATGCGATCCGCAAGGGTTTCGATGTAGTAGGGAAGATCATAGCTGCCGCTCTCCTCGCACGCTTCAACGATAACCACGCCGCGCGCGTGTGGGATTCCCTGCGCTTGCAAGGCGCGTATCGCCGTCAGTGAAGCGAAGGCCGCATAACCGTCGTCCGCTCCTCCACGCCCGTAAAGCTTGTCGCCCTCGACCACCGGATTCCACGGCCCGAACCCCTCACGCCAACCCGTCATCTCGGGCTGCTTGTCGAGGTGGCCGTAAAGAAGGACGCAATCCTCCGGCGAGCCGGGAATGTCCATGAAGAGCAGCGGCGTCCGTCCTTTCAGCCGCACCACATCGAATATCATTCCCGGGATGGGCTGGGCGCGGCACCATTTCTCGATGTGCGCCACCGCCTGGTCCATATACCCGTGCTCCTGCCACTGCGGATCGTAGAACGGCGACTTGTTCGGAATGCGAATATACTCCACCAGCTGTGGAATGATGGAATCGTTCCACAGCTTCTCAACGAACTCGCGTGTCTTTGTGCTCTCCATAATTCCCTCACTATCGTTTGAGTATTCCAACGCCCTCTCCGCTGCCCATCACAATACACCACAGCTCGGCCGGCGGCCGCAACCAAATAGGGCGGTTTAGCCCCCGAGCCGGCCGCGCTGAGCGGTCAGCCTTCAGCTATCAGCCCTCAGCTGGAGGTATTTCCAACAATCGCTGCGCGGTCCCGTAATGGATCGTTCAGAGCCGCGCGCGAAGCAAGCGGGGATGATGAACAGTATTGTGTCACATCCCCGCTCCCTGCCGGTCGCGGCTCTGAATACTTGTTGATGAGGCAACGGCCGCAATAATGGCCGCCCCAAAACTCTGTTAAAACAGCAGGGTTTTACTGTTTGTTATACAGAGACGCAGAGATCTCAGTGATCCGTGCACCTCTGAAGTGCTAACATCGGCGGAGGAGGTGAGCGCTTATGTCATTCAATCTCTATACTCGTCGCAGATTTCTGGGAAACACCCCCATCGTATGTGGTGCCGCACTATTGGCAAAACCCGTCATTGCTCAGGCGAGGGCCCAGGTGCGCGGAAAGCTGCACGTGGCGTGCAACTCCTACACATGGCAGACGTTTTATGCCCGAGAAAATCGCAGCTTCAACGGCTCGCTCGACACAGGGCTCGAGGACGTTGCGAAAAGCGGGCTCGACGGATTCGAGCCGCTCGTAACCTCACCTCAGGAAATTGACAAATTGGTGCCTTTGCTCAAAAAACACGGGCTCGAGATGCGATCTCTCTATGTGAACAGCGTCCTGCACAAGCCCGATGCAGTGGAGGCCAGCATTTCCGAGATCATGACAATCGTCGAAAAGGCGAAACCGGCAGGCACCCGCCTCATTGTCACGAATCCCAGCCCGATACGCTGGGGCGGACCCGAAAACAAGGACGACGCGCAGCTAAAGCTACAGGCGGAAGCCTTGGACAAGCTCGGGGCAAAACTGAGGTCCATGGATTTGACGCTCGCGTATCACAACCACGACATCGAGCTGCGCAACGCCGCGCGCGAGTTCCACCACATGATGTTAGGCACGGACCCGAAGAATGTCGCCCTGTGCCTGGACGCGCACTGGATTTACCGGGGCTCTGGAAACTCCTCGGTTGCCCTCTTCGACGTGCTGAAGCTCTATGGAAACCGAGTTCGCGAAGTGCACCTGCGCCAGTCGGTCCGTAACATCTGGAGCGAGACCTTCGGCGAGGGGGACATCGACTACGCTTCGTTTGCTCAGCGCCTGCTGGATATGCGAGTCAAGCCGCACCTGGTTCTCGAACAGGCACCCGAGAATGGCACGCCGAAGACGATGGGGCCCGTGGAGGCGCATCGCGCGAGTGTCGAGTGTGTGCGCCGGGTGTTTGCGGCCTTCGCCTCCTGAAATGAACGGCAGTCTTTTGTGCATCTTCGTGGTCTTTGTGCCATTGTGTTGTCTTTTTAAAGGCAACACGATGGCACAAAGATCGCGAAGGTTCACAAAGCATTCTACCAGTCCCGTTTTACAGGGAGGAGCCACCACCCGGCAACCGGACGCGGAGGAAGTGGGTTCGCTTGTTCATGGGGAGGGACAGTAGGCGACGAATCTGCTCCCGGACGCCGCGTTCATTCTCCTTTTCTAATGCGCGCAAGGTAACTGACTTACTTCTTTTCCTTTTCATCCAGGGTTTTCTCCAGGATTTCCAGGACAGCCAAATCCTTGGGTCTGCCCAAGGCTTTCTTGCTGCGGATTATATCCCTCAAGTGCGCCACCCAGAGCGAATGGCCGCCAAAGGTTACCTTCGCAGCGCTCGATCTCAACCTTTCGAACGATTTGATACCGTGTAGCGTCGGCATGAAATCCAGTTGAATCCCGCGGTCCTCAACGATCAAACGGTAGAGATCCGAAGACGGATAATATGGAGTAAGGATGCTGCCAGAGAGCTTATTGGCCAGCGCTTTCAGTTTTTTAAGGTTAGAAGGCGTTTTCCGGAACATGAAATCGAAGTCGAGGGTAGTGACTGGAGCACCCTGCAGTGCTGCGGCCGCGTTCCCGACAAGAACCACTTCAAGTCCGCACTCGTCCAGTGCGCGGACAATCTCCTTCAGAATAGGCTCGGCGTCCAAGACAACACTCCCGTCCGAGGCGCCAGTATTCCAGATCGACGAGATCGAACACAACCCGATTCTTCAGCCGACCAGCACCTGACAATAGAGGAAAGGCAGCGCCACAGAGACGGGGAGATCGCGATGATCATGGTCGGGTGGAGGCAACGGGCTCGGCCAGCAACTTCTCGATGAGTTGGCCCAGCCTCGCTTCATTGGCTGGATCCCAGCCGGTCATGATGCGGCGGATGATCCCCTGCCTGTCGATAACCACAATCTGGGGAATACCCCCAACAACATAGTGCTGGTCGTTCAACCAGTCTCCTTCCGGTGTAATGGCAACTTTGAAAGGCAAGCCAAGCTGCTGGAGGTAGTAATCGCGGTCCGCGGCGATTTCCTCTTCCGCGTTTAGCGGCCGCCGCTGTTCGAAGAATCCATAGAGCTGCGTGACGAAGAGAACCTGCAATCCCTCTTTCGAGGACTTCTCGTGATACCTGAGCATAGCCGGATAGCTCATGCGGCAGGGAGCACACCAGTGAGCCGTGAACTGGATCAGCGTCACTTTGCCGGCAAGCTCGACGCTTCTGGTCCCTTCTTTGGCGTTGAACCAGCGAGGAGCTTCGATAGGCGCGGCCTTTTGGCCAACCAGCGAGTATCGCTTCTGGGCAGGCTTGATCCAGCGCGCCGCGTTCGGCACATCAGCCAGCTCCTTGAGGCCCTGCTTGAGGTTTGCGAGCGCCTCGGCAATCTCTCCGCGGCCCGCGAGAACCTCCGCGATGTTCGTGTAGCTGGTGGCCAGCCGCGCGCCCTGAGTTTTCCTTTCCGCAGAGCTGATCCTGGCCGCCAGCGCCAGTACCTTTCGTCCGTGCAGGAGGATCTTTTCGTCGACGTCACCGTAGCGGTAGTAGCCGCCAAGCCGGATGTGGCCGGTGATCTTCTGGGAATTGAACTCGCTGCCCATAGCATCGAGCCCAGCCATGTACGCTTCCGCCTGATCAATGCTCTCCTGCGCATACGGCGGAGCGAGCAGGATCTCGATTGCCGTGACCAGCGCATCCGCCCTCCCGCCGTTGCCCCGCGGGCCTATATCCAGACTGCGCGTGACTGCCTTGCGGGCAAGTTCCGGCTCCTTGGCTTCCACAAACAGACGGGCAAGCGCCGCCAGATCCTTCCCACCCAGAGTCTCGATAGAAAACTGCGAGGCGTATTTCTTGGCAAGCTCCGTCTTCTCTTTGTCGATTTCGGCGTAGTCCGGCTTCTGCCCTCCAGCTCGCGCCGCCTCGTAACGCTTCTGCGGCAGCTCCCGGACTGCCCCGAGGCATTCGGCAGGAGTCTTTGGTTCTCGCTGCTCCGTCGTTTGCTGGAAGACGAGGGCACCGGAGAGAACCAAGGTTAGAAACTTTATGATGATTGAAGGCATGGGCCAACTCCTGGAAATGAAAACCATGGAGTGTGACCCGAGATTAGCGACTCCGGTCCGGAGATGCAAATCAAAACCACCAGAGTTTTCATCCGAGACCAACGCATTACCAGAAAAAGCTGCGGTCGGGGGCCCTCGTCGGCTTGATTTGAGTTTTTTGATGTGGGACACTCGCGCATCGCCTGCTCCTTGCGCGCCGCAGCATACTAACACGCTCGGCGTGATGGCGCCTGAGTTGAGCAAGGGCTACTCAGCAATGGTCTTGGGCGGCATCGAAGAGTAGTGGGCGCCGGCCTCCCGACGATACTCCCTCTATAAGTCTCGTCCGGCGGACGAGACCCACTTGGAGGTTCATGACCGAGCACAAGACAACCACCCAATCTTTGCCCCGCCGCGCCCCCATTGTGTCACTCGCGCACGCAGGCTTCTTCCTGATCGGCATCGTCAACACTCTGCTCGGTCCCATCCTGCCATCGCTCTCGGCGCGTTGGCATCTTGACGATGCCCACGCCGGATATCTGTTCGTCGCGCAGTTTGCCGGATGCATCACGGGAGCGGCTGCTTCGAGCCCGCTCCTGAGGCGGCTGGGATTCCAGCCTCTGCTGACCTACGGCTTCGCGGGAATGGGGCTGGCGCTTGCGGGTCTCACCGTGAGCCCGTGGCTTGGCGGCATCGTTTCCGTGTATGGTCTGGGCCTTGGCTTGGGTGTGACCATCCCATCGATCAACCTGCTGATCGTGGAAGTCAATCCGGATCGACGCGCATCCGCCCTAAACGTCTTGAACTTCCTTTGGGGAGCGGGGGCGGTCGCCGGCCCACCGTTGATCTCTTGGCTCGCCCTTGGCACCGATCTCGCCCGGCCGCTCTTCAGCCTGGCCGCGTTGCTGGGCTGCATCACGCTGCTGCTGTTCCGATCCGTTCCCACCGGACGCTCAACAGCTGAGCAATGCCCGGCTATCGCCGAAGCTTCAGCTAGCCGAGCCTGGATAAGCCCCTATTTCTTGCTCACGCTGCTCCTGCTCTTTATCTACACCGGAACGGAGACGGCCACCGGAGGCTGGATTTCTTCTTTCGCTCGGCGTCTGGACTCTTCGTCACACTCCTGGGCCGTAGCCCAATCACTGTTTTGGGCCGGCCTGCTCCTGGGCAGGGCCGTTGCGCCACTCGTCCTGGGATGCATCTCCAGTCCGCGGCTGGTGCTGTCAGGGATTTTAGTTGCAGCGGCGGGGCTGGGAAGCATCCTGACGAGTGGAAAACTGACTGCACTATCTGCTGCCGCATTCCTTGCGGGGCTCGGCATGGGGCCCATATTCCCGACGACCTTCGCGATCTTCACGGAGCGCCTCGGCACGCAGGCGCAGCGGTTGACCGGGTCGGTTTTCGTTCTCACCAGCCTGGGCGGCGCGATCATGCCCTGGGTCGTGGGCTTCACTTCGGCGCGTTATGGAGGACTGCGTACAGGTCTCTTTGTTCCCTTGATCGGCGCACTGGCAATGATCCTTCTGCAGATCACCATCCTCCGTGTCCTCGCCCGCCCGCGCAATTCATAGCTGCACCACGGAGACACAGAGGTTTCGGAGGGTCAGGCGAGAAGTTACGTGACCAGGTTCCCGTCATCCGCGCCCGCGTGGTTGCAGCGGGCGACAGACCTGACCGCAGAGATCCCGAGTACGCAGAGGAAGAATAAATCAGAAGCCTTGCACCACAGTGGGCGACTAGTTGCAGGCACGGTCAAGAAGTGAATCATGATCTTGAGGCAATGCCGGAGCCTCATGACAGAAAAAGAGAGCGAACTACTGGAGCGTCGGCAGGGTCAACGCGCTGAACGCGGCGGGTTCCCGGGAGTGCGTTCACATTTGCTGCTCCTGGACTATAGTGTTACTCTGACGATCAAGGAGTGAGTTCATGAACGAACAAGAAGAAGTGGAGGTCGCTAGCAGCCGGATTGCGGCCGTTCCGAGGATTGAGTATCTCCACGTAAGGAACTTCCGCGTCCTGAACAATCTGGAGTTGAAGAAACTCACACCATTGACCGTATTCCTGGGGCCAAATGGCAGCGGCAAATCCACGATTTTTGACGTCTTTGCGTTCCTGTCGGAGTGTTTCAATGTGGGACTGCGAAAGGCATGGGACAAACGAGGGCGGTTCAAGGATCTGCGTTCTCGTAATGCCCCAGGGCCGATTGAGTTTGAGTTGAAGTACAAAGAGCCTGGGTTTCCCATCATTACGTACCACCTGGAGCTCGATCAGGATGCCAAGGGTCCCTACGTGCAAAAGGAATGGTTGCGCTGGACACGTAAAGTCGGCAAGGCCGGCCGGCCATTCAATTTCCTAAATTTTGAAGAAGGCGTGGGGTATGCCCTTCCCGGCGAGAAACCGTCAGAGACGGACGCCCGAGTTGAAGAGCGATTGGCATCGAGAGAACTCTTAGCCATCAACACGCTAGGGCAGTTCGAGAAGCACGCTCGCGTCAGTGCCCTGCGCCGTTTCATCACGGGATGGCACCTCTCCTATCTTACCGCTGACAGCACCCGTGGCACCCCTGAAGCAGGACCTCAGGAAAGGCTTTCTCAAACTGGCGACAACCTTCCGAATGTCATTCAGTATCTGCGAGAGCAACACCCCGAGAGGCTCGATCACATATTCGAGATATTGCGTCTGCGAATTCCACGCCTGGAGAAAGTGGATGCGGAATTGCTCATAGACGGTCGATTGCTTCTGCTGATAAAGGATGCCCCTTTTGATGAACCCATCCTTGCAAAGTTTGCCTCTGATGGAACGCTTAAGATGCTGGCCTACTTGACGCTTCTATACGACCCCGACCCACCGCCCCTCATCGGCATCGAGGAGCCGGAAAATCAGTTACATCCGCGCCTCCTGCCTCAACTGGCCGAGGAGTGCAGAAGCGCGGCCGGACGCTCGCAATTGATGATTACAACGCATTCGCCATTCTTCGCCGACGGGCTTCTCCCCGAGGAGCTGTGGGTGCTGTATCGAGACGAAAAGGGATTCACCAGGGCCAAGCGCTCTGCGGATATCCAAGGCGTGCGTGAGTTTATGGAGGAAGGAGCTCAACTCGGTCAACTGTGGATGGAAGGGCACTTTCGGGTAGGCGATCCTCTCACTAATTCGGGAATGCCGACGGTTGGCACACGGAGCAGCGGGAAGACTTCACAACGGTAACCGATCATGCACATCGAGTTTTTTGTTGAAGAACCGTCCGCCGAAGCCGCCCTGATAAATCTGGCACCGGCACTTCTGCCGCAGGACGCGAGTTATGCCTTTCACGTCTTCAACGGTAAGCCGGACTTGTTGAAGAAGGCACCACAGCGCTTGCGAGCCTACCGCCGATGGATTCCCGGGAATTGGCGAATCGTCGTTCTGATTGACGAAGATCGGCGAGACTGCCGTGAACTGAAAGCACGGCTAGAACGCACAGCGATAGATAGTGGGTTTGTGACAAAGTCTTCTGTCACTGGCCATGCGGAGTTTCAGGTCTTGAATCGGATCACTGTTGAGGAACTTGAAGCCTGGTTTTTAGGGGACGTCGAAGCCATAACAAGCGCATATCCGAGGGTGTCGGCCAAAGCGCTCGGTAAACCCAAGTATCAAGACTCGGATGCCATCGCCGGTGGAACAGCCGAAGCCTTGGAGCAAGTAATGAAAAAGGCTGGATACTATCCTGGCGGGATGCCGAAAATCGAGGTGGCCACGCGTATCTCTTCCGTTATGGATCCCATGAGGAATCGATCCCGAAGCTTTCAGGTGTTTCGGGAAGGACTCTCAGCGATGGCATGACTTGATGAGTTGGCTTTAAAAGATCCCCCCGAAGACACGAAAGATCACAAAGAAAACGGCTACGGCCTGATCGCGGTGAACATGATCTCAACCAGGCCGTCGGGACTTACCAGGCCGGTTTCCACCGTTGCGCGCGCGGGAAAGTCGCCCGTGAACACTTCGCGATAGGCTTCATTCATGGCGCCGAAGTTTTTCACATCGGTGATATAGACAATACCATCGACAACGTGGGGCCAATCGAAGCCAGCCGCCTTGAGAGTACGGCCGAGACGAGTCAGCGTCTCGCGCGTTTGCGCCTTGATATCCGCCTTGTTGGTTTCGTTGTTCCCCAGCGTGCCGGACAGGTAAAGCCGATTCCCGACGCGAATCGCCGAGCTCAGATTCGGATTGGGCTGTCCCGGACTCCCGTCGGCGCTGGGCGTCGTGATCGCTTCGCGCGCGGCTCCCTTAACCGCAATCATGTTAATCTCGACGAGATACTGCGGTGCCATCAGGGCCGCCTTGACCGTCGCGCGCGCCGGAGGATCCTTGGGAAAGTAAGCGCGGTAGGCGGCGTTCATGTCCTGGAAGAGATTCGTGTCGGTGATGAACACCCTGGAACTGACCACATCCGCGTGGGTCATGCCGGCAGCCTTGAGAATCTCGCCGGCATTGTCCAGCACCGCTTTGGTCTGAGTTTTGATGTCCCCCTCAACTAGCGAATTGTCTTTGCCGTTTCGCGGGACGATTCCGGAAACGAAGAGGGTATCGCCAGAAAGGATGCCGTGACTGTAAGGGTTCGGCGAGTTCACCCAACCGGCAGGGTGGACCACTTTGCGCTCGGCTCCGTTGGCCAGCGCGACCATGGAAATCTCAATCAGCCCCTCGGGCAGCACCAGGTTCGCACGAACCGTAGTCCGCACGGGCGGATCCTTCGGCCAATAGGTCCGGTAAACTTCGTTCATCGCCTGAAAATCCGAGGCGTTGCGCAGGTATACGTTTACGGATGCGACATTTTCGATGCTCGAGCCTGCGGCTTTCAAGAGGGGTAAGATGCCGTCCAGAATGCGTTTTGTCTGGACTTTTATGTCTCCAGAAATGATCTTTCCCTTATCGTCCGTTGCCATACTGCCGGAAACAAAGATGAACCGCCCGGACCTGACTGCTGGGCTGAACGGCATCCTATAGTCCGGACCAACACGGACGATCTGCTTTGCCGACTGGAACGCAAAAAGGATACCGGCCGCAGAGAGGAGGAGCAAAACGAGAATTGTCGACTTATGCATAGCGCACCTCACTGAAAGGATTAGAGTGCAACTCTAGCACAAGCGCACACCACAGAGACACGGAGATCACGGAGACAACTTGCAGGAAAAAGGACAAGAAGGAAGGCTGCTTCGCATTCTGGGTGTTGGCTTCGGCGTGGCCGTGACCGTCGGGGGCACGATCGGGGTCGGCATCCTTCGCACGCCGGGAACGGTGGCCTCGCTGCTGGGGCATCCACTGCTCATTATTTCCGTCTGGGTTTTGGGCGGATTGTACGCGCTCCTCGGAACGAACTCCGTTTTGGAACTGGGGACGATGCTGCCCCAAACCGGTGGTTGGTACGTTTTCGCGCGCCGGGCCTTCGGAAATTACGTCGGATTCACAGTCGGCTGGAGCGATTGGCTGGCCCAATGCGCGACACTGGCCATCCTCCTTATCGCGATTGGCGAGTTTTCGATTTCGCTTTTCCCGTTTCTCGCCGGCAGTACCAGAACCATCGCGATTCTTGCCCTCCTCATTTTCGCCATTCTGCACTGGCTCGGGCTGCGATCGAGCAGCCGGGCCCAGGAGTGGACAAGCCTGGTCAAAGCTATCGGATTTCTTGCGTTTGTTGCGTGCTGCTTCGTCCTGGGCGGCAAGTCCCCCGCCGGCTCTGGGAGAGATCCCCTTCCGATGCCTCGCACTTTTTCCACCGTGGCTTCCGCACTCGTGATCGCGCTGCAGAGCGTGATCTACACCTACGACGGCTGGTACTGCGCGGTGTATTTCACGGAAGAGGATCTAAACCCGGCAAAGAACCTTCCCCGCTCCGCTCTGGGGGGAGTTTTCATCACCATCGGTGTCTATCTGCTTGTTAATCTAGCTCTGCTCTATATCCTGCCGATTTCGCGCCTTGCGTCGGCAACTCTGCCGGCTGCGGACGCTGCACAACGGATCTTCGGCGGATACGGATCCCAGATCATCACAGCGCTCTCTCTCGCATCGCTCCTCAGTATCATCAACGCGACGCTCATGATCGGAACGCGTGTCCTGTTCGCCATGGGCCGCGACGGGCTCTTCTCTTCGAAAGCTGCTCACGTAAGCGAGTCGGGGACTCCCAGGCTGGCTATGAGTCTTACCTGCGTCGCAGTAGTCCTTCTGATTGCAACGGGAACTTTCACCCGGCTGATTGCCATCGCCGCTTTTTTCTTTGTCGCTGTCGACAGCGCGGGCTTTCTGGCACTGCTCTTCCTTAGAAAGCGGGAGCCGGAATTGGCGCGGCCTTACAGGGCCTGGGGATATCCCTGGACGACAGGGATCGTGCTCGCCGGATCAACGCTGTTTCTCCTGGGCAACGTGATCAACGACACGGCGAATAGCCTCTACACGCTGGCGCTCATCGCCATCAGCTACCCCGCCTATATGCTGGTCACCCGGCGGCAAAAGCTCGATTAGGTGTGAATGGTTGTCGAGAGGTCGGGGCACCGCACGCCACGTCCCTACCAGCGACTCCGCACGATAATAGGAACTCACAATATATCAGCATTTAAATAGAGATTGGCCTTTGGATAAATTGCATTGACTTTCAATCTGACTACTTTTAGAATGTCAGTATGCCAAAAGCTCAAAAACCTAAGCTGATGCAGCGTCGCCAAGTGCTGGCCTCCGGTCTCCCTCCTTTCGAGGAAATGGTTCGCGGTAGTCTCGTGACGAGATATCGCCGCTGCGGCAAACCCACGTGCCACTGCGTTGGGACGGAGGGACACGGTCCAGCGCACTATCTTACTGTCACTCTAAGGGGGGGTAAGACCGAGCAGATCCTCTTGTCGGAAGAGATGCTTCCCGTGGCCCAGCGGTATCTGGATAACTACAAACGCTGGTGGGCTGCCCTGGAAAAGGTGTCAGAGGTCAACCGCCGGTTGTTGCGCATGCGGGCATCGGAACTTGTGGGAAAGTCAGAGGGGGGGTAGCCCTAAGCGAGAACCCCCTCAACCTCCATCGCTTTGACGGTTCTGGAATAGCAGAAATGTGACCAGCAGACAACAGGGGAGGAATGTCGAGGCTGTCCTCCATGATCTCAATCCGGTCATTCGAGGATTTGCCAACTATTTCGGTGTCGCAGAGGTCTTCGGGACTTTCAGAACCCTGGATAAATGGATTCGCATGCGGACTCGCTGCTTCCGTATGAAGCGCAAAACCCGTTTCGCGAACCGCCGCCTGCTTACCAGAAAGTTGGAGAAATGGGGCTTGCTCTCCCTGCGTGACTGCAGGCCTAAGCTTCGTCTCGCCTATATGCGTTTGTTACAGACCTCTGAGAGTAGGTCTTGACTCCTTGCGATGAGGACACCGCGCGGGGCCGAGTGTGGTAACTCCACATGCTCAACAAATGACAGCTTCGTGGAGGTTGTCAGGCGACAACGGGGGGGCGGTGGCACGACCACTGCCCTACCCGCTGGATTGCTGCGGCTGACCCCTTCGACGGAACGGATAGGGGATCTGATCGTGGACGAACGTTGGGAACGTTCCGCATTCGAGTACGTACCGATGCGGAGTTGCTGCGTCCCTACACACTGCGGTTGGCTCCAGACAGGATATGTGATTAAATTAAAAACTTCGAATTGAATAAAAGGAGATCATTCATGAAGAAGATTTGCATCGCAATATTGGGAATCGCAGCACTTATAGCGCTTCCTTTACTGGCCGAAGAGGTGAAACTAGGCAAGCCGATCGCGGTCAAGTCGGCCACCCCAATCAAGGACATTCTAAGTCAGCCGGATATATATATCTCAGCAAAGATGTCCTCATCGAGGGCGAGATCACCGAGGTCTGTCAGAACATGGGATGTTGGATCAACGTGAAGGACGCCAGTACCAGCGAAGTAATCCAGGTAAAAGTGGATGATGGCGTGATCGTGTTTCCTAAGGACGGGGCTGGCAAGAAGGTAGTCGCTCAGGGCAAGTTGGAGAAGGTGGTCGTGACGAAGGAGGAGTTGCAACATCAGGCGGAAGAATCCGGAAAGAAAGTCGACACCTCGAAAATCACAGGGGGTAAGACGACTTATCGGATCAAAGGCGAAGGCGCGATCATCAAGTAGATAAACCTGCCACGAACTGCCCGGCGTGGCCGGCGGTCACAATCTAACGTCCTGTTTGGATGTGGCCGCCGGCCACGCCGGGAAATTCGTGGCAGATTTCTTAGTGGAGGTCGGGGACTGCTCTTACGCGTCCCGGAAGTCGATTGGCCGGGGCGCCTGTTAGCGCACTGCGCCCGGCGAGAAGAGCCGGCCGATCGTTGATTGGAGGTTGTTGCCCCGCAATGGCGGCTCACCTTCCCGGTCGCGCGAAATGATCCTGCCTTCCCGATCCAGGAGAAGGACGGTCGGGGTCTCGAGGAGGCGAAGACGTTTCAGTACCAACTCGCGGACGCTCTCCGGCGTCGCGTTAGGCCAAACAACGCCGTTCTTCGCCACGAACGCCCGGACTTGGGAGACATCTTCATCATCCATTAGGCCGAGGACCTCCAGCCCCAGCCCCCGATATTTCTCGTAGGCCGCCCTGACGAAGGGGATTTCATCCACGGCCCATCCGCACATCGTGCTCCAGTAGCTGAGCAGGACGAACTTGCCGCGGAATTCCGACAGCTTTCGGTTCTTTCCGTCCAAGTCGACGAAGAAGAAATCGGGCAGTGCGTTTCCCATAGCCAGCTCGATCCGCTGGTAGTCCGACGCGGGATGCCCTTCGAGCACCAGACGGCGCGTCGCGAGATCGGCAAGCTTCACCGACACGTGGCGGTGGCTCACGCGGAACACGACGTCTTCATCGTGTGCGTACGCGTATTCGGGGGAGAGACCATCCTTGTCGATCGCACCATCGCCGTTCGCGTCGATCCCCAGGTAGCCCCGCCGCGTCTCGATAGCCTCGCGTACGAGATCGAACGGCAGTTCCACGCGGATCGGCCTACCATCGATTTCCACCGAACCGAAGACGACCGCCGAGCGGGCAACTGAGAGGAAATCTGGATCGGATATTTGTGGCCGCGACGATTTCGGCAACTGGATGACCACGCCAAACAGGCCGGGCGGCGGTCCGGGCAGCTGTACCTTCACGATCGCTTGACCGCTGAACCGATCGTCGAGGACAGGAGACACCTTGTATCGCTCGGACGCCGAGAGCCGCTTGTCGAGATTGGCATCGGCATAGAGCAGCGTCTCCCCAGCCGGCCGTTCAACCAGCAAGACCGCCATCTCGCCGCCTTGTCGCAGTTTCACGAGGGGCGGCAGCTTGAAGGTGCCTTCCCATATGTGCGAGCCAGTTTCAATCGCGATCCCGGCAAGCCGCGGGTCATCGCAGGCGAGTGCGTGGACGGGCACCTTGGTCACGCCGGCCGCGCGGAAGCCGGCCTCCAGCTGGCCAATGAACTCCTGCAGCAGCCCAGGGGCTTGCTGGACCGGTAGACAAGCAACCATGAACAGCAGTGCGACCCATCGAAACATAACGCCTCCCGTTTTTCGGATATCACAATGTTGGACGCAAGACACTGTTAAGTTGTCTAAAAGACGTGGCAGTCTCGCCGCACGACCTTGCAGTCCCGCTGGGTATGCGCAAATGGCGATGGATTCCCTCCTCACCTTCAGACTAAGAGCGTCGCTTGTCAACTCCGCCGGCGGATCCGGAGTTCCACAGGCGAGAATATCCAGGATTTGGGTGGCGTTGTTAGTTCTGACTTTGCTTGTTGTTTTGAGGACTGTCAACGCGGCGCCAATATTTCCAGAAGTAAAGGCGGTTCTTGGCTTCAGGTGGTCGCTGACCGTGGGGGTGCATTCCCGCGACGTTGGACAAGAGAGTCCTGATTTTCGTGCAATTCGTAGCTGATTTTTTAGTCTAGGTCGGGGAGGTCGTATTCGCCCAGACGGAGCGGATACCTGCCGAACTCGCGGACGAGTTTCACAACATAGTCGTAGTTCTCGCCTGATACGTTGCTTGGGACGGAGTGGTCGGACTGGAAAATGTAGCCGCCACCCTTCGCCGCGTTAAGCTTGGTCAACACGACCTTCTTGAGTTCCTCGGGTGTTCCTCTGGCCCACACAATCACGTCCATGTTGCCGCAGAAGCCGATCCGGTGGCCATACTTGCGGCGCAGATCCACTACATCCAACCCGGCCTTTGCCTCCAGAGGGTTGTATGCATCGACGCCCACCTCAATGAAATCCTCGAAGATGCGCTTCACGTTGCCGCAGCCGTGGTAGATCACAGGCAAACCGTTCTGATGGCACAAGTCCACGATTGACTTGACGCCCGGTTTGAAATACTTCCGCCAGTAGTCCGGGGAGAAGAACATATCCCTTCTGTAGGCCACGTCTCCCCAAATGACCATGCCGTCGAGCAAGCCAGCCGCTGCTTCGATTTGTGCCTTGGCGACCTCGAGGGCGAACTGGTTGATTCGCTCCACAAATTGCCCGACTTCGTCGGGATAAAGGCCAATCCAGAGCATGACGTTTTCCGAGCCGATGATGCGCCACAGGGTTTCCTGTCCTTCACAAATGCTGCCGTAGACAGGGAACTCGGGATGCAGGGACTTTACAGTCTCGGTCCAGGGAGGAAGATTGCGGCTGAAGCCATCGCCGACGCCGGCGATCTGATTGTCGCCTCCGGAAAAGTAGCGGCGTTCGTCCCACGGATCGTCGAACTGAAAATTGTGGAGCTTTTCGATCGAGTCCGTCTCAAAGTGCAGGAAAGCCGGCATTGGATAGTCGAACTTCTTTCGGATTACGGCTTCGAAGCCTGTGCGCACAACAACCTGCCCCTCATTTTCCTCGAGGATCTCGAACTGTTTGATGTGCGGATCCATGTTGGGGATGGTGGCGATCCAGTCGAGGTCGTAGTACTTGTAAATATCCGTTCCGGCAGGCAACCCGAGATCCCTGCGCCAGCGTTTGAGGAAACTTCCCCAGAAAAAATCGCTCACCGGCACGCGATCCGCCTCCTCATGTCGCAAGGTTTTCCTCATGCGCTCCAGTTTCCGTAGGCAGTTTGCAGATCGTGCCATGGTTTTCAACTCTGCCACGAATTGCACGAAAAAACTCGTGTTTTTATTTCGTGCAATTTGTGTAATTCGTGGCTGCTTTTTACAGTTCCCGGATCCAGATGTTGCGATAGCGCACCGGGCAGCCGTGATCCTGAAGGTGCAGGGGCTGCTTCAGCGGATGAGGTGTGTATTCCGGTGCGCGATCCCACGAAGTGTCGCCCAGGACCTCGACGTGATTCTGAACGAGCACACCGTTGTGCAGCACGGTTACGTAACCCGGCTTCTGCAATTTTCCTGATGTATCGAAGCGTGGAGCCTCGAAGATGATGTTGTAGGTCTGCCACTCTCCCGGTTTGCGGGAAGCATTCACCAGCGGCGGATACTCTTTATAGAGCGCTCCTGCCTGGCCATCCGGGTAGGTCGGATTCTGGAAGGAATCCAGCACCTGGATTTCGTAACGGCTTTGCAGATACACGCCGCTGTTGCCGCGACCCTGGCCGTCGCCCTCTACCACCTCGGGAGTGGCCCATTCGACGTGCAGCTGGCAGTCGCCGAAGGACTGCCTGGTCGTGATGCCGCCTCCATGCACGGTGGCCGCACCGTCTTTGATGATCCAGTTCTCGCCGCCTTCCCATTTCGACAGGTCCTTTCCGTCGAAGAGGACAGTGGCGTCGGAAGGCGGTTGCCAGTTTGTCCCCGGGGTTACGACCCTCGGTTCCGGCCAGATTTTATCGCTCTTGTATTCCATGCATGCGGCTATGGCTATGATCAAGCCAAGTGCCGTCACTCCTGCGAGCAGCTTCTTTGTGGACGCCATTTCTGAGATCTCCCCGGCTAGTAATGGGTGTCAAGTCTTGCTTTGTCAGCAGCTGTCTTTGTGTTGTCCTTTGAAAGGGCAACACAAAGGAGACAAAGTCTATTTGAGATATTCCGGTGGAATGGGATTATCGGGTCCCTCTGCCTCCCAATAGATCGTCACTATCCACCAGCGCTTGCCATCGTTCATCAGCTGGAAACTGTTGATGCCGCGGCTGAAAGGTGCCGGGTCTTCCGCCTTCCGACGCGACTCGTAGGTGCTAAATACATGCGCGATGTGGCCAAACTTTTCCATCCGTCTTGCCATTTCGCGCTCGAAAAAGCCCCCCTTCTCCAGGACGGCGGACGACCGCAAAATGTAGTCCTCGACGGAAAGAACCCGCGCTGATTTCACTTCACCAGCCTGGCTGATGGGAATAAGCCGCGCCCCGGGAATAAACAACGACCTCATCCGGTCCCAGTCCCGTTTCTGCCCGGCCGGCCCTGAAATGACATCGTATACAGCGGCCACAATGGCATCGATCGAGCCGACATCCGCAGGTCTGGCCTCCGGAGTCGCCTGACTGGGAGGCTTGTCTTGCGCGGGCCCAGCCGGGTTAAATGTGATCATGCACAAGCACAAAACGAAGATTCTCTTCAATGAATTACGGCTCATCTGTTATTCCCCCGAAATGGAAAGTGTCCATGTAAGATAATTGTAGTGCACGCGGCTCAGAAAGGCTTTACCGGGTCGATCCGGTTCGGGATTCCGCCCATTTCGAAGTAGCGATGCTCGATGCTTCCGTCGTGCACGATCACGATCCGCATGCCCGATTTGTCCTTACCCCCTAGCGGCATCCCGATGGGTCCTGTGGTGACCAACTCGAGCGGGCCATCGCGGGAGATCTGGTTGCGATGATAGTGCCCGGAGAAGAGATGGGTCACGCCGTGCTGACGGAATATTTCGAGGTAACGCCGCCGGCGCTCTTTCGGGATGTTTTCGTACGCATCCGGCTCATCGACACTTTCCAGGAACCAGGGGTGATGCTGAAAAATGACGATGTGTTGCGCGCCTCGTTTTTTCGCTTTCTCGAGTTCCGCCATCAGCCATTTCTCCTGGGCTTCATACAGTTCGGGGGCACCCTGCGAGGAGTGGATCAGAGCGGAGTTCAACACGATCCCGGTGATTCCGTTCGACTCGAAAGTGCAGTGATCCGGTCCGAATTTTGCGGTGTACTTTGCGATGCTTGCAGGAGTGGGAGCGTTGTCAACGTCGTGGTTTCCGGGGACGTTGTAGAGCTGGATGGAGTGGTCCAGGCGTGCGGTAACGCGCAAGTACTCGGCTGTCTGGGCGACATCCCCCGGCTTGTTGACGAGGTCTCCCGTAACGATCACGAAGGCCGGCTTCAATCGATTCGCCGTGGCGATCGCAAACTCGAAATTGGCGGTCTCCTGCTCGAAATCCGCGTCCTTTGACTGCATGCCGAACTGCGGGTCAGTGAGCTGGATGAAGAAGAACGGCTTGTTGGCTCCAGCCGTTGAATGAGAGCAAAGGATCAGACAAAGCAGGATGCCCAGCAAGATTGCGCGGGGCATCTTTAAAATCTGTCGCTTCATAGAGTTATCCTTTTTTGGAGTGCGGCAGCTTGCTGCCGCCTTTGTATTCCATGCATGCGGCTATCGTTACGACCAAGCCAAGTGCCGTCACTCCTGCGAGCAGTTTCTTTGTGGGCGTCATCTCTGAGATCTCCCCGGCTAGTGATGGGTGTCAAGTCCGGATAAGGTAGTTTTTCGGAGAGCTGACACCCTCTGTGCAAGGCCAAAAAGTCAGTCAGGTATGTTTGTTGCCATCGCAGCGCGGCCGGCAGCCGCAACCAAATAGGGCGGTTTAGCTCCCGATCCGGCCGCGCTGAGCGGTCAGCCTTCAACTATCAGCTGGATGTATTTCCAACAATGGCTGCGCGGTCCCGTTATGGATCGTTCAGAGCCGCGCGCGAAGCAAGCGGGGATCATGAACAGTATTGTGTCACATCCCCGCTCCGGTCGCGGCTCTGAATACTTGTTAATGAGGCAAGGCCGCAATAATGGCCGCACAAAAACTCTGTCAAAACAGCAGAGTTTTACCTGTTTGTTGTACAAAGACTATCACTCTCTCGTTATTTCACAACAGCTATCCCGTGCCCATCGCGGGTGCCTTCCACAAGCCCATAACTGGAAACCTGAGGGGAATCACTGTTGTTCAAAGGCGACGACTTCTCGCGGACCGACGTTCGCCGCGTCTGAGACACGCCGCGCCGTCCTCAAATGAAGGGATCAGGCGTCGGGGGCTAGGCCATCTAGGCCCCGGCCGCCCGCTCAGGAATCTTCCGGATTCGGGTGCGAGTCGTGGCTGATTTTCACTGCACAATTATGACCGGCAGGGTCGCGAATACATTCTGCTGCGGATTGTCGTAGCGCAGCGCGACAGCGCTGACGGCCGCGGCCGCCAGGACTTCCAGTGTTCCTTCAAATTCGCCAAAGCCGCGCGGAAACCATTCGGTGACGAACTTGGCAAGATGCCCGTTGGCGGGCAAGGTGATGCTCGTGGCGGCTACGATATCTCCGGAGGAATTGCGCAGGTTCAGCGTCAGGGTCGCAACGGATGAGTTCGGATTGCAGATCGCCAGGCCCGACTGTGTGGAATCCGAGCTCTCCACGTAGGCGGCCAGGTGCTGTGCCAGTGGAGAAGAGCCGACACCAGCCTCCGAAAGGATGAGGTTGTTGAAACGAGTCTGAAAAATGGAAGATCCCGTGATGGCGACAGGACACGTGACTTTGACCCAGCCGGCATTGATAGCGGAAGAGCTCCCATCGGTGACAAAGCGAGATACCCCCTTGGCATTCAGGGGCACGGAGTGACTGGTTTTCAATACACCTCCGATCGGCAACGCCAGGGGAGTGCCATCGTTTGCGAAGAATGCCAGCGTGGCAGATGTGGGAGTGCCGGACGGGTTAACCAGAATGAAATTGGTGCGGTAGCCGCCACCGTCAGCCACCTGTGGGAAATAGAGGGTCGTGTTAGGTTCGTCGACCAAGACGGGAATGGTGGAGAAAACGTCTGCAGTCGGGTTGTCGAAGCGCAGCGCGACTGCGGCGAGGTTTTGATCGGAGGAGACTTCGATGCTTCCTTCGAAATTGGCCTGGGCGGCAGCGAAGCGTTGATAGGCGAACTCGGGGATTTGTTGGCCTGCGAGAAGGGTGAGGCTTTTGACTTCCTCCGTGCTGCCGAATGTGTCGCGCAGTGTAAGTGTGATGTTCGCGGGGCTCTCGCCAAAGTTGGCGACCGCATACCCCGATATGGCATCGCTGACGTTGTCGACGTATACGGTGAAGCTTTTCCCGGGCTTGGAGAGACCGACGCAAGCTTCGCTTAGGACCTGAGTACCGCTCAGCGTTTTGAAGAGCGCCGTGCCGCCGACGGGTGCGTCGCTGGCCAGACGGGCATAGCCTGAAACGGTGTTGCCGGGAAGGCTGGCTTCGATGTGTGTGGTACCCATCGGTTTAATGTTGAGATTGACGGGTCCGGTAGCGCCTCCCGCGGACAGATCAAATGGAGTACCGTCGGATTTGAAAAGGGAGACCAGGACTTTTGCGGTGACCTGGCCGGTATTGATGCCAGTCAAAATCGTTTGATAACCGCCTCCTGCGGCAATGTGGGCAAATACCGACGTGAAGGCCGGAGTCTGACTCTGTTGCCGGAAATATACCCAGGAGGACCAGTCCCCCCAACGGCTGGTTGAGCCGGGCCGAATACGCCAACGGTAATCGGTCCCTGACGACAGCTGGAAAGGCAGGATGAAGGACGTGTCGTAAACATCATACGACGCCACCAACTGGCTGCCGTCGGCTTTCTCAAGTTCGAGCAGATAATGCGACACGCCTGCCAGCGCGTCCCAACTGAATTCGGGATAGAGTTCGGAAACGGTCTGGGAGGGGAGCCGCGGCGTAGCGTTGGGAACCTCGCCCGTGATTTCCCTCAAGCGCAGCTCGATCTGCTCCGTGCAGACAGGGCAGTAGCGATTCCCGCCTACCATCATGCAGTACTCCGTGGGCCTATACAGCCCGCCCGTATAATAACCGCCGCCCTCGAAGAGCCCGACTCCTCTTGTGCCCGGGACGCTGGGGATCTCTTTGCTTGCAGCGATGAGATGTCTCCAGGGAATCTGCGCGGGACTCGTAAGGGCGGTAACGTTGCGTGACGCAGATTCCGAGCCCTTGTAGGTTTCCTGGAACTCCGTATACTCGTCGGCCAAGAGTCCCACGTTGTGTCCCATCTCATGAGCGACCGTGTAATCGTTGCACAGGGAAGGGACATCGCCGCCGTGCCCAAACATATAGGAATTGACCCTGCCCATCTGTATCGGCTGGTTGACCAGGACGATTCGGGTGTCGAATTCCGGAACGTACTGGTTGATGTACTGCGTGATCAGAGTGTAATTGGCATTGAACAGGTATGATCTCTCGGGAGTATCCAGATATGTTCCCAAAGCGGTATCGCGGCTGATGACCACATTCCGGTTTTGATCGAGAATCTTGTGCCCCGCCTGGTTGGAGATCAATCGGATGCGGAAGATATTGAAGGCATCCCGGTGCTTCCACCACTCGTCCTGTCCGAAAAGCGAGCGGGCGGTGTCCAGGGTGTTCCAGTCGAACAACTCCTGGTCGTGGATGTTGGGCGCCCCGTCGCCATTCAGATCGGTGAAAGGCTCATTCTTGAGCGTGGGATCTGTTCCCGCGGTGGGAGCAAGGGCATTGCCGTATCTCTGGTAGGGTTCCCCGGTATTCCAGACCCCGTTTTTGTTCAGGTCATAGAAGAGAACGCCGTCCCACTGGCCGTTACCATTGGTGTCTGTGAAAGTCTCTTTAATGCCTGTGTAACCGTCGCCGATCATCACGATATTCCAGCGGCTGCTGCGGCTGGGCACTCCATATATCTGAGTCAACGTGGCGCCCGTTTCGGCAAAGGATGGGAATCCGTCTAGAACGCAATCCATGTTGCGGCCGGCAGTCACATTGCCAAAGCGCTCGGTGTGCAGAATGTTGCTGCTTCGTGTGTTGGTATAAAACTTCGCGAATCCGTTCGGAGTTAGGAATATGGAAAACTGCCCGGAGGCGTTTGTGGTGCTTAATCCACTGACAGTGGCGAGGTCGTTGTAAGACTGGATGCTCAGGTTGGCCAACGGCATGTTGTCGGTGCCTCGCAAGACACCTGTCCACACAAAAGGCGCAGGGACGTCAAGGGAGACCGCAGTGAGGCCGGAAATATCAATGTCGGGAAGAGAGATTGGCTGGCATCCCAGCAGGAATGAGATAAGGGTATACCGCCCATCGTTCACGTATAGGCTGTAAGGCCTGAAGTATTTACCCCGCGACGGATCGAATCCCCCTATGCCCTGCAGGCCGCTGGCGGCGTAGACCGTCAACCCCAGTTGGTACAACTCGAACCGACTGTAGGACTTGTTGCTTAAGCGATTGTAAGCATCTTGATCGGGGAAGTAGAGCTTGACGGTGAGAATGCCGGCTGCAGGCGCGAGCGCAAAGTCCATCGTGCGCGGCTCGTACACAGATACTTGTTTGGCCGTTGCTGGGGCAAGCGAGCTTCCCGCAGGCGGCAAAGCCTCGAGTTCATACAAACCTGCCGATATGTTGAAGGCGTACGTGCCGTCGCTTTTCGTGAGTGCTGATGTGACGAGCATCCCGCTCTGGTAGGCCCTTACGCGCACTCCCACGATCGTTTTTTCGGAATTATCCCGCACCGTTCCTGAAACTGTGTTTCCCCTCAGGAGCTGGAAATCCTGAGTTGTGTCTCTCGTAATGTTGAGGCTCGCCGACTGCAGCAGGTAGTCTGACGCATATGCGGAGATGACGAAGTTGTTCGGCTCCAGGTTTTTGGGTGCGGCAATCCTGTACTTGCCGTTGTTGTCGGTATCGGCGTACCAGTTGGGGCAGGAGGTGGTGGTCGTATTGAGCTGCCTGAGCAAAACTGCCGCCCCCGCTATGGGAGTTCCGCCGTCTCCCGCAACGGTGCCGGAAACCAGCCAGCCGGTTTCCACCTTGAAGTCCCTGGCGGTGTCCGCGGCGAAGACCAAACCCATTTCAGATGGGGGAGGTGTGTAAGGGAGTGGAGTAGACAGGGAGAGGTTCAGCGGGCGGTTGCCCGGTACGACAAAAGAATAGATGCCGGTGCTGCCGCTCGCCCCGGACACGGTCATTTTCAGGTCCTTCGAATACAGGCTTATGTTGACGCCTGCCACCCCCTTGCCTTGAGAATCGGCTACCGTGCCGTAGAGGAGAATTCCGGGAATTGCTTTGATGTTCCATGTCGTGTTTCCCGTGATTACTGGATACTCGTGTCTCCTCACGTACCGTTTCCCGAAGACGGTAGAGTAATCCTCGCCAATGGTGACAGAACCGGCATCCACGGATATTGAATAGTTGCCCGTCGCGTCGGTGATTTGCCGACCCAGATATCCTTGGTATTTGTTGGATGTGTCGTATTGCCAGAAGTCGAGAGTTGCGCCGGCTATCGGTGCACCAGTGTCGAAATCTGTTACCTGTCCTGACAGGGTATAGGCTTTGGCAGCGAGATGCGCCTCCATCAGGAGTGCAGGAGCAGCCAGAGGATGATCTCTCTGAATCAACTGCAGCTCCAATTCTTCCGGTTCGATGGGAAGGTTTCTCTGCAAATTCATGACTTCCGGACCGAACTGCTCCAGTTTTTCTATTTCGGCAGAAATCTCCTCTTTGACTTTTCTCTGTAGTTCTTCCGGCAGGTTTTCGAACCGGAGAGTCTCATCAAGGTGCAACATGGCTTCAGATGCCGCAGCCTGGCGCATTCGCGCCCTCTCGGCTAGCAACCGACGATTCTCGCGATCATGAGCGAGAAACTGCCGCCGGTTGGCAGCGGCTTGTGCCTTGAAGGGACCATCGATTGGTATCCGGAGTAGTTCCCGGCGATGCTGGTCGAAGATCGCCACTGCTGTCAGGCCTTGCAGTTGCGGGATTTTCACCGTCAATGGGAGTGCTTGTGCTGCAGACAGCAGGGGCGAATAGTGGCCGGGATTACCGATCCTGTTGATTCCGATGCTGTCGCCGCTTTCATTGAGGAGGATCAGGAACCAGTCGTCTTCCGCGTCGAGATGCCTGTTCACCGTGTAGTTGTCAATTTCTGCTGCGGAGACCAGCCGAGGGTTGCCGTCCTGGACCTCCAGGGTTATCAGGTAACCCAGCCGTCCGGCTTGGGCATCGGGCACAGCCGCCGAGGGTCCCTCATCGACATAAGAATACGGATGCGCGCCAATCCCGGAGATTCCGCTGATCTCTATGGAATAACCGCAAACTATGAAAATGACTGTGCAGATCCAGCAGAATGTTGGTCGAGCCGACTTCATGTCAGCCTCCTTGTGAGAGTCACGCGGGGCTTCACGGATAAGCCTGAAGGATACAAATCACTCAGTGGGGTTTGAACATCTCCAGGATTCTTTCCTTCGGCAAGCCGGTTCCCTGGAGCGCCGCATGTCTTTCTTTCACTGCCGCCTCGTAGGTCGGAGAGGGGTTCGGATTCCGATAGAAAACCCCCGTGTAGAGCTTCTTTCCATAATCCTGAGCTAGATCCATCGCACGCAGCCGGTTTGTGGGATCGTGTCCAAGCTTTTCCAGGCTCTGCATGGTTTCCCTGTGCGCCTTGATCTGTGACTCCGCCTCTCCGTAAGTGACGCAGGGTGACTGGACATTAATGAATGCAAAGCCGGGGAAACGGATCCCTTCCTCGATGATTGTTGCCAGCCCGTCCATATCCGCCGGTGTGCCCTGGGCAACGAATCCTGCTCCGTAGCCGAGAACGTAGAGCAGAGGATTGACCGGGTCTTCCAGGCTGCCGAAGGCGGAGGACGCTGTCTTTAAGCCGCGCGGCGAGGTCGGCGAGAGCTGTCCCTTCGTGAGGCCATAGATCTGGTTGTCCATGACAATGTACGTGATGTCGATGTTCCGCCGGATGGCATGGGGCACGTGGCCGCCTCCGATGGAAAAACCGTCCCCGTCCCCGCCAGCTCCCAGCACCAGCAGCTCCGGGTGGGCCAGCTTGATGCCCTGCGCGATTGGGAGGGCGCGGCCGTGCACGCTGTTGAATCCGTATGCGGTGGTGTAGCCGGGGATCCGGCTGGAGCAGCCGATGCCCGAGATAAAAGCGATCTCATGCGGTGGCCTGCTTATGGCGGCCAGCGCGCGATAAATCGCACTTACCACGCCGAAGTCCCCACATCCGGGGCACCAGATCGGCTTGAGGTCGCTCCTGTAATCCTTAGCCACGTATTCGTGCATCGCTCTGCTTTCTGTTTCCATGATTGCATTGCCTTTCTTGGTCTTGCCCTGAATAGTCACGATCCTGGATGGAGCAGGGACACGCCAGGCGCGCCCCTACATTCCGAGCCGTTACCGGGTTTATCCTGATTCCGGTTCCGGCTCGAAGTCTCCGTGCTGTAACGACCGTACCAGAGACCGCAACCTCTCCAGCACAACGCTGGCCAGGATGGGGTTCGAGCCGCTCCTTGCCAGTGATTCCATTCTGTGAGGGACATCCACATACATGCGGATCAAGCGATGAAGCTGACCCTGATGGGACTGCTCCACGACGAGCCCCATTTTTACGGAGGCGAAGAATTCCTGGTAGATTTCCTCCGAAACGGGGAAGAGGAGCTTCGGGATCAGCAGTTTCACCTTCATGCCTTCCGCCTGGGCCATGCGCAGGGCTTCCATCGCCACGCCGGCCACGCTTCCCCAGGAGATCAGCGCGATCGGCGCATCCGGATCTCCCTCGAAAATGAAAAGATCGCGCCGGGCCTTCAGCGGTGTGAGCTTCCGGATCCGCTTCTCGTTCATTTTTGCGTGAGTCTCGCCCTTGGCAGTGGGCGCCCCCGCCTCGTTGTGCTCGATGCCGGACGCCAGGTAGTTGCCGCCGGGCATTCCCGGATGACTGATCGGGCTGATACCCGATTCAGTGATACGGAAGCGCGCGTAGTTTTCGAGCTCTTTATCCGTTGGGCGCCGGCGCTCTATGAGCTTGAAGGCTGAAGTGTCTATGGGATTAACGGTTTCCTTGCGCTGGGCGATTTCCTGATCGGAGAGAATGATCACAGGCGTCTGGTAGTACTCGGCAATGTTGAAAGCCTCCACCGTGATGCCGAAGGTGTCCGCAACACTCACTGGGGCGAGCACAGGACGCAGGCAATCTCCGTGGCCGGAGAAGACCGCCTGGAATAGATCTGCCTGCTCGCTCTTGGTAGGAATTCCTGTGGATGGGCCTCCCCGCTGCACGTTAACGCAAACCAGTGGAATTTCCGCGATCGTCGCGAGGCCCAGGATTTCCGTCTTCAACGACATTCCGGGGCCGGAGGTTGCCGTCAACGCTTTTTTGCCGGCGAAGGAAGCTCCGACGACGGCACCGATGCCGGCGATCTCGTCTTCAGCCTGCAAAACAGTACCACCATACTTCCAAATTTCTCGGCTCAGGAACTGCATGATTTCGGAAGAAGGGGTGATGGGATAACCGCTGAAGAACTTGCATCCTGCGAAGATCGCGGCGGCGGCGCACATATCGTTGCCGTCTGTGAGAAGCTTGGTGCCTTTCCCGTCCACCGGAGGGCTCATCAGCAGATCTCCCGCGAGCGGATGGGACTGCGTGTATTCGATGCCGGCGGCGAAGGCGCGCTCGTTCGCTTGGAGCACTTCGGTTCCTTTCTTCGCCAACTTTTTGTGCAAGCTGGCCAGGATGGATTGCTGCGCGAGGCCAAACCAACCCGCCAGCAGGCCAAGCACTATTGTGTTTTTGGCCTTGTCGGTTCCCGCCGTCTTTCGAGCCATCTCACCGATCGGGACCGCGAGCGCCACTGCGGGTTTCACGCCTTCAAGAGGAAGTTTGTCGGGCGCGACGCCGGTCTTGCTCTCGTAGATCACGATTGTGTGGCCGCTGACGGGGAGTTCGGCGCCGAACCTCAGGAAATCCTCCCAGTTGAGGGCCACCGCCACATCGAGCGTGCCTCCGGGATTCAGAACCTGACGGGTGGATATGCGCAGGCGGCAAGAGGATTCGCCCCCTCGAATCTGCGAGCCGAAGCTCTTGGTCATGATTGCATGGTAGCCTTCCAGCGCAGCCGCCGTGATGAGAAACTCGCCCGCTGAGACGATGCCGTCCCCCCCTGAGCCAGCCATGCCGATGATTAGGTCACTTCTCATTGTTGCCTTCTTTGAGTGTCGTTTGCGTGCACCCGATGCGCGAGTTACAGAATCGGCTGGGCACCGACCTATCAGATTGAACCCCAGCCCGGTCCCCTTTCCGAAATGGCATATGTTACCAGATCAAGTCATGAGACTGCTATTCGCTTCGAACGGGTGGGTGTGATTAAAAGTGAGAGTCGTTCGACTTCCCAAGAGTGAAAATCCGTACTACTAACGTGACGATCCTTTCCCGGAGGGAAAGGATTTTTCTCTGCGTTCTCTCTAACGCTGAGACTGCAACAAGGTCAGGAGTTTTATGCCGCTACATGGTTCAGTTGGTCGAGAGTGATCCGTTGCGATGTCAGGGCCGCGGTCATGATTTGGCTGCCTTTTTGGGTGAGGACATAGCGATATGTTGAGGGAACTTTCTGAATGAGGTGGTGCGCTCGAAGCATCCGCAATAGGCGACTCACGCGGCCGCTGCGGCGTTGTTTTTCCTTCTGAGAGCTGGGAGTGCCCTTGAAGAGCAAAGCTTGCAAATCGCGATTTCGAAAGCCATTAACGGAGAACTCACCATGGCTGGCGGCCCGGAAGAGTTCCACATCTTCCTGCACCCAGGGTCGTAGGGCACGGATGCGCTTGCCATTGTATGTTGTTGGCGTACAAAGCGAGCGCAAGAGGTCGCCGAGTTGGATGGAAGTATCAGCGGCGGCCAGGGCGTCGAGATAGCGCTCGTTGGCCGCCTGGGATACCTGGGAACGACGATGCAGGTCGGCGATGCCGTGACGGAGAGGGCGCCACTTGCATTTTCCTCCGGGATCGTTTTCTTTGGGTCGGAAGGCCTTAAAGTCTTGAGCGTTGTTCATCGTGAATTCGGTGCGCAAGACTCTTCCGAATTTGTCGTAGAGTTTGAGGGAGTTCTTACCCATTCGATGCTTGATCCGAACCCCTTCGAGACGCTCTTTGAAATCAGTAACAAGCTTGCCTTGGAAGTTGCCGTGAAGTTTGCGGCCCAAAAACCGCATGACAGCGCGACTGGAAAACGTGGTCATGGCGTGCAAGACCAGAGAGGGGCAGATAGAACCGAGGGCAGAGGGGCTCTTAAACGCCAGGTCCGAGGCCCATTCGCTTTCAAAAACCGACCAGTAGTATCCAATCGGAAAGCCCTTGAATATTTCGCTGTGGATGGGATTGAGCATTCGGGCGAACCGATCGAGGTACACCGCATCCTCGGTCCAGGCCTGTTAGAGTCGGCATACCAAGAGTGCCTCGCCAGAGAGCTGACATTACGGCAGATTCCTTTCGAGCAAGAGAAACCGCTTCCGCTGGAGTACAAAGGTGCAAAACTGGAATGCGGCTATCGCATGGACTTCTTGGTTGCCGAGATGGTCGTTGTTGAGATCAAGGCGGCTGATGAACTACTTCCAATCCATCAAGCCCAGCTTCTGACCTATATGAAGCTGGGTGGATGGAAAGTAGGGTTGCTCATCAACTTTCACGCACCCCTGCTTAAGAAAGGCATCAAGAGAATGGTCTTGGTGCTGGAAGATTAGGATGCAAAGGGGCCATCAGCACCGCCAGGGAAGAATTTAAAACTCAGCGTTCTCTGCGTCTCTGCGGTGAATTCCCTTTTGGTTGCGGCTATGCCCCCCCCAGGTAAATCAGTGCAGATCCGTGTCCTATTTTGCTTCAGCGTTCGCTCGCCGAAAAAGGCTCCTAAACAGAACGTCTAAATCCAGTGTCAGTGTGTAATGCTGAACGTACCACTCGTTGAGCTCACGTATGACCTGAGACGAGAGACGGGACGGCCTGCTGATGTGGACCAGGCCGGTCAGACCGATTTTCCCCCTCGGCGGCCGCTCTTCCCCCAGAGGATACAGACCAACAATACTGTACCTGCCTCGAGCCACCAGCCACAAATCTCTCACCGCCACTGAGAAACCACGCTTTGCCAAGTACACTAGCGGCAGTCCGAAGGTCAAAAGAAAGAGGCAGGCTGCGAGATCAAAAACTCGCTTAGCCAGCCGGTAGCGCAACCGAGAAATGTTATAAGACGGCAGTGTGGGATCGATCCCCGCAACTTCATTGATTATTCGCGAAACAACGATATCTTCATAATCGAGCGCCACATGGAATCGCGTCGAGCGCATCGAAACTGCCGAGATCATTTCCATCACGTCTTGTCGTTGGACTGAGCTGTCGGTGATGATGATTTCACCCAGGCGGTGTTGTTCGATCAGCTGGGGCAAGCGGGAGAGGTCTCCAATGATCGGGACCTCACAAAAGGAATTGCGATCTGTCTCCGAGCAGGTGAGGATTCCCACAAGATCCGCATTCCGCGCCTCGGCGGACTGGAGCGCCCGAATGATTCGTGCGGCGGCTTCATTGGTCCCGACAATAGCAATCCGGCGGTCCGCTTCCTTGCCCAGAGACTTATCATAAACCGCCATGAGAACCCGAATCAGCCCTGTGGATAATATGCCGCAACAAATCAACATCAAAAGCACGCCGCGGCTAAAGGCAAACTCTTTGAAGAAGTAGGTCAACGCGGTCAGCAGGAAAAAGTTCACCATTTGTCCGCGAAAAGCTCTTCGCAGGGAAGGCTTCGACTCGAAGTATTCTCCGACGGCAATCATCGAGCAGAACGATACGGCAGTCAGGGCAACAAAAACCGCCGGATAGGCGTAAGGCGGGAAGCCAAAGTACGTGCCGAAACGGAGCTTCGTTGCCAGGAGAAGTGCTCCGTTCATGCTGAGCAGGTCGAAGAACAGAATAACCAGGGAGCGGCGGTTGCGGTTGGCATGCGCAAGCAACGAGCGCAGCAGAATCCCGAGGCGCAGGAAAAGCAGGACGCCGCTGGAACTGCTGTGATGCTTTCTGGCGAAGAGCTCCATCGCATCGTAGAAAATCCCTACTCTGTCCAAGGAACTGCGATTGGTGCTGGCTCCCTTGTAATGAATCACCGAAGTATCAGGGACATAGGCGATTTTCCAACCGGCTTGTGAGATGCGATAACAGAGATCGAGATCTTCGCCGTACATGAAGAAGTCCGGGTCGAAACCGCCGGACTGATTCAGCGCGGAGGACCGGGCGAACATGAAGGAGCCACTGACCGCATCTACGAAGTAGGTCTCATCCGGGTTGCGAAACGTCTGATTGTATTGGGCGAACAGACGGGAACGGGGGAAGAGACTCTGCAGCCCAGTTACTTTGCAGAACGAAGCCCAGGGTGTAGGGAAGGAACGCCTGCATGCCAGTTGAAGGGTGCCGTCGGGGTTGAGCACTTTGCAGCCGCAAATGCCGACTTCAGGGTGCTCACGCATGTAGGCTAGCATTGCCTCCAGCGTCCGCTCCTCCAACAGGGTGTCGGGATTCAGGAAGAGAATGAACTCACCTCGAGCCTTTTCCAATGCCATGTTGTTCGCGCGAGCGAAGCCCAAGTTTTTTTTGAGGCTGATGAATTGAACGTGCGGGAAAAGCGGCTGAAGGTAGCTCACAGAACCGTCGGTGGAATGATTGTCCACCACGATCACTTCACCGGCGATTCTGCTCATCGCCAGGTCAACGGAGCGCAGGCATTGCAGAAGAAAGTCTTTGACGTTGTAGTTGACGATGATTATCGATAAATCCAGCGGAGGTGCGCTTTTCTGGAGTTCCGGAATGGGCGATACCGTCTCCCTCGCGGCTTTACGTCCAGGCGATGATTGCATCGGAAGAATGGATACCCCACCGCGTATTTTTCCACAGCGTCTCCAGGGCCGCAAGCAAAAAGGGCGCCTGCCCGTACCCCCTCCATTGTTGGCGGAAAACATGTCCCGACCGGCGGCCGGGACATGCTTGGCTCTGTCCAAGGCCGCACTCAAGTGGGAAAAATCGGGGACATTCCGAATTTCCAGCTTTCCTCCGCTGAATGGAAAAGATCAACCGCTGGTTGATCCGTCCGATTCAGCTGAGCAAGCCGGGAAATTCGGAATGTCCCCGATTTTTTCACAGCGTCTGGGGGGACTACGTCTGCCCTGAATGGCCCTGGCCTCGGGGGATTCAACCTGCCAACTCGACGAAAAACCCAGCCAAGTGAACCTTGTTGGATCTCTCTCAATCATATTTATAAACTAGTAAACACTAATCTGGCGCCGGAACGTATCGGCGGCTTTCGATCATAGGGATTTGAGTGAGAGTGCAAGACACGCTTGATGGGTGTCGATCGTGAACAGGATCTCCTCCAGAAGCTGGCTGCCCAGCCTAATGATTCTTCCTATCTTAGCTTGATATACATTAGTTAGTGCATAGCCGGACCCCATCGCCCGTCACGACGCTCCTGTTTTCGGAGACGCGTACAACGAAACTCAGAGAATCATCCAGAACGCGATCCAAAAGAGTGATCCTGATGCTTTCCTGGAGATGCGCTGGCCCTTTGCGAATCTGAATAACAAGCGTTACTCGCAGCTCTGGCAGCCCCTCGATTCCGCCAACGAATTCGAGAACATGCGGCTGCAAGCCATGAAGATGCGGGCCTTCAGCAGCGGCGTGTTCATCGGAATGGACGAAATGTACTGGAAACCCAACATTCCCGATTCGGAAGCCGCCCGGTTCATGGCAACCGTGGTCTTCACCGGCATTCCGTATTTTGGACCCAACTTGCTCAGGGAATCGCAGCCGCGTCTCAATATGCTGAAGGCATGGCTGCAGTTTTACCAGGACAACAAGGAAGACCTTGCGGAAGGGACCTTTGAACCCTATGTGGACCTGACTCACCCCGATCAGAAAATAGTCGGCACCCGTACAACTTTCATCTACTACGGGCACCGTTATGCCGGTCCAGACGAGCTATACCCGGGGTGGTATGTGAGGAGCGAGCAACAAAGCCAGCGGGCCTGCGGGCCGCAGCCTGAAAGGGCGCGGCGGCGGTTGGGCATCTGCTTCGTTCCCGTTCCTCGACGATGTACACCGACATCGCCTGCGTCGCGGCGCCTCGCATCTGCCCACCCGGCGCTCGCGCCAAAATGCCAATTAATTCTTGCGCGAGCCCTAAGTGTCTCTGTGGTTATAGGATGAGGCCGGCGCGCTGCAAACTCTTGAGCAAGTTGTAATTGAGGACGAAATCCAGCCGAACGTGTTGTGTTATCGGCACGTGGTTTGCCACGCCACGCGTAAGGTAGGGTGCAAAGCTCAGTTCCGGGAGAATCTGGAAGCTGCTCATCAGGAAAATGCGCTTTCCAGTCAGAAAGCGATCGGCATTCAGGTTTCCATGGTGCGGATCGACCTGGGCGTAACCGCCGCCGAGAGTGATCCGCCGACGGAGCACTTTCTCACCATACAATGCAAATCCGTAGTCGGGATTGACGTCGGTGCGCTGATAATTCTCAAAACGAATGAAGTCAAGCAGGCGCATCTCGGGGATGGTCAACTTGACAGCCTCGCGCATCGTCTCCTTACCGTCCTGAAAGGTGTAGTCCAGCGAAATCCCAACGCGCCGGCCAATTTTTTTCGCAATCAGAAACTGGTGATAGTTGGATTGCTTCAGCCTGTGGAAGCGCTTGTTGATGTTCGGAATGCTGATGTCGCCCAGGTAGGCGTAAGTGACGGAGATCTCGTCGAAAAAAAACCGGCCGGGCTGCTTTAGGTTTATCCTCTCGCCCATTATGTAACCGTCGTCGTCATAGCTGGTGATCTCGGTAGATTCGCCGCGCAGGATGTAAAGGCCACCATACTCCAACGTCAACCCCTTGGCCGGCGCCGCCGCTACGAAGAGCTGTTTGAACGCCAGGTTGCTCTGGCCCGCGCCGGTGCCCCAGCCGGTGTTGTTCCAGCTCCCGATAAACTGGCGGCCACTGAATACTCCGGCGTTGAGGCTGAAGCGGCCCTGCCTGTCAAATTTGAGCCGTCCTCTGAAAGATTCTCTATGCTGCATCTGATTTGTGGTTGTCACCAGGGCACTGGATTCGACATATCGGTAGCGAGCGGAGAGCGTGGCATACTGCAGATCGAACCACCGAAGGTATTCTTTGCTCCTGCCGGCCTGGGCCGAAGCTGAGGGCATGATGAGGAAGAAGCAGGCAAGAATGCGAGGTAACCCACGCGTGGCGATGCAACCCATCTGCATAAAATACAACAAATTTGAATCACTTAGGGCCAACTTGTGCGAAAATCCCCTCCCTGCCTAGCTTAAACCGAGGATTAGGACACAGTCCTCATTATGGCTCAGATATTGCTTTGTTTCGACGGTGTAAAAAATAAACCTAGAAGACCTCAAAGACCTCGAAGAACGTGATTCTCCAACTCTTCGCGGTCTTTGGGATCTTCGTGATTTTCTTTTCCTGCGCTCTTAGAGAGGCCTCATAGATGAACAAAGGACTCGATAAAGAAACGCTCGAGATGACTCTGGCGGCAATCAAGGAATTCACCTCCGAGCAACTGCCGGAGAAAAAGCTTCTGGAACTCGACGCGACGGATGAGTTTCCGGTGGAAATCGTGCGCGACATGTGCGGCGGCAGCCTTGGCATTCAACTGCTGTTCATTCCGGAAGAATTCGAGGGGATGGGGGGCGGTGCCTTTGATGTCTATCGGGTCTGCGAAGAAATGGCGCGCGTGGACCTTGGCGTATCCACCGGCGTGCTGGCCACATTCCTGGGAAGCGATCCGATCATCTTCGGCGGGACATACGAGCAGAAGAAGAGATGGATGACCCGCATCGCGCGCGAAGGATTGCTCATGGCCTACGGCGCCACAGAACCGGAGGCAGGCAGCGATTTGGCGGCTCTGCGCACCACCGCTACGCCCGTTGAAAAGGACGGCAAGGTCACAGGTTACAGGATTAATGGCGCCAAGCAGTGGATCAGCAACGGCGGCTATGCGGATCTCTACAGCGTGCTCGCCCTGGCGCCCGGCGGCCCGAGCTGGTTCATCGTCGAGAAAGACACGCCGGGGCTGAGCCATGGCAAGCCTGAAGAAAAGCACGGCATACGGGCAAGCAACACGGCGGCGGTGATCCTCGAGGATGTCTACGTCGACGCAGATCGCCTCCTGGGCGACAAGGAGGGCCAAGGACTTATCCAAGCCCAACTGGTATTCGGCTACACACGCCTGATGGTTGCCGCTTTCGGGCTGGGCGCCGGATGGGCGGCACTCGACCGCGCGATCCCTTATTCCGCGGGCCGAATCCAGGGGGGCGCCCCCCTTTCCGAGAAGCAGGGTTACACTCATAAGCTGATCGTCCCGCATGCCGTACGATTAGAGGCCGGACGCGCCTTTATCGAGGAGACAGCCGAGCGCATCGACGGCGGTGAAGGAAATCTGAACACCGAGGGAGCCATCGCGAAGTACCTGGCCACGGAGGCCGGCAACGGCGCGGCAGATGCCTCCATTCAGGCCCTGGGAGGCTACGGCTTTACGCGCGAGTACATAGTGGAAAAAATCAAGCGGGACGTGCGCATTACCACTATCTACGAGGGAACCTCTGAGATCATGGAGATGACGATCTGCCGCGACCGCTGGCAAATGCACCTTAAGACGAAAGGTCAGTATTATCACGACATGGCACGTCAGATGGACGAGCTTCACACCAAACGTCCCGAGGTTGGCGCCAATGTTGCCGGTCTGGGCCTGCGGGCACTCGCCGAACTGCTGGAAACATCCAGAGTGAAGCGGCTCACGCGCCATCAGCATATCCTTTTCCGCCTGGGCGAATTGATCGCATATGCTGAGTGTGCGGGCAGTCTCGCCAAGCGCGCGGCGCGAGCGGCCGGCGGCGACTTGAACGAAAAGGCCCATACCCGCTTCGACGCCAAAGCCCTGGCAGCCATCAGCCGCTATTTCGCGCGCCAGGCCGCGATGAAAATTGCCGCGGATGGTATGAGCTGGATCGCCGGTGCGGGAGGGATCCAGGCCGGCGAGATTGCGGATTTCGAGAGACGGATGGGCATCTCTGCGATTAATCGGGCGCAGTTAGGCCTCATACAAGACATGGATTATATCGCTGACGTTCTCTACGGAAGATTGAACCGCAAAGACCTCTAAGACCTCGAAGAAATCTTTATATTTCTTTGAGGTCTTAGAGGTCTTCGTGGTTCAATCTCTTGGGGAGTGGCAATAATGAAATCATCGGCACATAGAGCGGTAGCAATTGTGGGCGTGGGAGCCGTCCTGCCTGACGCGCCCAACGCGAGCGCATTCTGGCAGAACGTAAGAGATGGCCGTTACAGCATCACGGAAGTCCCAAAGGAACGCTGGGATCCTGAGCTTTATTACGATCCGGACCCGAAGGTTCCGAACAAGACTTACTCCAAGATTGGCGGCTGGGCCCGCACTTGGGAGTGGGATCCGCTGAAGTGGCGGATGCCGATTCCCCCGCGCGTCAGCCAGGCGATGGACCTGACTCAGAAGTGGGCGGTGGTCACTGCGCGCGAAGCTCTGGCGGATTTCGGTTATCCCGAGCGGCCGCTCAATCCGGAACGTACCGCAGTCATTCTCGGCAACGCTATGGGAGGTGACACGCACCTCTATTCGGCTGCCCACGTGTTTTTGCCTGAGTACTCTCAGGAGCTGATCAAGGCGCCCAGTTTTTCCGCTCTGCCGGCGGACGTGCAGAGGGCGATCGTCGAGCAGATGAATGAAGGCATCGGCAGGCGCATGCCTACGATCACTGAAGACACCATGCCTGGCGAGTTGTCCAACATCATCGCCGGCCGCATCGCAGCTCTTTACGACTTCAAAGGGCCTAACTTCGTCGCGGACGCCGCCTGCGCATCCGCCATGGCTGCCATGTCCGCAGCCATTGGAGGCCTGGTCGAGAACGACTTTGATGCCGTGCTCAGCGGGGGCCTCGACGCCAACATGAGCCCGTCCACCTACGTCAAGTTCTGCAAGATTGGAGCGCTTTCCGCCACCGGCACCCGCCCCTTCGCCGAAGGCGCGGACGGCTTCGTAATGGGTGAGGGGGCTGTCACTTTCCTTCTCAAGCGCCTGGCCGACGCAGAGCGCGACGGCGATAAGATCTACGCTGTAATCCGCGGCCTCGGCGGATCGAGCGACGGGAAGGGCAAGGGGATCACCGCTCCGAATCCGGCAGGGCAGAAAATCTGCGTGCGGCGCGGCTGGTACAACGCGGGCGTCGCGCCTGCGGCCGGCGACATGATCGAAGGTCATGGCACCTCCACGAGAGTGGGCGATGTCGTAGAAGTGCAGAGCCTGAGTGAAGTGTTTTCCGAGTTCGGAATCCCGCCCGGCTCAGTGGCCCTCGGCTCCGTAAAGTCCAACATCGGCCACCTCAAGGGTGCGGCGGGTGCGGCGGGGATCCTGAAGGCCATGTTTGCGCTGCACGCCAAGGTGCTGCCGCCCAGCCTCAACTTCCGCGCTCCAAACCCGGACATCGACTTTTCCAAGTCACCATTCAGGGTAAACACCGAGCTGAGATCGTGGGACAAGCCCAAGGGCGAGCCGCGCCGGGCCGGCGTAAGCGCATTCGGATTCGGCGGAACCAATTTCCACATCGTCTTGGAAGAATACATCCCCGGCAGGATTCAGGCTGAGCTCAAGACGAGCATCTCGGTGCCCGAGTTAGACATCGGATCGGGTCCCAGGGTTACAGCCAAAGCGCCGTTGCGGGGCGCGCTGGTTATTGGCGGCGAGTCCGAGGCAGCGATCGTGAAGCGCCTGAAAGTCGTGGAGCAGGAAGCCGCGGCGGGAAAGGCGCCCGCCCCGACTGCCCCATTCGAAGAGGATCTGCGCGCAGTGGTGCGCCTGGCGATCGACTACGGCGACGCTGCGGAGCTGGCCGACAAGGCCGGCAAGGCACTCAAGGCTTTTGAAGAAAACCAGGCGGGCCGGTGGAAGGCGCTGCGCGCGAAAGGGATCTTCCTGGGAAAGGGTCCGGCGCCCAAGGTGGCGTTTCTGTTTTCCGGACAAGGCTCGCAGTACGTCAACATGCTCCGGTCGCTGAAGAGCACGGAGCCCATCATCGCGGCTACATTCGCCGAGGCCGACCGGGTCATGCAGCCCCTGCTCGGAAGGCCTCTAAGCGACTTCATCTACCGCGACGAGGCCGATGAGAAGGCGATTGCGGAGGCCGAGCAGCACCTCAAGCAGACCGCCATCACCCAGCCGGCGGTTCTTGCAGCCGAGACGGCTCTCGCCCGGCTGCTGGGATCCTACGGGATCATGCCGGATATGGTGATGGGCCACAGCCTCGGAGAATACGGCGCCCTGGTGGCAGCGGGAGTGCTTTCGTACGACGAAGCCCTGCGGGCCGTGAGCGCTCGCGGCACCGAGATGACGCGCTGCGCCATGGACGACAACGGCGTTATGGCTGCGGTGTTCGGCCCCATCGAGGATATCGAGAAGATTCTGAAGACGATCGACGGATACGTCGTCATCGCCAACATCAACAGCACCAAGGAAGCCGTGATCGGCGGCTCGACCGCGGCGGTGGAAAAAGCCATGGAGGCGGTGCGCGCAGCCGGCTACAGAGCCCAACAACTCCAGGTCAGCCACGCATTCCACACCAAAATCGTGGCCGCGGCCAGCGACGCGCTGGCCAACGTGCTGCGCAATATGAGTATTCGCCCGTCCAGCCTCCCCATCATTTCGAATGTTACCGGAGAGTTCTATCCGATGGGGCCAGGCGTAGTGCCCGAAATGATCGATTTGCTCGGAAAGCAGGTCTCCTCGCCTGTGCAGTTCGTCAAGGGTCTCAACACGCTATACGACGCGGGCGCACGCCTCTTCGTGGAAGTCGGGCCGAAGCGAGTCCTCTACGGCTTCGTCGAGGATGTGCTCGGCATGCGCGACGGCGCGCATACCCTCTTTACCAACCACCCGCGGATCGGAGAGGCATCCTCCGCCAACTTAGCCCTGTGCGGCCTTTACGCGGCAGGCCTGGGAACCGGCCAGGCAAAGGCGGAAGTGGGCGCCGGCGGCCCGACGGCGCTCCAGGTCCCATCCGGCAGCCGGGACCTACTTGCCCCGACAGCGCTCCACCCTCCTAAAACTAAGATAGCTCCGCCCACAGTCATCTCTCAGGTCCCGTCCGGCGGCCGGGACCTACATCCTACCAGGCTGGGAACCGATCGTTATGTTGAGCTGGGTCACCTATTCGCGGACTTCCTCGAGCGCGGATTCGAGGTTTACTCCGGCGGCAGAGCCTCCATGCAGGCTCCGGTGGATGTCGTCATCACCGGCGCTTCGCTCGGCTTGCCGGGTGTGGACCGGGTCTTCGATGACGCGAACGTCGAGCGCATGCTGCGCGGCGACCAGTTCATAGACGCGATCCCTATGCACCTGCGCCGCGCCATGGCCGACAAGAACATCACGCGGCTGGTAAAGACCGCGGGAGGTGAAGGACGGTTCGAGACCATCGAGAATCTCGCGGACGTGATCAAGCTGGCGGCTCGCGGCAAAAACCTGGACCTCGTGCGTGATTTCGGCTTCCCTGAAGACCGGCTCCCCGCGCTGGATCGCGTGACCCGGCTGGCTATCGGGGCGGGTATCGATGCTCTGCGCGATGCCGGCATCCCCCTGGTCATGCGCTACAAGACCACGACCAAGGGAACCAAGCTGCCCAACAGCTGGGGTCTCCCGGACGACATGCGCGACGACACCGGTGTCCTCTTCACATCCGCATTCCCGGGGTACGATTCCTTCGAGGAGATCATCTCAGGCTTCTACCGCGACCGCATTCATCACGAGCGTCTCGAAGAGCTCAACAGTCTGCGCGAGCAGGCCCTGCGGCAGGGTGGGGTGGGCAACGGAGTCCTTGAAGAGATCAACCGCCGCATCGCTTCGCTGCGGGCCGAGATTGAGAAAAACCCGTATATCTTCGATCGGCGCTTCCTGTTCCGCGTGCTTTCCATGGGACATTCCCAGTTCGCGGAGTACATAGGAGCGCGCGGGCCCAACACAGCCACCAACGGCGCTTGTGCCAGCGGCACGCAGGCTGTCGCCATGGCCAGGGACTGGATCCAGACCGGCCGCTGCCGCCGCGTAATCGTCATCTCCGCGGATGATGTCACTTCGGACAACTTGATGGGTTGGTTCGGCTCCGGCTTCCTCGCATCCGGCGCCGCAGCCACGGACGAATTCGTAGAGGATGCCGCAACGCCTTTCGATCGCCGCCGCCACGGCCTGATCGTCGGCATGGGTGCTTCCGCCATGGTGATCGAAAGCATCGAGTCAGCACGCGAGCGCGGCATTCGGCCCATCTGCCAACTGATGAGCTCTATCGTGGCCAACAGCGCCTTCCATGGATCGCGGCTCGATGTCAGCCACATCTGCCAGGTAATGGAAAAACTGATCGCCGACGCGGAAGCGCAATGGGGCATCAGCCGGTACGAGATCGCGCCACAGACCGTGTTCGTCTCACATGAGACCTACACGCCCGCCCGCGGAGGCAGCGCATCGGCGGAAGTGTTTGCCCTGCGCCATGTCTTCAAGGACGCCGCAGATCAGATCGTCGTGGCCAACACCAAAGGCACCACCGGCCACCCGATGGCGGTCGGCATTGAGGACGTAGTCGCTGTGAAGATTCTCGAAACGGGCATCGTACCTCCGGTCGCCAACTTCAAGGAGATCGACCCGGAGCTTGGTCCGTTGAATCTCTCGCAGGGTGGCCCGTATCCGGTGCTGTATGCGCTGCGCCTCGGTGCCGGCTTTGGCTCGCAAATCTGCATGACCCTCACGCGTTGGGTGCCGACCCCCGATGGCAGTCGGCCCCGACCTGATTCTCTGGGTTACGCCTACAGGATCGAAGATCAGGAAGCCTGGAGAAGCTGGCTGAAGCGAGTCACCGGTTATGACACGCCCGAGATCGAGGTCGCCCAGCGAACGCTGAGAGCCAAGGATCAGGGTCCGCCGGCGAAGCTCGAGAGCGTGCCTGCGCAGATTCCGGCCGCGCCAATGCCAGCACCTGCACGCGAAGCGCAGGCTGTACAGCCACAGGCTGCCGGGCCCCGGGCGACTGCTCCGCAGGTTGAGCCGCCGACTCCAAAACAACCTCCTGCGGCCGCAGTGGGCGCCGGCGGCCGGGACCAACATGATCCGGTGCAGGTTCGGGTCATGGAGATCATCTCAGAGAAGACCGGCTATCCACCGGACATGCTCGATCTCGATTTGGACTTGGAAGCCGACCTCGGCATCGACACCGTGAAACAGGCCGAGATGTTCGCCGCCATCCGCGCCGCCTATGACATCCCGCGCGACGACACGCTTAAGCTGCGCGACTTCCCCACGCTTGCGCACGTTATCAAGTTCGTCTATGACCGCCGGCCGGATCTGAGGAAGAGTGCGGCCCCCTCGTCGCCTCAGGCTATTGTAGGGGCGGGACCTGGGCCCGCCCTTCCGGCCATGCGGGCGCCCACAGGTGGCGCCCCTACGGAGGTTTTGGCAGCGGCCGATGCTTCTGCGGAGGATCCGGTAAAGGAAAAAATCATGCAGATCATCACCGAGAAGACCGGCTATCCACCGGACATGCTCGATCTCGATCTGGACTTGGAAGCCGACCTCGGCATCGACACCGTCAAGCAGGCCGAGATGTTCGCTGCAATTCGCGCGGCCTACGACATTCCACGCGATGACACGCTGAAGCTGCGTGACTTCCCCACGCTGGCTCACACCATCCAGTTCGTCTATGACCGCCGGCCGGATCTAAGGAAGAGTGTGGCCCCCTCGTCGCCTCAGGCTACTGTAGGGGCGGGACCTGGGCCCGCCCTTCCGGCCATGCGGGCGCCCACAGGTGGCGTCCCTACGGAGGTTTTGGCAGCGGCCGATGCTTCTGCGGAGGATCCGGTAAAGGAAAAAATCATGCAGATCATCGCCGAAAAGACCGGTTATCCGCCGGACATGCTTGACCTCGATCTGGACTTGGAAGCGGATCTCGGCATTGACACGGTCAAGCAGGCCGAGATGTTCGCCGCAATTCGGGCGGCTTACGACATTCCACGCGATGACACGCTGAAGCTGCGTGACTTCCCCACGCTGGCTCACACCATCCAGTTCGTCTACGACAGGAGGCCGGATTTGAAGGTCCGATCCGACGAGGTGGGCGGCGGCGGCCCGACGGCGCTCCAGGTCCCATCCGGCAGGCCGGACCTGCATGGCCCGACAGTGTCGACAAACCTGATCATCGGGAACATGGAAGCGGCCAACGCCATTCCGCGGCGCGTTCCGGTTCCTCAACTGCGCCCGGGCCTCGAGCTCTGTAAACCGACCGGCGTGCTGCTGAATTCAAAGAGCCGCATTCTCCTGATGTCCGACGAGGGCGGGGTCGGCAAAGCGCTGGCCGGAAGGCTGGAAAAGCTGGAAGCGGAAGTCCTCCTGATCGACGATCACCCGGACGCAGAAACGCTGGTGAAGCGTATCGAAGAATGGAGAACAAAGGGACCGATCCAGGGCGTCTATTGGCTGCCGGCACTCGATCACGAGGGCAACGTGAGCGAGATGAACCTGGAAACCTGGCGCGAGGCGACCCGCGTGCGTGTGAAGCTGCTCTATACAGCCATGCGCTCACTCTACGGCCAAGGCGACGCGAGAGCCACGTTCCTGGTCTCCGCGACGCGGCTGGGCGGGCTGCACGGCTACGATGAAGCCGGCGCCTTCGCTCCATTGGGCGGCGCCGTGAGCGGCTTTACGAAGACCTACAAGCGCGAAAAGTCCGAGGCTCTCGTCAAGGCCGTCGACTTCGAACCGAGCCGCAAGACCTCGGCCCTCGCGGACATTCTCATCGACGAAACGCTGCGTGACCCGGGCGCCGTGGAAATCGGATATCGCGGCGGTCACCGCTGGACGATCGGCCTGAAAGAGAAATCCACAGGCGACGGTGGCCCGGGAATCTCGCTCGGCAACAACACCGTGTTTCTTATCACTGGAGCGGCTGGAAGCATCGTTTCGGCCATCACGGCGGATCTCGCCGCGGCTTCCGGCGGCACCTTCTATCTGCTTGATCTCGCGCCAACTCCGGATCCGGCCAATCCCGATCTGCAGCGTTTCACAACCGACAAGGAAAACCTGAAGCGCGACATCTTCGAGCGGCTCAAAACCCGCGGGGAGCGTGCGACTCCGGCGATGGTCGAGAAGGAAATGGCGGTCCTCGAGCGCACGCACGCCGCTCTTGCGGCGATCGGCGCCGTGAAGAGCGCGGGCGGTAGCGTGCATTACTACAGCGTGAACCTGCTCGACGGAGAGGCCGTCGGCAAGATCATGAAGGAGGTCGCAGCAAAGAGCGGCCGCATCGACGTGCTGCTCCACGCGGCAGGGCTGGAGATCAGTCACTTCCTGCCGGACAAGAAGCCGTCCGAGTTCGACCTGGTCTTCGACGTCAAGAGCGACGGCTGGTTCAACCTGCTGTCCAACCTGGGCGAGATGCCCCTGGGTGCCGCGGTAGTCTTCAGCTCCATCGCTGGACGCTTTGGCAACGCTGCCCAGACGGACTACAGCGCAGCCAATGATCTGCTTTGCAAGAGCATCTCCAACTTCCGATCCTCCCGTCCCCGGACGTGCGGCATCAGCATCGACTGGACCGCCTGGGGCGGCATCGGTATGGCCGCGCGCGGGTCGATTCCGGCCATGATGAAGCAGGCCGGCATCGACATGCTTCCTCCGGAGGCGGGCATCCCGATCATCCGGCGCGAGCTGAGCGCGGGGACCCGCGGCGAAGTCCTGATCGCCCAGCGCCTGGGAGTCATGCTGAGGGAATTCGACCAAACCGGCGGCCTGGACGTCTGCGAAAACGGACTGCTGGCTGTGACGCTTCAAAACCGCGGCATTATGACGGGCAAAGTGGCCGGCATGGGTCTCTACCAAGGCTTGACCATTGAGACGACGCTCGACCCGGCGGAGCAGCCTTTCCTGCACGATCATCAAATCAACGGCACGCCCGTTCTCCCCGGCGTGATGGGCATCGAGGCCCTGGCCGAAGCCGCACAACTGCTCTTCCCCGACCGGCACCTGGGCGCGATCGAAGACGTGAGATTCATGGCCCCGTTCAAGTTCTATCGCGGCCAGCAGCGCACGCTTACCCTTCAAGCGGACTTCCACGCGGAGAAGGAAGACATCGTGGCTGATTGCCGCCTCTTGGGCTCGCGCACGCTGCACGGGCAGACAGAGCCGGAAATCACGACGCACTTCACGGCGCGCGTGCGGCTGGTCACGGAAGCAGCCAAGGCAGCGCGGCGGGAACGTGTTCCTCAGCCGGCCGATGGCAAGATAGTAGAGGCCAGAGACATCTATCGCATCTATTTCCACGGTCCTGCTTATCAAGTTCTTGAAGGCTCGTGGCGGACGGGCAACGAGGTGGTCGGTTTGTTCTCCGCGAACCTGCCCCCGAATCACCATCCAAGCGATTTGCCGACGCTGGTATCGCCGCGCGGGATCGAGCTTTGCTTCCAGACGGCAAGCCTGTGGGAATTGGCCAGCCGGTCTTGCATGGGGTTGCCCTACAGGATCGAGCAGGTCATCATCCTGGGCTCGGCGGAAACGGCAAAGACAAGGCTTTACTCAGTGGTGAAACCCGGAGGTGAAGGTACGTTTGACGCAGAACTGGTGGACGAAAAGGGCACCGTCTACCTGGCGCTGAAGGGCTACCGAACCGCAGCGCTGCCGGATATGGTAGGTTCCGACCTGTTGAAGCCGATTCAATCCGCCCTTAACGATTGACAAATTGCGGATTGCGGATTGCGAATCAAAAAATGACAATCCGCAATCCGCAATCCGCAATTCTCATGAGTCACTCTCTGTATTGGTTGTCACTAACTCTGGCTGATGTACCCGACGATGATGCGTGGCTCGGTACAGCCGAGCGCACGCAACTTGCAGGTTTCAGATTCTCGAAGAGGCGGAGGGAGTGGCGGCTCGGCCGTTGGACGGCGAAGCAGGCCATCTCTCTTTATCTGGGCACGGAGCGGGATTTCCTGACGCTTTCGCAGCTGGAGATCCGGGCCGCCCCGGACGGCGCCCCAGGGGCATTCATTGAAGGTCACGCGGCTCCCGCGTCGTTTTCAATCAGTCACAGCACGGGAAGAAGCCTTTGCGCTGTTGGCGAAAGCGCGACAGCCGTGGGCTGCGATCTCGAGTGGATCGAACCGCGCGAGGAAAACCTCGTTGCCGATTACTTCACGGCGGAAGAGACTGCGCTGGTTGCGCGGGCGCCCGTTTCGGAGCGCCCGTTGGTCATCACATTGATCTGGTGCGCCAAGGAAAGCGCCCTCAAATCCCTTCGGCAAGGTCTGCGCCGCGACACGCGCAGCGTCGTGGTCTCTCTCCCCGAGGCAAAGAATGAGGATGCCTGGAACTCTTTTACCGTACGCTGCCTCGAATCCTCGGGCACTTTTCACGGCTGGTGGCATGTCGGCGCTGGATTCATTCAAAGCATAACCTCCATAGTTCCTGCATCGGAGCCCATTGATTTAGCCCGGCCTTCTGGCTAGCCGCCTGTGTGGGCAAATTCGGCGGCTGCACTGTGGCCGCAAGGCTGAACGGACTGCCCTGGCACGTCTTCTCTGAGGTTCATGGCTGTCGCAACCACTTAGGGTCTGTCACGAAATAACAGGTCCACTTTGGCGCGAGCGCCGGGCGGGTAGATGCAAGGCGCCGCGACGCAGGCGCTGTCGATGCACATCGTCGAGGAGCGGCAACGCAGCAGATGCCCGCCCGCCGCCGCGCCCCTTCGGGCTGCGGCCCGCAGACCCGCTGGCTTTGTTGCTCGCTCCTTACATACCGCAGAGGGTATGCTCGTCGCTCGCGCCTCGCCAGCGGGCCCGGGGGTCTGCAGCAAAGTGGGCCTGTTATTTCGTGACAGACCCTTACATCACGACGCCCATCTTGCGTCGCTTAATCCCCAGGAGCGAAATGGCGCACGAATTCTCAAAGTCAACCTTCGCCGTTCCGCTCGAAGCCGCCGAAACATAGACCACAGGGACGCGGAGTTCACAGAGAATCTGTGCGTTCTCGGCGTCCCTGTGGTGCATAATGCCCTTAAAGCAGATCAAAGGAGGGATCATGAACAGAATCAGAGCAGGTCGCTGGATTGCATCAGGTTTGGTTTTAGGCTTAGTCTTGCTCCTGGGCACTGCAAGCGCTCAGGGCCCTGTCATCCTCAGCTCGGATGAGCTGAGCAAGGTGGTTCCATCCAACTTCTACTTCGAAGGGCAGACTGGTCCGACGCAGATGCGGAACGCCGCGGCCATCCGCTTCGGCAGCAACCACCACTTCGTCGCAGCTCTCGTGGATACTTCGGGTTACGCCTCCGGCGTGCGGAGCAAATATGAAGGATTCCTGATTGCCGACGCGAAGATCTCGCTGGGCGGCGTCGAACTTGCGGTTGGCGCTTACGGATTCGGAATCACCGAGGACGGCAAGCTCAACGTTTTCGACATTGGGGGCAACCTGTTGCATTCGGTCTCCGCACCGAAAGACAGCAAGCTGCAGAGCCCCCGGCCACTGGCCATCATCAAGAGCGGCAACGATCTGCGCCTGTATCGCGGCAGGAACTATGTGGCGTTGATCGTCAAGTAGGGCAAAGTCACAATTGAGTAAGCTACCACCCGCAGAGCGGGTGGCTTTAGGAGGTCTCCCAGAGGCAGGCTTTGGGATTGGTAAAGCACCGGAAGCAGCCACGAATTGCACGAAATTGCAGCCGACAACTCAGGTTTCGGGAAATTCGTGGCAGCTTTTTGTTTTGTCAGTTCTGACTGGGTGAAAAAGGACTGCGGAAGGCGACTCGCGCTTTAGCTTCGTTCGTTGATTCAAGGCCCGGTACCTTGGTTTCCTTGCCGCGCTGAGCCTGTCCGAGTGGAGGGAGCGATGGCTCCCGGCGGAGTTGGCAAACCATGCCATTGCGGCGCTTCTTATCCTGATACATTGCGAGGCCGGCCTTCTCCAGCAGCACTTCCGCTGCATTCCCGTCGGTGGGGTAGCATGCCACTCCTACCGAAATGCCCACCTCTGCGAACTTCCCCGGAAGAAACTCGAGCCGTATCTCGTCGACCTCTTCTTGAATGCGGCTCGCCACATGCGACGCATCTTCAGCATCGGCGCCGCCGAGCAGCGCCACAAACTCGCCCCCCGCGCAACGGACGACCACGCCCGACCCGTCCACGCAACGTCTCAGGACCTTGGCCACCTCGACCAGCATGAGGTTTCCCACATGGTGTCCATGACGATCATTGACCGACTTGAATCCAACCAAGTCCATGCCAAGAACCGCGATGGGGTAGTGGAGGCATTCGGCCGTTTTAAATTCCTGTTCAATGCAGAGGTCTAGGTACCTGGCGTTCGGCAATCCGGTGAGCGGATCGGTCATGGGGTCTTCCTGGGTTTCCTCGTATTTCAGTGCGTTGAATATGGCCATGGCTGCCTGCTTCGCTATGATCTCCATGATGCGCACGTGATCTTCCTCAAAGCGAAATCCTCCGGAAGCATAGAGGGATATGGTCCCAAGACACAGGTTTTTGTAATACAAGGGATAGACGAGTGCATTGTTCAGCGCGGCCGTCAACTTATTCTTGAACGGAAGGAGATCAAAAACCGGGTCGACATTGATGCCCGGATGGTTGTGCGCAGCCACCCACCCGCTCAGGTTCTGCCCGAACGGCATCGTGTAGTCCCTGAATAAATCCACGTTGTCCCCTGAGACATGCTTCACCGCCAGGGTGTCGTCAACCATCGAGTGCAGGTAGATCACACACGTGGTGGATGGCACCAGTTTCGCAATCTTGCCGGCAATCACAGGCAGCGTTTCTTCCAGGATGAGAGTGCTTCCCAGTGTCTGAGCCAGCTCGTATAAAGCTGAGACCTCGCGGTGAGTGGAGAGGATGTTCTGGAAGATATGAATATCGTCGGCACGCGGGATCGTGTTGTCTTCAAACGTGCGCCCATGCTCGGCGATCGTCTTGGAGCTCTCGATTTTGAGTTCGTGAATATCCACCTCGCGCACCTGCAATTCGAGATTCTCCAGAATCTCCTCGAACTTTTGCACCACTTGGGGATCATAGTATCTGCCGGATCGCGAGTGGATGATATCCACGGCCTCGTCTCGGCTCATGGCCGCTCGGTATGGCCTGTCGCAAGTAAGCGCATCGTAGCAATCCACCACTGCGAGTATTCGAGCCCCGAGAGGGATCTGCTCGCCCTGAAGTTTATCGGGATAGCCTGTGCCGTCCCAGTTCTCGTGATGGTGCCGAACATCATCCGCCACGCTGTACGGAAACCTGATGGACGACAGGATGTCGCTTCCCACGGCGGGATGGATCATCACTTTCTTGAACTCACTCCGTGTAAGCTTCCCGGGTTTGTTCAAGATGTATTCCGGTATAGCCAGCTTCCCAATGTCGTGCAGAAGCGCGCCCGCCTCGATCCAGCGCAACGCGTTTTCGTCGGTGATCCCGGACTCGCGCGCCAGGCCGCGAGCAAAGACCTGCACTCTCCGGACATGTCCATGAGTAACCTGATCCTTCGCATCGATCGCTGTTGCCAGCGCTTCAACGGTGCTCAGGTAGAGCTTGTTGAGCTCCAGAACTTTGTCCAGATAGGTCCTGTAGGTGAAATAGATCGCCAGTACTACAAGGACGATCACGCCGAGGACTCCAGGTGTCACGGACCGCATCTCTAGCGCGATGATTCCTGCAGCGGCGGCGCCGGCGAAGTAGGTGATCGAGGTCCACAGGAAGCTATCCCTCCAAACGTGATAGATGCTCTTGCGCAGTTCCAGGGCCACGATAGTTGCAACGCTGCCCGAGTTGAGCAGGTAGTGAATGAGCGCGAGCATTCCGATGGGAAAGATAAGCTCTTGAACAGAAACTGCCGGCTCTTTGAAGAGGGGCCTTCTACCCAGCAGGTGAAAAAAGACTGAACCAGCCACCACAGCCGAAAACGCCGTGGCGCTGACGTTGAAAAGGATATATTCTAGGCGGCGCGTTTTGGTGCGGGCCCGGATCGATCCCATGAGAGCATCAAGCGCGGCGGTAATGATTCCTGCGGGCAGGCCGAACAGAACTATGTTCGTGAACGTGAGTGTGTCTCCCACGGAGATTTTCGAGTTTACGGTGGGGATCCTGATCGAAAGGGAGCTCGTGAATACCGTCAGAAAGGCAAGGATCAACCACTGTGGACTGGTTCCGCCGCCTGCCAGACATACCATGGCGTACCCGATCGCTGCCAATCCCAAAATGATGACGGATGACTTGTAAGGCTCATAGGCAGGGTGTCGAACTTGCGCCGGCGACTTTGCTTTTTGGCGATTCACTGTCATCCTGAGTGGTTCTATCCACGGAATCAATTGAAGGGTCAATGCTCCGACCTGTACCCGGCGAAGTTGCTCCCCTTAGGGCTCGTGCAAGAATTAATTGGCATTTTGGCGCGAGCGCCGGGTGGGCAGATGCGAGGCGCCGCGACGCAGGCGATGTCGGTGTACATCGTCGAGGAGCGGCAACGAAGCAGATGCCCACCCGCCGCCGCGCCCTTTCAGGCTGCGGCCCGCAGGCCAGCAGCAAAATGCCAAGTAATTCTTGCGCGAGCCCTTAGTTATTCGCGGCAGAATACGGTCTTCCATGCTGGGATCTCGAGACCACCCGCAATCTCCTGTTGCCCTGCTCGCCGCCCTGCCAATCTTGCCCAGGCGTGAATCCTTGACTCCCCACGAGAGTCGTAGAGGGAGAGAAGGTGTCAGTAGTAAACAGCGGCTGAAAACGGAGACTATTGACGAGCAGCATGGCAAACTTGTCCGCAGGCATAGGATTGCCGGGAAGCCAGCCCTGTACCTCATCGCACCCCTGTTCCTTGAGAAACTGCAATTGTCTCTCGGTTTCGACACCTTCAGCGATTACCCTCAGTTTCAGGCTGCTTGCCATCGCAATGATTGCCGCGGTAATGGCCCCGTCCTCCGGGTTGTCGGCCAGGTCCGCCAAAAAGGACTGATCGATCTTCAAAGCATCCAGGGTAAAGCGCTTCAACCGGCTCAGAGAGGAATAGCCTAAACCGAAATCATCAATCGAAATCCTCACCCCCAGCGCCCTCAATTCTCGTAACGACCTGTCTGCCTCCTCCTCGTTCTGCATGATCGCACCTTCAGTAACCTCCAACTCAAGCCAGCCGGCATCCAGACCTGCCTCCCGCAGAATCCGGGAAACCAACTGCGCCAGGTCCTTTTGCCTGAACTGAACGGCGGATAGATTTACAGCTATGGGAACGGGAGGAAAACCATTCCGCTGCCAAGTTGAAATCTGCGCACACACTGTGCGCAATACCCATTCACCCATGGGTTTGATCAGCCCTGTTTCCTCAGCCAAAGGAATGAACTCGGCAGCTGTCAGAAGCCCCCTGGTCGGGTGCTGCCAGCGAATCAGTGCCTCTGCACCCGTAAGCGCTCCTGTTTTTGTATCTACTTTCGGCTGATAGTAGACCCTGAATTCCCCCCGCCGGAGGGCCTTTCGCAAGTCATTCTCCATGGAAAGCTTTTGCGGAGACGTCTCGTTCATGGATTGCGAGTAGAAATGGTA
>Ga0315277_10000603_pt1 | contig 56672 bp, 37 predicted proteins | sample YL17G05_15_MG_FD_203695 | JGI IMG/M metagenome (GOLD analysis project Ga0315277, IMG submission 203695) | Sediment microbial communities from Yellowstone Lake, YNP, Wyoming, USA - YL17G05_15 | ecosystem: Environmental > Aquatic > Freshwater > Lake > Sediment | place: USA: Wyoming | collected... | reverse complement strand
GGCAGGTCGAGAATCTTTTGATCATTGGTGTAGGCGTGGATGGTGGTCATGAAGCCGCGCACGATCTTGTACTTGTCGTGGACGACTTTTGCCGCAGGCGCCAGGCAGTTCGTGGTGCAGGAGGCATTCGATATCACGTGATGGACCGCAGGATCGTACTTGTTGTCGTTGACCCCCAGGACAATGGTAAGGTCTTCGCCTTCGGCAGGAGCCGAGATAATGACCTTTTTGGCGCCGCCCTTGGTGATGTGATTCTCGGCGCCCTGGACGGTTTTTCCCTTCTTGTTGACGCCGTCTTTCTTGATAGTGAACAGGCCCGTGCTTTCGATAACGATGTCGACGCCCAGGCTTCCCCAGGGGAGCTTCGAAGGATCGGTTTCCTTGAATACCTTGATCGACTTGCCGTTGATGATCAACACGCCGTCGCCGACCTCCACCGTGCCGTTGAACTTGCCGTAGTTCGAGTCATACCTGAGCAGGTGGGCCATCGTCTTCAGGTCGCCGATGTCGTTGAAGGCCTCCACTTCCAGCGTTTTGGGATAATAATCGCTGATCGCCTTGAGCACTTGCCGCCCAATGCGGCCAAAACCGTTAATTCCAACTTTCGTAGTCATCAAACAGCCTCCTTTTAGCAGTTAGTATAAATAGTGCAAATCATCCCTGGCAGTCTATCGCCCGAGTCGTCCCGGACGCAAACTTTTCTGGTTGTGCTGGGGACATTCCGATCTTCCAGCTTCGATTGACTCAATAGAGGGATTCTACTTCCGGTTGATTCGTCCCAATTAGTTCATCAAAACTGGAAAATCGGAATGTCCCCTTTCTCCTTTTCTGTTACTTCTTATCCAGCACCTCGATCGGGGGCATCGCTTTGCCCTCGAGGTACTCTAAGCTGGCGCCGCCGCCCGTGGAGACGTGGGTCATCCTGTTTTCCACGCCCATCTCCTCGACGGCCGTTGCGGAGTCGCCGCCACCGATCACACTTACCGCACCCTTGTCCGTTGCCTTGGCCAGCGCCTCGGCGATTGCCTTGGTGCCCGCCGCGAAATCCTTCGCCTCGAACACACCCATCGGGCCATTCCACACTACCGTGCCGGCTTTGGTGATTACATCGCCGAACGCCTGAATGGTCTTCGGGCCGATGTCCATTCCCATCAGGTTGTCAGGGATATCTACGCCGGAGGTCACCGTGGGCTTGCCGCCGGTCATGGCCTTGAAATCGAACTGGTCGGTGGCAACGTGATCCACAGGCAGCATGATTTTGTCGCCGGCTATAGCCAGGAGTTTTTTCATTTCCTCGAGTTGGTCCTCCTCCACGCGGCTCTTGCCAACGGCGATCCCTTTGGCCTTGAGCAACGTGTAAGCCATCGCACCGCCGATGAGAATGCGATCGACCTTCGCGAGCAGGTTGGAGATGAGCTTGATTTTGTCGGAAACCTTTGCTCCGCCGAGGATAGCCACAAATGGACGCTTGGGATTGGCCACTGCCTCGCTGAGGTATCTGATCTCCTTTTCCACCAGGTAACCCACGACAGCCGGACCGCCCTTCGCCTGGATATTCTTGGCAACACCGTACATGCTGACGTGCTTGCGGTGGCAGGTGCCGAAGGCGTCGTTGACATAGATCTCGCCCAGGCGCGATAGCTTCTCGGTGAAATCCTTGATCTGGGCGTCCTGTTCGGGTGTGGGTTTTTTGTCGGGGTTTTTCTTAGCCTTATCGATCAGGTCCTCTCCCGCGTTGAAGCGGACGTTTTCGAGCAGCAACACTTCACCCGGCTGGAGAGCCTTGACCGCTGCAAGGTCAGCCTCGCCGCCCACCTCCTGGCTGCCGAGCTTTACCGGCTTGCCCAGGAGCTGGCTCAAGCGCTCAGCCGCAGGCTTGTTGGAGAATTCCGCTTCGTACCCCTTGCCGGACGGGCGTCCGCAATGACTCATGAGAACCAGCTTTCCGCCCTCAGCAAGCACCTTTTTGATGCTCGGCAGTGCACCGACGATCCTCTTATCGTTGGTCACCTTCCCGTCTTTGATGGGAACATTGAAATCCACCCGCATCAGGACTGTCTTGCCCTTCACATTGATGTCGTCCACCGTCTTGGTAGCCATGATGACTCCTGTTATCAAATTATAAAAAATCCGCTTGGATGCAGGCCGCATCCCTAACAGCGAACAAAGGAGATATGCGGAATCTGAAATACTATGCTGCGCGGCCTCTTTTCGCAATACTCTCTGTACAGCCGCTACAATCCTGTGCGGTGAAGATTTCTGAAACAGGCTGGTTCGAGCGGGAGTATAACATCACCAGCTGCCTGACCTATGTCCTGCTGGACGCAGAAGGGCGGATCAAAAACGCAATTGAAAGGTGCCCCAAATATGTTGTTAAACCGATTGAAGCTTTCCCATCTGACCTGCGTTCTTCTTCTAATGCCTGTCCTGTGTGCCGCTCAGGCTCCGACATCGGCAGCGAATCCTCAGGAGAAGCCACAAGCCTCAAAGCCGGCGGACGAGAAGCCTGCTGAAGCAGGCAATCCCTTCGAGGCAAAAACCGCTGGCGCCCAGCCTGAACAGCCACCGGATGTGAAGGCTTACAGCGCAATCGCGAAGATCACTGACCCGCAAAAGCGGCTGGATGCCCTGCAGAAGTTCGTCGCCGACTTTCCCAAGAGCTTTCGGGCGGGAATGGCGGAAAACCAGATCCTGGATACAATGGTCAAGAGTTTTCCGGATCAGGAGGAAAAAATCCTAGCCCAAGCGAAGAGGATTATCGACGCCGCTCCCGTGAAACGGGGAGCGTCGCCTGTCCCTGGCATGGCAGTCGGGACAAGAGGGTCGGCCTGCAACTCAATCGCGGCCAAGCTGATGGAGGCCGGCATCCTTTTGGATCAGGCTGAGGAGTTCGCACACCAAGGCATAAGCCTGTTGGATGAAAAGCAATATATCAAGGAGCAGAAGGAATCCTTTGCCAGGATGAAGAAGCTCGCAGAAGAAGCTGCGGCCAGGAGAGCAGCGACTGGGACATCCGCTCCGCCCGCAGCTAGCGAAATGAAGGAGCCCACAGAGGAAGAGCTGGAAAAGCGGTTCCAGAGGATGATGGCATCCCAGACTGCCACCCTGGGGCAGATCTATTTGAAAAAGGGGAAATTTGACGAAGCGGCAACGATACTCAAGAAATCCTACGACACCGATCCCGCGTTGATTGCTGCCACGGCCGGCCTTGCCGAGCTTGCCGTGAGAGATGGAAATTACGAAGCCGCCATCAACTATTATGCATCGGCTGCCCTCACCGGACGAATGTCTGCCGCGGCACGCAAGCAGTTCGAAGCGGCTTATGCCAAGATCCACAACGGCACCCTGGACGGGCTGGAAGAGCTGCTGGATGCCCGCTACAGGAAGGAATATCTTCCGCCTCTTACTGTCGGACACTACAAGCCGACGCCAGCGCGCACCAAGCGCCTCGTGCTGTCCGAGGTCTTCACCGGTTCCGGCTGCCCTCCGTGCGTCGCCGCCGATCTGGCCTTTGAAGCGGCGCTGAATCGGTACTCCACTTCAGAGCTAACAGTTCTGATGTATCATCTGCACATTCCCCAGCCTGATCCCATCACGAATCCGTCGACGCAAGCCCGGGCGAAGCTCTACAAGGTAAATGGCGTCCCGAGCATGTATATCGATGGAGCCACAGACGGAAGGGGTGGAGGGTCACGCGAGAACACCAAGAGCGTTTATGAGCGCATCAACCCGATGATCGAAAAGCAGCTGGAGGTTCCGCCTGCGGCTCGAGTCAAGTTGGAAGCCAGCCAGAGGGGATCGAGCGTCCTCGTAAAGGCTGAGGTCGATCAAGTGAAATCGGAGTTGAAGATCTTGAAGCTTCAGATTGTGCTGGTCGAAAAGGAAGTACGCTACTCAGGTGAAAACGGGATCCGTTTCCATACCATGGTTGTCCGAAGCCTGGCCGGGCCGGACGCTGGAGGCTTCCCTGTGGATGCCGAGAAGGGGGCTTCAGTTGAATATACCTTTGACCTCCCCAAGATCACGGCGGAGTCAAAGACCCATCTGGATGATTATGAAATAAACGGTCGCCACGGCAAGATTACCTTTCGCCAGAAGATGCATGAAATCAATCCCAGAGATCTTGCAGTGGTGGCGTTTGTCCAGGATGAATCCAGCAAGGTCGTGCTCCAAACCGCCTTTGTCGATCTGAGTGCACCGGTGACCGCCTCCATCCGATAACGGAAGGCTCAATGCGAGGACTGGCGGTGAGAAGCGAGGATTTTACATGTGAAGACGCAGCGGAGGTGATGCGGAAGAGATACAGATATCGCGAGCTTATTTTGTCCGGCAGGCTGGTGCTCCCGTATGGGAGAGCCGCTCAGCTGCTGGGACCGGATTGCCTTTATCACTTGTACTCGTTACAAGAGTTACAAAAGCCCCACCCTCGGAGAAGAAGGTCAAGCTCTCGAAAGTCCTCGTGATTCTTTGTGTCCTCCGTGTCTTTGTGTTGTCTTCTTCAGGCCTACACAAAGACAGGAAGGACACTGAGAATCAATGCAGTATAGGCGCAGTCAGTTCATAGCTGCGGTTGACTGTTTTCCGGGTCCGTAGACGACTCGGCCCGGCGTGGCTCCGGTGTGCTCCCCTCTGTCGACTACCAGCTGACCGTTGACCAGAACATACGGAATTCCCTTCGGATATTGGTGAGGATTTTCATAGGTCGCTGTGTCTTCGATCTTCTCGTAGTCGAAAATGACGATGTCGGCGAAGTTGCTTTCCTTCAGCAGGCCGCGTCCCGCAATGTTGAGCTTGCCGGCGGGCTGGGAAGTCATGCGGCGGATGGCATTTTCCAGCGCGAGAACTTTCGACTCGCGCACGTAGCGGGCGATTATCCTGGGGAAGTTGCCGTAGGCGCGCGGATGGTCTTTCCCCTTTGCCGTTTCGACACTACCTGCCGGGGCATCCGAACCGACGCTAACCCAGGGATACTTCATCGCGGTCTTCACGTCGTCCTCGCTCATCATGAAATACAGTGTGGAGATCCGGTTTGTGAACGATCCGACTAAGTCCATGGCCGTGTCTTCCGGCGATTTCCTGAGCTCCCTTGCGATCGCCGCGATGCTCATTCCTTCGTATCGTTTCTCACCTCCTTCGGGCATGGATGCTATGACGATATTTTTCCAGCTGCCCGTGGCCTCGACGATGTTCCACCATCCCGGCGATCCTTTCTTCATCTCCTTTTTAATCCGGTTTCGAATCGCGGGATCCTTTAGACGCTTGTTTCGCTCTTCCGGGCCGCCTTCCGCCGCCCACGCTGGGATGCACGCTTCCAGACCCGTCCCGCCCGCCGTGTAAGGGTACTGGTCGGCATTGATCTCCAGCCCCTGCGCCCTTGCGGCCATCACGAGTTCGTTAATCCTGGGCATGGTTTTCTTCCAGAATTTCCGATGCGCGACCTTTAGGTGGAATATCTCGACCGGCAGACCGGCTTTCTGTCCAATTTCGATCGCTTCGCGGAATCCGTCCAGCACACCCGCTCCTTCATCGCGCATGTGTGTGGCGTATATCCCACCATAGCGCGCAGCGACCTTGGCGAGTTCAACCAGCTCCGGTGTCTTTGCATACGATCCCGGAGGATAGATCAATGCGGTGGTCATACCCAGCGCGCCCCGCTGCATACCGGCTTCGATGACGGACTTCATCCGCTCGAGCTCTTCCGGACTGGGATCGCGCATTGCGGCACCCAGGACGGCGTAACGTGCCTGCGCGGCGCTCACAAAAGTCCCAAAGTTCATGCTGATGCCTCGGCGGAGAGCAGCGTCAAAGTACTTGTCCAGCTGATCCGGCGCTCCGGGCGTGCCGCCCTCTCCGGCGATTCCCGTCGTTACACCCTGGCGCACTTTGCTTTGTGCCTTCCCGTCGAGCATGAGAGCGCCGGCAGATTGATCCATCATGTCGATAAAGCCGGGCGCGACGTAAAGGCCGGCCGCGTCTATTACCCGGGCTGCAGTGGCTTCGAATCGGCCAATTCGCACGATGCGATCTCCCTTTATCGCAACGTCAGCGGAAAACCAGGGATTACCGGCCCCGTCCAGCACCCTTCCTCCCTTTATCAGGATGTCGTACGCCGGCTGAGTCTGCGAAAGGAGAAGGGGTGAAATGAGTAGCAGCAGAACAAGAAATTGCTTTTGGCGTACCATACAATAACCTTTCGTTAGTGAATTAAACCGAGCATAGCACAACAGGTGTCTCAATCTCTGTGATCTCCATGTCTCTGCGGTGTTGAAATAGAGGAGGCTATGAAGTAGGGTAGACCGGCAAGCCTGTAAATTCCGTGCGAGAGAACTTCGGTGACTGAAAGTCTGTTTGGTGCTTTTACCCGGAAAGAATCGTATCTCAATATTGTTTATTTGCTCCTTTCCTTCCCGCTGGGCATCTTCTATTTCATCTTTGTGATTGTCGGACTATCCGTGAGCCTAAGCCTGTTATTTGTCGGCGTCGGCTTGCTCATCTTGTGGATTGTGCTCGCCGCGATTCGGGGCTTGGCTGTCTGGGAGCGAAATCTGGCAGTCTGGCTCCTGGAGGCTCGGATTGCGGGCAGGCCGCCGAGGGTTGTGAGTGATCAAGGCTTCTTCAAATCCCTCAGGCAATACCTCATTGATTCTTGGACCTGGCGGGGGCTCGTTTTTCTGATGTTGAAATTTCCCCTGGGCATTTTCTCCTTCGTTGTCTGCGTCGTGCTGGTGTCCGCCTCTCTCGCACTGCTCGTCACGCCTCTCGCCTACCGCCATGTGCCGATCATGTTCTTTGACCGTCGGATCGGCACCTCAGAAGAGGCTCTCATCTGCTTCCTGCTGGGCTTGGGAATCGCATTGCTGTCGATCCATGTCACGAATGCTCTTGCAGCTCTCTGGCGCGTCTTGGCGCGGCTCATACTGGCAGACGCAAGACCTGTCAGCCATGTTGCAGCCCGAAGCGGACCCGTCATCATTCCGTAGCATTCGAATCGAGTTTCGGAGTGCCGCAGCGTGCGGCCAGCTTGGGTTTGTCTCGTGAATAGGAGGAAAAATCAAGGCGTCCCGCGGAGCGGGGCGTACTCCAAGGAGATCCGAGGATTAACCATGCCAACCCGAATTGCATTCTTAACGCTCTTTGTTTTAAGCGGGTTTGCCTTTGTCCACGATCGCAAGACGGAAGTCTCCATTCAGGGTGAAGAGTTCTTTATCAACGGCCACCCGACTTATGAGGGCAGGAAGTGGCAGGGAATCCGTGTCCAAGGCCTGCTCCTCAATTCACGAATGGTGCAGGGAATCTTTGACGACCTGAACCCGGCGACGAGAAAGCGATGGGCATATCCGGACACCGGCCGCTGGGACCCGGAGCGCAACACCCGCGAGTTCCTCTCGGCCATGCCCGAGTGGCGGCGTCACGGACTGCTCGCTTTCACCATCAATCTTCAGGGTGGCAGTCCGGAGGGATACTCGCGTGAACAGCCCTGGCACAACTCGACTATCACCGAGGATGGGGATTTAAACACGGACTATATGGCGCGGCTCGAGAGGATACTGGACCGGGCCGATGAGCTTGGGATGGCCGTGATCCTGGGTGTTTTTTACTTCGGCCAGGACGAGAGGTTAAGAGACGAGACAGCCGTGAAGCGCGCGCTCGACAAGGCTGTCGATTGGATCTTCGAGCGCGGCTACCGAAACGTGCTTCTCGAAATCAACAACGAGTGCAACGTGCGTTACGACCATGCCATTCTCAAACCGGAACGGGTGCACGAACTGATCGAGCAGGTCAAAGCGCGCCGTTTCAACGGCCGGCGGCTGCTGGTCAGCACCAGCTATGGAGGTGGAACTGTCCCGCGGGAGAACGTGGTTAGAAGCGCGGATTTTCTTCTGCTGCATGGAAACGGCGTGAGCGAGCCTGAAAAGATAGCCGAAATGGTTCGTCGTACCCGGCAGGTGGCGGGATATCGTCCTATGCCGATTCTGTTCAACGAAGACGATCATTTCGATTTCGACCAGCCAATCAACAATATGGCCGCAGCCCTGCGCGAATACTGCTCGTGGGGGTACTTCGATCCAGGCAAGAACGACTATATTGACGGCTACCAGTCTCCGCCGACCAACTGGGGTATCAATACGGACCGTAAGCGGCAGTTCTTTGCAAAGGTGAAGGAAATCACCGGATTTTGAATTCTTGTGAGTCTTTGTACCCTTTGTGTCTTCGTGTTGTCTTTTAAAGGCCAACACAAAGACACGAAGGACACAATGCTATTTCATTTCTTCATCTTTGGAGTGGGCAATGGTCTTAACAGCGAGTATCGCAAAGAAAAATAAGACCACAGAACGGAGAAAGCCATCCAGTGCCAGGATCGCAATCGCCGCAAGGACTGCGTAGCAAGCCATGGCTACGGCCAATCGCAGATTCATGCCCTTTAGTTTCTCCGGTATCACAATCCCCTTATACCACAGAGACACAAAGAGCACGGAGCCTCAAGGCCGAAGATAATCTATCGGTTTGACGGAGGTGCGGTGGGATGGGCCTCGTCGGCAAGTCTGGAATCGTCGTTCTGCCTTGAGCGTCGAGACTCGACGCTGCAGGAATCGGCCATTCACGTGCGTATACCGAGACGCGGAAGTATCCAACGCTGCAACCCAATATAGCCTGCAAAGACGAGCAACATCCAGATCCAATCTGACATGGGTTAAATTATCCGCTGTCCAGTGCCAATTGGCAATGCAGTTATATAATTGAGCGTTCTCGCGTACACCAAGGTGGAGGACATCATGGAAGGAGCCATTTTCCTAACGATGTTGGTGGCAGTTGCTGCGCTGATCGTGGCCGTGCGCAGCTGGAACCGCATTGCCGGATTGGCGGGCAAGCTTGCCAACCTTGACATCGCCTTAAGCGGCTTGTCCCGCAGATTCTCGGAACTCGAGCGCAAGCTCACCTCGAGCTCGGAGGTGGCAAAAACGGTCGTGCCGGAGGAGAAGTCCCCGATTCCGCAACAGATCCTGCCTGCTGTTCCTGCACAACCGCCGCCGATCGTGGCTTCGGAGGCTGTCCGGGGGCCACGGCCGGCTCCGTCTGTTGAGCATAGGCCGATTATGATTCCGGCAACGGAGGCACCTTCCAGAACCCCACCGCCGACGCTCACGGCTCCCATCCGCCCACCCCTACCCCCTGCCCCTCCGCTTTCTCCTCCAAAACCCTCTCAACCTCCAGGAACACGGCCGGGCTTTGATTGGGAAAGGCTTATCGGCGTGAAGCTGTTCTCATGGATTTCGGGCATCGCGCTGACAATCGCAGCCATCTTTTTTCTGCGCTACTCGATTGAGGCCGGCTGGCTTCAGCCGCAGGTGCGAATGGCCATCGGCATCCTGGTGGGGATCGCGCTTTTATTGATCTGCGAACTCAAAGCGGCGCGCAACTATCCGATCACGGCCAATGCCCTCGACGCTTCGGCGATTGCCATTCTGTTCGCAACCTTCTTTGCTGCACACGCCCTTTGGAAGCTTATCGGAACCCTTCCTTCCTTTGTGCTATTGGTCATCGTAACGGCATTGGCTGTCCTGCTTTCGATCCGGCGTTCATCCCTCTTCATCGCTCTCCTCGGGCTTGTCGGCGGATTCTCAACGCCGGCACTCCTCTCAACCGGCGAGAATCGACCGATTTCCTTGTTCGGCTATCTTCTTTTGCTCAATGCCGGGTTGGCCTGGGTGGCTGCCAAGAAAAAATGGCCTCTGCTGACTTCGCTCAGTCTCGTTCTCACAACTATTTACCAGTGGTCATGGGTAGGGAAGTTCCTCACCGCCGGACAGCTTCCGCTCGCTGCAGGAATCTTTCTCGTTTTCCCAATATTGAGCTTTGCAGCGATCTCTCTGGGACGAGCTGAAGGTGGCGGCCGGGATTGGAAATCACTTTTCGGGCAGACCGCTGGCCTCAGCGCGATACTCCCCGTGTTTTTTGCGCTCTATTTGGCGACGGTTCCGGCTTACGGAGAAAGCTTCGGAATCCTCTTCGGATTCCTCTTCTGCCTCGATGCGGGACTGTTTGCGATTGCGATGTTTCGGGGACCGGAGATCCTTCACCTCGGCAGCGGCCTTTCTACGCTTCTGGTCTTTGCCGTTTGGTTTATGTTTTCCTACCGGCAGTGGGCCTGGCCGGCTATCCTCCCCTTCGTCGCATTGTTTGTGCTCTTTTACTTGGTGGCCCCTTTCCTGGCCCGCCGTTTCCACAAAGACTTTGCCGGCTTGGGTAAACGGGCCGTCCTGGCGGCGCCGATGCTGCTTTATGCCTTTCCTGTGCTGGCGTTCATTGAATCGAGCTGTGCTTCGCCGGGCCTGCTTTTTACGGTGCTTTTTTTGCTGTTGGCTGCCGCTGCGGCAACCGCCATTCTCAGCGAAAAGGGAGCGATCCATTTCGTTGCTGCATTTTTTGCGCTGGCGGCTGAGGGTGTCTGGTCTGCCCGATATCTGACTCAGGATCGTCTCATCCCGGGACTCGTGCTTTACGCTGTTTTCGGGCTCTTTTTCCTGGGAGTTCCGCTGATCGCGCGCCGATATCGCAAGACCTTCGTGCCGGAGAGTGCTGGCGGAGTTCTTCTGCTGGCCAGTCTTGCTCTGCTGTTTTTCCTCGCCGCCGGGCCGGCCGCGCAATCCGCCCTCTGGGGATTGGCGTTACTCCTCGGCATTTTAAATGCGGGGCTCTTTATCCGGGGATCGTCCTGCAGGTCTCCGATGCATGCCATTGCCGGTATTGTGCTGTCGTGGATCATTCTGGCGGTGTGGTGGTCTACTGCGACTGTGTCGGTAATCTTGGTTCCGGCACTGGTTGTGGTTACCGGGTTTGCAGTTCTCGCCATGGCCGGCAATTTGTGGATGCAGAAACGCTGCACAAGCTCCGAAGCCGCATTGTTGGGGAATGGGCTCTTCCTCGGTCTGGTCGGCCACCTATTCCTGCTCTATGTTGCTCTGCAGAAGTCTTTGGCCATTCCTCCATGGCCTCTGCTGGGTGTCCTGGCCGTCCTGGATCTGGCAATTGGCGCAGCCGCACTCTACACGCGCCGGGGAGAACTCCACCTGGCGGCGATTGCAGCTTCGGCGCTCATCCTGATGCTTTGGGTGGCGGTTGCAGAAGTCCGTCCCTGGCCAAGCGTGGCAATTTATTCGGCTGGGCTGCTGGCTGTCCTCGGACTGGTATGGCTCCACCTTGCCTCTCGCTTCGGGATCAAGGAGTCACGGTTCACCACAGCGGCGGTCACCGGCGTTCTGATGTCCGAAGTTGTCGCAGTTATTGGAGGGATACAGGCCGGCTCTCCAGGAGTTGGATTCCTGGTGTCGGCGCACGTACTCCTTCTTGTCGCTTTGCTCTGGCTTGCCCGGCATGAGGGATGGTCATTCCTCGCCCCTGTGGGTGTCGCAATTCCCGCGGCCGCATGCCTGCTCTGGCAGGTAAGTCACTCCGGGCCCGAATTCTGGAAGCAGGATCTTGCTTTTCTGGCCCCCATTTACGCAGTCTTTCTGGCATATCCCCTGGTTCTGGGGCGACGCGCGGGATGCGCGCTCGCGCCCTATCTCGCGGCTGTCCTCGCAAGTGTGCCCTTTTTCTTCCTGGCGCGTCAGAGCCTGATGGCGGGCGGTTTTGGCCATGTGATCGGTATTTTGCCTGTAATCCAGGCGATACTACTAGGGGTTCTCCTGATCAATCTGCTTCGCATAGAAGCTCCAGGCGAACGGGCTTTGGGCCGATTGGCTCTGGTTGCAGGAACGGCTCTTGCCTTCATAACGGTCGCGATCCCGCTTCAGCTTGAGAAAGAGTGGATCACGATTGGCTGGGCTTTGGAGGGGGCGGCACTCGCCTGGCTTTATGGAAAGATTCCGCACAGAGGGCTTTTGTTGGCCTCGAGCGGACTGATGGTGGCCGTTTTCGTCCGCCTGGCCCTGAATCCTTCGGTGCTTACCTACTCGCCCCGAGGTTCGCTCCGCCTTTGGAACTGGTACCTATACACCTACTTGGTTTCTGCGGCGGCGATGTTCCTGGCGGGATGGCTGCTGCATCGGACAAAGGACACGCTCGTAGAAGGTTTCCCGCGGGTTTCAACTCTGCTCCCGGGCGGCGGTGCAGTTCTTCTCTTCCTGCTGGTTAACATCGAGATCGCCGATTTTTACTCGACCGGTGAAAGCATCATTTTCAACTTTTCCGCAACCCTGGCTCAGGACTTGACCTACACGCTGGCCTGGGCTGTATTCGCCCTCGGTTTGCTGGGTGCGGGGATCGCAATGGTAGCCCGCTCCGCCCGGATTGCATCGATCGTGCTCCTTGCTGCTACGGTTCTGAAGTGCTTCCTGCATGACTTTGCCCGGCTAGGCGGGCTTTACAGGGTCGCCTCTTTCGTCGGCCTTGCCGTGTGTCTAGCCCTGGTAGCCATCCTGCTGCAAAAGTTTGTTCTGGGTGTGCCCAAAGAGGCCAAATAAAAGGACACACCTCATTTTGAAGCTCAACAAACCCGCACCTCGATGCAGGTAGCCGCCGCTATCCATGACTGTCGCTTGAGATCCTTCCACGGAACGTCCAAACGTTTTGGCCCGATCAACACGAACACATCGCCTTCAAGCCCAGCCTCGCGCATGAGAGTTGCGGTGAGGCCCAGACACCGGCGGGCCTGCAGGTCGGCTGTTGCACGGAAGGCCGGCGCAGGCAGGAGGTGGACTTCATCATAGATGAGGAGATCCCACGCGCGGGCCCTGAAGAGTTCGAGGTGCGGGAAGTCGCTGTCCCGATCGGCCCGCCACGTAAGGATTTGATAGGTTGTCAGGGTCGATCGATACCACCGCTGGCAGCGTGGTTGAGTGTCTTGACCTCGTGGGTTCATCCGGCAAGGCTGAGGTCCCGATTTCGCTTGATCCTTCAACGCCGCCCCGACGAAAATGTATTTCCGACGAAATGGGGCGTACCTGTGAAGATAAACCTGGGTCAAGGGGCCTAATGCGGCAAGACAGGCGGCACTTTCTCGAGACGATTGGCGGTGTGTGCTCGGCCGTAGTGACCAGCGGACGGAGGCGGAGCGCTGCGGCGGAGTCCCGCCCAAATATTCTCTATTGCCTCGGCGACGATTGGGCCTGGCCACACGCAGGCGCCTATGGCGACAGGGTCGTCCGCACACCGAACTTTGATCGCATCGCGCGCGACGGCATCTTGTTTTCCCACGCCTTCTGTGCCGCGCCTTCCTGCACCCCATCCCGTGCCGCCATGCTGACCGGCCAGGCGCCCCACAGGCTGGAAGAGGGAGGCAACCTCCACGGATTCCTTCCTCGAAGATTCGAGGTTTACACAGACCTCCTGGAGGCGGCCGGATACAGCGTCGGATTCACGAGAAAAGGTTGGGGGCCGGGAAAGTATGAAGTGGGGGGCCGCGCCCGCAATCCTGCCGGGCCGAGTTTCGGGAGTTTCGAGGAGTTTCTGGCCGGCGTTCCGAAAGATAAACCCTTCGCGTTCTGGTTCGGCAGCCACGATCCGCACCGCCCCTACGAAGCCGGCTCGGGCCTGAGGTCGGGCATGAAGCCCGAGGACGTCACCGTCCCTCCTTATTTGCCCGACACGGCGGAAGTGCGCAGCGACATCCTTGACTATTATTTTGAAGTCCAGCGCTTTGACTCCGAACTGGGCAAGATGCTCCAGTTGCTTGAAAAAACCGGGAGAGCGGAAAACACCCTGGTTGTCGCCACGGGCGACAACGGCTGGCCGTTTCCACGCGCAAAGGCCAATCTCTACGATGCGGGGACTCGACAACCGCTGGCAGTGCGCTGGCCCGCGAGGATCAAGGGCGGACGGATCCTCCACGACTTCGTCAGCCTGACAGACCTGGCACCGACATTCCTGGAAGCGGCGGGCCTGCGGCCCCGCCCGAACATGACCGGACGGAGTTTCATGGATCTCCTGGAAGGAAGAAAGAAGCCCGGAAGCCGCGACGCCGTTTTCGTCGAGCGGGAGCGCCATGCCAACGTCAGGAGAGGTGATCTCAGTTACCCGGCGCGTGCCATTCGGACTCGCGAATTCCTATACATTCGAAACTTCCGCCCTGACCGGTGGCCGGCCGGCGATCCCGAGCTCTATTTCGCCGTAGGCCCCTTCGGCGATTGCGATGGCTCCCCGACCAAAGACGTTATCCTGGCAAACCGCGAGGCGCGTGATATGAAGAGATTCTTTGCGCTCGGGTTCGAAAAGCGTCCCCAGGAGGAACTTTATGATTTGAGGATGGACCCGCACCAGCTGGAAAACATCGCCGGCCGATCGGAATACGCAGGGACGAAGCAGAAGCTGCGTGCGGCCCTGGAGCGCTGGATGAAGGACACGGGAGACCCCCGCGCCACCAGCGACGATGACCGCTGGGACAGGTACCCATACTTCGGCGAACCGGCTCGTGCCAGGTAGATCGGGGAACAGGTAGCAGACGACGACGAGCAGCGCGCACCCACAAGCCGATAGCCCAAAGTGAAGGGCTCCCCGAGAATACCGGCCAGAACCAACCATACCCCGAATGCGATTAGAAGGCCACCCGCAAGCCCCCGCTGGACATAAAGCAGGTAGGTGACAATGAGTACTCCATAATACCTTGGGCCAACGGCATGAGTGTCGTTGTTTCGGAAGCGGCGGCCGGCGTCTGGGTAATTCCAATAAACAGGAGACTGACGAAGACGGTGGAAGGCAAGCCGCCAATCATGCCGCCGCACTCCAAAACCGCCCGCGGAGAGCTCAGATCCAGGTCACGACTCAAGCTCCAGCCATTCCCTCAAATAGCTCGGAGTCTTGTCCCTTATTTAAGCGCCATTCGTAACTGTCCCCAAGATCCCATTTTTGCAGGGAAAGAGTTTGCAGGTTGGCATTGTGGTGAAGGACAATAGAAGAGGCCGATCTACAAAATCAATTGCGATAGAGAATTCAAATGATGATGCGCAAATTGCTTGTTTATGCGTTGTTCGCTTCAAGTTTGGTACGCGTTCACAACGCTCCTGCCCAAGGAGGTCGCGGCCAGGGTGCAGCGCCTCAGCAGTCCGCTGCCGAACGAGCCGCAGCTGTCCGCGAGAGCTACACCAAATTCGAGTACCGCATCCCAATGCGCGATGGCGTCAAGCTGTTCACCTCCGTATACATTCCCAAAGATGTTTTTTCGGATGCCAGAACCTATCCCATCATGTTGACGCGTACCCCATACAGCATTGCTCCCTACGGCATCGACCAGTACCGCGCGGGTCTGGGCCCGTCGGAATTGTTCGAGCGGGAAAAGTTCATCTTCATCTATCAGGATGTGCGCGGCCGCTACGTGAGCGAAGGCGAATACACAATCAATCGTCCGCACAAGCCCGCCAAGAACGGACCGAAAGATACCGACGAAAGCACCGACACGAACGATACGATTGCGTGGTTGATCAAGAACGTCCCCGGGAACACGGGCAAAGTGGGGCTGTACGGCGTCTCACAGCCTGGCTTTTACGCAACGGCCGGCATGATTGACGCGCATGCGGCGCTTGTAGCTGTATCCCCGCAGGCGCCCGTGACCGATTACTACATGGGCGACGACGTTTATCACAACGGCGCGTTCATGCTCGCCCACCGCTTCAGTTTCTACATGGGCTTCCTTCCACGCGAAGGCGATCCCGAGCCTCCGCAGCCGAGGTTGCCTTTTACCTACGGCACGCCGGATGGTTACGAGTTTTACCTCGACATGGGCTCGCTCTCCAACGCCGATGAGAAGTACTTCAAGCACAAGCAGCCTTACTGGCTGCTGAACATCGAGCACACCACCTACGACGAGGTTTGGCAATCACGCGCCATCTGGAAGCATTTGAAAGCCATCAAGCCAGCCGTAATGCTGGTGGGCGGATGGTATGACACGGAAGATCCGCAGGGGTTGCTGCGGCAGTTTTACTTCATGGAGCAAAACACGCCGCCTGCGGACATGCTAGTCATGGGCCCGTGGAATCACGGTGGCTTCGCGCGCGGTGACGGGGATCGCCTCGGAAACGTCAACTTCGGATCCAAGACTGCGAAATATTATCGCGAGAATATCGAGTTGCCGTTCTTTCTTCAGTATCTAAAAGGCAAGGGCGAAGGACAGTTTCCCAAGGCGTGGGTATTCCAAACCGGCATAAATCAATGGCGGAGGTTCGATTCCTGGCCGCCCGCCGCGGCCAGGCCTACCGACCTGTTTCTCGAAGCCAAAGGAAAATTATCGTGGCGACAGCCATCCCAGGAAGGCTACGAGGAATACCTCTCCGACCCGAACAAGCCGGTCCCATACATCGGGCGCATCGCCTCGAGAGTCTCGAGTAGCTATATGACGGAGGACCAGCGCTTCGCCGCCACGCGTCCCGATGTACTGGTTTTCAGAACCGACGTGCTCGACCACGACGTGACAGTTTTTGGCCCCATTCATGTTGACGTGAAAGTCTCCACTACCGGCACCGATTCCGATTTCGATGTGAAACTCATCGATGTCTATCCCGGTGATTTTCCTGACTACGGTAATCCGACTGCTGCACCCGGATCGTCCCCTGCCGCAGTGCCGGCACAGTCCGCGGTCCCGATGGGCGGTTATCAGCAGTTGATCCGTGGCGAGCCCTTCCGCGGCAAGTTCCGCAAGAGCTTCGAGAAACCGGTGCCTTTTGAACCCGGAAAGCCGGACCGCATCACGTTCGACCTGCCTGACATTGCCCACACATTCCGCCAGGGCCACCGAATAATGGTGCAAATCCAAAGCAGTTGGTTCCCGCTGACCGATCGCAACCCGCAGAAGTTCATGGATATCCCGAAGGCGCGGCCGACGGATTTCGTGAAGGCTACGCAAAGGGTTTACTTTGGCGGTCCCGACGGCTCCCGCATCCAGTTGCGCATCGCCGACTGACGCGCAGATTCAGCATGCCGTCCTAGTCGGCATCGACAGCATCATCCAACAGTGCGGGGTCCAAGCGTGGCTCGCCGTTGAGATATCGCAGCGGGAACGATGGGAGGCGCAGCGGGCCGCGGGCGAGTGCCGCGATCTGAAGACTCAATATCTCGAAAAGCTCCAGCTCCAGGTCGGCGCCGGACGCGATGTGATGGACATGGGGCTGCCATTGCTGGAGCTGGACCAGCTGTTCTGACTCGATCAACTCGAGAGCGCTCCAGCACGCGATCCGTTCGAGCCACGGCCGGCGCCGGCGGCGTTCATGTCCCAATGCTGAAAGACTCACCCCACGCTTCGTGCCGGCTGTCCTTGCGAGGTGTGAGCTGTCCAACGCGTAACCGGATTCACACTATCCTCTCGTTCCCCATATTCTTGAAACTAAATCTGTCCGGATTCCGTTGTCTACGGCAGTGCCGGAGGATTTCCGGTCATAACTCGAGTCTTTGCGGAATTGTGCGGAGTTCAGGGGGGGAGTCATGGAGACCTTTTGGCAGGACATGAAATACGGGACGCGGCTGCTCGCGAAGAATCCAGGGTTTGCACTGGTCGCCGTAATGACCCTGGCGCTCGGCCTTGGCGCAAACACTACCATATTCAGCTGGCTGAACAGTGTCCTGATAAACTCGATTCCCGGAGCCCAAAACCAGAGCCAGCTGGTCATGGTGGTTCCTAAAAGCCCCACTTTCCGGGTGTCGAGCCTCTCCTATCCCGACTATCTGGACTACCGCGAACAGAACAGTGTGCTTCAGGGACTGGCAATTCACGATTTCGTATCGCTGAGCCTGGGCGGTGACGCGAACCCGGAGCGCATTTATGGAGAGATTGTCTCTGCCAACTTCTTTGATGTGCTGGGCGTCAGGGCACTTCACGGCCGGATGTTTCTGCCCGAAGAGGACACGGGCTTCGGGGGCCACGCGGTCCTGGTGATCAGCTATCCTCTGTGGCAGCGGCGTTTCGGCGGCGATCCGGGAGTCGTTGGAAAGACGATCACGGTGAACCGCTCACCGTACACCATTGTCGGGATCGCACCCCGGGGATTCCAGGGCGGCGAGATCGCACTCTCCTTCGACGCCTGGGTGCCGTTGACGATGTACTCGCAGATCGCTGGCGACGACGGCTACAAGTACCGTGGGAAGCACAGGTTCGCCTCCCTGGCGAGGCTCAAGCCGGGGGTAAGCATCGAGCAGACCCAGGCAGGGCTAGAGGTCATCGCCCGCCGACTCGCCAGGCAGTATCCGGACACCAATGAAAAATGGACCGTAATGGTGTATCCCTTGTGGAAGGCGCCTTATGGTGCGGTTGAGGTTCTGGGCACCGTTCTCGAGGTGCTGATGTGCACAGTTGGTGTCGTTCTTCTGATTGCCTGTGCGAATGTGGCAAACCTGCTCTTGGCACGCGCCGCGCGGCGCCGCCGGGAGATAGCCATCCGTTTGTCGATAGGTGCGAGCCGCGGCCGCCTGCTACGACAATTCCTGACCGAGAGTCTCCTGCTTTCTCTCCTTGGGGGGCTGGTAGGCATTGCAGTCTCCCTCTGGACGTCCAAGCTGCTGATGCTGCTCGCGCCTCCGAGTGAGCTGCCGATTCGGATTGAGAGCGGCGTGGACGGCCACGTCGTTCTCTTCGCCTTCGCGCTGTCAATGGTTACCGGGGTGGTCTTCGGACTAGCGCCGGCCCTGCAATCCGCGCGGATCAACGTTGTTTCCTCGCTCAAATCGGAAAGCGCCACCCTGGGATGGAGATGGCGGAAGGCCTGGCTTCGAAATTGCCTGGTAGTCAGCCAGGTTGCACTATCCATAATCCTGCTGATCGCAGCCAGTCTTGTCCTTCGAAGCCTCGATTATGCACGCACGATGAAGCTGGGCTTTCAACCGCGGAATGTTCTGCTTGCTGAGATGGATCTATTCTCCAACGGATACAGCTCCGACCAGGGTCGCCTGTTCCATCAGCAGCTGCTGGATCGGCTCGAGGGATTGCCGGGGATTCGTTCCGCCACCCTTGCACGAAGGGCGCCGCTTGGATTCGGTGGCCAGTCCTCGGGGACAATCCAAGTGGAGGGCTATGCCCCGGCCAAGGACGAGACTGTCTGGAGTTGCATTGCCAGTGTGGGTCCGAATTATTTCCGGGTGATGGAAATACCCCTGGTGCACGGCCGCGACATCGCACGCCAGGATACCAAGGAGGCTACACCGGTCGCCATCATCAACGAAATCCTCGCAAAGCGCTATTGGCGCGATGGCGATGCCATGGGAAGGCGCGTTTTTTGGGCCGGCCAGTGGATCACGATCGTGGGGATCGCGCGTGACAGCAAGTACCGCAACCTGAGCGAACCCCCTACTCCCTACCTTTTCCTGCCGCTGCAGCAGAAATACACTTCTACAGTCACGCTGTTTGTCCGCACCGAGGGAGACCCGGCGCGCATGGTTACCGCTGTGACAGGCACCATAAAGGCGCTGGATCCTGCGTTACCGATTTTTGTGGTGCGAACCCTGGAAGAACATATCGGGGCTGCAGCTTTCCAACAGCGGATGGCGAGCATGCTACTGGGCGCATTTGGCATCCTGGCGCTAATCCTCGCCGCCATCGGTGTGTTTGGCGTCATGTCGTACACGGTGACACAGCAGTCGCGGGAATTCGGCATAAGGATCGCGCTCGGGGCTCGGCCGCATGACCTTCTCTGGTGGGTGGTGCGTCGCGGTCTGATGCTCGCAGCAATCGGAATCGTGCTCGGTCTGCCGGCAGCCTGGGGCACAGCGCGCCTGATGCGTTCCCTGCTCCTCGGAGTCAGCGCCTCCGATCCGTTAACCTTTGCAGGTGTGACTCTTGTCTTGTCGGGTGTGGCATTTGCCGCATGCCTGATCCCCGCGTGTCGCGCAGCACGCGTCGATCCCATCATTTCCCTGCGCTATGAGTAGGGAAATGGTGGATGGACCGGAGGGCATTCCTATGGGGCCCGAGGTTAGTCTCATAGAGGGCTCGGTGACGTTCAGCTTCGCCTTGGGGTCTGAGGACGTGCCGGAGAGTTGGACGATAGAGCAGGAGGGTGATTGACCGGCTTATTCTCGCGCCAGCCTCCTAAGGGTCTGTCACGGAATAACAGGTCCACTTCGCTGCGGGCCGCAGCCAGAGGGGCGCGGCGGCGGGCGGGCATCTGCGGCGTTGCCGCTCCTCGACGATGTCACCACATCGCCTGCGTCGCGGCGCCTTGCATCTGCCCGCCCGGCGCTCGCGCCGAAGTGGATCTGTTATTCCGTGACAGACCCTAAGTCCCTGCATTTCGACGGTTGGAAAATCGTTCCCTCATGGCCCGTAGTGTTCGAGCCATGGATTCCCGGGCAATTCTGTTGATGATGGGCTGCACAATTGGTGACAGACCGAACGGAATGCCCCGACTCAGACTGATCGACTCGCATTCGATGAAAACCCCGCCGGCAGCCTGCTCGTATCGCCAATAGGAGTTCAAGCGCCAGAGGAACCCACTATCCCTGCCTTCGGGCTTTTCCCGCTCTGAAATTGTATTGGCATGCTCCAATTCGGCGATTCGGAGTGATGTGCTGCAGCTGGAAGCCCGCTGATCGTCATGTTTATGGTATTGCACCAGGTGTTCCGTATTGTAGGTCACGGTGACGATTTTCGAGCGTGTCAGCTTGAGATAGATGCGCATCGAATCCCCATCGCGCGATAGGACACGCGACTCGAGGACGTCTTCCTGACGATGGTCCTTCGCTCCCGTGTGCCGAACATGCGCAAGGATGTTATCCAGGTTTGCATTCGGAATGAAGACGCTGCCCAGCCAATGGTGGATCATGCCGAACGGCACGGAAACGGTTGTGCCGTCCGCGTTGTGAGTCCGCATCTCCTTAACCAGGATTTCACCTCGACGAAGAGCCGCACGGGCGCCGGCAGAATCCTCGCCAGGCAGAAAATCTCTGGCCAGGTAGCCCTGTGCAGAGCACAGCTCACCGGCGATGCGGTCCTGGGAGAGGCGGACGTATGTTTCCCAGGCCGCGATGGTCTCATTTTTCAGGTCCGCTGCCCGCGCCGGCGTGTGAAGACATACAAGACAAGAGGCCGCATAGAAGATCAATGGGACCAATCTTTGTTGAATGCTTCGATTACCCTCGGGTTTCACCTCCTTCGGCCCGTTTTCGATCCAGGCATGCTCCTGAGGATTGGCCGTCCCGCAATTGGTCCTGAAGACATATCGGTCGCTGGCCAGGAAGTTCGCAATGGAACATAGGGTTATCGCGAGCAGATTTGCTGGGAGGTAAGGGATGCCGATTTCATCGACGAGCAGGATCATTAACAGCAGATTGCTTCCGATCGAGATCGCACCGTTTGTCAGGTTGAAGCGGATCAAGCGTGCCAGCGACTCCCTAAGAGTGCGACTGGGCCGGTCAGCCCAGGTCCAGCGCTCATGCCACGCAAAATTATGGAGAATCGCGGATTCGACGGCGAGCGCCGTAGCCGGGAGATAGTGCAAACCGGCCCAGCCGTGCAGCACCGCCAGGGTTGCAAGCTGTATTCCAATACCCAGGATTCCCACCGCGTTGAAGACGCACCAGCGCCTGAGAGAGTTCTTTGCAGCGAGGTCGTGAAGTCGTTGCATGGCTCATGCCTCCTTTACGCGGATCAGCAAACCAGCGGTTCCGCGCGATAGAGGTCCCGCGTGTTGCGGGCTGCGGACAGTAAGAACGCCAATCCCAGGCCTGCCATCGCGACAACACCTCCGACGTCGAACAACTTGAACGGTCCCATTCCGGCTACGCGAACCACGGGCGAACGGAGAAGGTAGAGAGTCCCCACCGACAGCACAATGCGCAGCTCGGTGGGCCCGAATCCCAAGCTGGCAAGCCGAAAGATGCCCTGTACGCAAGTCGCGAGAAAAACCTCGGCAGTAACCATCAAGTAGGCGACGAGCAATCCCAACGATATGAGCGGGCTCATGAAGCCCGACAGTGCCAGTCCCCCGATGAGGAAGAGCATTCCCAGGATATCGATAACATGATCGACGTAGAAACCATATCGCGGACGCTGGTGGTTCCGCACCCTCGCCAAAGTGCCGTCAAGGCTGTCTCCGAACCAGTTCAGGGCAAGCGCAACAACCACGAGCGGCAGGGTTCCCTTGTGCCAACGGGATGCCCAATAGCAGCAGCCGGCGACAAACATGGATAGGAGCCCCAGAAGCGTCAGTTGATCGGAGGTCACCCAGCGTGGCATTCTTTTTGCAATCCAGATCAGAGTCCGCTTCTCCGCCCCTGCGAGCAAGCTTCGGTGCTCGCGCACATGTTCCGATACAGGCTTGTCATTCATACTTCACCTCCAGCCTTTTTTTCTGCAATACCGATGCCACAAGCTCGTTCGAGGGTGGTCATCCCGGGGTGAGGCGGAGGCTGGAGAGGCAAATGTAGATAACGCAAGAGCTTCAATGGATTTGAACGCTCAAGACGATCTTGTGTTCCTGACGTCCGGAGGCTCATCGGTGCCGGCAGGCAAGCAGGAATCCGACATGTGGAGCAAAACCTGGCAGAGTTCTGGGAAAGGGGTCGTATGTACAATGTTCAAAATCTGGAAAGCAATCCTGGCTTTTCTCAGAGGCATTATCCCCAGATTTTGAATATTGCAGATACGACCCTCCTATTCATCTTTCAGAGTTCGTTCCATCAGCTCGCGCATGGCCTCTCTGGGTGAGACCTCGCCTTCCAGGATGCGGTGTACCTGGCGGGTGATGGGCATTTCAATGCCGTGGCGGGCCGCGAGCGCAACGGTGGCGCCCGTCGTCTTTACGCCTTCGGCCACCATGCGCATCGATCCGATGATCTCGAGAAGCTTGCGCCCTTTGCCAAGCTCCACGCCCACAGTTCGGTTGCGGCTGAGGTCGCCGGTGCAGGTCAGCACCAGGTCTCCCATCCCGGCGAGCCCCGCCAGCGTTTCCCTTCGGCCCCCGCATGCGCAGGCCAGACGGGTAATCTCTGCGAGACCTCGCGTTATCAAGGCCGCCGTGGGGTTGTGGCCAAGACCCAATCCTTCAATGACGCCTGCGGCAATCGCGATCACGTTTTTCACCGCACCACCTAATTCCACGCCGACAACATCGTCGGAGGTATAGAGTCGCAACGTTTGCGAGGAAAAGGTTGTCTGAACGGATCGCGCCGCCTCCCGGTCACGGGACGCCACTACCACGGCCGTGGGATCACCGAGCGCAACCTCCTTTGCGAAACTCGGGCCGGAAAGGACAGTAAGCCGGGGATCGAATTTTGGACTGACCACACTGTGGATCACCTCGCTCATGCGCATGAGGCGCTCGGTGTCGATTCCCTTGGTGGCGCTCACGATAGTCATTTCGGGGCGCAAGTGAGGCAGCATTCTTTCGTAAAGAGCCCGGCATACGTGCGAGGGCATAACGGTCAGCAGGAATTCCGCTCTTTCAAGCGCATCTGCAAGCTCCGTTGTGGGGACGATGTTCTCCGGCAGTCGGATGCCAGGCATAAAAAGTTCGTTTTCATGGCGTGCACGGATGCTTTCTACGACCTCCTTTTCATAGGCCCAAAGCCTGACGGAGCATCCCAGGTTGGCCAGACTCAGCGAAAGCGCCGTCCCCCAGTTGCCCGCGCCGATAACCGCCACGCGCTTCACATCATTGTCAGGGTGATGTCCGGATGCAGATGACATAGCTCCACGTGAGGTTATGGATTTCACTAATCCGACTCAATGATTTTTTTCTGTATCTCTATGTTGGGATGTTTGCTGGACGAAGGTGCGCAGTTCTGCGGTCGAGGTGTCCGCTATCAGCCGAAAAATGTGCACGCGCAGGCCCGGAGGAAGGCTGCGGAGTGTCAGCGCGTCGGCTATGACAGCGGTTGCCCCGCTCAGACGTTTCCGCCAGCCCGGTTTGCGGGCATCGCAAAAGTACAGAGCCTCGGAACTGACCCCCGCTGCAACAAGTACCGTCCGCGCCCATTTCAGGAACTCGGGCCAGCGGGACACGACGGCGATCAGTACATTTTGGGGAATCGGCGCTTTTTCCTGCAACGCCGTCGGCACCGAGCGGGAATGGAGCATCAGGCACTGCGTGTAGACGGGCAGGAGGGCGCGAATGGGTTCTTCCTTGTTGAAAAGGAAGACCGGTGCTGCACCCGCCAGCCGGCTCGGATCCGAACATTCTTCCAGTCCTGCCTCACGCACAGGGAAACCCGTTGCATCGGCAATCTCGGCCACAAGGATGCGACGCAGCTCTACATCGGGCTCGATTACGAGGAAATGGTCCGGCGGCTGAATCTCCAGCCACTGCTTTAAGCGTGACTGCGTCTCGACCAGCGTAAATCCTTTTCGGCGGGCAGCCTCAAAAAAGGAGGCGATCAGCTGGTCGAGCTCGCTTCTTGCTTCCGGCGGAAGCGGGCGAATTTCGGGAACATAAACGCCACTTCCTTTGCGATACTCCACCCATCCGCGGCGCTCCAGATCTCGATAGGCAGCGCTCACCGTGTTCGGATGAACGTGAAGGCGAGTTGCCAGTTCCCGTGTGCTGGGCAGCCTTCGTCCCGGCTTGAGGTCTTCACTGAGGATTCCCAGAAGCATCTGCGTTGCGAGCTGCTCTCGCAGCGGAACCTCGCTATTCTTGGAAAGCCAGAGCCTCATGTCTTTTCCGACTGAAGTCCTGCGTCAGCGCCCAGACCATCTTAACACCACAGAGGCACGGAGATCACGGAGTCTCCGTGATCTAAGCGCCTCTATGGTATGCGCCGGCAATCTGCAGGAAATGCGGGAGTGTGCGGATGATCTCTGTTATAGTAGGCACCGTTAGCGCTCTTGAGGGAAAGGCGAGTTCGTGCCTCTGCCTGCTACAACGCACTATGCCTGATATCCGCCTGCTGTTTAATCCGTTCCGATGGAAAACCCTGCGTGCCAAAATCCTGGCCCTGGCTGCTGTTCCCATCGCGATTCTCTTGATTGTCCTTATTGCAGTCATCATCCGCTCTCTGTACCTGAACATGCGCGGCGGAAGCCTGGCAAAAATCGATCTGGAGGTGTCACGCGCTGCCGCGGAGATAGACCAGGGCAATTTGCAGGCAGTGTCGGTAGCGATGACCATGGCGCTTGCGCAGCAGGACGGCCTGTTCGGACACCGCTCGGAATCGATTCGGTATGCGAGGCATGTGCTTGAGTTCTATCCCCAAATCACTGGTGCGTACTTCGGTTATGAACCGAATGCCGATGGTCAAGACAAGGTGTTTCTAAAACAGATGCGTCCCGAGGAGGCCAAGGCGTGTGATTCGAGCGGCCGGTTCCTGCCCTACTGGTTCCGCGATAAGAATGATCCGAATCTGGTTCGCCTCACGCCACTCGTGAATATGGAAACGAGCTTTTACTACCAGGGATTGAAGAACCGGATGCTCGGAATTACCGAGACGAAGGGAATCGACCTTCCCGGCGGGGTGAGCGCTTACTTTGATCCGCGCGCCGTGGCTGCTCTCACGCCAAATCAGCGCGCGCTCATGATGACAGAGCCGTATGATTACGAGGGCAAGCTCATTTTCGAGCAACCCAGTCCGATCATGATCGGAGCAAAATTCGTCGGCATCGCCGGAGTGGACCGCTCTCTCGATCAGACGAACCAATTCCTGCTGACGCTGAAGCCGTTCAAAACTGCCGACTTCATCATGATCAGCCGGCGCGGACGGATTGTCTCCGCTACTATGAATCCTCAGCTCCGCACCAAGCGAATCGAGGACACGCCTTACGTGGATATCCTGCTGCCCTTCTATAAGTTCGCGGAGGACGCTGATGCTCGGCTGGTTACGGATCCGGCAGACAAGCAGGATTACTTCTACGACGCGGCCAAAATTAAAACCGGCAACTGGACTCTCGTAATGCGCGTCTCGAAGCAGGAAATCTTCGCTCCGGTATGGAGATCTCTGACGGGCGCCATCCTCCTCTCGGTTATCGGCCTCGCCCTGACAATGGCAATTCTCGTGTGGCTCTCAGGTGCTGTTTCCGGGCGCATCGCAGCGGCAGCATCGCTGGCCGGCAGGGTGGCCGAGGGGGATCTCACCGCCCGGGTTGAGATCTCTGCCTCCGATGAAACCGGGAAACTGCTCGATGCGATCCGGGTCATGGTTAAGAATCTGGGGGCTTTGATCGTGCAGGTGAAGAATTCCAGCCTTCAGCTGACCTCGACCGCCGCGCGAATCTCGGCCGCCTCCAAAAACCAGGAGCGAATGGTCAGCGATTTCGGTTCCTCCACGTCTGAAATCGCCGCGGCCTCACGCGAGATTTCTTCCACGGCTCAGGAGCTGGCCGGCACCATGAACGAAGTTGCCGGCATGGTGGGCGACACCGCATCGCTGGCCGGTGCGGGCCAAAACAGTCTTTCAGGTATGGAGACTGCCATGCAATCCCTGTCGCAGGCCAGCGGCACCATCGGCGATAAGCTCTCGATAATTCGTGCGAAGGCGGAAACCATCAACAGCATCGTCACTGCCATCACCAAAATTGCGGATCAGACCAACCTCTTGTCCCTCAATGCTGCGATCGAAGCGGAAAAGGCTGGACAGTACGGCCTGGGTTTCTCGGTGGTGGCTCGTGAAATCCGCCGTCTGGCCGACCAGACTGCGGTGGCCACCCTGGACATCGAGAGGATGGTCCTGGACATGCAGGCCGCTGTGGTGGAAGGTGCGAGCGAGATGGTGCGTTTTGCCGAACAGGTGCGGCTGGGCGTTGCTACGGCCAGCGACACGGGCGAACGCCTCGGAAAGATTATAGAGCGGGTACAATCACTCACCCCGCGCATCGAGTCCGTCAATGTAGGGATGCGATCACAGTCCGAAGGAGCGCAGCAGATAAGTACGGCCATGCTTCACCTGCAGGAAGCGGCCCGCACAACGTCGGATTCGGTCCGGGAGTACGACCGGTCGACTGCCGAGCTGGAGGAAACTGTTCGTAGCCTGCGCGATGAGCTTGCCCGCTTTAAGACCCGCGAATAACCCCATTCAGATTTCACCACAGAAACGCAGCGCGGCCGGCGGCTACAACCGAAGCGCTGGCAAGCAATCAGTCTGGAGAGAGCCTCGACTGTGGTTTCAAGCAGGCAGCAGGCAGTATCTAACCCAGAAATTGTTTTATGGGGGTATGCACATGACTGCAGTAACTAGCGATGTTACGACCCCAACCTGCGCTGAAGGGAATCCTTTGCGATTCTTGGCGTCTTTGAGCCTTTGCGGTGGTTGACTGGCCAATGCTTTTCCCGCGAGCGATTATGGACCACTTTTGATGATAAATGTGGGCTCGCGGGAAGACATTGGACCAATCAATCACACGTTCAACCGGCCAATCTGTGCCATTTGTTCCACTCCGAATTCCTGGGATTGGCCGGTTAACGAACGGTTTTTTATAACCCCACCACAAAGACGCAAAGGCGCGAAGATTCGCAAAGGCTCATCTGGCTCAGAGCGGACCGTTCAGGTAGTGCTTACTGGAGTCAAGTGCATAGCCCAATTATCGAATGACTGGAGGAATGGGAATGCGGACAACACTCCGATGCTGGATTCTTATCTTCGCCTGTTTGGCTCTGCTTTGCTGTCCGCCTGCCGCTTCTGCGGATGAAGTGCAATCGGCCGGCGACAAACCAGACGTGTACGTCGTTCCTTTCTCCCATCTCGATCTTTATTGGGCCGGGACACGCGAGGAATGCTTGAGCCGCGGCAACCGCATTATCACAAAGGCCGTGCGGATGGCAACGCGCTACCCGCAGTTCCGCTTCCTCATCGAGGATGAGGTATTCGTGGCGAATTATGTGGAGACCCACCAGGGCTCGCCGGAGCTGGTGCAACTGAAACAGCTGGTTAAGGAAGGCCGCATCGAAATCTCCCCAAAGTGGGCCGCGATTCTTCAAAACCTCCCCCGCGGGGAGGCCTGGGTGCGCAACCTGGTTTATGGGAAGCGCTATGCACGGGAGGTCTTCGGGATCGATCCGTTGGTCGCGAATTTAGGCGACCTGCCTGGTTACACATCGCAGTTCCCGCAGATCTTGGCGCGGTCGCGCGTTCCGTACATGGTGATGACCCGCATGGGCCCCTCCGACAAGTCGCTTTTCTACTACAAGGCGCCGGACGGCTCCAGGGCCCTGGTGTGGAATACCTTGAAAGGGTACGGCTGGGGCACCTTCATCACCTCCAAGACGATAGCCGACGAGCAGAAGCGGGCACGGTTTCAGAAAGACCTGGCCGATCTGCGCAAGACCACGGACGGACCGATCCTGATGAACTGGGGCACCGATCTCTGGGCACCCGCCGACGACTTGGTGGAGGCAATCGAGGCGTTCAATGCGTCGGCCCCGGCACGGCTGATTTTCGCCACACCGACGGAGTTCTTCCGCCGCGCGGAGAAAAGCCCGGCGATTCCGGAAACTTCCGGCGAGATCCCGCACGCCTGGTGGAACATTTTCTCGTCCATTGTCCATCTTTGGCCTCCGGCGATGGCGGGCACCGATACACTGATTACGGCCGAGAAATTCGCCGCTATCAACTACGCTCTCGGCTATGCAGGTTACCCGCAGCAGGAGTTCGAAAGCCTGTGGAAAAAGGTGCTCGAAGCGATGGACCACAACAACTACGGGCAAGGCGGCGATATCGGCGACGCCCGCAAGCTGGAGTACGCAAACCTGGCCGCCATGCGGGGTGGGGAGATTTTGCGCAGCATGCTCCGAAATATCGCGGAGCGGATCCGGAATCCGATCGCCAGGAGCATGCCTGTCGTTGTTTTTAATCCGCTTAGCTGGAAGCGGGACGACCTGGTCAGAGCGCACGTAAGCCTTTACGGGGACGCATCGCCCGGCGACATCGACGACTACAGGAAAGGGGTGCGCCTCGTCGATGAGGCGGGAGCATCCGTTCCCTTCTACATGGAGCAGTCCAGCGGAACCGTGTCGCGCGCCCTTGAAATCGTGTTTCTTGCCCGCGCTGTGCCGTCTCTGGGCTACAAGACCTATTTCGTCGTCCCCGCAGAGAAGCCGGATACATTTCCCGACGCCTCTGAGGTCAAACTGGATGCCGACGAACTCAAGCCGAAGCGAACTATCGGCTCGGACCAGTTGGAGAACGAGTATTACCGCGTCAGCGTGGATCGGGCCACCGGCGCAGTCACGATTTTTGACAAGGAGATTAACCGCACGGTAGCGAAAGACATGGAGATCGTGGCCGCTGAAGAGCGTGGCGGAAACAGCCTGAGTGTCGAAGAGCCAAGCGGGCGGACCATTGTCAACACGGTGAGCCGGGTGGAGATCGAAGAGAACAACCCGGTCAGGACGGCCGTGCGCATTCAAGGGGACATTGGCGGAGTTCCCGTCATTCAGAGGTTGTTTCTCTACCGCGGGGTGAAGAGAGTCGATCTGGAAAATACCGTGGACTGGAAACCGGGCAGGCTGCTGAAAATCGAGCAGACCTTTCCCTACGAGCACCTGGATGCACAGATTCAGTACGGCATTCCGTTCGGAGCGGTTTCCGGTTCGGATTTTCTCCCCAATTCGGAGCCACGTGCAGGAGACGAGATCAAGAAGGAATTCTGGAAACAATGGCGTCAGATACAAGACTGGATTTTCGCGGGGACCACTGAGTGGGGGCTAACAGTTGCAGCCGATCGCCAGGTGATGACGTTGAGCCCGGGTGTGATCCGGGCTGGAATGCTGCGAGGCACTTACTCGCCGGTTGGCATCACGCGCCGTGGAAAACCATTCCTTCTCCATTTACCGCCGGCCGGCACATATGTGTTCCACTACTCCCTGTCTTCCGGCAAGGGGGACTGGGTGGTTGCGAAATCATATCGGGCCGGAATGGCCTTGAATAATCCCTTGATTCCCGTCAGCCCGGCCGATGAACTGTCTCAGAAGTCGTTACCACCGACTCAGTCGTTCTGCTCGTTTGAAGCCGGGAATCTCGTTATCAGCGCTCTGAAAAAGGCCGAACTCCATGGTGCAGTGATAGTACGCGCGTTTGAAATAGAGGGATCGGCGGCGGATACCTCGGTCGAGTTCCTGAACCAGAAGCGGGAGTTTCGCGAGGTGAATCTGCTGGAAGAAGACGCTGGGCCGGCCGGCCAGCGACTGCTGAGGGCAAGCCCCTATGCGATAAAAACCATAAAGCTGCAACTATCCAAATGATGATTTCGGCTTTGTGTTCTTGGTGTCTTGGCAGCGAGGCTCTTAAAGGCACACCACAAAGAAGAGCACCAAGCCAATAGCCTGCTACTTTTGCGAGAGACAAATATGGCATCGGATCGTGGGGCAGGCGCTCCGAATCGAGCAGGAATTAAGCTGGCGGAGATGTTCGCCCCTGGGGAGGATCAAAGAATCAAGCTGGCACGTCAAATCGGAATCAATAATGCGATCGTGGGCGTGCGTGAGGCGTTGAGCAAAGTCCCCCGGGACCGATACGTCGAGACCCTGGCGAAGATCAAAGCGGATTTCAACGCGGCGGGAATGATAGTCGCAGGCGTCGAAAGCCACCCCGTGCCCGCCGAGAGAATCAAGCTTGGGCTGGCCGGCCGCGATAAGGAGATCGAAAACTATCGTGCGGCCATCGAAGCGCTGGGAAAAGTCGGAATTCCCATGGTTTGTTACAACTTTATGGCCGGCCTCGGTTGGTACCGCACAAGCGTCAATGTTCCAGAACGTGGCGGGGCGCTCACAAGCGAATTCAGCTACCGCATTGCGCAGAATCAGGGGCGCACCCAATGGGGTGAGGTCACTGAGGAAAAGATCTGGGAGCACATGGAGTACTTTTTGAAGGCGGTCATCCCGGCCGCGGAAAGGGCCGGCGTGCAGATGGCGCTGCACCCGGACGATCCGCCCGTTTCGCCGCTTCGTGGGATCGGACGCATTCTGACGAGTGCGACGAATTTCCGCCGCGTGCTGAACAGCGTTCCCAGCCCCGTGAACGGAATCACGTTTTGCCAGGCGAGTTTTAAAACAATGGGCGAGGACATTGAAGCGCTGGCAAAGGAATGGTGCAGCCAGAAGAGGATTTTCTTCGTGCACTTCCGCGACATCGACGGCAGCCGTGACCATTTCCGGGAGACGTTTCATGATAACGGCCCAACCGACATGGCCAGAATGCTTCAGGTCTATCATGAGTATGGCTTTCGCGGGCCAATGCGGCCGGATCACGCTCCCACAATGGAGGGTGAATCCAACGACAAGCCCGGATACGCGATGCTGGGCAAGCTTTTCGCCATCGGCTACATGAAGGGCATCATGGACGGGCTCCGCATCCCGTATGAATAGGCGTAGTCTTTGAAAAAGAGGTGCGGGAATCTCCTTGAGCGTGACCAGACTACGAAGCTCACGAATTTCCATCGCCACACCCCTGCTCCTGTTCAAGAATCAAGGACACGGATTTGCACAGATTCTCACAGATCAGATAAGTTCATGCTCACAGGTGGAGATCTGTGAGAATCCGTGAAAATCCGTGTCCAGGTTTACTTCGATATATACCGGCGGCCAGCGGCAAGGGCAAAGAGCCCCGCGAAGTTTGCTGAAAGGAGAACGAGGTCATGAGACTCAAAGACCAGGTGGCGATTGTGACCGGGGCCGGCCGGGGAATCGGCGTCGCGATTGCAAAGGGATTGGCGCGCGAAGGAGCTGCTGTCGTAGTGAACTACTCACGTTCTGCTACGGAGGCAGCAGAAGTGGTGCGCGATATCCACGGGGCCGGCGGCATTGCGGTGGCGGTGCAGGCCGATGTCAAGGAACTGGCCGATCATGATCGGCTCGTATCTGCCGCGCTCGGCAGGTTCGTGTCGGCCACGATCATTTGCGTCCCTCGCGGATTGCGGCATAGACCCATTTATGGTCGTGCTTTACCCCAAGATCCACTGGCTGCGGCGGCTCCCGGCTTTCCGACGCCGAGCCCTGATCGAGAGCCCGCTCCAGTAAAGCCAGCGCGTGCTGAGTCATAGAGCGGCGGTTCCGGGCAGCTTCCTCCTTCAGGCGGCGGTGGAGTTTCTGCGGAAGATTCTTGATGACCAGGGCAGCCATGATTTTTCCCTTTGCTGGTACTATGGTAGCAAAATGCTAGCACATCCAGCTCCGACATTCGCCCATCTTCCTTGCGCAGCATGGCTGCAACCCAAAGCAACCTAACTGCGGGCACACGCCCGGATCAAAAAAGCTGAAATAAGTCTTGCGCTGGCGAAACATTAGGGGCGTGTAGCAAAGAAGTATTCGCCAAGAAAATCCGAGATCGATGCTCCGTAGCTTATAAGCTACAATTCAAAATGTCTGGTTCGCTTCCTCAGAACGTTTGGCTCTATGTCACGCCGAATGGTGCTGTGCCCGCGCCGGAACTGCGGCCGTGGTGCTGTTGTGCGGGGGAAGCAAGGGCATGCAGGAATCGGATATCGAAAGGGCCAGGAGGTATTGGCGTGACTATCAGGAAAGGCAACGGAAGGACGCAACGGATTGAAGCAGCTCCGGCAAAGGAATGGAAGGAATACTTGCTGGACCCTCTAAAGGATCCGCGGGAGGCCGCAGAATATCTGAACGCAGCACTCGAGGATAGGGATCCAGCGGTCTTCCTGCTAGCCCTGCGGCATGTGGCTGAGGCGCATGGTATCGGGAAGTTGGCGGGCCGGTCCAAATTGAATCGGGAGCACGCCTATCGGATCCTCTCGAATCGCGGCAACCCGCAGCTTTCCAGCCTCTCAGCGCTTCTGGAAGCCCTCGACCTGAGACTTGCCATTGAGCCGAAGACCACCCCCTTCAGGCGCCGCCGTCGCCTCTAAACTCTCTGTACAACAAACAGGTAAAACTCTGCTGTTTTGACAGAGTTTTTGTGCGGCCATTATTGCGGCCGTTGCCTCATCAACAAGTATTCAGAGCCGCGGCCGTCAGGGAGCGGGGATGTGAGACAATAGTGTTCATCATCCCCGCTTGCTTCGCGCGCGGCTCTGAACGATCCATCACGGGACCGCGCAGCCATTGTTGGAAATACATCCAGCTGAGGGCTGATAGCTGAAGGCTGGCCGCTCAGCGCGGCCGGCTGGGGGGCTAAACCGCCCTATTTGGTTTCGGCCGCCGGCCGCGCTGTGCCTCTGTGGCAGCCTTTCCGAGGCTACCAAGACTTGCTTAACCTGCGGTTAATGGTCGTTAAAAAGAATTCCGCATTTCGGAATCCGAAATTACTTGACTAGCGTTTTACTCGCGAGTAGGCTCAGCGCATCCCTGGTGTGCCAGCCGGAAGGCTGGAATGGGGGTTATCCTGCCTCCAAGAACGTGTCAAAGACTGCACAAGCATGGGAGTAGCTGGCCAGTAAACAATTGACAGCAACGAAAGCATGGAGAAGCAGCATGATCAAATACCCTTGGAGAGATATTATCAAAGTTTCGTTTAAACGCTTGATTCCCTTGGCGGTGATTGCCATGGTGTTCGCGGCAACTGCGTTCGCGCAGACAAGCGCCAGTTTGAGCGGCACCGTGCAGGACTCAAAGGGCGGTGTGATCCCCGGAGCGACAGTAAAACTTACCAACACCGCGGGGACTACCCAACTCGAAACGACCACCAACGAGAGTGGCTTTTACTCCTTCCCGATTATTCAACCCGGGACCTATATTGTTACCGTCGAGGCCACCGGCTTCAAAAAAACCGTCAAATCGGGCATTGTGGTCAATGCGTCCGATAAACAGACGACGGGTGTCATCGTGCTGGAAGTCGGCGACATCGCGACCTCGGTCGAAGTCGTCGCTTCCTCCTCGCAGCTCGCGATCAAAACGGAGTCAGGTGAGGTGGGCACCGCCATCATCAACGCACAGTTGCAGGACCTGGCGATCAACGGGCGCAATTACCTCGATCTGCTCAAGCTCACGCCGGGCGTGGTCGTCACGGCCGGTTTTGCCGTTTCCGGTCCGGGAGGTTTGGGCAGCATCGATATCAACGGGGCGCGCACCGGCAAGAACAACCTGACGATTGACGGCACCACCAACGTGGACACCGGGTCGAACGGCACTCAACACATTGCGCTTTCGCTCGACAACATCTCCGAATTCAAAATGCTGACCTCGAACTTCCAGGCTGAATTCGGACGCTCAGGCGGCGGCGCCATCCAGATCGTCACCAAGAGCGGTGGGTCCCAGTTCCACGGCACCGGCTTTTTCTATCATCGGCACGAGCAGTTCAACGCCAACAGCTTCTTCAACAACGCCAACGGCCGCAGGGCAGATGGCACCGAGATCTCACCGCGCAATTTCTATCGATACAATCAGGCGGGCTATAACATCGGCGGCCCTGTGAAGGCCGGCAAGTATCTGACTGAACACCTCTTCTTCTTCTGGTCGCAGGAGTGGCAGGAGCAGCTCGTCCCGCAGTCCCAGCGCACATCGCGCGTGCCGACGGCACTCGAAGCGGCAGGTGACTTCAGCCAGACGAAAGACGGCAATGGCGCCGCGATTATCATCAACGACCCGCTCACCGGAAAGCCCTTCGACAACAACAAGATTCCGGCCAACCGCATCACTTCCAATGGCACGAAGATTCTGAACCTGTTCCGGCCGTTCGAGAATATAACGCTGGGCGGCGCGGTCAATGCCTATCGCTACAACCACAGCTCGCAGAAAAGTGTAAGCTATCCGCGTCATGAGAACAGCATCCGGCTCGACTGGAACGTCAGCAGCAAGACGAAGGCCTACGCCCGCTACACGCGCGATGCCGACCAACAGATCATGCCGTACGGTCTGGGCTGGACGGGCGGCAGCAACAACATTCCATTCGACAACCTGGTCTTCAAGCAGGCGCCGGCGTGGAACAGCACGCTCAACGTAACGTCCGCGATTTCCTCAACGCTGGTCAACGAGTTCGTCTTCGGGACAAGCCAGAACAATCTGACGCTCGATCCGACCGTGGCGAATGCGGCGAGCTATTCCGGCATCGGCTTCGATTTCACGCTGCCCTTCAAAGGCTATCCGGCAGGGCAATGGTTCAACATCAATTTTGGCGGCACCCCGAACCAGACCTTTGCCGGGGTTAACGGCTACAGTCAGTTCCCCTACAAGAACTCGAACATTACCTTTGACATTTACGACAACATCAGCAAGGTGTGGGGCATGCACACCTTCAAGTTCGGTTTCTTCTATCAGCGGAGCCGCAAGGATCAAGCTGCAGGCGATTCCGCATATATCCAGTTCAACCACGACACCAACAACCCTAACAACACCGGGCATCCCTATGCCAATGCGCTGCTCGGGGAGTTCGCGACTTTCCGGGAACCGAACATCGGCGTCTTCCAGGGGCAGTATCGCTCGACCAACGTCGAGTGGTACGCGCAGGACAACTGGAAGGTCAACAAGCGACTCACGCTGGATTACGGGATGCGCTTCTCGCTCATCTATCCTCAATTCGACAAGCGCCAACAGGAGTATTACTGGGTGCAGAGCAAGTACGATCCCACAAAGGCCGTGCGACTCTACTATCCTACCTGCGTAGCAGGGACCTTCCAGGCCGGTGGCTGCCCGAGCGCGAACCAGCGCGCATATGACAAGAATAGTCCAGGCACGCTCCTGCCGGCCTATCTGGTCGGGCGCATTGTGCCGGGATCCGGCGATCCGTTCAACGGCATGACCGGCCAGAAAGAGGGCAATTACCCCGGCGGCATCAAGAGCCGCGGCGTTCAATTCGGACCCGTCGTGGGATTTGCCTATGACCTTTTTGGCAACAAGAAGACGGTCCTGCGGGGCGGTTATCGCTTGGGGTATGATCGAGTGCAGGGCAACGAACTTGCCTTTGCGGCTGTCGGCCAGCCTCCGTACTTCTACAATCCGACCTTCAACCTCGGCAACCTTGCCACGGTGGGCCAGAGCACCGGATCGATCGCGCTCGGGACATCCGGTGTCATCTCCGCCGACCAGGAAGGATACGTCCCCAGTGTGCAGAGTTTCAGTCTCCAGGTCCAGAGGGAAATCCCCTGGAACATGGTTTTAAGCGTCGGCTATGTTGGCAGCCTCTCGCGCCACCAGCAGGAGCTGCGTAACCTCAACTACAGTCCGTACGGGACGCTCTTCCAAAAATGGGCGCAAGACCCGTCGAAATACGCGGGCGGTGTAGTGCCGGATGAAGAACCCAATCTGCCGCAGATGTACAAAGATGCAGGCGTTCATTTCTCCGGCCAGTACGCGCTCGCGGCGGACTTCCTCAGGACCATCCCGGGGTACAACACCATCGGGCTGCGCACCTTCGGAGGTTCGTCGAACTATAACTCGCTGCAGATGACGCTGAACAAACGGATGAGCAGCTCCCTCAATTTCGGTCTGGTCTACACCTACTCGAAGGCGATGGGCACGTCCAACAACTACGGCGACTACATCAACCCGATCTGTTCGCGTTGCGTGGATTACCGCCGCCTGGACTTTGACCGCACCCACCTGATGGTCATCAACTATGACTATAAAGTGCATGGATTGAACAACGCCCACTGGGCGCTGAAAGCCATTACCAATGGCTGGCAGATCACGGGCATTACGCAGTTCATTTCGGGCCAGCCGCAAGACGTCGGGGCGGGCATCAGCGGCATCAATCTCGGCCAGCGCCTAGGCGGGACCTGGACTGAGTCGGTGCGCGGATACTTCGTCGGCGATCCTAATGCGACCAAGGAACGTTCTAAATACTTCGACTGGCAGACAACCACTCTGCCAACCGTGGCCCAGGCAGTGGCCCTCCAGGGCGCGTATCCGCGGACCAAACTGAGCCGACCCGGCCAAGCCGTAACCGACCTGTCGCTGTTCAAAAACTTCCAGCTTGGCGGCGACAGCTCTCGCAACCTCCAACTGAGGCTCGAGACGTTCAACGTCTTCAACCACCCGCAGTTCAACAACATGAACACCAGCGTGACGTGGAACAGCTTTAACGCCTACCTGACAAGTCAGTCGGCCGCCACGGCCAACATCAATAGCGTGCGCGGCGGCACGCTCAGCGGTACTCCGCCGCTGGGCCAGGGTGTTGGCGAAATCAATGGCCTGACCGGCAACGTGGCAGGCAACCGCGTCGTTCAGCTCGCGGTGAAGATTTTCTTCTGATTTCAGGTTGATATGTCCTGAATTCACAACGGGGGCCGCAACGAGGTTGCAGCCCCCGTTTTTACTTGGAGCGGACGATGTCAGCCTCGTCAAGAAGCCACCGTTCCCCAGTTCCGCTACTCTCGAATCGCCGTCTGCTTTTCGCGTGCACAGGCCTTTTGATGTTTGTCTGCGCTGCGGCCGGCACCACTCGCGCGTTTCAGTTTGGCGCAGCAGCTCACCAAGGCGGCGGCACGGACATTTTTGGCCGCGTAAGCCTGCCCGACGGAAAGCCCGCGCCGCCCCGGATCAGGGTCTTCATCGAATCGCTGAGAGGCTTGCAGCGCGACACACTCACCAACGAGGAAGGCAGGTACGAGTTTCTCTCGATGGGCGCGGGACGCTACCGGATTACCGCGGTCAACCCCGAGGCGCCTGAGCAGTATTGCGATCCAGTTCTTGCTGATACCGAGCGTGCCTACTCCAATCGCCTGCAGGTGGATATCCACCTGCAGGTCCGGATGCAGGGTGAGAGGAAAGTCACCCGCCCGGCTACCACGAGCGTCACAGAAGCCGTCCAGGAGATTCCCAAGCCGGCGCGCAAGGCTTACGAACAGGGGCTCAAACTGCAGAAAGAGAATCGAGCCGATCAGGCGCTGGCCGCATTCAATCAGGCGCTGGAGATCTATCCCAATTATTTTCAGGCGCTGACCGAACGCGGCAATATGCGGATGCAGGCGAACAACCTGGCCGAGGCCGAGGCGGACTTCGAGCGCGCGTTACGAAGCAACGCGGACTACCCCCCTGCGCTGCGGGGGCTAGGTTATTGCCAGATCCAGCGGAAACAGTTTGAAGCGGCTTTGAGCAACCTGGAACGGACGCACGCCCTGGAACCGAAGATTCCGCTCACCCTGCTTTTGCTCGGCTACGCCAACCTCTCGCTTGATCGCTACGAGCCCGCCAAAGAGCGTCTGCAACAGGCTCTGAAGCTCGGACCGGAGAGCGCCGCGCGTGCCCACGTCTACTTGAGCGAAATTCTCGCGCACGAACAGAAGTTCAAGGAGGCGGCCGACGAAATCCGCGCCTATCTCAAAGTGAAGCCGGACGCGGCGGATGCGGCCCACTTGCAGAAATTGGAGGCCGACTGGCGGGCACGAAGCAAAGTCAAAACAGATTCACGTTGATCCTGCTGCAGCATACGGGGAAGAGCTCTATCCCCTCCGTTTTTTACTTCAAACTGCAAATTGCAGACTGCGATCTGGGAACTCAGGGAGGCAGATCGGGATTCCATATTCACGGTTGCGTATTAAAATCATGTTTACAATGTCTATCGCTTCCCGACCACGCAGGTTCAATCTGCGATCAGCGATCTGCAATTGGCAGTGCTTACCGGCATCGATGATGCTGCTATCTGCTGCTCTGCTTGCCCAGATCATAGGACCCACTTATACGATTTACGGTCGTGTGAGCCTGCCGGATGGGAGCAATGCGTCACGCGTCAAGGTCGAGGTGACCGGGCCGTCGGGATTCTTAAGAAGCGTGATGACCGACGACACGGGCCAGTATGCGATCAATGATGTTCCGCGCGGGCGATACTCCCTCGTCGCCTCCAATCCGGCTGCGCCCGAGCAGAATTCGGAGCGGGCTGACGTTGAACTGTCGCGTTATTCTGGTCAGCGTGTCGTGGTCAACATCTACCTGCGATCCGGGGCCAAGGTCACCTCGGGCAAGGAAACCACCTCAACGGGCGTGAGTGTTGCAGAGGCCTCCCAACACGTGCCGAAGGGGGCGCAAAAGGAGTTTGAAAAGGCGATCAGGCTGGGCGAGAAGCAACAGTTCGACCATGCGTTGATCAGCTTCAATCGCGCGATCGAGCTGTTCCCCGAGTATTTCCAGGCAATCGCGCAGAGAGGCCATCTGCGATTATCCATGGGTAAATTCATGGAGGCTGAGAAGGATTTTGGCGAGGCGCTGGAACTCAATCCCCAGTATGAGCCGGCGCTGCGCGGAACGGGAATCTGCAAGATCCGGGGAGGAAAGTACGCTGATGCGCTAATGGACCTGGATCGAGCGGTCACATTGGAGCCGCGCGATGCCTCGGCCTATCTCTTTCTTGGATTCGCAAACGCGTCACTGGACCGGCGCGAGGAAGCGCGCGCCGCTCTCCTGAAGGCGCTCTCGCTCGACGCGGTCGGATCCGCGCGCGCTCACGTCTACCTCGCCAACCTCGACATGAGGGAAAACCGCAACCGGGAAGCCGCAGCCGAACTCGAAGCTTACCTCGCCCAGGTGCCGAATGCCCCCGACGCGGACAAACTACGCGTCCTTCTCGCTAAGATCAAGTCGCAGCAGCCCAAACAGTAGCAACTGCAAAATGCACACTAATACGCTCCTGGGAGACCGATCTTCATCAGGCGCTTTGATAGTCAGAGAAGCCGATCAATTTGTGTTGTATTGGTTTTCCTTATCCAATCACCACCCAATGGGCGGTTGAAGGAGATTCCCGGAATCGGTTGGCCGGCTACTGATCCGTGAGTTAACGCGCCCCATTGTCTTGTGCGACCGAACTCGCCCGCGTGCCACGGTGTTGGCCGCTGCGCAGTTCGCTCCAGATTTCCAATTCCGCCGCCTCGGCAGGTTTTTCGATCCTGTCCGCCAACGACTGCAGCCGCTGACGCCGTTGCATTATCTCCTCCTCTGCTGCACCGCGTCCTTGGCCGAGCAGAACAAGGAGTTCGGCTGATTCCGAACGATATTCCGAACAGAGATACGCATAGCCGGGATTTTCCAGCATCAGAACCGCATGCGCGAGTTCGTGACCAAGAGCCTCGGCATAACGCTCATATTTTCCCAACCTGTAGTAGGGCGTAAGCCCATCGGAGCGGCGCACCGCTCGGTCCGCTAATGCATGATCCATGGCCGACAGGTACAGCCAGATCACGACGACTTTCTGGTTCCCATTCAAGTCCGATTCCTCAAGGGTGGTTTTCCCGCCCATGGAGGTGGTTGCCTGGTGCTCCACCATCTCGATGAAGGCCTTGTGGCCGCTCGACTGAATGCCTTGCCACAGGCCGTGAAGCCTGGGGTGCAGTAGCCGTCCGCCTTTATCCGCAGCCAGGGCAATCTTCTCGATCTCTTCCCAGATTAGGAGCTGCTTTGGCGTCAGCCGATCGGTGCAGAAGCCGGAAGCCGAACCGGCAACATCAGCAATGTCGAACGATCGGGACTCCGCCGGGAAGGTAGCCAGGAAGGCAAGTAACATTGCCGTGGGGAGGATCGATGAGTTCGCCATGGGACCGCTCCTTTCGTGGCGGCGTCTTGCCGCCCACAGCCCCTAATGCGATATCCCGATCGAAAAACTTGAATGCCCTTCCAGAAATATCTCGAGTCTTTACATGCTCTGCGCCTCCCGACACGTACGGGTTTCCTTTTCGGCCCGCTATCAGCCGCGGGAATCGCGTATGGCGTGGCTTGTCCCTCAATTCATGGTAATATTTCGCTCATGGACTGCAGGCCTGATCCGCATGCAGCATAAGAGATCGGAGTGATCGTGAAGCGAGTTGAAGCTCGCCTGTTTGTCGCAAGCGCCATCGCCATGGCGTCGGTATTCGTGGTCCGGCAATTGGCGGCGCAGCATGGATTCCAGGCAGCCCCGCCCACTTCCGCGGCGCAACCGTCTGCCATCACGATCGATTATCCGGCAGAAGGATCTATCTTCCCTCCCGAGATTTCCCCTCCCACTTTTCTCTGGCGGGAGCCGGATGAAAAAGCCGTCGTGTGGCAGATCGCAGTTGAGTTTGCCGACCACACCCCGCGGATTCAGATTCGATCATCCGGCGAACTGATGCGCATCGGCGAGATCGACTCCCGCTGCGTCACGCCAATGAACGCACCCGCCCTCACACCCCAGCAGGCTGCCACACATACGTGGACTCCCGACGCCGCCACCTGGGCGACCGTCAAACGACATTCTGTGAAGCGGTCGGCCACAGTGACGATCACCGGCTTCCAGGAGCCGTCGCTGAACCAGCCCGTTTCCCTGGGAAAGGTCACGATTCAAACCTCAAAGGATCCTGTGGGGGCTCCGATCTTTTATCGTGATGTGCCTCTGATGCCCGGTGAAGGCGAAAAGGGGAATATCCGGCCCATCGTGCCGACTGCCATAGGATTTATCAAGTGGCGATTGCGCAACGTCGGCGAGACGCAGAGCCGGACGTTAATGGAGGGCCTCCCTACCTGTGCAAACTGCCATTCTTTTTCCCTCGACGGAAAGACGCTCGGTTTGGATGTGGATGGTCCGCAGAACGACAAAGGCCTGTACGCGCTTGTGCCCCTTATGAAGGAAACCTCCATCCGGAATGAAAACGTGATCAAGTGGAGCTCATTTCAGGGCAGGTTGGGAGACAAACTAAGGGCTGCTTTCATGTCCCAGGTTTCGCCGGACGGGAGGTGTGTCGTCACTACGATGGAGGATCCCAGCGTCCACAGCCAGGAGCGCCGAAAGGACCTGCTGGACAAGTTTTACAGTGCCAACTTCAAGGACTATCGCTTCCTTCAGGTGTTTTATCCGACCCGCGGAATCCTGGCCTGGTACAGCCGGGCAACCGGCCATCTACAGCCTGTGCCGGGCGCCGATGACCCGCGCTACGTTCAAACGGACGGTGTGTGGTCGCCCGACGGGAAATACATCGTCTTTGCCCGGGCAGAGGCGAGAAACCCGTATCCCGAAGGCTATATTCCGGCCGGATACGCCAACGATCCGAACGAAACCCAGATCGAGTACGACCTTTACCGCGTTCCCTTCAACGACGGCAAAGGCGGTCGGCCTGAACCGATTGCCGGCGCCACCCAGAACGGCATGAGCAACAACTTTCCCAAAGTGACTCCCGATGGCCGCTGGATCGTGTTTGTGCGCTGCAAGAATGGCCAGTTGATGCGCCCCGACAGCCGGCTCTACATCGTGCCTTTCAAAGGGGGCGAGGCGAGGTTAATGAACTGTAACACTCCGCTCATGAATTCCTGGCACAGTTTTTCGCCCAACGGCCGTTGGATGGTTTTCTCCTCCAAAAGCCGGTCCCCCTTTACCCAGATGTACCTGACACACCTGGATGAACAGGGGAATGACAGTCCGCCGATCCTGATCGAAAACGCGACTGCCGCAAACCGCGCGGTCAACATCCCCGAATTCGTAAACATTCCCCCTGACGGACTGCTCAAGATCGATGCCCCGGCCACCGATTTCTTCCGCGTGTTCGACAGGGCCGTGGATTTGGCCAAGAAGAATCAGACGGGAGCAGCCCTCGCCGAGTGGAAGAAGGCAGTAGAACTCAATCCAGAGGAAGCCAAAGCCCAATTCAACCTGGCTCTTGCCCTGGATAATCAGGGACTGCTCGACGAGGCTATCTTCCATTATCAGAAAGCCACGGATCTTGAGCCCGACAATACGGCCGCATTTACCAACCTCGCCATTGCGCTTGCCCGGACGGGAAAGCTGGATGAGGCTATTGAATCTTTCGCGAAATGCGTGGCGATTGAACCCGGCAGGGCGCGGACACAGGGTAACCTCGGGATCGCGCTTATTGAGAAGGGCCGGATTGATGAGGGGATGGAACATTGCCTGAAGGCCGTGCAAATTGATCCCGAGTATGCCGACGCCCATAACAGCCTTGCCATAGCTCTGGCCAGGACAGAAAGGCTCGACGAAGCGATCGCACATCTCGAGAAAGCCGTGGCGATCAATCCCGCCTCATTCGAGTACCAGTACAATTTGGGGCGCTTTCTCGCAGCGAAGAACCGGTTCGTCGATGCGCTCCCGCATTTCGAGCAGGGGGTCAATCTCTCCGCTGGGCGCGATCCGCTGAGTCTCGAGATGTTGGCCGCCATGTACTATGAAACCGGCCGATACCCAGAATCGGTGCGGGCCGCGCGCCGGGCCCTGGACATTGCCCTCCAGCAAAACAACCAGGACCTCGTCACGGAGTTGCGCGCACGAATTGCACTTTACGAATCCAAATCTCCCATGCGCGAGCATGAGTGAGAGCTGAACCTCCAAGACTCCGACGATCTCATCGCATCTGGCAGCCCTAACCGAATAGGTCAGGGTCCACAGTTCGCACGGACTTGCTGCCTCAGGCGCGAAATGAGCCACTTATTCAACAAAAATCCACCGCGCGTGAACAGGGATGGTAAAATGCGTTCATGCGATTATGCCGGCAGCGCGCCATTTGCTTCGTACTGCTCGCCCTGCAATTCGCAATTCGCAATTCGCAATTCACGGTTGCCTCTCAGGGTGCCGTACCTGATGTCGCCGCCACATTTAACCGCGCAGTGAAACTGCAGCAGGCCGGTAAGTGGGTGGAGGCGGAAGCGGAGTATCGCGCAGTGCTGGCTGTCAGGCCGAATTATGCCGAGGCGCATGCGAACCTAGGCGCCGTGCTTATTCGCCTGGATCGTTACAAGGAGGCAATCCAGGAATACCAAACTGCGCTTAAGCTCGCGCCGAATCTCACGCCCATCCTCCTCAACATCGGCCTGGCGCATTATCGCAAAGGGCAGTTCGAAAAAGCCGTCGTAGCCTTCAAGCGATTCCTCAAATCGTCCCCCGATAATGCTCAGGCTATCCAGCTGACCGCCTTGTCACTTGTGGTCCTGGGCCGTGATGAAGAAGCGCTGCAGTATCTCGATCCGGCGCTGGCGGCCGCGCCCAACAATCCTGCGCTGCTTTACGCGCTGGGACTCGCAAGCCTGCGCCTGAGGAAGCCGATGGTTACAGGCGTAATCGAGGAGCTTGCCAGGGTCCCTGACGGCCTTGCATTCTCGCATCTACTGTACGGTCAGGCGTCTATCTGGAATTCGCGGTTCGAGAAAGGCATCGAGGAACTTGAGGCCGCCGCGAAACTCGATCCGAATCTGCCGCGCTTGCATTACTCGCTGGGTGTCGGGTATTTCAAGCTGGCCCGATTCGAGGAGGCGCGGGCGGCGATGGAGGCAGAGTTAAGGCGGGTGCCGGAGGATGCATCCACCATCTGCTTCACCGCTTCCATCGACGAAGTCGAAGGCAAGCTGGACGACGCCCTGGGAAGGCTTGGCCAGGCGCTAAAGGCCGACCCGGAGTCTGCCACGGCGCCGGCTATGATCGGCAGAATCCTGATGAAGCAAGGCAAGTATGCAGAGGCGCTTCAGCAGCTGCAGGCGGCGGCAAAAAAAGACCCAAACGAGATCAAGAATCACTATAATCTTGCCCGCGTCTACCTGATGCTCGGGAGGCAGCAAGATGCGGATCGCGAGTCCGCCGAGATTAAACGGCTTCGAGACCTGCAGTTCGACAAAGACCGTGCCACAATGCTGGAGCCGCCCGACAAACCGTGAAGCAGGTGGGGGTGTCTGAAAGACGGTGACTGGCACTGTGACAGGCACATTTTTCGGCCAAGGGAAGCTGCCCGGGTGATGCCCCCGTCGCGGAAGCCTCTGATCGTCACGGTGGCGGGCTTCTTCCGTGAACGCTCTTTGATCGCCGCCCAAGTAGTGGCGTCAGGCACCCAGGTGCGGGTCTTGGCCTGCTGCGGGTCTGGACCGGCTCGTTCGTCGGTGTTCCGCAGCGCGGATCGATCTCCCCGACGCGCATCCTCTCTCCGGCGGATTTCACCGCAATGCCCTGCGAGCCGTCGCCAAACCCCACGTCGATCTGCTATACCGCGGCCTTCCTGTCGGGGTCGCGCCAGAGAAAGGTAGGAGCCGTGATCTCGGGCGGGAAGATCGCACCGTCAGCGGGATAGTCGATGGCGACTGCTGCGGGCGGGCGGTGCTGAGTGACGAATCGCACCATCACGGCTGCAACAATCAGGACCGACGCGCCGGCAACAAGCATATAGGGCACGACTCCTTTCACGGGACCTCCAAACCTCCTATGCTGCATGCGGCTCGGCACTGCAGATAAATTCCTGAAAGGCGGCCAGGCCAGGAAGATGAATTGCAGTACGCCGCTCATGAACTCCTGGCACAGCTTCTCACCCAACGGACGCTGGATGGTGTTTTCCTCCAAGAGTCGCTCCCCGTTCACCCAGATGTACCTGACGCACCTGGACGACAAGGGCAACGACAGCCCGCCGGGCGTTGGACCTTGCTGTGAAGCTGAACAACCAAGAGCTCGCAACAGCCATTAGAGCCAGAATCGCGATCTACGAATCCAAAACCCCCGATCAAGAGAGGCAGTAGCCCGCTCATTCTTCATCACTGCCTCAGGCTGCGCGAAATACGGACATAAGCAGGCAGTGGGCAGATGGCAGCGGCAGTCTGTTCCGAAAATGGTGTAGGTCCCGGCTACCAGACGGGACCACTTCTACGCCTAATTCAAACTGGGTCCCGTCCGGCGGCCGGGACCTACCCACGCTGCCATTTTCATGCGCTGGGGTGCGCCCGCCGCATGAGGCACTGCTTGCCTGCTTTTTATTCTGCCGACATCACAATGAGGGTCGCGTCATCCTGGAATTCCCCGCCGCTGAAGTCGACGAGCGCCTCCATGACACGTTTCTGGAGCGCCTCCGCGCCTAGATGCCGGTTGCTCTCCAGGAGGTGAATCAAGCGCTTCTCGCCATACTCCTCGCCGTCAGAATCCCTTACCTCAGTGACGCCATCCGTGAAGAGCACCACCCTGTCGCCGGAACCAAACTCGATCTCGTTCTGGTCATAGCGCCAGTCCTGAAAGACACCGAGCACGACCCCGCCTTCATGCAGCCGCAGCTGCGATCCGTCGCGTCTCAGCAGGATGGGAGCGTTGTGGCCCGCGTTAGTATAGACCAGGGATTTGCGTTCAGAGTCGTGGAGACAGTAGAAGAAGGTGATGAACTTGTTCGTGGCGATGTTGCTGCATATGACGCGGTTGACTTTTGCGCACAGGTCCCGCGGCTGCATGGAGTCGGAAGCGAACGCCTTGACGGCAGCCTGCAGGTTCGACATGAGGAGAGCTGCGGGCATCCCTTTGCCTACAACGTCGGCGATGCACAGCGCGACCTTGGCATCTGTAAACTTCAGGGCATCGAAGTAATCGCCGCCCACGGCGCTCGCCGGCTGCCAGGAGCCGAAAATCTCGTGGCGGGGAATCTGCGGGATCTGCTTGGGAAGCATTCCTTGCTGAATCTCCCGCGCCTCCTCATACTCCCGCTCCTGGCCGCGCATCCTCAGATTCTCGATGCCGAGTCCGATCTGTTCGATGACCGTACTCAGAAAGCGGAGTTCCTCCGCATCGAACGGCTGGCCTGACAGTTTTTCGCCCAATCCAATGAACCCGATCAGCTCGCTCTTGAGCTTCACGGGCACGGCCAGAGAGCAACCCGACTTGTTGAGCTTCATCCTCTCGTGTTCGGGCAACTCTTTCTCGTATGGATCGAAGATCGAGTCCATGTGGCTGAGGAAGCGGCTGTCAGCCTCGAACTTGAGCCTGCCAACGATCTCCTCGGGAATGCCGACTTGGGCGGTCACCCAGAACGCGTGGTCCAACGGCGCGCGCGTGAAAATCGTGACACAACGGTTGTGCAGCGCCTGCTGGAGATGATCGGCGACCCGCTTGACCAGAACATGAAGATCTCCGGCCGAAAGCACCGCATCGGTCAGCGCTTGCTTTTCCGCTTCCAGCCGGCGGCCTTTGCGCAACACCTGGCCCTGCTCGATGTGCCTGCGGAGAATGTTCACCAGGCGCTCGTTTTCCCATGGCTTCTGAACAAAATCCCGCACTCCGCGGCGCATGGCTTCGACGGCCAATTCCACACTTCCCCAGCCGGTCATGACGATCACGGGAAGAGTGTTGTCGAACTCCTGGATCTGAGAAAGAAGATCGAGCCCTTCCTGACCCGAAGTGGTGTCGCGCGCGTAGTTCAGGTCCATGAGGACGATATCGAAATGGCGCAACTTCAGGGCGTCGAGGAGAGCGGCAGGTGAGGACACGACTTGCGGCTGGAATCCTTCCCCCTTCAGGAGAAGCCGCAGCGCTTCCAGCACTTCCGGCTGATCATCGGCGACTAGAACCTTGGCTGCAGTCACTAACGGCATAGTCATTCAGATGCGTCTTGCGAGAGCTACAATCCTCTCATCTCCTCGATCCGCTGTCCAGTATCAGCTCAGATGGGAGTCGAACCATAGGTAGAGCAATGCCCGTGCCATCGAGCAGAAAGCTTATAAGACACGGACCTAATGAGACTTAGCGGAAGTCAGAGGAAGGTTGGCTCATATTTATTGCCCGTTTCTGGGACGCGGTTGTCCCAGAAAGGGACTCCGCGCGTATGCCGCCGATTTCTGGGTCACTCCTTCAGTTACGTGCGGGAAACAGGCCCCGTCCGGCGGCCGCGACCTACTTCACATCGTAGACAGTGCTCAGGACTGGGCATTGAGGTGGGCGCCGGCGGCCCGACGGCGCTCTTTCAGCGCGTAACTGAGAAGCTGTGAAAATCGGGGACATTCCGAATTTCCAGCTTTCCTCCGCTGAATAGAAAAGATCAACCGCTGGTTGATCCGTCCGATTCAGCTGAGCAAGTCGGGAAATCCGGAATGTCCCCGGTTTTTTCTAAATCTGCAATTCGCAGTTTGCAATTGTGACAGCGGGCGATCAGTTTATGACAATCGGAACGCGCTGGAAATGGTTGGAGTCCGTAACCTCGTCTCGCAGGTGGATTTGGAGCGCGTAAGCTCCCCTCTTCAGGCTTTTCAGCGGTACCGCCATCGTCACGGTGGCCACACCCTTGCTGTCCTTGATCCAATCGGTGACGCGGTAGGGCTGAGACTCGAGAACCTTGGTTTTGTCCTTGAGGAATAGCAGGAGGGTCTCCAACGATGGCTTCTTGGTCTGTGAGTCCTCTCCCGCGCCGTACACCTGGAAATACACGTACAGCGTCTGCCGGGCGAGGAACACATTGCCGATGCTTGGAACGATACGCTTGTCTTCAATTTTCATCGGGTCGTGTTTGACTGCAAGCATCCTGAATCTCTCGCCGAAGCCGCTATGCTGCACACCCGGGGTATCCTCCTGCGCGTTGACCAGACGGCTGCCGAGCACGATCGAGCTTAGCTGCAACTTCTTGCCGTCTATAGGCGGCACCGTGAGAAACTGCTCAAAGCTGCCCAACTTTCCGGTTCGATTGTCGCGCATCAGGAACTTCATATTGTAATCACCGGGGCGGAGTTGAAAGCCCGTCGTGTAGAGAATCTGGCCGGTCTTGATCTTTTCTGCCGTCTGCACCGGCAGACGGACCTGGACGATGTCGCGGGCGACTCCGGCGACCTTCCCCTTCAGATCCGTAATCCTTGCCAGAAACTCGATCTGCGCCTCGCGGCGGTTGCCCTTCTCCTCGAACTGGATGCCATTGCCGGCGAGCTGCAGGGAGACCGGCACTACGCTTGTGTCCTTATCATCTTTGAAGTAGTCGGCCTCCAGGATGAACGGCAGGTCGGTGAAGGGGCGATCCACGGCAAAGGCTTCTTCCAATTGCCGATCCCGCTCCGTCTGGGTCAGCCGGGTGAACTGCTTGGAGGCAAAGTAACCCGGGCGGTGCGTGATCTTTACGTCGGGTCCAGTAACAGTCACCTCGATCTTCCGGAACTTGCCGTCCTCCTTGTTGTTCGTGGAGTAATAACCGAGGATGTAATAGCTTTGCGTGTCGGTCAGAACCTTCGTGAATACGGGTGCGATGTCGTTAGTGTCCTGGAATGCCTCCCCGCCAGTGTCGTGCGCAAGTGTGGTAAGCGTTTCCTGCGATGCCGTAAGACTTGCCGTCTGGCGTGACACGGCGTCGCCGGAAAATAGAGCCCTGCCGCCCGGGCTGCCCGATCTGGACCCTCCGCCCGGAGGCAGCGCAATGAGTCCGCGGCTGTCCACGGTGTAGATGGTCATGTTCGACCGGTTGGCCGAATCCACCGTGTACCGGATCTGGGAGTTATTCTCGCTGCCGGTGGTGGTGAATCCGCTGGAAAAGTAGATGAGGGATTTGCGCTCCGGCAGATCGCGGTACATTTTGGCCAGCGTATCGATCGAGGACAGGCGGCGATCGGTATTGAAGACGTTGAACTGCACGTCGTCGGGAACGTAAACGTCATCGGATGTATCCTGATCCCCGAGATCTTCGGTGGCCGTGTCGCCTGCCTCTGAGGGATTGAGGCGCTTCAACGCCTTGAGGAGCAGGTCGCGGTCATTGGTGAAATCCTGCACGAGCTGAAGCGTACTCTCGTAAGTCGCGATGGCGAGAAGGTCCTGGGCTGTGCTCCTTTTCGAAACGTATTCCTCGGCGGTAGACACCGAGCGGATCAAATTATCGGGATCGCTACCGAGAGAAGAGAGATCGAAATACAGAATGATCAACCGCTTGTCCTGCACGTCCTCCCTCTTGACCTCCGAGGGAGGAGTAACGTTGAAATTAATCACCTGCTTTGGCGGCTGCGCCGCCTTAGGTTTTGACTCGTCTTCCGCAATCGTCTCTTCCCGCGTTACCGGGATGCTTTCCTGAGAAAACGTCACGATCTCCTGAGGCACATTGTCTTCGAGAACCTTGAAGTTTTCCTTGGTGAGATCGCGAATAGGATTTCCCTTCTTGTCTCGAGCCGTGACGTCCACCACAACCAGGTTCGATGCCACCCTGAATGTGGGGAACTCTCTTTGGCGCGGCGCTTGTTCCTTTGCCTGGTTTGCCTGCGGCAGAGTAAGGCGGGGGCTCCAGACACAGCAACAGAGCAAGAGTAATAAAAGTCGAACGGAGTTTTTCAAGTAGCGGTTCATCGGTTCTCTTTCTTTGCCCGAATTAAAATCTGCCACGAATTTCACGAATGACACGAAAATGGTTTTTTATTGTTTCGTGCAATTCGTGTAATTTGTGGCAGGTTTTTTCCCTTCTCTAAAAGCTGATGCGAAGGTTGAATGTCATGGTACGCATTCCGCCGACGCTTGTAACCTGTCCGAAGTTGAGCGCATTTACGACCGTGGAGACACCGCCCCAGTTCGGATGATTCAAAGCGTTGTTGATATTCCAGCTGAGAGCGGCGCTGCGGTTGTTTTCGTCCAGACGAAATGTCTTGCGCAGCGACAGGTTCAACAGGTTCGATCCCGGTCCCGTGATGGTGTTTCTCCCGGCATTGCCAAACTTGCCCGGCTGCGGAATTGCGAACGCCGCGGTGTTGAAGAAGCGCCCGGTGGTTCGGTCGCTTCCCGAAAGATTAGGGGAGGCGCCGGTGCTGTCCGGCCTCTCCGATGCAGTCGCGCCCGTGCCGCTGTTGTTGCTTACGTTCCCGAGCAGGCGCGCAGTAATAGGCTGGCCGCTATGAAGCTGATAGCTGCCGTCCAGGTTCCATCCGGCGATCAGCTTCTGAACGAAGGGTGAGGCGTTGGAGAAGTATTTGCGGCGCTCGCCGACGGGAAGCTCGTAACTGAAATTGTTGTTGAACCGGTGCGTCTGGTTGAAGCTGCTGAGCGACCGCTCGGCGTAAATATTGTGGTCGTCTTGAACCACCGTTATGTTCCCGCCGCCGATGCTCGAAGCGTTGTCGACGCTCTTGGAGAGCGTGTAGGTGCTCTGTAACCGGAAGCCGCGCGAGAAACGCCGGGTGACCCTCACTTGCCCGCTGTGCAGGACCGAATTGGCCCCCGACTGCTGGTAAGTGAAAATTCCCGCATTGCTGATTTCGAGATTGTTCTGCGTGCTACCGGAAGGCGCACGGTTAGGTGACCGGAGAATATCAAGGCCTGTTCCTTTTGATCCGCTGTAACCCAGTTCGAGTGTATAGAGCTTGAACAGTTGCGTTTGAATGTTCAGATTCCATGCCTGAATGTAGCCGATCTTGTAGTTCGGATCGATGGCATAAGAGTTGAGGATCGTCACTGACGGCTGTGTCGGGAAGCCGTTTTGCAGAGTCAGCGGATTGTCTAGAGTCGTCAGGATGTTCTGGTTGACGGCGAAGGGTGGTTGTCCGACCAACTGGCTGACAATGTACGAGTATGCGGAGGGATTGTAAAACACCGCGTATCCGGTGCGAAAAACCCACTTCGAGCTGGCCTTGGGCTTCCAGGCGATGCCGATGCGCGGGCCAAAGTTGTTCTTGTCGCCGTTGACAAGGGAGCGGGGAAAACTTCCGCTGTAGGGACCAACCTGCGTCGGGAAGACCTGCGCCACAGCCGTGAAATCCGGTGCGACATCGAGGGTCACTATGTGATTGTACAGCTCGTAGTACGGCATGATGTACTCATAGCGCAAGCCGAAGTTAATCGTCAGGTTTGACCTGACCCGCCAGTTGTCCTGGAAATACACGCTGTTACTTCTGTTTCGCAGGTAGTTGTTGCTGCTGCCGTAGCGGCGGGTGTCCTGGTAGGGAAGCCCAAGCAGGAAGTCGGCGAAATCATATCCGGTTCCTGCAAGGGGGTGCCCCGATTTATCGAAAGCGCTGGTTGCGAAACCGGAGAAATTGAAGGTGCCGCGGGCATTCGGGTCCGACTGCGTGTTCCTCTGATTGAAGCTAAGATCCGCGCCGCCCTGGAAGCTGTGCTTGCTGCCGATCTTGTTGAAGCCACCACCGTAGGTGATCGTCTGTGTCCGGTTCAGAGACGGATTGCCGAGTGACAAGGTGCCATAGTTGGTAAAGCTGAGCGTCGGGATGCCAAAATTGATTGGATCTCTCGAGATGCCCGTGATGCCAAGTTGCCCGGCAACATCGTTGGTAAAGGAAAATGGATTCGAGCTGAGGCTCCGCACTCGGTTGAAGGTGATCCTGTAGTTGAGCATGAAACGGGGTTGGAACCTGTGCGTCCCGTTGATGCCCATGTTCTGCGAGCGGTTGGTCCGATCCGAGTCCAGCCCGGGGAAAATCTGGCTGGTGACAGAGTCACCCATGCTGATGCTGTAGTTGGCAGAGATAGTATCCTTGGCGGACACGCGCGTGCTGACTCTCGCCGATACGCTGTCCGAAGTGCTCACAAGGCCGCGCTGCTGCGTATAGTTCTGAACTGACCCAGGCAGATTCGGCAGCGGGATGTACTTTAACAACGCGGCTGCGGCGGGATTAATGCGCGCAGCGGGTATCTTGGCGCCCGCAAAAACGCTCGGCGATGAGGATACTGGGTCGTAGAGCACAACAGGCTGGCCGGCGAGCGGGCCGGCGTGCAGGCTTGTTTGTGAGAAGTCACCCGAGCGTTCGAGTTCGGCGGGAACCGTGGTAAAGACGCTGAAAGGGTTCCGGTTTCGGCTGCCCTGGTAGCTGACAAACCACATTCCCGGCTGCTGCGCTCCTCCGCGTCCACGCCCGCCGCCGCTGGCAGAAGTGCTTTTTGACCCCCAGGGCAATACGCCACCGACTTGGGCACCGAAGCTGTTGTTTATCCGAAGCGCCGTATTCAATTCCTGTCCGGTCAGTGAGTAAGGACGTGCATTGAAGAAAGAGTTCGCGTAGTTGCTGTTGATGCTGCCATTGATCTTGGGCTGATTTATCCCTCTCCCTCGGAACCCTCCGGGTCCGCCGCCCATGCCTCCGGGACCGCCGCGGCCGCCTCCACCCATGGGTCCGCCTTCACCCATGGGTCCGCCGCCGCCCATGCCTCCTGGACCGCCGCGGCCTCCGCCGAAGCCACCACCGCGATCGCCACCCAATTGGAACCCACTCATCTGGGGACCGCCCTCCGGGCCACCCGGTCCTTGGCCGCCGGGACCCATGAAGCCGCCGAAGCCCATGCCTTCGGCCATCTGTCGGATGCGGTCACGGAACTGCGGATCGTTCCAATCGCCGGCGTCCACGCTGGCACTCGAAGAGCCGGAGATAACGAGCAAATCCGAATTGTCCTGGCGAGGCGCGCCGGTCTCTGTTTCAGACACACTTGTCCCAGAGGGAGTCTGCACACCTTCCATTCCCGGCATGCCGGCGAGATCGATTTCACGGAAAGCCGGCGCGTTTCCGTTGCGCGGGCCGCTGGGAAGGCTCTGATTCACCGGACGACCCCCACCTCCGCCCGGTTTTTGCGCTTGCTGAGGTTGAGGTCTCTGCAGGACGAGCGTGAGTTTGCGGCTGGCTTCGTTTTCGGGATCAACACCTTCCTTGGTGAGCTTCTGGAACCCGGTCATTTCAACTTCCACCCGATAGGCGCCGCCCGGCAGATCGGCGAACGAGAAGCTTCCGTCCAGATCGCTCAGCGTTTCCAATGGTGGACCTGGAGCCGCCACAAACAGCCTGACCGTTGCTGCCGGAATGGCCGTTCCCTTGGCGTCGACCACTTTGCCCTGAATGGTGTTGAGAGTTTGCGCGCGCAATGCGCAGGAAATCAGCAGAGCGCAAATGACAAGCGCACAACGAAGCCAGCGATACACGTCTTCCACCAAATCACCCTTTACCTTAAGTAGTGAAAATGTGTATAGATCAGAACCGCAGTTGAGAGGCAAAAACCTCACGGAGCATACTTTACCATCGGTCGCGTGAATAATGGCCAAAACCCTCAGGAGCAGATTTACTCGGTACGTTCCGTTTTTCAGCGGTTCCGGTTTCGCATCTCCGTTTATTTGCAATGAGATGCACTTTGATATACGCAATGGCCGGGCGTTCGTTACAGCCCGGAGAAAGTGCGTCGCGCGCCCCTTTTTTGATGGATAATATTCCTGAAACATGGAAACGCGACTCCGTACCTCTATTATGGACATGGCAGATTCGGCGGATGCGGCTCTCATCGCACAAACGCTGGATGGGAACGAACTGGCCTTCGCCGAACTGGTTCAGAGATACCAGGCGGCCGTATGGGGAACGGTCCATCGCATTCTCGGCCGTTCCACTGAGGATGAAGACGCAGTTCAGGAGGTTTTCCTCCGTGCCTTTTCCTCCCTGCGCAGGTTCGATCCAAAGTATCCGTTCGGGCCGTGGGTTTTGCGCATTGCCACCAACCACTGCATCGACCTGCTGCGCCGGAGAAAAGCGAGAAAATACAAGCTCTGGACGGAACTCTCCGAAGGCGAGCAGCAGCACCTGCTGAACGATATGTCTGTCGATGGCGACTTTGGTTCGGTCGTTTCCAGAAGCCCGGAAACCTATGAGAAGGTCGCCCAGGCTCTGTTGGATGAACTAAAGCCCAAGTACCGAACAGCCTTTATCCTTCGAGAGGTGGAGGGTCGAGACTATCGGGAAGTAGCTGATGCTCTGGGCACCTCGGAGCTGGCGGCGCGGGTTCGCGTTTCTCGCGCGCGCGCCGAGATCCAGAAAAAGTTTCGCGCCTACCTGGCGGGCGCAAAGGTAAGGAACTAAAAGAAAATGCGAGTCTGTGAATGGTTCGACCAATATCGCGACGAGGATCTGAACGCGGCTCAGCGGGAGCAATTCGAAGCACACATGGCCGGATGTCCCGCTTGCCGCACGAGGATCGCGCTTCTCGACAACGTTGTTTGCGCCTTGAGGCGGAGCTCGGCCGCTGCTCCGCTTGGGTTTTCGGAGCGAGTTGCCCGGCGCGCTTTCAACCGGCGCAAGTCCTGGGACCTCATGGTCGTTTCCTGGCTACGGCCCGCTCCTGCGTTGATTGCGCTGATCGTGACGCTCTTCATTTTTTCGTCCCTGTGGCTGATTCCCAGCTTCAGGCAGACGGAAACTGTTGGGGAGTACGAAGCCGTCGTGAATGAAAGCTACGGGGTGAGCCCTATCAGCAGCTCTGGCCAAATCCATAGCGATGACGATCTCCTCAACTGGGTGGAGCAGGAAGGGGGCGCGCGATGAGCGACCGCCTGCGTGCCCTCACGGTGCTTGTTGCCGTCTTCCTCCTGGGTTGCATGGTGGGTGCAGCATGCTTTTTGGTCTGGGGAGGCAAGGTGGTGGCGGCCAGAGGCTCCCGCGGCGAATCCTACAGCCGCGGCGACAGTCCTATGCGGCTCGTGGAGCGCCTCCATCTCTCCCCTGACCAGGAAGTACGCGTTAGGGGGATCCTGGCCGAGTCGCGCAAACAGCTGGATGCCGCCCGAGCGGAGTCGGCCCCCAGATTTGCGGCAATCCGGGCCGACATGGATAAGAAAATCTCCGCAATTCTCAACGACCAGCAGAAAAAGGAGTTCGACGAGCTCCGAAAGGAAATGGAATCCCGAAGGGACAGAATGCATCGCCGCCCGGATAGGCAGCCGCAGCGTTAATACTGCTTGAACTACGTGCATTAAACCACCTGAAGCAGCCATGAATTGCACAAATTACACGAAAAAAAATTATATTTTTATTTCGTGTAATTTGTGCAATTCGTGGCTGCTGTTTTTCGTACAATTGGTGTAATTTGTGGCTGATTCTCTAATCCCGGTTTTTTAGGAGGTGGACAACCATGACGGATTTTATTTCCAAATGGAGCCGGCGCCAATTCTTCAAAGGAGCCGGGTTACTTTCAACAGCTGCTGCGGCAGCGACGAACTTGCTGGCACGTAGCAGCTTCGCAGCCGCCGGCGGCGCAGGCACGCGCGGAACGGTCTACAACCGACTCGGCGTCCGGCCTCTGATCAATGCGGCTGGAACCTACACGGCCCTGAGCGCCTGCACCATGCCGCGCGAAGTCGTGCAGGCAATGGAGGAGGCGTCGCGATCTCATGTAGCCATCGACGAACTCCACGAGGCCGTGGGCAAGAAGATCGCCGCACTCACCGGTGCGGAGGCAGCTCTCGTGACAGCCGGTGCTGCCAACGCTCTCTCGCTCGCGACTGCGGCGTGCGTCGCGGGCAAAGATCCCGAGAAGATCAGGCGCATTCCGGACACCGCCGGGATGAAGAACGAGGTGATCGTTCAGAAGACGCATAGGGTCGGCTACGATCACGCAATCCGCGCAGCGGGCACCAGGCTCGTCGAAGTGGAGAGCCGCGAACAGCTTGAAAAAGCCATCGGCGACAAGACGGCCATGATGTTTTTCCTCAACTACTCCGACCCGCGGGGACAGGTAAAACGGAAGGAGTTCGTGGAAATCGGGAAAAAGGCCGGCATACCCACCCTGCTGGATGCCGCTGCCGACCTCCCCCCAGTCGGCCGGCTATCGGAGTACGTGCGGATGGGTTTTGACCTGGTTGCCTTCAGCGGAGGCAAGGGGCTAAGAGGTCCCCAGTGCTCGGGGCTGCTGCTGGGCCGCAAAAACCTGATCGAAGCGGCATATTTAAATGGCTCGCCCCATGCCGACACGTTGGCGCGCGGGGCCAAGGTGGGTAAAGAAGAGATCGTCGGGCTCTGGACAGCCGTGGAATTATTTATGAAGAGGGATCACAAGGCCGAGTGGCGCGAGTGGGAGACGCGCGTCCGCGACATCGCTCGGGCGCTCGAAGGTCTGCGCGGCGTCAAGTCGGAGGCGTTCGTACCGGAGATCGCCAACGAGACCCCGCACTTGCGTGTGTCGTGGGATGAGAAGCTTCTTCCCTTGAAGAACGAGCAGGTGGTGAAACTGCTGCGCGGCGGCGAGCCGCGTATTGAGGTGCGTCCCTCGGCAGGGGATAAGCCGGTTCTCGAGATTGCTGTTTGGATGTTGCATCCCGGCGAGCATCGCCTCGTGGCGCGCAGGGTGCGTGAGGTCCTGAGCAAAACCTAGCGAGAACACCGCAGAGTTTCCATGAAGTAGTTCTTCCGAAGTTTGGTGTCCAGGATAGGAGCATTTCAAACACAAAAAAACGCGGACACGGATCTACGCAGATTTTCACGGATATTCACTTGCGATCAGCTCGGATAAGCCTTTGCTCCCACCACATGGGCTGCCTTTGGCAAACGTCT
>Ga0315277_10000601_pt1 | contig 56677 bp, 43 predicted proteins | sample YL17G05_15_MG_FD_203695 | JGI IMG/M metagenome (GOLD analysis project Ga0315277, IMG submission 203695) | Sediment microbial communities from Yellowstone Lake, YNP, Wyoming, USA - YL17G05_15 | ecosystem: Environmental > Aquatic > Freshwater > Lake > Sediment | place: USA: Wyoming | collected... | reverse complement strand
CGCGGCCCGAAACTGGGCTCGAAGTCCCGGATCTCCGGCGGCCAGTTCGGAGCCTAAATAGGACAAGCTCATTTCGAGTTGAGAGAGGGCTTTTTCCAGGGGAGCCACGTCGAGTTTCATTCTTGAGCTCCAATCAAACTCATTATAACAGAAGAACACTGATAGAAAAACCGCTTAAAAGCCTATGAAAACGCTTTTTTCTATCGAACTTGGGCTAACGGAGTCTTACGGGCGCTATTTCAATTCCTTGATATAGATGTTCCGGAAGAACGGGGGCGAAACGCTGTCGTGGTTCTGGAACCCGATGTAGCCTTCCGGTGCGATGTCCCGGACGTTCCCCCCCGGCTTGGCCTCCCAATCCATGACGAGCTTGTCGTTGAGCTCGATCTTCAGATGCGAGCCCTTGAACTCGATCTTGAAATGGTTCCATTCGCCGGTCGGAAGCGAGGCGTTCATCTTGGGGGCTTCGATATCATAGGCCGCCCCGGTGTGGTGGATGCCCGTCGACGTGTCGTCGATCTGAACCTCGATCGCGTGGTAGATGTAATCGTCGCTCGTCGGGAACTCAGGGATGCGCAGGAAGATCCCGGAGTTCGTCGTCGGCGTCGAACATTTGAAATCGCACTCGAGGATGAAGTCGCGGTACTTCTTGGCGCTGTACCAGAGGAGGCCCATGCCGCTCTGCCCCTTGAGGACGCCCTTGGCATCGACCTCGAAATAGCCGGGGCCGTAGTGGTTCCAGCCGCGCTTGCTCGGCTGGAAGATTTGATTGTATCCCTGGTAATAGGTCACGCTTTTGACGAACTCGATGCTTTTACGGAGGGCCGGCATCGGGTCCTTGACCTCGGCGCCGTTCTCGTATTCCATGGTCAGATAGCCGTCGTAATCCTGGAGGGTCAGCTCGGCCAGAAGGTCGCGGACCGAGCCTTTACCCGCCCCCCAGGCGACATCGTCGACGCCCTTGGCCGTCCCGTAATCATTCCGGTCCTTGAGATGGACATCGAGGATGCGGCCCTCGAGGAGCTTGAACGCCTCGCGCGGATCGTTCCAGCCGCGCATCCAGTGGCCGCTGTCGGCGCAGGAGCCGATGCGGGGGTCCTTGCCGTTGATTATATTGGAATAACATTTCGACGGTAGGGGGTGTTTTTTGCGGGAGAGCCGTGCTTTTTATGATTCTAAGAAAAAAGACGCTCGACGCCCAGAAATTTCTCGCGGCCGTTCTGGATAGTATCAACTTCGAATCCGCGACTTGCAGTTTCTCCTAGATGATTTTAAGATAGTAATGCAATTTCGCGGGGATAGGCTAGAGGCCGTGAACGATGAATCTCACGAAGATGCAACGGATCAACGCTGACAAGCCGCATTTGTGGAAGGCTGACATTGCGGCATCGGTTGATCGATTCAACCAGTGGTTCATGCGTTTTGCGCCCAAGGCGTTCCGCTCCACTCGGGTGGAGACGACTGAGCACGTCAAAGCAGCACTCTTGGCAACGCGCGATCTGCGCACTCTGAATTCGGACACGCTCAAGGCCAACCCCGGAGCCTTACCGACGCTCCGCATGTGCACCGCCCCGCCGCTCGCGGTGGACCGCCTGATCGGCCTGGCCGACGCGAGTAAGAACCTCGTTGGCCGAATGGAGAAGGGCAAGTTGCCGACCAGAATGCAAGCCGCGTACCTTGATGCTCAACTGACAAAGCTCTGCCGGATCCTCTTTCGGCTCCTGGACCGGGACATCTTTCCGTGGCTCGATAAAAGGAAGTCCCCGACCCCCCACGAGCGTGACCGGGCCTCAACGATCGTTGCGGATCGATTATGCAGCGCGGTAGCGAATCCAATCGTTCGCAATGCTCAGGAGCAACGACAGCTCGCCTTTATTGGCGGCTATTTAGACAAGCGGGGTTACCGGAAGCAAGCCCACACGCCGGGCAAACCGCTCACCGAGATGGAACCGGGCACCTATACGTTTCGTATGAACTTGGCCGTCGGAAAAGCTCTTAAAGTCAATATCCCGATCGATGTCGTGATCCAGCCGAAGAAGCCGCGCAAGGACCGGCTGCCAATCCTGATCGAAGCCAAGTCGGCGGGAGACTTCACGAATACGAATAAGCGCCGCAAGGAGGAGGCAACCAAGATTCGCCAGTTGCAAGGGACCTACGGCGCGAGCGTGGTGTTCATACTTTTCCTCTGTGGGTACTTCGGCAGCGACTACCTTGGCTACGAAGCTGCCGAAGGGATCGATTGGGTGTGGGAACACCGGATCGATGACTTTGAGAAATTGGGACTATAGCCCCGATGAACGCACGAAACATGAACCTGATCGAATCGCGGCGACAGATGGCCCAAACGATGCTAGATGCCAGATGGTCGGCCGCCGAGCGCAACCGCCTCGGTCAATTCGCGACTCCCAATGCCCTCGCCATCGAGATCGCACGTAACCTCCGATCTGTTGCGGGCCGCCGCCTGCGCGCAATCCATTTCGCCGATCCCGCCATTGGCACTGGCAGCTTCTATTCCGCTGCGCTCGCCGTCTTCGGCCCTGAACGGATCGAGAGCGCTGTCGGCGTCGAAATTGATTCTGGCTTCTGCGATGCCGCCCGCGAGTTGTGGACGGAGGCGGGTCTTAATGTGGTCCAAGGCGATTTTACGCGTGTCGTCGCGAATAGCACCCGCCCGATCGCGCCCAGCCTGATCCTCGCCAATCCGCCCTATGTCAGGCACCATCACCTCGAGCGCAAGGATAAGGAACGCTTACAGGCACTCGCGTATCGGATGGCCGGTGTTAAAGTAAATGGCCTGGCGGGCTTATACGTTTATTTCCTTCTTCTCGCCACAGCGTGGATGGAGGATGGCGGATATGCCGCGTGGCTCATCCCTTCCGAATTCATGGACGTTAACTACGGCGCGGCGCTCAAACGATACCTCACGGACTGCATAACGCTAATCCGTCTCCATCGCTTCGACCCCGATGATGTTCAGTTTGGGGATGCCTTGGTATCTTCGGTCGTGCTCGTCTTTCGCAAGATGAAACCCCCGCCCGATCACGCCGTCGAGTTTACCTTCGGGGGGACGATCAGCAAGCCGCACGTAAGCGATACAATTCCGTTGGATCAACTCCGCGAGTCCCGCAAGTGGACAGCGTATCCTGATCACTCCCGGAACGATCGGCGCACCTCTAGCGACATCGATGGTCCGACGCTAGGGGACTTCTTTCGCATCCGGCGTGGCATCGCCACTGGCAGCAACAAATTTTTCGTGCTCGACCGCCGCGACGCTGAAAGACGCGGTCTTCCTAAGCGGTACCTGCGGCCCATCCTCCCAAGCCCGCGGCATCTGAAAGCGACCATCATCAACGCTGACGAAGACGGCTACCCGCTCATCGAACGCCAACTCTGCATCATCGATTGCGATCTTCCAGAAGCGGCCTTGCGGATTCAGCATCCGGCTCTATGGGAGTACCTTCGGACCGCCGAAACGCTAGGCATCAAGGACGGGTACCTCGTTAGCAAACGAAGCCCGTGGTATAAACAGGAACAGCGCGAGCCGGCCCCGTTCCTATGCACGTACATGGGACGCGGCTCCGGCGAGAAGCAACCTTTCCGGTTCATCTGGAATCGTTCTCTGGCCATAGGGACCAATCTCTACCTCATGTTATACCCGAAGAACGACCTCGAGCTGATGTTGCGCGACCGCACCGAACGCGCGGCGGACGTTTTTGCTCTACTCAATCAGGTGACTGGCCACGAACTCCGCGGCGAGGGCCGGGTCTACGGCGGCGGCCTCAACAAGATCGAACCGGGTGAACTTTCACGCATTTCTGCAGCGGCGTTTGTCGAGCGCTGGCCCGAACTGCGATTCGCGCTTCATCGCCAGGGGCGACTTTTTGGTGAGCTATCGGGGACAACGGGCGCCTAACAAACCGATGAAGCTGACGATTGCCTTCGGCGCTTGTAGCTTATCGTCTTCAATTATTAGGTAAATCGATTAACGGATGAAATCGGAGTCGAGATGACGAAGATGATTGCGTCGGCTGCTTGCGTGGCGCTCAAGGAAGCACTTTCAACTCTATACTGGTACAAGAGTGACCTTCGGAGCTTCCTCACGACGACAGTTTCCAATCCGGCCTTGTTGGGCTCTATAAACTGGGAGGATTACAAACGAAACATCGTAACGCGACTGATCGACTCCATGGCCAAACGGCAGGACCAATACCAAGGAGAACTGCTTCGGCTTATTTCGGAGGTGTCGCGGGTTCAAGATTTCTCGCACCTGGAACGGTTGGAAGGCGGGAAGGAGAAGGCCAACGTGGCTCAGAAGGCTGTTGCTGCGCTCCGCAAGCAAACCGCTGGACACGATGCTTTAATTGCAGACCAAATGAAAGCAGAGGAACGGCGACGGCAGGCGCATGAAGCGTTGCTGCGCTCGACTGCCGTACGCGAAGGACTCGATAAGCTCAACCGGGATTACTTGGCCCTCCTTTCAGAGCCAAACGCGCAACAGCGTGGGTACCGTCTGGAGGAACTGCTCCGGGCATTGTTCGAATTATTTGATTTGGACCCACGTGCGTCCTTTAAGATTGTCGGCGAGCAGATAGATGGTGCGTTTACTTTCGAAGGGACTGACTATCTATTCGAAGGGAAATGGCAACAGGAACTTGTGTCCGCTGCTGACCTTGATGTTCTCTCCGGCAAACTCACGAGGAAATTGGACAACACACTGGGCCTATTCCTTTCCGTGAACGGCTTTTCAGAAGATGGGGTAAAGACGCATTCCTCTGGGCGTCGTCTTATGATTCTGACTGACGGGAGTGACTTGATGGCAGTTCTTGAGGGGCGCATCGACCTCGTTCAGTTGTTGCTGCGGAAGCGCCGGGAGGCAGCACAGACAGGCAATATCTACCTGAGAATACACGAGATACTATGAGGAAGCGCCCCAAAAACGGATTCCAGCAGCGATAGCGGCTCCAGAGAAAGAACCGGCCGGATCGCATATTCGCCCACCCGCTCGGCCTCCGGCTTCGTCTTGGCCCGGACCGGCTGTGGACGTTGAAGCCGGAGTGCGGCCAGGCGAAAATGCGATCCGCCCACTCGGGGCTCAGCAGCTCCCGGCCGACCAGGAGCCGGAGGACCTCGCGGGCGAAGATCTCCGCCAGCCGCGAGTCGTCGATCCGGGGGATCTCATGGAAGACGCCCGCACTCATAACGCGTTTCCGGTTCATGAGTACAGGCGAAACGCCGCCTCGTCCACGCCGCCCTCGGTCGCGAGAAAATGGATGTGCACGTGAAGATTGATCCGGTCCCCGAACGTCTGGATGGCGCCAAGGTCATGGATCGGGCCGCCTGTCCCTGGCATGAGGTGTCGCGGCCGGCCAGAATGCCGAAAACCAAACGGAAATCGTCAACCCGCATTGACCCTCGATCCTCAGAAAGGCGCTAACCGAAGTCAAATTGGAGACAGTCGATCTCCCGCCCAAGGCCTCCTGAAAGGATTAGCCGACGAGGCCGTTCGTCTTACGGGCGTTATTTCAATTCCTTGATGTAGATGTTCCGGAAATACGGCGGCGAGACGCTATCGTGGTTCTGGAACCCGATGTATCCCTCCGGAGCGAGGTCCCGGACCTTCCCGCCCGGGCGGGCCTCCCAATCCATGACGAGCTTGTCGTTGAGCTCGATCTTCAGATGCGATCCCTTGAACTCGATCTTGAAATGGTTCCACTCGCCGGTCGGAAGGGAGGCCTCGAGCTTGGGGGCCTCGATGTCGTAGGCCGCCCCGGTGTGATGGATGCCCTTGGAGGTGTCGTCGATCTGGATCTCGATCGAGTGATAGATATAGTCATCGCTCGTCGGGAATTCAGGGATGCGCAGGAAGATCCCCGAGTTCGTCGTTGGCGTCGAGCATTTGAAATCGCACTCGAGGACGAAGTCCCGGTACTTCTTGGCGCTGTACCAAAACAAGCCCATCCCGCCCTGGCCCTTGAGAACGCCCTTGGCGTCGACCTCGAAATAGCCCGGGCCGTAGTGGTTCCAACCACGCTTGCTTGGGGAGAAGATGCGGTCGTAGCCCAGGTAGTACGTGACGCTCTTGACGAATTCGATGCTCTTGCGGAAGGCCGGCATCGGGTTCTTGACCTCGATCGAGTTCTCGTACTCCATGGTCAGGTAGCCGTCGTAGTCCTGGAGGGTCAGCTCGGCCAGAAGTTCGCGGACCGAGCCCTTGCCCGCGCCCCAGGCGACGTCGTCGACGCCCTTGGCCGTCCCGTAGTCGTTCCGGTCCTTGAGGTGCATGTCGAGGATGCGGCCTTCGAGGAGCTTGATCGCTTCGCGCGGATCGTTCCAGCCGCGCATGAAGTGGCCGCTATCGAAGCACGACCCGATCCGCGGGTCCTGGTCCTTGACGCGCTCGTAGACCGTCTCGGGCATGGCGAACTTGGTTCCGGGCGGATGGTTGTGGATGGCGATCTTGAGATTGTATTCCTTGACCAGCTTCGTGAGGAGGGTGAAGTCATCATCGGCCGGCTCGCAGACGATCGTCCGGATGCCCATCTTCCGGGCGAAGTCGAAGACCTTCCGCATGCTTTCCTCGGTCCGGCCGATGTTGACGACGCCGTAGCCGTAGAGGTCGATCCCGGCTGCGCGCAGCCATTGGCGGACCGCGGTCATCTGCTCGGCGATCATGTTCTCGTCGAACTTGGCCCCGGGCATCTCGGCCGAAAGGGCCTGGCCGGGGTAGGCTTCCACGGCGCCGACGCCGAGCTCCTTGAGCTTGGGCAGCATCTCGGCGAAGGTGAACGCCCGGAACGTCCAGGCTTCCGAGGCGAAGGGGAAGGGCTTGATCCGGACGGCCTTATAGTTGGCCGCTTCGACGTATTTTTGAAATTCGGGCGGGAGATGCCGGATCTGTCCCGGCATGGCCGGCGCCTGTTGCGCCATCGCGGCTCCCGCCGCGATTCCGAAGAGGACCACGAACGCGATGCGAACGGTTCTTTTCATTTCATTATCCTTTCGTATCGAAAGAGCGGCTGCGGGTCCTGCCTGCTCCGGAGGCTCCGGGATCGCCCAACGCTCACTCGGGAACCAGTCCCGTCGGTTCCCCCCGAAAGGCGGGACCCCCCTCCGCTATGTTCGCTTTTGGGCAATCCCTCCGCCACCGCTTTCTCGTCTCTCATCTTCGTAAAATCAACCTCGAGCGGATAGACTCGCGTGGGCTTGCCGTACGGACAGCTTGGCCGATGAACGTCGGGACGCTCCCAAAATCTTTAGTAATCATCTACCCCTCTTTTCTCCCCTATGACTCGGGGAGAACTGCAGGTAAGCGTCCCTCGATAGCGGAACGGCCGCGGATGTCCGCGGCAAGATGAGCGATCGTTCTCGCATGATCATCGGGCGGGCGTTCTCGGGATTATGGGCGGCGATGGGATTCCCTAAGGCGAACATTCTTCGTGAGTCGTGGGAATCCCGGGAGCCGCCCATCACTTATTCCTGGGATTCCAAGTCCCCTTGGCGACGGCCGGAACGTAGGCGTTCAGCCCGAGCGGCGGGAAGGGAATGGTCTTCCCTTTTTCGGCGCTCATGTACGCGGTCATGAGGAGCTCGGTGACGTTGAGGCCGTCGGCGAAGTTCTCCTCCGGCCGGACGCCGCGGAGGAACGAACGGACCATGTGCCTGTTCTCGGCGACGTAGCCGTATTCCGTCGCCTCATCGGCCACGACGGGCATAAGCCCGATCTCGGCGTTCTGTTTCTCGACGAGGTCCTCTCCGGCCTTGCCCTGGACATTGCGGCTGAAGAAGATCTTCAGTCCCGCATCGAGGGTGTTGATCTGGAGGGCGTATTCCGGGCCGAGGAGCTCCATGCTCAGGCGCAGACCGGCTCCGACGTAGCACCAGCTTGTCGTCGTCTCGACGACGAGGATCTTGCCGGCCTTGTTCCGATATTCGACGAGGGAGCGGGCGAAATCCTCGGACGGTCGGGTCAGATAATCGGTCTTGCCGCCGCTGTTGCGGGAGAGGATCCCGGCGTAGCGCGGTTCCTGCCATTTCAGGCAATTGGCGTAGGCGGTGACGCTGACCGGGGTCAGCACGTCGCGGGGAGCGCCGGGCGGCGTGAGCATGAAGCGGGCTTCCTCGACCGAGTGGCACATCATGTCGTTGAGCACGCCGCCGCCCTGGAGCGTCCCCTCCCAGAACCAGGGCATGTGGGGGCCGCTGTGCTCTTCGGCCGCACGGGCCAGGTAGGGAGGCCCGGCAATGGCCGCGCCCCGGGACCAGACGATCTCCCGGCCGCGAACGACCGCCGGCGAAAAGACCTGGTTCTCCAGATACCCGTCGAGGAGATTGGCCTTGAGGGCCAGGTCGAGCATCTTCTTCGCTTCCTTGACGTTTCGGCCGAGGGGTTTCTCGCACGTGACGCCGACGAGCTCGCCCTTTCCCGACAGGACGGCCTGGGCGATCTCCTCCATGACCGCGCCCCGGGTGTAGTTCGGGGCGCAGATCCACAGAGCGTCGACGGCCGGATCGGCGATCATGGCCGTGATCGAGGCATACGGTTTCGCCGGGCCGACGCCGAGCGCTCCGACCAGGGCGCACGCTTCCCGGGCTCGCTTGGCGTCGGGATCGAAGATGCCGACAATGTCGGCGTCGCGGACGGAGATCCAAGATTTAATGTGGAAGCGGGCGATGAATCCCCCGCCGATGATGCCGATGCCGAGGTGTTTTTTCTTCATGGGTTCCCCTTTCCCTTAGGCCGTCGCCGCGGCTTGTTTCTTCTCGCGGAAGAAGGCCAGGAACAGGATGAGGCACACGAGCGTCAGGACGGTCGGAACGAGGAACGTCCCCCGCCAGTTGATCGTCGAGATCGCGTTCCCGGCCGCGTCCAGGGACTCGGTCGTGAAGAGCTTCTGGATCCAGCCGCAGAAGAGGCTGCCGAAGAAGTTCCCGAAGCCCAGGATGATCGTCGCGATCAGCCCCTGCGCGGAATGCCGGATGTCCTGGGGAGCGATGCTGTCGACATAAATGTACGCCGCGGTGAAGAAGAAGACGTAGCAGAACCCGTGCAGGGCGAGCGAGGCGATCACGAGCCAGGGCGGCGTCCCGATGACGAAAATGATGTAGCGGATCGGCCAGGCCAGGATCCCCAGGGTCATGGTTTTGCCGATCCCGAACTTCCGGATGGCCCAGGACAGCATGAAGGCCATGACGAAGATCTCGGCGAACTGGCCGATGGTCATCCAGGCGGAGACGTATTTCTGGGAGACGCCGATCTGCGCCGAGGTGAGGAAGGGCGAAGTCAGGACGTAATAGAACTGCAGCTCCGTGGCCACGACGAAGGAAATCCCGGCGAAGATGGCGAATCTTTTATCCTTGAACATCTTCAGGGCTTCGAGGAAGGCCCAGGGCTTGCTCGCCTGCTTGTTCGGCGGAGTGTGGGGGAGTCCGAACGAGAGGACGCCCATGAGCAGGGAAAAGATCCCGGCCAGGATGAGCGTGTCGCCCTTCATGGCGATCCCCTCGCCGGATTTGGCCAGGGCCCGCCAGCCGGCCAGCAACCATCCGGCCGCGATCCAGCCGATCGTTCCCCAGACCCGGATCGACCCGAATTCCTTCTCCGAGTTTTTCAGGTTGACGAAGGCGATCGAGTTGGTCAGGGCGAGCGTGGGGGCGTAGATCAAGCAGTAGAGGAGCATGACCCACATCATCGCCGTGAAGTTCGTGATGTTGGCGATCAGGATGAGGATGACGCCGCCGACGAGCTGCAGGACGGCGATCACCTTTTGTGACGGGAAGTAGCGGTCGGCGAATTGCCCCCCGATGAAGGGGGAGATGATCGTGGCCAGCGGCAGAAGGCTGAAGATGATCCCCAGCTGGAAGCCGTTGAATCCCAGGTTGTTCTGAAGATAGGCCGACAGCACCGGGGCCCACGCTCCCCAGATGGCGTACTGCAGGAACATCATGGCACCGAGCCTGAATTTGACGCTCATTCCCTCCGTCCTTTCCCGCGTGGCGCGGAGCGATCGGTTCCCGAAAAATAGTCAATTCCGGCGGGTTTGTCAACGCCGCGCCTTTATGCTATTTTGGCGGGGAACCGAAGGACGAAGATGACGAAGCCGGGTCGGGCGGTCCTGTTTGTCGCGCTGGCGCTCGGATGCGTCGCGCTAACCGTCGCCGCCCCGGTCAAGAGCTATTATTTTCCCGACGTCCGCGTCGAGATCCAGATCGCCCGCGACGGGTCGTTTACCGTCGACGAATTCCGGACCTATGAGTTCAAGGGCTCGTTCTCCTGGGCAAACCTTTGGATCCCTCTCCGTGTCGAGCGCCAGGGATACGCGTATCGCGTCGTCCTCGAGGATTTCTCCGTCCGGGACGAGAATGGGGCCGAGCTCCGCGCCGAAACTTCGGGATCGGGCGAGCGATTCGAAGCCAAATGGTATTACAGCGCCCGGGACGCGCGCCGCGTCTTCCGGATCCACTACCGCGTCCGGGGCGGGATCATGAGCTACCCGGACGTGACCGAGATTTATTGGCAGGCGGTCGGAAGCGGCTGGGACCGGCCGACGGCCCACGCCTCGGTCCTCATCCAGCTCCCCGAGCCCGTCGCCGAAAAGGGCGACATCCTCGTCTATGGCCACGGCCCGCTGTCCGGTTATGCCGAGATCGTGGACGAGCGGACGGCCCGCTTCACGGCGACGAACCTTCGCTCGGGCCAGTTCCTTGAAGTCCGGATGGCCTGGCCGCCCGGGATCGTTTCCGGCGAGCCTTCGACGCGGCTCAATCGCGAAGCGATCAAGGCCGAGGAGGCCCGCTTCGTCCAAGAAACGATCGCCAACGCCAAGGCCGCCCAGGCCGCCGAGGCCAGGCGGATCAAGCGGTTCGCCCGGATCGGCCTCATCTGGCTCGTTGCCCTCATCCTGGTCCCAATCGTCTGGCTGGTGTTCTATATGCGGAAATGGAACTTGGTCGGCCGGGATTACCGTTTCCCGGCCGCGCCGCAGTATTTCCGCGAGCCCGCCTCGAAGCTCCCTCCCGCCCTCGTCGAGCTGCTCAAGCGGGAAGGCGTGGCGATCACCCCGAGGTCCTTCACGGCCACGATCTTCGACCTGGCCCGGAGGGGTTATCTCGAAATGGAGGACCGGCTGGTCGAGAAGCGCAGCCTGTTCGGGACCAAGTCCGAATACGAAACGACGATGACTTTGACAAAAGGCCCGCGGCGGGCGGATGCGCTGCAGCCGTTCGAGCAGGACGTCCTTGACCTGCTGTTCCAGAAGGCGGCCCATTCGTCGGGCGAACCGGGAACCCGGCTCTCGCTCGCCGGCCTCAAATCCTACTTAAAAAAGAACCCCCAGAAGTTCCAGACGTGGTACCAGGCTTGGACGAAGGATATCAAGCGCGAAGGGAAAAAGCTGGGATTCATCGAGCCCCGGAGCCTCCGCGCCCGGAATGTCTTCGCCGCGGTCACCATCCCTCTCGCTCTCCTGACGCTCAGTCCCATCCTGATCATCCTGGCCATCGCCCTCATCCCCTCGCTCAAGCGGAGGGTGATGCCCTGGGCCGAGGAGAATGAGAAATGGAAAGGGCTCGAGCGGTTCCTCGACGATTTCTCCGATTTCAAGGACGTCCCGCCCGAAGCGTACAAGCTCTGGGAGCACTATCTCATCTTCGGCATCCTGTTCGGGAACGCCAAATCCATCATCAAGAAGCTGCCCGTCATCCTGGGGAATGAAAACGCGGCTCCGCCCGTCTGGTACGCCAACGCCGCCCAGTCCAATTTCCTGATGACGGGCGGGCTCGATCACATGATTTCGAGCATCGAGTCCATGGCCACGACGATCCAGCAGGCCAGCACCTCCGCCGCCCACTATTCCTCGGGCGGGGGAGGCGGGTTCAGCGGCGGAGGGGGCGGAGGCGGTGGCGGTGGCGGCGGCGGGGCCGGATGAGCCCCGATTCCAAATCCTAAGAGAGGTCGAAATGAAGAAGCTCACCGTTCTGGTTTGCGCCCTGGCGCTCTGCGGACTCGCGGCGGCCGCGCAGACGAAAGCTCCGCTGAAGGTCTTCATCTCCGCGGACATGGAAGGGATCTGGGGCGTCGTCCATGGTGACCACACGAGCCCCACGGCCGGGGATTACCAGCATGCCCGGAAATGGATGGCCGAGGACGTTAACGCCGTCATCCTCGGGCTGTTCGAAGCCGGAGCGACCGAGGTCGTGGTCAACGACTCGCACGGCGGGATGCGCAACATCCTGGCCGAGGATCTTGACCCGAAGGCGAGTCTCATCTCGGGCACGCCCAAGCCGCTGCTCATGATGGAGGGCATCGACGCGACCTTCGCCGCCTGTATCTTCGTCGGCTACCACGCCCGGGCGGGCACGGCCCCGGCCGTCCTCGACCACACGATCTCGAGCGCGACCGTGCGGGCGATCCGGATCAACGGCATGGAATTGCCCGAGCTCGGGATCAACGGCGCGATCGCGGGAGCGTTCGGAGTGCCGGTCATCATGCTGAGCGGAGATACCGAGACCTGCAAGCAGGCGAAGACGATCCTCGGCCCGGAGACCGTCGCGGTCGCGGTCAAGGACGCGATCGGCCGGACCGCGGCCAGGATGCTCCCCCGCGAGGAGGCCCTTCGGCGGCTCAAGGAAGGGGCGAAGGAAGCCCTGGCGAAGCGGGCCAAGGCCGTTCCGTTCAAGCTCGGCCCGCCGCTCAATTTCGAGCTCGACTTCCAGACGAGCAGTCAGGCGGAGCTGCCCCTCCAGGTCCCCCAGGTGAAGCGGCTGGGGGCCCGCTCGGTCGGGTTCACGTCCAACGATTATCTCGAAGGGGTCAAGCTCCTCCGCGCTCTCATCGCCCTGGCCGGAATTCAATGAACCCGAAATCCGCGGCCCGCGTATAATAAGATTGAAGGAGACGACCATGACCGAAGAAACCAAGACGGAAGAACCCAAGACGGAAGGCAAGAAGGAAAAGACCCGGACCGAGGAATTCAAGGTCATCGGATCCGAGATCCTGGTCAAGTTCAAGGAGATCCTCCACGAAGGGAACATCCGCCGGATCATCCTCAAGAACGATGACGGCAAGACGTTCCTCGAGATCCCCCTCACCGTCGGCATCATCGGCGCCGCCGTGGCCCCGCTCCTCGCCGCGATCGGCGCGATCGCCGCCCTGGCTTCCAGCATGACGATCATCGTCGAGAAGGTCGAAGAGGAGAAGCCGAAATCCTGATCCAAGTATCCCGTCTCATTTTTTCGTTAACCTCATTCTGCTACGGAGACGGGACACTTCCAGGGGGGAGTCAAGCTCCCCCCTCGGCGCTTCGCTGACCCCCTGAGGGGGAATCAATCCATTCCCCCTCAAACTCCCCCGGATGTTGTGCGTCTCCATATGCCGCAAGCAGGTTAAGGAACTTGCGAGACGCACAACCCGCGTCGTTTTGATTTTCGCCCGGCCCTGGGGATAGAATCAGGGCGTTTGAACTCGGCGGATTGTTCCGCCCAAGGAAGACGCCCATGCCGCTCAAGCTCCTCTTCGTCCTGGCCGGAATGATCCTCCTCTCCGCCGCCCTCGGCCCGCAGGCCGTCCGGGCCCAGACGAGCGCGCCCGCGCTGAACCTGATGCCGGTGCCCGCCGAGATCATCCCCGGCGACCTCGTCTTCCGCGTCACCGCGGACTTTCGGATCGGTTCCCTCGTGGACGCCTGCCCGCGGGCGCGCAACGCGGCCGCTCGTTTCCTGAGCCGGCTGGCCGGGCGGACGGGGCTCTTCCTGAGCCAGGACCCCTTCGCGGCGCTGAATTGGACCGAAGGAACGTCCCTGTTCATCAAGTACTCCCGCGAGGGAAAGCTCGAGCCGAACGAGGACGAATCCTATCTTCTGATCATCGGCTCGACGCGTATCGTCCTCGATGCTCCGACCGACCTGGGGATCCTGCGCGGGCTGGAAACGCTCCTCCAGCTCCTGGCCTCGGACGACAAGGGCTTCTATCTCCCGTGTCTGCAGATCAAGGATCGCCCCCGCTTCACGTGGCGCGGCCTACTCATCGACGCCGGCCGCCATTTCATGCCCGTGGACGTGATCAAGCGCAACCTCGACGGCATGGCCGCGGTGAAGATGAACGTCCTCCACTGGCACTTGAGCGAGGACCAGGGCTTCCGGGTCGAATCGAAAGCCTTTTCCAAGTTGCATCAGCTCGGCTCGGACGGCCACTACTACACTCAGGAGCAGATCCGGGACATCATCGCCACTGCCTCGGACCGGGGCATCCGGGTCGTGCCCGAATTCGACATCCCGGGGCACTCGACGAGCTGGCTGGTCGGGTATCCGGAGCTCGCCAGCGCGCCGGGGCCCTACGCCATCGAGCGCCGTTTCGGCGTCTTCGCTCCCGCCTTCAATCCGGCCGAGGAGAAAGTCTACGAATTCTTCGACGCTTTCTTCGCCGAGATGGCGGCCCTCTTTCCCGATCCGTACATCCACATCGGCGGAGACGAGAACGAAGGGAAGCAATGGGACGCGAATCCGGCGATCCAGGCGTTCAAGAAGGAAAAGGGCCTTCCCGACAACCGCGCCCTGCAGGCTCATTTCAACAGCCGGATCCTCAAGATCCTGACCGCCCACGGCAAGAAGATGATCGGCTGGGACGAGATCCTCGATCCGACGCTTCCCCGGGACATCGTCATCCAATCCTGGCGCGGCCGCGAGTCCCTCTACGAAGCCGCGCGGCGCGGCGCGGCCGGGATCCTTTCCAACGGCTACTATATCGACTTGTGCCAACCCGCCTCGTTCCATTACGCCAACGATCCGCTCCCCGAGAACGCGGGCCTGAGCGAAGCGGAGGGCAAGCGTATCCTCGGCGGAGAGGCGACGATGTGGACCGAGCTTGTCTCGGCCGAAACGGTCGATTCGAGGATCTGGCCGCGCACCGCGGCCATCGCCGAGCGGTTCTGGTCGCCGGGGTCGGTCCGGGACGTGGACGACATGTACCGGCGGCTCGAGGTCATCTCCCTCCGGCTCGAGGAGTGCGGATTGACGCATCTCAAGAACCAGGATACCCTCCTGCGGCGGCTGGCCGGGACGAGCGACATTACCGCCCTCAAGAATTTCGTGGATGTCGTCGAACCGCTCAAACAGTACAAGCGCCATTCCCAGGGCGTGACCTACACTCAATTCACGCCCTTGACCCGGATCGTCGACGCGGCCTTCCCGGAGTCCCAGACGGCCCGGCTCTTCTCCGCCGCGGTGGACGATTTCCTGTCCAAGCGCGATCGCGAGACGGCCGATGTGTTGCGCGAGCAGCTCGAATGGTGGAAGGCCAACCAAGCGGCCCTCCTCCCGGCGATCCGGGGTTCGGCCGCGCTCAGGGAAATCGAGCCGGTGGCCGCCGATCTGGCCCGGCTCGCCGAGATCGGGCTCGCAGCCCTGGCCGCCGTCGAATCGGGGATCCCGCCCGGCCCGGCATGGGCCGAGGCCGCGGCGGCCGCGATCAAAGAAGCCCGCAGATCGAAGGCCCACGTCGAGCTTCCGGTCGTCCCGGCGGTGGAAAAGCTGGTCAAATCCGCTTCGGCGCGCTGAGGCGGGAAGGCCCGGCGCGAAAAGGACCAAAACGATGAGCACAAAAAAAGCGACAGCCGCGGCGGCCGCTCTGGCCTTGGCCGCATTCGGGCCCGGACTCGACGCTCAGCGGACCGAGAAACCCATCCTCCATGGCAAGCATTGGATCGCCATCACGGGGAAACCCCTGGCAGCCACGGCCGGCGCCCGGGTGTTCCTGAAAGGCGGCAACGCCGTGGATGCGGCCTGCGCCATGCTCGGGGCAGTCTGCACGATGTGGGATGTCCTGAGCTGGGGAGGGGAGACCCAGGCCTTGATCTATCATCCCGGCTTGAAGAAGGTCATTGCGGTAAACGCCTTGGGTGTCGCCCCGACCGGCGCGACGCCGGAATTCTATCAGTCGAAAGGCCACGTCTTCCCGCCCGATACGGGCGTCCTCGCGGCCGTGACCCCGGGAACACCGGGGGGACTGATCACGATGCTGTCCGAGTACGGAACGATGAGCCTCGCGGACGTCCTGGCCCCGGCGATCGAGCTCGCCGGCGGCTATCCGATGGAGAAGGACACCGCCGACCGGATCGAGAAGGACAAGGCCAAGATCAAGGAATGGCCTTATGCCAAAGCGGTCATGCTCCCTCATTTGGGGGAGAAGATCGAAGGGCCCCTGCCCGGCGAGGTCTTCCGCCAGGCCGATCTCGCGGAGACGCTGAAGAAGCTTGTCGAAGCCGAACGGCAGGCCCTCTCTCGGGGCGCCACGCGGAAAGCCGCCCTCCAGGCGGCGTACGATCGCTTCTATAAAGGCGATATCGCCCGCGAGTTCGTCCGCGGATCGAAGGAACAAGGCGGCCTGATCACAATGGAGGACCTGGCCGGCTGGAAGGTCTACCTCGAAGATCCGGTCACGACATCGTACAAGGGTATCGACGTCTTCAAGCTCAATACCTGGGTCCAGGGACCGGTCATGCTCCAGGCCCTCAACATGCTCGAGACGCTCGACCTGAAGTCGATGGGCTTCAATAGCGCCGCCTATATCCATACGCTCTATCAGGTCATGAACTTGGCCTTCGCCGACCGGGATTTCTATTATGGCGATCCGTATTTCCCCCCGGCCGAGCCGCTGCGGGGGCTGCTCTCGAAAGATTATGCCCGCCAGCGCGTCAAGCTCATCGATCCCAAGCGGAACGATCCGAACGCCAAGCCGGGAGATCCCTATCCCTTCGAAGGAAAGACCAATCCTTTCCTACGCTTCCTCGATTCCTGGCCGGCGGCGCCGACCTTGAAGGATCCCGATCCGGAGGCGTTCTGGACCGGGACGACCTCGATCCAGGCGGCCGACGAACAGGGCTGGGTGGTTTCGGTGACCCCGAGCGGAGGATGGGTCCCCGCGGTCATCGCCGGCCGGACAGGCGTCGGGATGAGCCAGCGCGCCCAGAGCTTCGTTCTCAGCGAAGCGGAGAATCCCTTCAACGTCATCGCACCGGGAAAGCGGCCCCGCTCGACCCTGACTCCGGGACTGGCCCTGAAGGGCGGCCGCCCTTTTCTTTCGTTCGCCGTCCAGGGGGGCGACACGCAGGATCAGAACCTCCTCCAGTTTTTTCTGGATATCGTCGAATGGGGGATGAACGTCCAGGAAGCCTGCGAGGCCCCCAACATCACGAGCTATCAGATGGTCAACTCGTTCGCGCCGCATGACCGCTATCCCGGGAAGCTCGACCTGAACGAGAAAGTCCCGCCCGATGTCCGGAACAGGCTCAAGGCCATGGGCTACGAGATCACGACGAAATCGCGCACGTCGGGCCCGATCAACGCCATCTTCTTCGACGCGAAGCACGGCACGTTCTGGGGCGGGTCGAGCAATTTCGGGGACGACTACGGCGTCGTCTGGTGAAAAAGGACGAACGATGAAAAGAAAAAGATCGATCGTTCCGCGGCCGATCCTGGAGGGAGTCGCGCCCGAAGCCGCGGGGGAAGCGGGCTCCGGCCCCGTCGGTATCGGCAAGGAAGACGCGGCCGGACTCGACCTTCTCGACGCATACTCCCGCGCCGTCGTATCTGTTGTCGAGGCGGTCGGCCCGGCCGTGGTGAGCATCTCCATCGGCCAGGAGACGGCCCGGGCGGATTTTGAGCCCCTCGGGGCGGGATCGGGTTTCATCGTCGCTCCCGACGGCTATATCCTGACCAATTCCCACGTCGTCTCCGACGCCAGGAAGGTCAAGGCCACGCTCATCGATGGAACGCGGTACGCCGCCACGCTGATTGGGGCGGACCCGGCCACGGACCTGGCCGTCATCCGGGTATCCGGATCGAAGCTCCCCTACGCCGAGCTGGGCGATTCGGCCGGATTGCGGGTCGGACAGCTCATCATCGCCATGGGAAACCCCCTCGGCTTCCAGTCCACGGTCTCGAGCGGCGTCATCAGCGCCCTGGGCCGGACGCTCCGCAGCCATCAGGGGCGCCTGATCGAGAACATCATCCAGCACACGGCCCCGCTCAATCCGGGGAATTCGGGCGGCCCGCTCCTCGACGCCCGGGGAAGGGTGGTCGGGATCAACACGGCCATCATCGCCCAGGCCCAGGGCATCGGTTTTGCCGTTCCGTCCAACACGGCCCGCTGGGTCGTCTCCGAGATCCTCACCGCGGGTCGCGTCCGCCGCTCCTATCTCGGGATCGTCGGGTATCAGAGGATGCTCGACCGGCGGCTCGTCCGCTTCCATCATCTGACCGCGGCCTCGGCCGTTGAGATCACCCGGATCGACGAGTCCGGGCCGCTCCACGACTCGGGGATGCGCTCGGGCGACCTGATCGTGGCCATGGACGGACATCCCGTGGCCAGCGTGGACGATATGCACCGGATCCTTTCGGGATGGCCCGTCGGGCAGCCCATCGTCCTGACCTTCGTCCGGGGCCGCGAGAAACGGGAGGTCGAGGTCGTTCCGTCGGAAGCCGGCTAGAGGACGGCGCCTCCCCGGCAACGCGGGTGGCCGTCCCCGAGTTCAAGGCAAGGCAGCAATTCCCTCCAGGCTGGCCGTCCAAATGTCAAAGGACCTGTCCTCCGGAAAGGACGAAGAAGGAGAGAAAAGATCCTTACCAGGGGACGTGAATTGGCACGAATATTGTATATAATATTAGGCGATGTTGAGTTATGGCTCGGATCCGTCTTCAGCTGATGGGTCCTGCAGGGTTATTGAGATGGATATCCGGTCCCCGCGCGAAGGGACCCCAGGAGGTCTGAGATGAAGCTCGGGTTGCAGCGTTCACTGTTCCGTGCCGCGTTCGTTCCGGCGCTGGTGAGTATAACCGCCCTGGTCCTGGCGACAGGCCCGGCTTACGGCCAATCCGGCTATTTCGGCCGCAACAAGGTCCAGTACGAGAGGTTCGACTACCGGATCCTGAAAACCGAGCATTTCGACGTCTATTTCTACCCTGAGGAAAAAGCGGCCATCCGCGTCGCGGCGCGGATGGCCGAGCGCTGGTACAAACGGCATTCCCGCCTGCTCAATCACGAGCTCCGCGGACGGCAGCCGCTGATCATCTACGCCAGCCATCCCCAATTCGAGCAGACGACCGTCCTCCCCGAGCTCATCTCGGAAGGGATGGGCGGCGTCACCGAATCCTACAAGCGGAGGATCGTCGTTCCCTTCGGCGGGTCGCTCGAGGAAACCGACCATGTCATAGGTCACGAGCTCGTCCACGCCTTCCAGTACGACATCTCGGCCGGAGCCACGCCGATCTATGCCCAGCAGCAGGGCGGCGGGATCGAGAGGGCCCCGCTCTGGTTCATCGAGGGCCTGGCCGAGTACCTGTCCATCGGTCCGGTCGACGCGCACACGGCGATGTGGATGCGGGACATGATCATCCAGAAGAAGCTGCCTACGATCAAGGATCTCAACAATCCGAACAAGTATTTCCCCTACCGTTACGGCCAGTCGGTCTGGGCATATATCGGCGGCCGCTGGGGGGACCTGGTCGCGGCCAAGCTCCTGAAGGATGTCTGCCGCGGGCTCGACTACGAGAAGGCCATTGAAAGGACCCTCGGGCTCAAGCTCGACGCCTTGTCCAAGGCCTGGCAGGAATCCATCAAGAACGATTACGCGGGGCTGACGGCCACGACCCAGCTGCCTGGCTCGACCGGCCGCCTCCTCGTCAAGGGCACCGAGATGGAAGGCTTGAACGTGGCCCCCGCCCTGAGCCCCGACGGGAAGAAATTCCTCTTTCTCTCCTCCCGCGACCTTTTCTCGATCGAGCTCTACATGAGCGACACGGCCACGGGCAAGGTGACCCGCAAGATCACCAAAACGGCCGTCAACACCCAGTTCCAGAGCATCCAGTTCATCTATTCGTCCGGGTCCTGGGATTATGAAGGCGACCGTTTCGTCTTCGGGGCCGTCAGCGCCGGAAAACCCGTCCTGGCCTTCGTCGACGCGAACGGGAGAAAGCTCGACGAGGAGATCACCTTCGACAACATGGGCGAAGTCCTCAATCCCACCTGGTCCCCCGACGGCAAGAAGATCGCCTTCTCCGGCCTGGCCGGCGGGTTCAGCGATATCTACATCTACGACCTCCAAACCAAGCAGCTGAAAAACATGACCTCGGACCCGTTCGGCGACCTCCAGCCGGTCTGGTCCCCGGACGGGAAGTCGATCGCCTTCGTCACGGAGCGCTTCACCGCCCAGGTGAACGACCAGCTGGTGAGCCTCGGAGGATACCGTCTGGCGTCCCTCGATCCCGAAACTGGCGAGGTCAAGCCGATCCCGACCTTCAAGGAAGGGAAGAGCATCAACCCGCAGTGGTCGGCCGACTCGCAATCCCTGTTCTTCGTCTCCGATCAGAACGGCATCCCCAACATCTACCGGCTCGATTTGGGCTCGAAAGACATCCGCCAGATCTCCAATCTCTACACCGGGGTGAGCGGCATCACCGACCTCAGCCCGACGCTGTCGATCGCGGCGAAATCGAACGATCTTCTCTACAGCGTTTACAATGAGGGGAATTACAGCATCTACTCGATCGAGCCGAGGGACAGGCTCGGCGGGCGCCCCGTCCAGGAATACACTTTGAACACGACGCCGGCGGTCCTGTCGCCCAAGGAGCGGCAGGGATCCGAGATCCTCGGCCTGTTGAAGAACTCGAGCTATGGCCTTCCCGATGTGTCCAGGTTCACCGAGACGCCGTACAAGGCCAAGCTGTCGCTCGACTACGTTTCGACGCCGACGATCGGGGTCGGGTACGACCGATACTACGGCGCCTATGGCGGCGGCGGGATCGCTTTGACCTGGAGCGACATGCTCGGCCATCACAACCTGATGACGGCCGCCCAGGTGAACAACCGGTTGATGGACTCGGCCGGGATGGTCGCCTATATGAACTCGAAAAACCGTCTGAACTGGGGCGCCACCCTCCAGCGCATCCCCATTGTCTACGGTAACTATTATTATGATTACGGCGTCGTCGATGGGAGCCTGGCCGAGTTGGACCAGGAGATCCTCTACCGCCAGATCTACTACGAGGCGGGCGCGTTCGCGACCTATCCGTTCACCCCCGCCCAGCGGTTCGAGGTGTCCGCGGCCTACAATTACATCCAGTTCGACAACGTCATCTACGAGAGCGCTTATACGCTCGACGGCTTTCCGATCTATGTGAACCAGAAAACGCAGCTCCCGACGCCCTCCGGCCTTCATCTGGGCTACGCCACCGCCGCCCTCGTCTACGACACCGCCAATTACGGCGCGACCGCCCCGATCCTCGGCCAGAGCTACCGGCTCGAGGTCTCCCCGACGGTCGGGTCGCTGAACTTTTACACCCTCCTGGGCGATTTCCGGAAGTACATCATGCCGATCAAGCCGTTCACCCTGGCCTTCCGGGCCATGCACTACGGCCGCTACGGCAAGGGCGCGGACGATAACCGGCTGTGGCCGATGTATCTGGGCTACGACTGGTACATCCGCGGCTACAATTACAATTCCTTCGCCAACGACTCGAGCAGCGATTTCGACATGAATTGGCTCTTCGGGAGCAAGATGATGGTCGCCAACCTCGAGCTCCGCTTTCCGCTCTTCGGCGTGCTGGGCCTCGGCAAGGGTTTTTACGGGATCTTTCCCGTCGATTTCGTCGCCTTCTACGACGCCGGCGTGGCTTGGGGAATGTCGTACTATCCCGACGCGAGCGGAGCAACCTATCAGACGAAACCCTGGTTCTCCGGGGGATCGCAGAAGGCCCTGACCTCCGCCGGGATCGGTCTCCGCATCAATGTCTTCGGCTATGCCGTCCTCGGAGTGAACTACGTCCATCCGTTCCAGCGTCCGGGGAAGGGTTCGTATTTCCAGGTGACGTTCTATCCGGGATTCTAGGGAACGGAGGGGGGTTCTGTCTGCTCCGTGACCTGAGAACGGGGCGCCCGGGGCAAGCATTCCTCTTTTCTTTATCAGGCCGTTGTACGATAATGGCCCCCGATTCTTTTTGAGCGGAGGATCTTCCATGCTCAAACGCTTGATCGGATTTCTCGTTCCCGCCCTAGCCCTGTTCGTCGGGTCCCTCCCGGCTCCGACCAAAGTGCCCGAACCGAAGATCCCGTTCGAGCCCCGAACGTATGTCTGTTACCGCGCTCCGGCGCCCGTCGTGGTCGACGGGAACCTGGACGAGGACGTCTGGATCAAGGCCCCCTTCACCGACAACTTCGTCGACATCGAAGGATCCCTGCGCCCGAAGCCCCGCTTCCGGACGATGGTCAAGATGCTCTGGGACGACGACTATCTTTATTTCGGCGCGTATCTCGAAGAACCACAGATCTGGGCGACCTTGACCAAGCGCGATTCGATCATCTTCCAGGACAACGATTTCGAGGTCTTCATCGATCCGGACGGCGACACCCACGACTACTACGAGCTTGAGATGAACGCGCTCAACACGGTCTGGGATCTCTTTCTCGTCAAACCTTACCGCGACGGAGGACCGGCGATCCACGCCTGGGATATCTCCGGGCTCAAGACGGCGGTCAAGGAGAGCGGGACGATCAACGATCCGAGCGACATGGACAAGGCCTGGATGGTCGAGATCGCCATGCCCTGGGAGATCCTCAAGGAAGCCGTTGTGCCCAAATCCGCGCCCCGGCCCGGGGACCAGTGGCGGGTCAATTTTTCCCGGGTCGAATACCGCGTGACCGTGAAGGATGGCGCTTACGCTAAGTCGGTCGACGCGGCGTCCGGCCGGCCTTTGCCCGAGGACAACTGGGTCTGGTCGCCGATGGGACTCGTCAACATCCACTACCCCGAGATGTGGGGATACGTCCAGTTCTCCGGAAAGATTGCCGGCCAGGGGCGGGAAAGCTTCGTGAAGAATCCGGCCGAGGCTGCCAAGTGGGCACTCCGGAAGATCTACTACGCCGAGTGGGCCCTCCGGGCGGAGAAGGGCGGCTTCAGCGCCGATTTCGCCGCTCTCGGCATCAACGCCAAGGACCTCCGGGTCAAGGGCTTCGCCTTCCCGCCCTCGATCGAGGTCACGAGCGGGATGTTCGAGGCCGCCTTCCGGGGCGAGTCCGGCGAGACCTGGAAGATCCGGGACGACGGCCGGATCTGGAAAGAAAAATAGGCGGCCGGCGGTGCCCACGGATTTCGATTGGATCACGGACCGGCGGGGGACCTGGTCCCTCAAGTGGGACCGCGCGGAGCGGACCCTCGGTGTTCCGGATGTCATCCCGATGTGGGTCGCCGATATGGATTTTCCCTCTCCGCCGGCCGTGGTCGAGGCGCTGACGCGCCGGGCCGCCCACGGGATCTTCGGATACCCGATGACCCCGCCTTCGTTCCGCCAAACCGTCATCCGCTGGCTCGGGACGCGCTTCGGCTGGGCCGTCGAGCGGGATTGGCTGCTCAAAGCGCCGGGCGTCGTCCCGTCCCTCAGCTTTTGCATCCGGGCCCTGACGCGGCCGGGCGAGGGGATCGTCGTCCAACCCCCGGTCTATTTTCCCTTTTTCGGCGCCGTCGAGCAGAACGGCCGCCGGCTCGTCCGCAACCCCCTCGCTTTCCGGTCGGGCCGCTTCGAGATGGACTTCGACGATCTCGAGCGGAAGATCGACGGCGGAACACGGATGCTCATCCTGTGCAGCCCGCACAACCCCGTCGGCCGGGTCTGGACGAAGGCCGAGCTCGAGCGTCTCGGAGCCGTGGCCCGCGAACGCGACCTCATCGTCGTCTCCGACGAGATCCATGCCGAGCTCCATTACCGCGGGCACCGGCACATCCCGACCGCTTCGGTGAGCGACGACCTGGCCGGCCGGACCGTCACTCTCTTCGCCCCGAGTAAAACGTTCAACCTCGCCGGCCTGACGACCTCGCTCATCGTCGCGGGCGAGACGAATCTGCGCGACCGGATCGCCGCCGAGATCCGGAGCGCCGGCTTCGAGATCGGAAACCTCTTCGGGTTGCTCGCCCTCGAAACCGCCTACGCCCACGGCGGCGAATGGCTCGACGAGCTCCTGGTCTACCTGGAAGGCAATATCGATTTTCTCGAACGGTTCACGGCCGAGCGCCTCCCGAAGCTCGCCTTCATCCGGCCGGAGGGAACCACCCTCGGGCTGCTCGACTGCCGCAAACTCGGACTCGCGCCTGAAGCGCTTCACGATTTCTTCCTGAAAAAGGCGAAGGTCTATTTTTCGCCGGGCGAGGTCTTCGGAGACGAGCTCCAGGGATTCGAGCGAATCAATTTCGGCTGCCCGCGGCCGCTCCTCCGGGAAGCGCTGGAGCGGATCGAGCGGGCGGTCGACGCCCTCGGGAAAACGGAGAAACCGCGATGAATCGAAAATCCCTCCGCCTCGCCGCCGCGGCCGCGACGTTCCTCGGCTTCGCCCTGGCTTTCGGCTGCGGCCGGGCGACCCTGCCTTCATCCTCGGCCGATGATGTCGGCATGTCCGCGGACCGCCTCGAAAGAGTGAATACCGTCATCACCGACGCGATCAAACGCAAAGAGCTGCCCGGGGCCGTTCTCCTTGTCGCCCGGAAAGGGAAGACCGTCCTCCGGAAAGCCTACGGGGAAAGCCAGTGGGTCCCTGAGCACAAGCCGATGACCATCGACGGGATCTTCGACCTGGCCTCGGTCACGAAACCCGTCGCCACGGCGACCTCGATCATGATCCTAGCCGAGCTGGGGAAGATCTCCCTGTGGGACCGGGTCAAGATGCACGTCCCCGAGTTCGCCCCCTACACCGACGACTGGGGCGATAAAAGCGAGGACGCCCGGATCTGGCACCTTCTGACCCACACCTCCGGGCTGCCGCCCTACACCGACGCCGAGCTGGCGCGGAAGAGCCTTGGGGGAGGCGCGACCGTGACCCCGGAGAGCCTCGTTGGTTACATCGCCAAGCTCCCCAAAAGCGGTCCGCCCGGCGCGGAATTCCACTACAGCTGCCTCGGCTATATCACGATGGCCGATATTGTCCGCCGCCTGACGGGGAAGACCATCGACGTGTTCGCCGAAGAGAACATCTTCCGTCCGCTCGGCATGTCGCACACGCTCTACCGGGCGGCCGATCGGTTCGCCGAGAAATGCGTCCCGACCCAGGTCATCGCCGGCAAACCGCTCATCGGCGTCGTCCACGATCCTCTCGCCCGTCTCCAGGGCGGCATCTCCGGGAATGCCGGGCTCTTTTCGACGGCCGACGACCTGGCCGTCTTCGCCCAGATGATCCTCAACAAGGGGGAGTGGAAGGGTAAGCGCATCCTTTCCCCGCTCGCCGTCGAGCGGATGACCTCGATTTATCCCAAGGCCCCGGGCGCGGGCCGGGGCCTCGGCTGGGACCTCGGCTCGGCCTACGCCTCGAACGGGGGAGACCTCTTCGGCCCGCGTTCGTTCGGGCACACCGGCTATACGGGAACCTCGATCTGGATCGATCCCGAGACCGAGACCATCGTCATCCTCCTCACGAACAGCGTCCATCCCGACGATAAGGGTCAGGCCGTTCCGCTCCGCAGCCGCGTGGCGAACGTCGTGGCCGCCGCGATCGTCAAGAAGTAGAAGTCGGGCGGACGGAGAAACCGGGATGCCGGCGAGAGACCTCCTTCGAGCCGCGACCCACCTTGAACGACCCCCCTTGAAAAAAACCGGAAAATGCTGATAATAGAGCTTCTTTTTCATTCGCGGGAGGACAAACGATCATGACCAAATTTCGCGCTCTCTTTATCTTCATCGTCGCGGCTTTCAGCCTGACCCTGGCCCTGCCGGCCCAGCAGGCCCAAAGCGAGACCAAGAGCGAGGTCCCCGAGCTGACCGCGTTCCATGACATCATCTATCCTATCTGGCACACGGCCTATCCGGACAAGGACGTGAAGGCCCTGCGGAGCTATGTTCCCCTGGTCGAAGAGCTCGCCGGCAAAATCTACGCGGCTAAGCTCCCCGGCATCCTGCGCGACAAGCAGGTCAAATGGGACGAGGGCCTGGCCAAGTTCCGCAAGTCGGTCGATGACTATAAGGCCGCCGCAGCCGGGACCAACGACGAGGCAATGCTCAAGGCCGCCGAGAACCTGCACACATTCTATGAAGCCCTGGTCAGGACGATCCGTCCGGTGCTTCCCGAAGTCGATGCCTTCCATCAGGTCCTATACGTTGTGAACCACACATACGCGCCGGAAAAATCCTACGATAAGATCCGTGAGGTCAGCGGGGACCTGCTGGCCAAGGCCGAAGCGCTGGGCAAGGTCACCCTTCCGACCAGGCTCCAGGCCAAATCCGCCGATTATGCCAAAGCCGCGGCCGAGCTCATCGAAGCCGCGAAACAGCTCGACGCGGCGGCCAAGGGCCACGACCATCAGGGCATGCTCGACGGAGTGGACAAGGTCCACGTCCGCTACCAGGCCCTGGAAAAGCTCTTCGACTGAGGGCTAGACGCGGCCCCTATTCCTTAGAAGCTTCCTCGACCAGGATCTGAAGCACTTCGAGCTCGTCCGCGTCGAACCAGATCCGGCCGCAATCGAGGCAGCGCTCGACCGGGACGAAATACTGATAGTTGAACGGCCGTGAGGAGAGCCGGTAGCCGCACCCTGGACAGCGGAGGACCGGGCCGATCCGGTCGTTGATCTTCATGGTCTTCAGCGGATTCCGGACGAAGCGCTCCCGGAATTCGGCCGCCTTCCGGAGCAGCGCGTCGTCGAAACCCATCTCGCGCCGGATGAGAATGCGGTCCATGTCCTCCTCGCGGACGAGCTTCCCGCCGCAAGCGCGGCAGGCCAGGATGGGAACTCCCTCGTAATCGGTTTCGGCGAGAATCGCCGCGCAGCGGGGGCAGCGGCCGGCCGGCTCGCGCCGAGCGGGGTCGCGTCTACAAATTTCAATTTTCTCGTGACGGGTTAGGGGGCCGTTCGAACCTCCCAAAAAATTGAAATTTGTAGACGCGACCCCAATTCCCGGATTCTGCGCGGCGGCGAGACGGCGTCTCGCCGAACGCCTGGCCCGTTCCCGCCAGACATCCCAGATAATTTCCTCCGGGGCCATGTGGGCCATTCCAGCCAGGACGCGGACGCGTTCCATTAAGGGGGGATGGGTATCCGCCCATACGGGTTTCGGGCCTTCGCCCGACGGCGCCTCGGGCGCGACCATGAAGATGGGGCTGTAAGCCTCGTGAAAATCCCCGACGAACGTGTTCTTGAGGTTGGCTTTGAAAAGAGCCCGGGCCAAGGCGGCCGGATTCCGGCCTAGGCCGACCGCCGCCGCGTCGGCCAGGAGCTCCCGCTCTCGCGCGACGAAACGGCTGAGCAAGCGAACGAGGATGAGCGAAAGGGGAAGGGGGGTACTTTCCGGTTCGCTTCCCGTCCGATCCCGCGCGCGGGTCATACGCTCGAAGAAATCCGCGATGGAACAGACGAATGTCATCAGGGCCGCGTCTCCGCGGACGACATGGGCGATCTCGTGAGCGGCGACCGCTTCGAGCTCATCCTCCTCGAAATCGGCGAGCATGCCCTCGGTCAGGCCGACGATCGCGGTTCCGTCCGATTGGACGAGGGCTAGGGCATTGATGGTATGGTCGGGGATGATCCTCGTCTCGACTCGGAGAAGGCCGGAGGCGATGCGGATCCTTTCCACGACCTCGGAAGCCTTGCGGTGATTCCTGTCCCGGAGCTCCGGGGGCCGGGCGTTCAGCCGTTTCAGGATGTACGCGGCCCCATTCCAACGGGAGTCGAGATATTGAAGCCCGACCAGGGCGAGGGCGGTGAACGCGCCCAGGCCCAGGACTCCGGCCGCGGACGAGGGCTTGAGCCAGGAGGGCCATCCCGACAGCGCGCCCACGACGAGCCTGAGGGCACCGAAGGTCAAGGACAAGGCGACCGTCGCATAGCCGACGAGAACACCCAGGAGGACGAGACTCGTCCGACGGTGCGCCGCTTGGGCTTCGTAGTGGTCTCGAACAGGCCGGTCGGGCATTTCGCGCGTCCATCTTATGAGAAAATACCGCTCCGGACAAGCGCCGCGCCGATTGCCTCAAAGGGAAGCCTATGCTATAAAATACGGTCTGATTCCCCGCGAAACAGGCGAAAGATCAAAGGAGAACCCATGAAACGGACCTTGACCATGGCGCTCGTCCTGACCGCGGTCGCTCTCAGCGCGAGTGCGATCGATCCGGTCGATACCCGGATGCTGGCCCAGCCGGCCGTCGGACCGGACCACATCGCCTTCGTTTACGCCAACGATCTCTGGGTCGCCGGCGTCTACGGCAAGAGCCCCCGGCGGCTGACCACGGACCTGGGCATCGAGTCGAATCCGGTGTTCTCGCCCGATGGGAGCCTCCTCGCTTTTACCGCCCAATACGACGGCAACCTGGACGTCTACACCGTCCCGGTCTCCGGAGGCGTTCCGAAGCGGCTGACCTGGCACCCCGGTCCCGACTTGGTCCAGAGCTTCACTCCCGACGGGAAGGCCGTTCTTTTCGTCTCCCAGCGCAGCTCCTTCACCGGGGCTTATGCCAAGCTCTTCACCGTCCCCGTCGACGGCGGCTACCCCGAACAACTCAAGATCCCCAACGCCACCCGGGCGGTCTATTCCCCCGACGGCTCCCGGATCGCCTACAATCCGCTGCCCGACGCCTTCACCCAGTGGAAGAACTACCGCGGGGGCCGGAACTCGGTCATCTGGATCTTCCGGAACGCGGACGCGGCGACCGAAAAGATCCCTCAACCGGCCGGCAGGGCCAACGACGCCGGACCGATGTGGATCGGCGACAAGATCTATTTCCGCTCCGACCGGAACGGCGAATTCAACGTGTTCTCCTACGACACGGGGACGAAGAAGATCGATCAGCTCACCCGCCACGCGGATTATCCGGTATTGAACGCTTCGGCCGGCGGCGGCCGGATCATCTATGAGCAGGCCGGGTTCCTCCACCTCCTCGATCCCGCGAGCGGCAAGAGCTCGCGTCTCGTCATCGGCATCGCCCCCGATCTCAACGAAGTGCGGCCGCGCTTCGCCCGCGGCGCGCGCTGGGTCCGGAGCGGCTCGGTGTCTCCTTCGGGCGCGCGGGCCGTTTTCGCCTTCCGGGGCGAGATCGTGACCGTGCCCGCCGAGAAAGGGGACCCGCGCGACATCACCAACACGCCGGGCGCCCACGAGCGCTCGCCCATCTGGTCCCCGGACGGAAAATCGATCGCCTACGTCTCGGACGCGTCGGGAGAATACGGACTCTGCGTCTGCGGCCAGGACGGCAAGGGCGAGGTCAAGAGGTATCCTCTCACCGGTGCCGGATTCTACGATTCCCTGGTCTGGTCGCCGGACGGCCAGAAGATCTCCTTCGGTGACAATTCCCGGACGATCTTCTGGCTCGACCTTAAAAGCGGCGTCCAGAAAAAGATCGCCACGGACTACCTCCTGGGGGGCGGGGACGAGAGCACCACGTCCTGGTCGCCAGACTCCAAGTGGATTCTCTATACCCTGAATTCCGCGACCTACATCCAAAAGGTCTACGCCTACTCTCTCGATCAGGAAAAATCCTTCCCCATCACGGATGGCCTGAGCGAGGTGAGCGAACCCGTGTTCGACGCCTCGGGGAAGTATCTCTATTTCTTCTCCTCGACCGACGCGGGCCCGGTCAAGCAATGGTTCGACATGTCCAACGCCGACATGCGCATGACGAACGCGATCTATGTCGCCGCGCTGACCAAGGACGCTCCGAACCCGCTGGTCAAAGAGTCCGACGAGGAGAAGGGAAGCCCGGAGAAACCCGCCCCGTCAGAGCCCGGGGCTGCAAAGCCCGCGGACAAGCCCGCCCCGTCAGGGCCCGGGGCTGCAAAGCCCGCGGCCGGGGCCCCTCCGGCCAAGGAGGACAAGCCGGCCGTCGCGCCGGAAGCGGTGCGGATCGATTTCGACGGCTTGGACCGCCGCATCCTCGCTTTGCCGGTGCCGGCCGGGAACTATGGCAACCTCGCCGCCGGAGAAGCCGGCCAGGTCTTCTACCTCGACCGCGGGACCGGCGGCGGTCCGGTGGCCGGGGGGAGTATCCACAAGTACGATTTCAAGTCGCGCAAGGACGAGGTCGTCGTGACCGGCGCGGCGGGCTTCATGCTGACGAGCGACCGGAAGAAGATCTTTTACGGGGCGGGCCAGAATTTCTTCATCACCGCCCTGACGCCGAAGCCGCAGCCCGGCCAGGGCCGGCTCGGCCTCGACGCGGTCGAGGTGAAGATCGATCCGTTCGCGGAGTGGAGGCAGATCTTCGACGAGGCCTGGCGGATCAACCGGGACTATTTCTATGCCACCAACATGCACGGCGCCGATTGGCCGGCGATGAAGAAAAAATACGAGATCTTCCTGCCCCATCTCGCCTGCCGCGGCGATTTGAACAGGGTCATCCAATGGATGTGCTCCGAGCTCGGCGTCGGCCATCACCGGGTCGGGGGAGGGGATTCGCCGTTCGAGCTCCGGGGCGTTCCGGGAGGATTGCTCGGCGCCGATTATACCGTCGAGAACGGCCGCTACCGATTCAAGAAGATCTATGGCGGTCTGAACTGGAATCCCGAGCTCCGCTCTCCGCTGACGGAGCCCGGCGTGGGCGTTGTCGCGGGCGAATATCTCCTCGCCGTCAACGGCGTCGACCTCCGCGCGCCGGCGAACCTCTTCGCCCGGTTCGAGAACACGGCCGGCAAGATCGTCGAGATCACGGTCGGTCCGAACGCCGACGGGACGGGATCGCGCGTTGTCCAGGTCGTCCCGGTCGCCAGCGAAAGCGCCCTGCGCAACCGCGACTGGGTCGAGGGCAATCTCAGGAAGGTCGAGCAGGCGACGGGCGGGAAGGTAGCCTATGTCTATGTCCCCAACACGAGCACGGCCGGCCACGCCTATTTCAAGCGATACTATTATCCCCAGGCCGATAAAGAGGCGATCATCGTCGACGAACGCTTCAACGGCGGAGGCCTTGTGGCCGATTATTACATCGACCACCTGCGCCAGCCGCTCGTGAGCTATTGGAACACGCGCTACGGGGCCGATTTCAAGACGCCCAGCGCTTCGATCCAGGGCCCGAAGGTCCTCATCACGGACGAAACGGCCGGTTCGGGAGGAGACCTGTTCCCCTGGATGTGGCGGAAGTTCAAGCTCGGGCCGATCGTCGGCAAGCGGACCTGGGGCGGGCTCGTCGGGACGCTCGGCTTTCCGGTCCTCATGGACGGCGGAGGCGTGACCGCGCCCAACCTGGCCATTTGGACGGAGGACGGCTGGGTCGTCGAGAACGAGGGCGTCCCGCCGGACATCGAGGTCGAACAGACGCCGGCCGATGTGATCGCCGGGCATGATCCCCAGCTCGAAAAGGCGATCCAGGTCGTCATGGACGAGCTGAAGAAAAACCCGCCGAAGAAGATCCAACGGCCCCCTTATCCGGTTCGCGTGAAGAAGTGACGATGCGGACCGAGGGGACGGGAACGGGGCGCGGCGTCCGCCGCGCAGGACGGCGTCTCTTTGCCGTCCTGATCCTGGCCGGAATCGGCGCGACGTTCGCCTCCGCCCAGGTCCCTGCCGACCCGTCCCAGCTCGCCGCGATCAAGGTCTTCCTCGACGGCCGGAACCTTCAATGGGACTACATCCGGTCCGAGCTCCCGTATCTCAATTATGTCCGGGAGCGCGAGGACGCCGACGTCCACATCCTCATCACCACCCAGCCGACGGGAAGCGGCGGCAGCGATTACTCCATGGCCTTCATCGGACTGAATGAATTCGCGGATATCAACTTCACGCTCCATTATTTCACCGACCGGACGGACGTCGGTCACGACGTCCGCCGCGGGATCGTCCGAACCCTGCAGAAGGGGCTCGTTCCGTTCGTCGCCCGGACGCCGATGGCCGACAAGTTCGACGTGGTCTACGATCCCCGGACTCCGGTCCGGGCCCCGGAGGTCCGGGACCGCTGGGATTTTTGGGTCTTCAGCCTGAGCGCTAGCGGCGCGACGAGCGGGGTCAAGACGCGCACGTCCGGCAGCTTCTCCGGCAACCTCTCGGCGAACCGGGTGACCCGGGACTGGAAGATCCGGATGGGCGCGAACATGGCCGTGGACTCGGCCACGTATTACCTCGACGAGGGGAACGTGGAGAGTACGAACGAGCGGGAGAGCTTCAGCGGACTGGTCATCCGCAGCCTGACCGATCACTGGTCGGCCGGGTTCTGGCTCTCCTTCAGCGCGGCGAGCTACAACAACATCAAGTTCTCCTGCTCCCCCTCCGTGGCCGCGGAGTACAGCTTTTTCCCTTACGTCGAGTCCACGCGGCGGCAGCTCTATTTCCAATACCGGCTGAGCTACAACCACTACCTCTATCAGGAAACGACGATCTACGACAAGATCCGCGAGAACCGCTTCCGTCAGAGCCTGGCCCTGATCCTCGAGCTGACCCAGCCTTGGGGCGCGGCCTGGGCCTCGATCAGCGGGTCTCACTACCTCGACGACATCAAAGTCAACCGGCTCTCACTCAGCGGATCGCTCTCCTTCCGGCTCTTCCGCGGATTGTCCTTCTGGGTCTCGGGAAGCTACAACGCTATTCACGACCAGATCTCGCTTCCCATGGCCGGGGCGAGCCTGGACGAGATCCTGCTTTTGCGCAAGGACCAGGCGACGACGTATTCCTACGGGTTCAACCTCGGGTTCAGCTTCACGTTCGGCTCGAAGTACAGCAACGTGGTCAATCCCCGCTTCGAGTGAGCGGGAGAAAAGGGGAGAGGCGAGGGTCTCAGGGCCGGACGCTGGAAGCGGCCGCGTCCAGGATCTTTTCGTAGAGGAAAGCGGCGCGCAGGAGGGCCCCGCCGGCGTTTTCCACGTCTTTTTTGGCCATGTAGACGTCCGCTTCCTTCTCGATCTCGGCGGCGTATTCGGAGAGCCAGGGATCGGCCGCGGTCGGACCGAGAGCGCCGGCCTGTTTCTTCAAGGCCTGGGTCAGGGATTCCAGCCGGGCGATCCCGTCCCCGGCGTTGGCGGCCAGCGGGGACATCGTGTAGACCTTCTCGAGGAGGGTGTAGAGGCTCTTCGAGCCCGCGTAATCGTTCTTGGTGAAAGCTTCATCCGCGTTGGTCTCCTCGTAGCGGGCCAGGCGATAGAGGAGATTCCCGGTGGGATCGATCCGTGACTCGATTCGGGCCTTGGCCGCGAGCATCAGGTCCTTGGCCCGTTGGGCGGCCTGCCGCTCCGCGACAAGAGACAGAAGCTTCTGCATATCGTCGCGGACATCGGGCCGGCCCGCCGCGGGGGCCGAGACGCCGCTCTGGGCCCGGGCCTTTTCCTTCCCGATCTGATCCAAGGTCTTGGAGTAGGCATCCCGGTAAGGGCCCTTGTCGGGAACGAGATCGCGCATCCCCTGGAGCGTTTTTTCCACGGCGCCGATGGCCCGTGGATCGTTCGAATCGATGAATTTGAGGATCGACCGCCCGGCCGCGTCCAGCTCGACCCGTCCGCTGGCGTGCGCGTCGGGCCCCCCGCTCCCAGCCGGAGCCGAGGGAGAACCCATCTTGATGTTGGGCTTGGCGGCCCCGTTGCGAGGACCGCGCGATTTGACCGCATCCCCGAGAACATTCAGGAGCTGCAAGGCGAGGATGACGATGGCCAGGCCTCCCAGGACGAACGCCCCGATCCGGACGAGGTGCCGCGTCGGAGCCGGGGCTTGGAGGGCCCGCGTCCGGATCCGCCGGGATTCCTGCCGGGAGATCCCGAGCTCGGCGGAGGGCAGCCCTGCCGCGACCTCATCCAGGGCCGCCAAAAGCGCCCCGGCGCTCTGGAAGCGCTTGTCGCGGTCCTTTTCCAGGCATTTGAAGATCAATCGCGAAAAAGAATCCGGAACGAGGGGATTGATCTCCCGCGAATCGGGCGGTTTGGCGCTTTTATGCTTGATCGCCACGCTGAGCGGAGTTTCGCCTTCGAATGGGACCCGGCCGGTGACCATCTCGTACATGATGACGCCGAGGGAATAGAGGTCCGAGCGCGCGTCCACGTCCTTCATCTCGACCTGCTCGGGCGACATGTATTCGGGAGTCCCGAGGATGACCCCCGAGCCGGTCACGCCTTCATCCTCGGAGAACCGGGCCAGCCCGAAATCCATGATCCGGACCCGGCCGTCCCGGTCGATCATGATGTTCTGGGGCTTGAGGTCCCGGTGGACCACGCCGAGGCGGTGGGCTTCGGCCAGCCCCTCGCAGACCTCGCGGGCGATGCCGATGGCCTTGGCGGTCGCGAGGTGTCCGGCGCGGCGGACGAAATGCTTGAGATCCTCGCCTTCGACGTATTCCATGGTGATGTACCGGACGAGGCCGGTCTCGCCCAAGTCGTAGAGGCGGCAGACGTGGCGGTGCGAAATCTTCCGGGCGAACTTGAGCTCGTTGCGAAAACGCTCGACGGCTTTCTCGTTGAAACCGATCTCGGGCTTGATCAGCTTGAGGGCGACAACCTCGTTGACCGTCCGGTCGAAGACTTTATAAACCTTGCCCATTCCTCCCCGGCCGAGCTCCTCGATGACCTCATAGCGGTCGGCGAACAGAGTCGCCCGGGCCAGGTCTTCAAAGGGGGTGATCAGCGTCCGGGTCAAGGACATCGCCACCGGGCCGGGGGTCCGTTCGCCGGCCCGCGTATCGCTCCGGGGCGTGCCTCCGACCGTATCCGTGAAGGGGGTGGCGCATTTATGGCAGAATCGGCTGTCGGGCAGGTTTTCGGTCTGGCAGGCCGGGCATTTCATGGGGCGCAGTCCATAAGCATAGACAGAGGAGACGGGGAAGTCAATGAAAGTCGCACGATCAACCTCATCTCTCAAACATTAATACGTCGGCCGGAGGCGGAAGGTTTCCGGATCAGGCAGGATTCCTTCCGCGAAGGGGGCGGATGTGTTAATCTTAGGGGCCGGAGCACCAAGCCATGAAACCTTCCCTCGTCGTCCTCGCCGCCGGGATCGGCAACCGCTACGGAGGCCTCAAACAGGTGGACGCCTTCGGCCCGAACGGAGAGACGATCATCGATTACGCCGTGTTCGACGCTATGCGCTCCGGATTCGGCCGGGTCGTCTTCGTCATCCGCCGCTCGATCGAGAAGGAATTCCGCAGCGCGTTCCTGGCCCGGCTCGAGGGGCTCGTCGACGTGAGCTGCGTGTTTCAGGAGATTGGAGACATCCCGGCCGGATGTCCCGTCCCGGAAGGCCGGACCAAGCCCTGGGGGACTTCGCAGGCCGTCCTGGCCGCCGCCGCCGAGATACGCGAGCCGTTCGCGGCCATCAACGCCGACGATTTCTACGGCCGGAGCGCGTTCGAGGCCATGGCCGCTTTCCTCCGCGAGCGGGAGAACGGCGAGTCGCGCTATGCTCTGGTGGGATACCGTCTCGACCGGACCCTGTCCGAGCACGGATCGGTCGCCCGGGGCGTGTGCGAGGTCGGTCCGGACGGGCTTCTGACCGGGATCGTCGAGCGGTTGAACATCGCCCGCGCCGCCGGGAGGATCCTTGCCTCGGGAGAAGGCGGCGGCGAGATCGAGCTGAGCCCGGACACGATCGTGTCGATGAACTTCTGGGGATTCACCCCGACGTTCTTCGATCACGTGCGCCGCGAGTTCGAGACCTTCGTCAAGACCTGCCCGGATCCCCTCAAGTCCGAGATCTACATCCCCCTCGTCGTCAACGAACTCATCCGGCGGGGCCAGGCCGTGGTCCGGGTCCTGGAATCCCCGGCCGCCTGGTTCGGGGTCACCTATCGGGAGGACAAGCCGCGGGTGGCCGACGCGATCCGCGGCCTGGTCGATTCCGGAGTATATCCCGCCCGGCTCTGGCCCTGAAGCTTCGGGATTGCCCAACGCTCACGGGAACCTCTACGGTTCCCCCCGAAACGGGGCCCCCTTCCCAATGTTCGCTTATGGGCAATCCCTCCGTTCCTTTCCCGAAGCGCCCTCGATTCCCCCCATGTTAGTTGGGGGGCAGGGGGGAGAAAACGGATAAGAAAATCTGAAGGCGCTTCGGGCAATCTCAGAGTTGCCCAACGTTCACCGAGGAATCTCCAGCAAGTTCCGTATCTTTATGTTCCGGTACCAGACCGCGTCCGTGTGGTCCTGCAGCACGATGTGCCCCTTCCGCCGGTCGGCGAATCCGGCGATGGACCGGTATTTGCTTTTAGCCAATAGCACGGCAAAGCGCGGCGTTCCCAGATCAAATTCAAGAACCTTCGCTCCATTCAGCCAATGCTCGCCATGGTTCCCGATGAAGACGATCCGGGCCGAATTGGTGGTGCCGACCGGGTGGAGCTTTTTCGCCGCGGGGTCGGGTGGGATGAGATCGTAGAGGGCGCCGGCGGTCTGGTTCGGGCCGTTCTTGGCATCCGCGTGCAGGTCGTCGTCGAGAACCTGGTATTCAAACCCCAGCGCTGCGGTCCCGGGCGGATTGGCCCGGGACATCTCCTCGGAGACGTTGTACTTGACGCCGGAATTCCCGCCCGGGGAGATCTTCCATTCGAAGGACAGCTCGAAGTCCCCGAATGTCTCGACCGTCATCAGATCGCCTCCGGCGAGAGGCTGGCCGTCCTTTTGAAGCGGGACGTCGCCGCTCTTGATCTTCTTGATCGCTCCGTCCTCGATCGTCCAATGGGCCGGGGGGACGTCGGCCCGGCCGATGCCGCGCCAGCCGGCCAAGCTCTTCCCGTCGAAGAGGAGGCGCCAGCCCTCGGCCTTTTCTCGGTCGGAGAGGGTGTTGGGCGCTTGGGGAGAGCCCTGGGAGATGGCGAGGGCGACAAGAGCTAATGATCCGGCCAGGGCAAGAGCGAACAGCCGGATGGATTCGGGAGCATGGAACTTGCGCATCGCGGGCCTCCTGGATATTTCTTCGGCGCCGACACTATAGCAAAAGCCGGCCATTGTGTGTATATATTGGGACGATCAGGGAGGAGGATCCATGACTCCGACAAGACGCGACTTCTTGAAGTCGGCGGCGCTCGGTGCGGCGCTTTCGGCGGCCGGCAGGCGGATTTTCGCCGGGAGCCCCCCCGGCGGGCGGCAGGCCGCCTCCGAGAAGATCCCCTTCGATCTCGGCATGGCTTCGTATACGTTCCGGGCCTTCAGCCTTGATGAGGCAGTCGCCATGACCAAGCGTCTCGACCTTAAGAAGATCGCCCTGAAAAGCATGCACCTGCCCCTGGAAACGCCGGATGCCGAGATCGCGAAGCTCGCCGCGAAGGTCCGTGCCGCCGGCCTCGACCTCTACGGCGGCGGCGTCATCTACATGACGAACGCGGACGAGGTCCTCCGGGCCTTCGACTATGCCCGAGCGGCGGGGATGCGCGTGATCATCGGCGTTCCGAACCATGAGCTCATCGACCTCGCCGAAATCAAGGTCATCCAGACGGGGATCGCCCTGGCCATTCACAACCATGGGCCCGGCGACAAGCTCTACCCCACGCCGGACAGCGTGGCAGAGCGGATCGCCTACCGCGACCGGCGTGTCGGGCTGTGCCTCGATGTCGGCCACACCATGCGCTCCGGGATCGATCCGGCCGGTGCCGTGCTCCGGCACGCCAGCCGGCTCCTCGACGTCCACGTCAAGGACGTCTCGGCCGCGACGGCCGAGGGAACCACGGTCGAGATCGGCCGCGGGGTCGCCAATATCCCCGCTTTTCTCCGGGCGCTCGTCAAGATCGGCTATCGCGGAGTCGTCAGCCTGGAATACGAAAAGGACGAGAAGGACCCGTTCCCCGGGGCGTCCGAGTCGATCGCCTTCCTCCGCAAGGCCCAGGCCGCGCTGTGACCGTATATGACCGTAATTGAAGGGACCGCCTTCGCCCGGGCCGGATTGCTCGGCAATCCTTCGGACGGGTACGGGGGAAAGGTCCTGTCCGTCACGATCCGGGATTTCTCCGCCCGGGTCCGGATCGAGGAAAGCCGGCGGCTGACCTTCATCCCTTCGGCGGGGGATGACGAATCGTATCCGAGCATCGGAGATTTCGTCGATCGCATCGGGCTTTACGGTTACTACGGCAGTCTCCGCCTGATCAAGGCGGCTTTCCGGAAATTCTGCCTCTATTGCCGGGAGAACGGAATCGTACATCACGACAGGCTCTTCGCCGCCTGGGTGGAATCGGACATTCCGCGCCAGGTCGGGCTGGGCGGATCGAGCGCCATCGTCACCGCGGCGATGCGGGCTTTCATGGCCTATTACGAGGTCGATATTCCGGTCGAGATCCAGCCTTCGGTCATCCTGAGCGCCGAACGGGATGAGCTGGACATCAATGCCGGTCTCCAGGACCGCGTGGCCCAGGTCTACGAGGGCTGCGTATACATGGATTTCGATCCGGAGATCGTTCGGAGGACGGGGAGCGGGCGCTATGAGCGGCTCGATCCCGCGCTCCTGCCGCGGCTCTACCTGGCCTACAAGCCGTCGCTCGGGAAGGTCTCGGGCCGGGTCTTGAACGAGATCAAGGCCAAGTTCGACCGGGGCGATGCCGCCACGATCGAAACATTGAAGAGGATCGCGGCCTTGGCCGAGCGCGGGCGAGACGCGCTCCTCGCCGGGGACCGGGAGCTGTTCGGAGCGTTGATGGATGAAAACTTCGATCTGCGCCGTACGATCATGACGATCAATCCGGCGAATCAGGAGATGATCGAAACCGCCCGGCGGGCCGGAGCTTCAGCCAAATTCGCCGGATCGGGAGGTTCCGTGATCGGAGCGGTCCGCTCGGAAGGCCGATTCGCGGCGGTGGAGGAAGCGCTATCCGGGATCGGCGCGGTCGTCGTCCGGCCGGTCCTTGAAGAGTTGAAGAGTTGAAGACTCAGTAGTTCTCGGCTTTGACCTCGAAGAACGCCTGGGGGTGTTCGCAGGCGGGACATTTTGCCGGCGCTTCGGCTCCCGTGTGGACGAAGCCGCAATTGCGGCATTTCCAGCGAACGGGCGCATCCTTCTTGAAGACCTGGCCGGATTCGATGTTCGCCAGGAGCTTCCGGTAGCGCTTTTCATGTTCGACCTCGACCTGAGAGATCAGGCGGAACTGCGCCGCGACCAGGGGAAAACCTTCTTCATTCGCTGTTTCCGCGGCGCGGACATAGAGCGTCGTCCATTCCAAATGTTCGCCGTCGGCAGCCGCGGCCAGGTTGGCCGCGGTATCCCCGATCATCCCGGCCGGATAGCCGGCCGTGATCTCGGCCTCTCCGCCCTCGAGGAGCTTGAAAAAGAGCTTGGCGTGCTCTTTTTCGTTCTCCGCCGTCTCGAGGAAGATCTCTCCGATCTGCTCGTATCCGGCTTTCTTGGCCACGCTGGCGAAATAGGTGTAGCGGTTGCGGGCCTGCGACTCTCCGGCGAACGCGGCCAGGACGTTCTTTTCGGTCTTGGTTCCTTTGATCGATTTCGTCATGGGTTTCTCCTTTGCTTTCTGATGCCCGTGAGGTTGCCATACTCAGGGGGGCAGATATTTTACAATTCGTTGCCAGATAACTCAACTTATTATGGTGACAGTCATCTGAATACACTTAATTACGTTTTGGGAATCTCATTCGCCTCTTCAATCGCTTAACAACGAAATGTCGGGCTTGGAGGCGCTTTTTTTCGGCCCAGTTTTCTGTCTCTTAAGAATTCGCCCGGACAGCCGTTCAAGCCGCTCAATGAAAGCGTCGTCTCCCAGCGGGCGGCCCGTTGCGAGGTGCTTGCGCAGACTATTAAGGCTCTCCTCAGATTCCTCCTCGTTTACGAATGACCTCCAATCGTGGATCTCTTCAAGGAGGGGACTTGCCTCGATGAGAGGATCCGCCGCGTTTTCGACGTGGGCTCGAGCGCTCGACCAAAGATAATCTTCCGCATGTTCGACGATTTTGGCCCGTACAGGATTTCTCTCGATGTATCGCACTGACGCGATCACGTGCGGATGATCGAGAGGACAGGAATAGAACCGGTCTTGCCAGAGATGTCCTTTCCAGTCTTCTCGAATATTGATCCTGAGGGCGTATTTCCAATTTACGTGGGCCATGACCTCGGACAAGCTACTTTCCGTTCTGGGGATCGCGATCAGATGGATGTGGTTCGTCATCAGGCAGTAGACCCAGAACAATAGCCCGAGCATGTTGCCGTATTTTTTGAGCAGCTTGAGATAATAGACTCGGTCTGCATCGCAAAAAAATACTTGCTGGCGCCGGTTTCCGCGTTGGACGATATGATGGGGGATACCTGGGACAACGATTCGGGCGATTCGAGACATTCGAGATTCCTCCTGGTCCGAAATAGCAGATGATAAGTTGAATTCGGCTCTTATCTAACCAATAAGTAGGACGCCCTGAGGAATCCCAAAATCTCGGAAAGGATAATTTAAGTGATTCAGATGACTGTCACCGAAATTCATGCGCGGCGGGGGTGATCCCGGAATGCTTCGTACATGGCCCGGATGTTGGCCAGCGGGACATCCGGGCCGACTTCGCCGCAGGCGATAATCCCGCCTTCCGCCGTGCCGCACGCCTCGAACGTCCGACGGACCTCTTCCTTGACCTCGTCCGGCGTCCCGAAGGGCAGGACGCGCTGCCGGTCGATATCGGTCCGGACGGCGATCCGGCCGCGGATATTCCGGGCCGCCCAGTCGTATCCGGTCACGGCGACCTGGAAATTGAGGACGTCCACGCCCGTCTCGACGAGGTCGCCGGCGATGTCGTTGATGAACCCGTCGCTGTGGAACCAGACGTCTTTCCCGGCGCTTTTGACCAGCCGGAACATTTCGGCATAGACCGGTTTGAACAGACGGCGCCAGGTGTCCGGCCGGATGATCAAGCTGTTCTGCGTGCCCCAATCGTCTCCGAAGTGGAGTCCGTCGTATTCGAACCCGAGCCAGCGGTCGATCCAGCGAAGGTTGAAGGCCAGCATGTCGTCGAGGAGCCGCCGGAACGCCTTCGTCTCCTGGGCAATATCCACGAGCAGGTTTTCCATGCCCCGGAGCTGCTGGAGCTGCTCGAATGTGGTGATCCAGCCGCCGCGGGCGTACCATCTTTCATCGTAACCGGCCATGTGCCCGCTGTAGTGGCGCTCTTCGGGCGGCCCGGCTTTGAAATCCACCGGCCAGCGGTATTCGTCGTAGCGATCGAGGTCCGCGATCGGTCCTTCGACAGGAATGCCGCAGATCCCCGGCCATTCGACTCGCCAGACCGTGCCGAAATCGTCCCGGTTGAATCCCTGTCTGTAGTGGGGCGGCCATTTTTTCATGGGCTGGTCGGGAAGCTCATCCCAGCCGAAATCCTCGTGGAACTCGCTTAGGATCCGGGCGAGAGCGTCCCCATATTTGAGCTGGGCCGCAGGCAGGACCGCGTGTGAGATCGGCGGCCGGTCCGGCCGCTCGAACCGGATCGCCCGCTTGACCCTTTCCCGGGAATTCATTTCAGAGGAGGGGCGGCTCCATGGCCGCAGCCAGCAATTCTTCGATCGTCGTCTCGGCCAATCCGACGGCCGTGTCCGCGGCGCCGTAGTAGATCTTCACGGGCGAGGCCGGCGCGGCGAATCCCTGCGCGTCGACCTCCTCGACGATCATCCCGCTCGGAAAGACCACGTTGGGGACCTGGCCGGCGAGCTCCCAGAGCCTCCGGGGTTCGAGGATGTTGTGCCGCGATCGACCGATGACCTTGGACGGATCGGCCAGATCGTGGAGGAGGACCCCGGCCTGATAGATGTTCGCGCTCCCGAAATGCGTGGCCACGCCATGATAGACGTGGAGCCAGCCGGACCGCGTCTTTACGGGCGGCGGACCGGAGCCGATGAGCTCATCCCAGTAATGGAACCGGCCGCCCGCGACCGGAGCGACCGGTCGCCAAACGAGCAGATCGTCCGATTCGCTCAGCCAGATGGCGCTTCCGCTCGTCGGCCCTCCTTCCAGGCGGGCCGTGTTCGGCCGATCGAACCGAAGGTACCGGCCGCCGATCTTCTCCGGGAAGAGCACGCCGTTCCGGACGTCCTCGTTCGCGGAGATCCCAAGAAAATCGAACGCGGCGAAATCGTCCGTCCGGGCCAAGCCGAGGCGGCAGCCGGCGTCCATGTCCATGGCGAACATGATGTAGAACGTCCCGTCGAGGGCGGTGATGCGCGGATCATAAATGTGGTAAACGCGCCCGCGGACCGCGCCGATCCCGCGCCATTCGACGATCCCCGGCCGGACGCGGAAATCCACCCCGTCCGGGCTCTCGGCGACCATCACGAATGTCTCGCGCGAGCGGGCCTGGACGCGGAGAAGAAGCACGGTCCGGTCCCCGAGCTTGACGGCGCCGGGGTTGAAGACCGAGGTCGCGTCCGTGAGGCGGGGAGGATCGTCCGGGATATCCGCCCGGGTCAGGATGGGGCTGCGGGGATGACGGCGGAGGATGCTCACGTTTCCCTCCTCTCGACGAAGCCCGAATCGCCGTGGTCGCGCTTCATCGTCCGGAGCGTCCGGATCATCTCCCCGAGGTTACGGAAGCCGCCGGCGGAGAACCAGATCAGGACGAAGATCGAGACGACGAGATAGATCCAGACATAGACGCGCCAGAAGGACATCCAGGGACCATTTCCCACGTCATGGGTCAGGTTATAGATCGTTCCGGCGATGAAAACGATCGACCAGGCGAACGTCCAGGCGTAAGTGGCGAGGTAGATGACCTTGTCCGTCCGGGTGAATTCCCGGCCCCACGACAGGGGCCCCGGGCTACGCCCGGGGATCCGCTTTCGTGGCACTCGACCGTGGCAAATTTCCACGGACGAGCGCATCCCCATTGCCAGATCTTCCTCCGCGTACGCGCCGCGATGAAGCATCCGGTCCATGTCGAAGACTCGCCGCCCTCTCCCCGTCACGAGCGAAACGACGATATAGACGATGCTCGAGGCGGCCATGGCCAGCCCCCAGAACATCTGGCCGTTGATGAAAAAGCCGGGCCGGACCTGCTGGACGATGATCCCTCCGACCGCGATCACCGATCCGGTGATCATGGCTGACCAGGCGGCCGCGGCCGTGCCGCGCTTCCAGTAGAGGCCGCCGATGATGACCGCGCCGCTTCCCCCGGCGAAGATCGCCCCGGTGATGGCGAAGAAGAGGAAGATGTACTCGCTCTGCTGAAAAAGCAGGCTGAAGACGAAGATGAACACGGCGACGCCGAAGATCGAGAGCTTGAGGAGCTTGATGTGGCGCTCGGGCGGAAAAGGCGTCCGGCGGAGCGGCTGGACCACGTCCTGGATGAAGATGCAGCCCCAGGAGTGGAGATAGGTGGAATGGCAGGCGACCGCGGCGGCGAGCATGACGGCGGCGAACGCGCCCATAAGCCCGACGGGAAGGAGACGGGTCAGGGCGATGGGCACGGTCAGTTGACTGCGGATGGCCTCGTTGGCCACTCCGTCGAGAACGGGCTTGACTGCGGCCGCGGCCGAAGCGAAGTCGGGATGGTGGAGGAACGTGTAGGCCACGATGGGAACGAAGACGAGGAAGAGACCCCATTGCGGGATGTTCCGCCAGTTGCTCAGGACGTCGCCCATCTTGGCCTCGTGGGCGCTTTTTGCCGAGGCGTTGTAGGCCTGCGTGCCCTGCCAGGAGAGCTTGCCGTAGATGATCCCGATCATGCCGATGAAAAAGTAAAAGAAATTGTAATCCTTGGTCTGGCCGGTCCGGAACGGATCGACGAGGGAGGCGTGGGCCGGGGCCTGGGCGATCGCGGCGAAGATGTGGGCCCAATCCACCTTGAGCATCAGCACGACGATGATCACGATGAACACGGCGTTGACGAAGATCCCCTGGAGGAACTCGGTGATCATGACCGAGACCTGGCCGCCGGCGAAGACGAAGTAGAGCGGGATGGCCAGTAGGACGAGCATGACCAGGGGAAAGGTCGGGACCGCGAGACCGAGAAGGTTGAACGTCGGGGGCAGTCCGCAGAAATAGATGAAGAACCGGGCGCTCACGGCCGGGAAGATGCCGAAGTTGATCAGCCCGCTCACGAAGGCGACGAGGCCGGCGAAGACCCGGAAGGCTCGGCTGTAGCGGACTTCGAAGAACTGGGCCATGGTCATGGCCCGGGTCTGGCGAAAGCGGTAAAGGACCCAGCCCGAAACGCTGATCCCGACCAGGACGACGGCGTTGACCATCTCCCACCAGCGCAAGTTGAAGCCGGCGATGTAGTTCATCTCGAGCATGCCGACGATGGTGATCGCGCCGAGGGCGGCCGTTCCCTGCGACATGCTGACAAGATAGCGGCCGCCCGTCCGGCCCGCGGCCAGGAAGTCCGAGACCGAGCGCATCAGCGTCCGGGACGAGGAGACGAGGACGAAGATGACGCCGAAAACGACGACGACGATGCCCCAGTCCCAGAAGGTCAGATTCATCGGCGGCCCGGGACCCTCGGGGTCGTCCTCACGACTTGATCTGGATCCGTCTCTTGGCCGTTCCGCCGAACTTGGAGACGACCTCGAACTCGATCCAACCCTCCGGCTTTTCGAGCTGGACCATCACCCCGAATTTCTGCGGCTGTTTTCCGAGGAGCCGGAATTCGGCCGAAGTCCCCTTCAACGCCTGGGCCCGGGCCCTGGCGTTGAGCGGATCCAGCCCGGTCGAGGCGGCGGGAACGTCGAGGATCTTGACCGAGCTCGAGGCCGACACGGTCAGCTTGTCCTTGACGTCCTTGCGCAGGAAGACCGACCGGTCCGAGCTCGTCGGGTAGGTCCCTTCATTGTTGACGGTCACTTCGACCCACAGGAGATCGTCGGTCGCGGGCGTGACGTCCACCTTGTCGATGACGACCTTGGGGAATTGGCTGGCGCAGGTGAGGGCGAACTGGGTGTTGCGGAGGGCTTCCTCTTCCATGTAGCGCGACGGCGGCGTCCGGGTGATGTGCTTCTTGGCCGTGCCTCCGATCCAGATCGTGCCGAGGTCGGGGTGCTTGACCTGATGAGGCGTGATCCAGCCTTCGCCGCCGAGCTCGACGTCGATCCACTGGAGCATCTCCTCGTCGCTCACCCGTCCGTCCCGGTTGGTGTCGGCGTCGCCCGCCGGAAGGCTCCACAGCTCGATCAGGTAAGCGTAAGCGCCCATCATGGCGTAGGAGTTCGCCTGGGCCTGGCCGACCATGCCGCTGATCGTCGGGCGGTAGTCCTTCAGGATCCGGGCGCCCATGGTCACGATCGCGGTCTGGGTGTCCATGTCGGTCTGGAAGGCCCGGTCGACGATCCGGTCGAAGAGCTGGGCGTAGGGATTGGTCTTGCGCATTTCCTCGAGCCGCCGGGCGTTCTGTTCCTGGAGCGTCCGCGTCTGCTCGGGCGTCAGCGTCACGGCCCGGGTGGCCTGCGGCGCGGCGAACATGATCAGCCGGCCGGTGTTGTGGTAGTGGAACGAGGCGAAGATGTTGGCGTGGGACTGCCAGAATTCGAAGACGTTGCGGTTCTCCCGCTCGCTCAGGGGATAGGGGTAGCCGTTCGCGAGCGACCAGTCGAAGGGGTAGTTCCGGTTCGGATCGGGTCCGCCGAGGTCGTCCTCGTTGATCCGGCCGTCGCCGTCGTTATCGTAACCCTCGCTGCCGATCCGGCGGAAGCGCTGGACGGTCTCGCGCGGGTCGGCCACGGGAACGAACATCCGCTTGTCAAAGGAGAGCTTGAAGTCGCCGGCCGGGTCTTCGACGTACATGGTCGAGAGCTCCCCGTCGCCGTCCACGTCCTCGGTCTGGTCCTCGTCGTAGAGGCCGTCGCCGTCGTCATCCCAGGGCCGGAAGGGTTCGCGGGGATTGTTGGCCGTGTTGGGGAAGCGGGCGTAGGAGTCGTTGGCGTCTACATTCAGGCCGGGGAGGACGTAGAAGGTCAGCCGGTCGACCAGGTCGTGGATGGCCGGGTCGTAATCGTATCGGGTCAGGAGAACCCAGGCGAGGTAGAGCGAGCAGGTGACGCCGTTGATCTCGTTGCCGTGGATCGCTCCGTCCACCCACATGGCCGGTTTGGATAAGGGCGCGCCGGCTGCTTTGTTGGTGATCGTGAGAAGCATCTGGTCACGTCCCTGGCGGCTCTTGCCGATGCTCTGGACGTCGGACAAGCTCGGGTATTTCGCCTGGAGGTCGCGGAGGATCTTGTTCTTTTCTTCATAGGTGTAATAGCGCTTCCACGAGATAGGGAAGTCCAGCTCGCCGTGATAGCCCCCGGGCGAATTCTGGAGCTTCGTCTGGGCGGCGAGCGGGGTGACTCCCGCTCCGGAGGGAAGGAGGCCGAGGGTGCCGAAGAGGATCGCGATGATGAGGATGGTCTTGATCTTCATGGGGTCCTCCTCTTTCACTTCACGGCAAGCTCTTTGACCACCGTTCCGCCCTTCTCCGAGGTCGCGACGACCTTGAGCGGAGAATCGCCCTCGATGGCCACGAGCCAGCGGATTTCACGGCGGGGGCCGGTCTGTTGGGGCTGGGCTCCGCCGCGGGCTCCCATCCCGCGCTGGCCTCCCGGCATGCCGCGCTGCCCCAACATGATGGGCATCTGGGGAGCCGGGGCCGGAGTGGCCGGCGCGGCGGAGGCACCGCCCCGCTGGCCGCGCTGGCCGGCGGTGGGCGCGGGAGCCGCGCCCGGGATGGGCATCGTTCCGTCGAGGACGCCGAGCCGCGTCGTCGGATCTCCCTGGAGGAAGGTCAGCTTGCCCCGGTCGCCGATGAGCCAAACGACGTCTTCGCGGTTGCCCTGGAGCTGAGCCCCGCGGGTGATTTGGGTCGCCAGCTTGCCCTGGTTCTCGATCACCGCGGTGACCTCGACGACCTTGTAGCGGCCCTTGCCGCCGCCCTTGCGGATCGTCACCTGGTCGCCGTCGACTACGGCTTTGGCTTCGCTCGCGCTCGAGGCGGAGTAGACGACCCGGGCCGCGGCGGAGGTGATGGCGATCTGGGGCAGGAGGCCGGCCCGGAACATCTCGAACTGCCAGTGCTTCTCGCAGACGTCACGGAGCGGCTGGCCGGGCCAGGCGTTGCTGCGGTATTTCGAGATCCAGCCGCCGATCTCTCCCTCCCCGAGGTCGGGGTGTTTGTATGGCTTCCAATTGACGAAGAGTTTGCCGCCGTATTTCTCGTCGCTCCACTTGAGCTGGGCCCGTTCCCGCTCGACCCGGGCGTCGGGGGATTGGGCGTCGATCTTGGGGTAACCGGGGATGTCGTTCTCCGGATTCCAGAGCTCGGTGGTGACGGCGATAGCCCCGTACTGCTGGAACCACCAATCGATGACCATGCCGTACCCATAGCGCTGATCGCGGGCTTCGTTATAGCCCATGATCCAGCCGCTGGGCATCTCGTAGCCGCGGTCGATGGCATACTTGTTTCGGGACGTGGCGCGGAGCTGGGCCTTGAAGTCGGCCATCTGTCCGGGCTTCTGCCAGGCCTCGGGAACGGGCTGGCCGATGATCTCGAGATACTTCTTTCCCAGGACGAGGTCGTAGATGGCGACATCCTTGGGGGCCAGGGCGGAATCGGGGGCGGTTCCCGGAACGCGATACGTGAATCCGCCCGACGTGTGGAAGTTCTGGACCATCAGGATGTTCCGGTGGCCGAGGGCGAATTCGACGATCGCCTGGGCTTCGGGAAAGGCGGTCGGGTAGGAGCCCGTTCCTCCGGGCGTGCCTTCGTCCGTCCACCAGCCCTCGGGAAAATTCCTATTGACGTCGAACCCGGCTTCGGAGTCTTCGCCGCGCTTGCCGTCCCCGTCATTGTCCTTATCTTCGATGACGACCGAGTAGCGGGGCTTGGTCGTGGTCTGGTTCGCCCCCAGGCGGACCATGATCCGCGGGTCCTTGTCGTCCATCACGTACTCGCCCTTGGGGTCCTTGTAGCGGAAGCTCGTGATGTGGCCGTCCCCGTTGAGGTCGTCGGGTCCGTCCTCATTGATCTTCCCGTCCTTGTCGTCGTCGATGGCGAAGGAGTTCCCGCGCTGGGAGATCTCGCGCTCGACGCTGTTGAAGATCCCGTCGGGATTGACCGTCGGGTTGATGTAGAAGCAGTTCATGTCGACGAGGCGGGTGATCTCCGGGTTCGAGCCGTAGCCGGAGACGAGCTTGTCGATGATGGTGAGGCAGACCTCGGAGCCGGTGTACTCGTTGCCGTGCATCCCTCCGTCGATGTACTGCCCGGGCTTTCCGACGTAGGGCTTGAAGCGGGGGATGTCCTTCACTTCGAGGTTCCGCATGTGCTCGAGCTTCACGTGCTGTTCGATCGTCGTCCCCGTCCGCATGTTGGAGACGACGAGAACGTAGATCGGCCGCTCGTGGAGGTTGCTCTTGCCGATCTCGATGAGCTCGGTGATTTCCGGATACGCGGCCGCGACCTGCTTGATATAAGCGATGGCGCCCGTATAGCCGTGGTAATCATCGAAGGAGATGGGGACTTTCTGGACCGCGGCCGCGGGAACGGCGACGGCCAGCGACAGGCTGATCAGACAGGGGATGAGGAAACGTTTCACGCCGGCCTCCTCTGATGGAAAGGGATGTCGAGTGTATATCACACCGGATAAGGGGGGTCAAACAGAAGACGGGGCATCGAAGCGTCCTATCCCCGATCTTTCAACAGCCGTCGAAGAGATTTTAAGAAAGCGGAATTCTCCGCCGGCGTCCCGATGGTGACGCGGGCGTGACTCTTCAGCCTGGGATGGTCGAAGGTGCGGATCAGGACCCCCGTTCGGGCCAAGTCGCTCACGATCGACCTGGGCTGACCGCACTTCAGCTCGAACAGGACGAAATTGGCCCGGGAAGGAACGGGAGAAATCCCCGGGATCTTCTTCAGCTCGGCCTGGACGCGGCCCCGCTCGCGGATGATCCGTCCGACCATCCTGTCCCGGAACGAAGGATTTTCCAGGATGAGAGTCCCCGCCGTCTGTTGCCACAATCCGACGGAAAACGGCAGCTTGACGTTCTCGATCGTCCGGGCGAGGCCGGTCCGGGCAAGGAGATACCCGAGCCGAACGCCGGCCAGTCCGAAGGCCTTGGAAAATGTCCGGATGAGGACGAGGTTCGAGCGTTCCCGAAGCAAAGCCGCCGCGTTTTTTTGATGAAACTCATGGTAGGCCTCGTCGATCGCGACGATCCCCGAGACCGCCCGGCAGAGATCCCGGATGCGCGCCAGGTCGAGCGCCGTTCCCGTGGGATTGTTGGGGGAGGCCAGGATCGTCAGGGCCGCGCCCCGGGCGGCGGAGATGATCGATTCGACGTCGAACTCGAAATCTTCGCCCAGAGGGACGTCGATCAGGGACAGTCCCAGGATGCGCGCGATCCGGGGAAAAATCGGGTAGCCGGGAGAAACGACGACCAGGCGATCCCCGGGCCGGCAGACGGTTTGCAGGGTCGCCAGGATGATCTCGTTCGAGCTGTTGCCGACGACGACGCCCTCCTTTGGCCGGCCGGTCGAGCGGGCGATGGCTTCGATGAGCCGGGCGGGAGGATGGGCCGGATACCGGTTCCAGCGCTCCCCGGCCAGGACGTCCAGGATCTTTTTCTTCAGCCGCGCCGGGATGTCGCAGGGCGATTCGTTTTGATTCAGCTTGACCGCCGCGGCGTCCCCCCGATCAACCCAGTACGGCTTGAGATCGGATAGCGCTTCTCTCATGGCCTGACCGGTTTTCCGGATGTGCCGCCGGCTCCATCCGAAAGCGACGCTCCGTCCTGGCGCGTGTCCCGGGCGATCCCGATGTTTCCCCGCAGGCGGTCGAAAAAAACGGAGGCTTCCTGGGAATCCCGCTGCCGGACGATATGTTTGAGGAGCTCCAGGCGTCCGGTGATCATCTCGAGCTGCGGGAGGGTGTGGGTGTTGAAGAGGATCTCGGCCAGCAGATCGTCGCTCTCGGAAAGCAATCCTCGGGCGATCTCGAGGTGCTTGTTGAATGTGGTCCCGGGCACGGACAAGTCCGTCGCTGAGGCGGCGAAGACCAGCGTCGCCGTGAACGGTACGGACAGCGAATAGGCGATCATCCGGTCATGCTCTTCGAAGGAAGCTTCGAAGATCTTCAACCCGAGTCCGCGGAAGAAATCTTTCAGGAAGCGCCCTCCTTCCGGGTCGGATTCCCGGATCAGGATCGCGCTTTCGTTCCGCAGATCGTTGACGTTGGCGAACGTGGGCCCGAACATCGGATGAGCCGAAGCGAAGCGGAAGCCGCAAGCCTTGTAGAAATCCGGGATCCTCCCTTTGACGGAGGCGATATCCACCAGGATGCAGCCGGGAGGAAGGCCGGACAGCACCGCTTGAAAAGCATCGATCGTCCGGGGAAGGCTCACGGCGTTGATCAGCATATCGGGCTTGAAGGCCGCGAGGCCGGCGGGCCCGTCGAACACCGTTCCTGCGGCCAAAGCCGGAGCTTTCGCCGGATCGAGGTCGTAGAGACCGAGGTCATGAGCCCGGGACAATTCGCGAACGAGCCAGGCGCCCATCCGTCCCACGCCGAGGATGCCGATTTTCATCTTTGTTTCTCCTGATCGATTTCGCGCCCGGAGCGGGCCTGAAGCCGGCGGCTCTCCCTGAGAACCTCCTTGTACAGGCCGAGAAGGAAATTCGGCCTGAGCAAGGGGTAGCGCTTCGCCGCCGCTTTCACCCGGCCGAGGATTTCGCGTTCACGGGAGGGATCGTGAGGCATGGTCTTGAAGGTCCGAGTCCTCAGGGCGAGGCGGAAGCGGCGATGGAGGAGGGAGAGGATTTCCTCGTCGATGGCGTCGATGCGCTTGCGGATTTCGGCCAGAGACATGTCAATCCTCCCTTCGGCGGGGAAGCCGCTGCTCGAGGAGCATCAAATCGGCCAGGACGATCGCGGCCGCGGCTTCGATGATGACCGGGACGCGCCGGGCGAAGCAGGCGTCGTGGCGGCCGGAGATCGAGACCGTCGCGGATTTTCCGCTTCGAAGGTCCACCGTGGCCTGCTCCCGCGGGATCGAAGCCGGTGGGCGGACCGCCACCCGGAAGACGAGCGGATTGCCGTTGGTGACGCCCCCGTTGATGCCTCCGGCGTTGTTTGTCCCCGTTTTTCCGGTCCGATCCAAAATGATGTCGTTGTGCCGGCTTCCCTTCATCCGCCCGGACTTGAATCCCGATCCGAATTCGATGCCCTTGACGCCGGGAACGGAAAAGACGAGATGACTGAGGAGGGACTCCGCGGAATCGAAAAACGGTTCCCCCAGCCCGACCGGAACGTTCTCGGCCCTGCACTCAACAATGCCGCCGATCGAATCCTTCTCCCGAATGGCTTCGGCGACGGCGCGCTCGATGTCGGCCGAACCGCCGGCCTCCTTCAGAGACGCCGTAATGCGGATCCTCCCGAGAAGCTTCCTGGCGACCGCGCCCGCGGCGACGAGGGCGACGGTCATTCGTCCGGAAAAGCGGCCCCCGCCCCGGAAATCATGGTCCCGGCCGTATTTACTCCGCGCGGCGAAGTCGGCGTGTCCGGGCCGGGGGTAGTCGCAAAAGTCCTCGTAGTCTTCGGGCCGGACGTTTCGATTCCGGAACTGGATTAAGATCGGGGCGCCTGTCGTCCTGTCGTTCCGAACGCCGCTTTGAATCAACGGCCGATCGGTTTCCCGGCGCGGGGTCGTTCCCGCGGCGCCGGAGCGCCTCCGCCCGAGGTCCGCCGCGAAATCCGCCGCCGCCAAGGGCAGCCCGGCCGGGCATCCGTCGATCAAAATCCCGACGGTCTTCCCGTGGGATTCTCCGAAAAGCGTGAGGCGGAAGAGCCGTCCGAACGTGTTCATCCGATGCGTCCTCCCAGGGTTTTAAGATCATTGAAAAAACGGGGATAAGATTTCGAGACGCACTCGCCGCCTTCGATCCATAATCCCCGTTCGGACAGAAGGGCGGCGACCGCTCCGGCCATGGCGATCCGGTGGTCGCCGTGAGAATCGAACATCGCGGCCCGCAACGGGCCTCCCCGGATCTCGAGGCGGGTTCCGTGGACGGCGATCTTCGCCCCCGCCTTGGAGAATTCCGCGAACAGGGCGCCGGCCCGATCGCTCTCCTTGTGAGCCAGCCGATCGGCCCCGAAGATCCGCGTTCGGCCCTGGCAATGGCAGGCTAGAGCCGCGAGAGGCGGGATCAGGTCGGGGCAATCCTCTGCTTCGAAATCGAAGCCCGCGAGACGGTCCCGCTCGACCGTAACCCGGCTTTCATTCCACGAGATCCGCGCCCCTGCCAGGGTTAAGGCCTCGAGAATTCTGAGGTCGGGCTGGAGGGAGCGGGGCGGGAGGCCGCTCACCGTGACCCGGCCGGCGAGCGCTCCGGCCACGAGAAGGAAGGCCCCGCCCGACCAGTCGCCTTCCACGGCATAATCGATTTTCCGGAAGCGCTGTCCCCCCGCGATCTCGATTTTCTCGAGCGCGTCGTCGGCGGCGATCACGAGGCCGAACGATCGGAGAAACGAGAGGGTCATGGCCGCGTAGGATCGGCTCTTGAGGTGCCTCACCCGGATCTCCGAATCGCTGGGACAGAAGGGGAGGGCCATGAGAAGCCCTGTCAGGAATTGCGAGCTCAGGGACCCGTCGATCGCGGCCCGCCCGCCTTGCAGCGGGCCGGTCACGCGGACCGGAGGCCTCCCTCCCGCGGTCCGGCAGACGGCCCCGAGCCGGCGCAACGGCGCCTCCATGAATCCCATCGGCCGGGCAAGGAGCGAACCCGTCCCCTCGAGAACGCGGGGCCGATCGGAGAGAGCGGCGATCGGAGCGAACATCCGCAGGCACAATCCGGATTCGCCGCAGCGAAGGGTCTTCCGCTTCCGGGCCTTCGCCTCGGCCCTGATCCGGACGGTCCGGGCGGCCCGCCGAACGCTCCGGCCCAAGGCTTCGGCGATCTCCAGCCCGGCGAGGGCGTCCGCGCAGAACGAGGGATTTCGGATGACCGTTTCGTCTTCCGAGAGAGCGGCGGCGGCCACGGCCCGGAGCATCATGCTCTTGGACGGAGGCGCCGCCACCCGGCCCTCAATCCTCGAAGGTTTGATCCACTTCATATCGGATCCTTTCCGCCGTCTCGACGGGCAAGGGGCCGTCCGTGTTTAAAACTAAATCCGCCATCCGTGCTGAAGCCCGGAAACGGGCTCGATAGACCTGCTCGATCGCGCGCTCTCCGCCGGCTGCGGCGAGGACCGGACGGGATTGAAGGTCGATGCGGGCCAGGGCGGATTCCAGGGACGTCCAGAGCCAGATCACATGGCAGTGCCGGGTCAACAACCCTCTCGTGCCCCGGTCCAGCACGGCTCCCCCGCCGAGGGCGAAGATCGTATTCTTCGCGGCCGGAGCGCACTCCGCGATCAGTGATTTTTCCATATTTCTAAAGAAAGGCTCACCTCGCATCGCGAAGATTTCCGGGATCGACATTCCCGAGGCTTTTTCGATCTCCGCGTCCGTGTCGACGAGATCCCAGCCGAGGATCCGGGCCAGGGCCCTGCCGGTCGCGGTTTTCCCTGAGCCCGTGAACCCGACCAGGGCGATATTGGCCCTTCCCGCCAGCCGTCCGGCGAAATTCGCCGCCCGGGCCGATCTCGCGAGCCGAGCCGGAAGCGGCCGTCCGGTGAACCGGCGGAAGGCCGGGATCGCTTGTTCGATCAGCCATTCCAGCCCGTCAATCGAATGATCGGCCGGCCGCTTCAGCCCCGCGTTGGGCCGCGAACTCCGGTAATCGGCCCGCATATAGGGTTGCCCGTCCCTGTGATAGCGTTCCAGGGGAACGGTTCGGGAGGAAACGCAGGAGATGAGGATGTCGCTGCCGCGGATCACGCCTTTGGCTCGCCGGATCGGGGCAAAGGCGCATCCGAGAGAGCGCGCCGCTTCCCGCGCTCTGTCCTCCGTGCGGTTGAGAAAGGTCACCTGTGCCCGCCGCCTCAGCAGGCCATAGGCCGCGCCGCGCGCCGCCCCTCCCGCTCCCACGACGGCGGCTCTTTTCCCCCGCGGGTCGGTCCCGTTACGGGTAAGGGCGCGAACGACTCCGAGGTAATCCGTGTTGAATCCCATCCACCGGGCGTTCCGAACGACCACGCCATTGACGGCCCCGATTCTTGCGGCGTGGACATCGACGCCGTCCAGGAAGCTCACGATCTCTTCCTTGAAGGGTGATGTGACATTGAATCCCGCGAGCTTCATAGCCCGCGCCGTCCGGACCGCGTCCTCGGCGCTGGCTGCGGCCAGCCGCGTATAGACGGCATTGATCCTTTCCGCCCGAAACCAGATATTGAACAGGGGCGGGCTCAGGCTATGAAGCACGGGCCGCCCGACGACGGCGAAAATCTTGAGGTCAGACATTTTTCAGGCGCTTCCAGATTTCCCGGAGCGTGGCCCCGTCGATCTGCCCTTCGGCGGCTTCCTTTCCGGGCCGAAGCGACGCATACGTGAACAGGCCTCCGATGAGGGGAGCAACGATCCGGGTGATCTTCCCCGGCTGGCCGATCCCGACCACGACCAGCGGGCGCCTGCCGTCCAGGAGGCCGAGCAACCTGGCGTTTTCGAAGGCGGACCGGACGCGACAGGCGATCTTGACGGCATCCGCCCCCTCCCGGAAGCAACTCCCGATGATCCGCTCGAGCGCCGGTGCCGACGGAGTCTTCTCGAAATCATGAAAGGACATCAGGACTTTGGAAGAGGCGGCCCAAGCCGTCTTCATCAAGGCGGTTTTCAGCGGAGGCTTCAAGTCATGTTCGATGTCCAGGTATGCCGCTCCCGCCCGGACGGCCGCACGGAGAAGGTCGAGCTTTTTCCGGTCATCGAACTTCCCCGGCCTGCAAGCCGCGATGAGCCGGGTCCGGCGGGAGAAGATTCTGCGAATATCGTCTCTGCCGACGGCGTCAAACGCATCGATCCGGATTTCCGCGAAATCGAGGCCTTTCAGGGCCCGCAGACACGCCCCCGGCGTGGATTCAGCAATGCTGACGCAGATCATGGACGGCATCCTCCAGTTCCCGGAGCCCCAGTTTTACGACTCCGGCCTTTCCGATTCCCTCAAGAAGGACAAAATCGATATGCCCGCCCCGGCGTTTCTTGTCTTTCCGGATGGATTCCAGGAGCTTTGAGGGACGTGCGATGACTTCCGCGGGCGGAAGAAGCCTGCGCAGGATCCGCTCCGCCCGCCGGGCTTCGGCTTCCCGAAGGAGACCCCTGGCCAGCGAAATGCGAACGGCGAACGCCATGCCGACGGCGACGGCCTGGCCATGGGGAAGACCGGCGGTTTTTTCCACCGCATGGCCCAGGGTATGGCCGAAGTTCAGCACTTTTCTCTCGCCGGCCTCTCCGCAATCCGCCCGGACGATCGCGGCCTTGATCCGCACGGATTCGATGACGGCCGTCCTCACGGCAGCTCGCTCCAAGGCACAGAGCGCGGACCAGTGGCGTTCGAGATACCAAAAAAGGGACGCTTTTCGGATCAGGCTGCATTTGACGATTTCGGACAGCCCGCAGAGGACGTCCGCGCCGGACAGGGTGCGGAGGACATCGAAATTCAGGAGGACGCGGCGCGGCTGGCGGAAAACGCCGACGAAGTTCTTGTCGCCGTCCAGATTGACGCCGTTTTTGCCTCCGATCGCGGCATCCACCTGAGCAAGCAGCGTCGTGGGGACGAAGCCGAACGGGAGACCCCTCAGGTAAGTCGAGGCGGCGAATCCGGCGACATCGCAAACGATGCCCCCGCCGACGGCCCAGACGAATGTCGAGCGGTCGACCTCCAAGTCCCGGAAGCGGCGATAAATCCGCTCGACCGTTTTCAGCTCTTTGGCCCGTTCGCCTTGGCCGATTTCGATCACTTTCGCCTTCGGGAAAAGCCGGCCGTGCAGACGGCGGACGTTCTTGTCGGTGATGACGATGGGGGAGCCCCGCGCGAGGCGGCGGCGAATTTCGGACGTGGGCGTATCGAAGGAAATCCAGCAGTTCCCGATGCGGCTGTCGAGACGAAGGGCGTTCAATTCAGTCCGTCCATAAACCCGCGGAGAAGCCGCACCTTGCGAACGAGCTCGGCGAATTGGCCGGGAGTCAGGGCCTGGTCCCGATCACTCAAGGCGGATGCGGGATCGTTGTGGACCTCGACGATCAATCCGTCCGATCCCGCCGCCACGGCCGCGAGACTCATGGAGCCGACGAGAGCGGCCCGTCCCGTCCCGTGGGCCGGATCGATGATGACGGGAAGATGGCTGAGCTCCTTGATCGCCGGGACAGCGCTCAGGTCGAGCGTATTCCGGGTATAAGTCTCGAACGTCCGGATCCCGCGTTCGCAGAGGATGACGCTGGGATTGCCTTCGTTCAGGATGTATTCGGCGCAATTCAGCCATTCGGCGAGCGTCGCGTTCATGCCCCGCTTCAGAAGGACGGGCGTGCGTGATTTTCCCGCTTCCTTGAGGAGAGGAAAATTCTGCATGTTCCTCGCCCCGATTTGGAGGATGTCGACGTAATCGCACATCCAGGCCACATCGCGGGTGTCGAGGGCTTCGGAGACGATCGGAAGTCCGGTTTCCTCCCTGGCCTTGACCAGGATTTTGAGCCCCTTCAATCCCAGTCCCTGAAAGGCATAAGGGGAAGATCGGGGCTTGAAGGCTCCGCCCCGGAGCAGATCCGCCCCCGCAACCTTCACGGCATGGGCGATGTCCAGGGTCTGGGCCTCGTTTTCGACGCTGCACGGACCGGCAATCACCAGGAAGTCCTGGCCGATGATCGATCGGCCGACGGGAATCCGGGTGCACTTCCGGCCGTTTTTAGCCACGAGCCTGATCTCATTCATGACGACGGTCCTTTACCGAAAATGGACGACATCAAAGACGATGA
>Ga0315277_10000600_pt1 | contig 56678 bp, 49 predicted proteins | sample YL17G05_15_MG_FD_203695 | JGI IMG/M metagenome (GOLD analysis project Ga0315277, IMG submission 203695) | Sediment microbial communities from Yellowstone Lake, YNP, Wyoming, USA - YL17G05_15 | ecosystem: Environmental > Aquatic > Freshwater > Lake > Sediment | place: USA: Wyoming | collected... | reverse complement strand
GTGGTGCGTTACGAATATCATGCGGAGAATTTTCAGGGCCTAGTGCATCTGGCTGCGGCTGTTATCCTCTTGAGGTATTTATGAGATGGCTTCTAGTATGAACCTCAAGAAAGCATGGATTTGATCTGACATGATGCAAAAGCGCAGGAAACTCGCGGAATCGGCTGGCGGCTCACTGGCAAAATCATGTTGGCTTCCCCAGCCGCACTTTGCTGGCTCTCCGAAGCGCCCCCTCGAACAACTCGCGATGATGATAGTCCCGTGGCAGATGCAACACGTTGCGCCCCGCATGTCGCACCAACCGCGCGGGCAGCACCAGCAGATCGGTGCGCAGCGTCTCCAACGTCACATGCAGATACGCCGGGGGCAGACACAGCCGCTTGAACCAGTGCGCCAAGTCGTACGCGAACAACACCAACTGGAAAAAGGCCACGTTGGCCAGCCACTCTTCGGTCGGTATTTTCGCGAGCGGCAGATCGTAAAGCAGTTCGCGGATGTTCTTCTCGATGGTGGCGCGCGGACAGTAGAATCGCCACACCCGCCACGGCGTCAGACTCAGGTTGGTGATCAGCACATGGTAGGCGTAGCGGCGGTCGCGGAACAGGGTCAGTTGCTTCGCCTCGACCGGATCGGCGGGCAGGGGACGGCGCACGACCACAAAGCGGTGCGGTTGCTTCCAGCGCGTCGGCGTGTAGCCAAACTCCGCCACCTCCCAGTCGGGTCGCAACGTGCGGAAGCGCGCCGCCTGCGCACGCTGCTTGATGCCACGGTACTCGCGGGCCACGATCACGTAGCCCAGGCCCTGGGTTTCGAGCTCCCGGACGAGTTTGCCCGAAAAGTAACCGGCGTCGGCACGCACCCGAATCCGCGCGCGCGCCACCCCGGGCGGCACCTTGGCCAGACAGCGCTTCAGAAAGGGAACGACGCCGGTGTTGGCCGCGGCATTGCCGGGTCGCAGCGAGCCGTGCCAGAATTCCTGCCGTTGGGCTTCGAAACACAACAAGGGATGATACGAGCGGCGACCACGCTTCTTGGGGTTGTAGCCCACGCGCGCGCCCTGCTGGTGGCCGTAGAGCGTGAGCACCACCGAGTCCAGATCGAAGATCAGACGGCTCGGCGGACGCGGCCGGGCAAACAGTTGGCGTCGGAGTTGATCGTGCAAGCGAACCAACTGGCGGATCGTGGCGGGCCAGAATCGCTTGAGGAAGCGACGCAAGGTCGATTGATCGGGGAACTGCGACAGCCCGAGCAGCGACAGAAAGGCACCGTTGTACTGGAGCACGTCGGTCTTGTTGAGGCGACGCAGCCCGGCGATGACCGCAAACAACAACGCCAAGATCAAGTCGGACGGGGCGTAGTCGCCGCGCCGTTGCCGCAGCGTGAGGGAACGCCGGAGGCGGCGACGCAAATGGAGTCGCTGGCAAAAACGTTGAATCAGCACCAAGCCGCCGAAGTGAGTCAGACGCGGCTCGTCGAACGAAACATGCAATGTTTGCAGGCCTTTTCGCATGGTCCGATCCGGTCCATGGGTGGTTGCCGGAGGATGCCAATAACCTCACCAAAAGGGAAGTTATGGGCAGGCGACTCCAAAGTGCCGATTCAACGTATCTGGTCTGCATTCTCACGATGTCCACACTACCGGTTCGCGCTTTCTTGAAGTTGAACATACATCCGTTGGCTGGCCAGCCTGCGCCCGCCGAGTTGCTGATCGATATCAGCAAACTCGAGCAGGACTATTACGACCGGAAGCCAGACATCGAAAACCCGCACCAACTCGTCAGCTTTGGTACTAGTGGTCACCGGGGCTCCCCATTTGACGGTACCTTCACCGAGGCCCACATCCTGGCCATCACCCAAGCCATCTGCGACTACCGCCGCATGAAGGGAATTCAAGGCCCGCTTTTCATGGGTAAGGACACTCACGCCGCCTCCGCTCCGGCTGAGCGTACCGCGCTTGAGGTGCTCGCGGCGAACGAGGTCATTACCTTCATACAGGAGAACAACGGATTCACTCCCACTCCGGCCGTTTCGCGTGCAATTCTCGCCCGCAATCAGGCAGGCGACCAAGGTGTGGCGGATGGCATCGGGATCACGCCTTCGCACAATCCTCCGACCGACGGTGGATTCAAATACAACCCTCCGCACGGCGGTCCGGCTGATACCGATGCCACGGCCTGGATTCAGGATCGCGCCAACGAGTTGCTGCGGGAGCAGAATCGCGAAGTTCGACGCGTTTTGTATGACCGCGCACTCAGACACTCCAACACGCACCAAACAGATTTCGCGCGGCCGTACATCGCGGACCTCGAAAAGGTGATCGACATTGAGGCCATTCGTGCTGCGGGAGTGAGGATCGGGGTCGATCCCATGGGCGGTGCTTCGGTCGGCTACTGGGAACCAATACGCGAGCACTACGGGCTTAACCTCAGCGTTGTCAATCCGAACGTTGACCCTACGTTTCGGTTTATGCCGGTTGATCACGACGGTAAGATACGCATGGATTGCTCCAGCAAATGGGCAATGCAGGGGTTGGTGCATCTGCAGAAACGCTTCGATATCGCCTTCGGCAACGATCCGGATGCAGACCGGCACGGCATCGTGACACCCTCCCACGGCCTCATGGACCCCAACCACTACCTGGCGGTGGCCATCCATTATCTCCATACCCGCCGATTGCTTTGGCCTCTCTCCGCCTCCGTGGGCAAAACGATAGTTAGCAGTGCCTTCATTGACCGGGTGGTGCAAAGTGTGGGCCGCCGTCTGGCCGAGGTTCCGGTCGGCTTCAAGTGGTTTGCCTACGGCCTGCACAAGGGTACGTGTTGTTTCGGCGGCGAGGAAAGCGCCGGAGCCAGCTTTCTCAAGCAGGACGCGACGGTCTGGACGACCGACAAAGACGGGCTGGTTTTGGGGTTACTGGCGGCGGAAATCACAGCGCGAACGGGCATTGACCCGGCGCAGTGCTTCCACCACTTGGCGGCGCTCTTGGGCCGGACTTACTACCGCCGTATTGACGCCACGGCCACGCCTGAACAGCAGCGCCTGTTGAGGAACGTGAATGAGGATTCCGTGACCGTGCGGGAATTGGCCGGGAGCCCCGTGGTGGCGAAGCTTGTTCGGGACCCGGAAAACGGCGCTCTGATCGGTGGACTCAAACTGGTAACATCGTCGGGCTGGTTCGCCGCCCGACCCTCCGGCACCGAGAACATCATCAAAATCTACGCCGAGAGTCAGATCGGTGAGGAGCATCTTCAAGCCATCATCAAAGACGGCCGTGGCCTTATCGCGCAGCTCGGCAGCGACACGAAACCCGACACTGTACAGGACGACTCGCGCGGCCTGAATAACTCCTGAGAAGGCGGTCCGCCACGGTCAACCCAGCATGTCGAACTCGACATTTGTGTCGGGTTGCCCAGTCGTCGCCGCGCGAGGAACCGGAGTCAGCAGGTATTTCTCGGACATCGTGCGCGGCCCATAGCTCCGCAGATCGACTGTCTTGGCTCGGCCGAGGGCAAGGCGCATCGGGACGACGACAAACCGCCCCCCCCATCGGCAGACGACACACCGGCTCAGGCCGCTCAGGGCCGCATCCACCATCAGTTTGCCCGTCAACTTGCCCAGATTGATATCGTACGGAAGCGGCGGGCCAGAGCCCAGCGTATGCGCGGGGCGAACCACCACTTCGCCGACCCACTCGTTTGCACCGCAAGGTTCACGTGCCAATCGTCCTCTCAAGGTTTCTATGAACTTGTCCTTGACCGATGCTCTACCTCCTCCGCTTCCTTGAACGTCGGATTCGCGCAAGCTGTTCATGGCGCTCACCACTGCCACGGCGTGATGCTTGTTGTAATAGCGGCGAGTCAGTAAATGAGCGGCCCGCTTGAATTCTTCCTCCTGCGCCGCTTCGGTCGCCCCCAGCACTTCAGGGAAGAGCGCGTAGTCCACTTCGCCACTGGCATGGGAGGCCTGCAAGGCCAATGATCCGGAGAATTCACCCGGCAGCACCACCACCGCCAGTTGCCGGCACGCCTCGGCCTCGGAATGCACCCGCTGGATGAATTCGACCGCACTACCCAAAGCTGTCTGGAACCCGACTGAAGCATCAGCGAAGGCAAAATCGTCTTCGACACTGACCGGGGCACCCACAATCCGGATCCGCTCTTTCGCTCGGCCGAGGGGCTTGTCCAACACCTCACAAGCTCGTTCGGCCATGCGCATTGCTCTTCGGTTTCCAACGACGTAGAGGATATCGAGTTCGTGCCGCGCCACAGCTCGCCAGCAAGCTTCCTCGTCAACTGCTTGCATGCCGGCTGCGCTCAGGCGCAGCATGCTGGCTGGCTTCAGCGCCGCCTTGTCGGTTTCGCGGACGCGAAGCGCCACTGGGGCATTCCTTCCCAACCCCGCGAATCCATCTTCGAACCCGAACACCTCCAGCCCGATGCTCGTGCCATCTGGGTTCGTCTGCGCCCCGGCCTCCGCAGGTGTGGCCAGGTAGGCGTGCCGTTTGACGATCGAATCAATGATGATGTTGTAGCCCGGCGCGTTGCCGCCTTGCGTAACGATGCCGACACGCAACTGAGCGGGGTTGAGCCGGTACATCTCCTGATCAGCAAGGACTCTGAAGCGCGGCAGGCGTCCGGCGAGTCCTCGTGACCTGAAGACCCCCTCGACCCGCGAATCCTCACAAGCAGCGACGTTCGTTTCATCGCGGACGAAAACCTCATTCTCCGTAAGCCCGACTCGCCGCGCCAGGGATCTGTAGTACTCGCGGCGGGGATGCACATGGGTCGCCACACCAGCAAGTTCATCCAAACGCCCCTCAATGAGGCGATTCTCGCCGTCGAAGAGGTACTCCCAACCGGTTCCGTGCAGTCCGGGTTGGGACCGCAACGCATCCATCAACTCGTGCTCAGCATCTTCTTTCATAAAAGCTGCCTGAAGGTGTCACCGAACCGCCGGAGCAAGCAAGCTTCAAAGCGGGAGAAACCGCCGATGTCCCGACGGCCAAAAGGCAGTTTTCGATCCGTCCTTGCCGAACAAACGAGAGACACCGACCCTCGCCGCTCAACGCTGAAGCAAACCAACAATCTCCCGTGCCAGGCTCTCCTCCTTCGCGGCGACAAACGGGATGCGCTTCGGTTTTTTCGAATCCCGCCGGTAAGCCGCGAAAACCTCCGGGATGTCAATCCGGCTGGTGACGCGGTTGCCTTCCAGGTCGAGGATGATCAATCCGGCGCGCTCGCCGATGAAAAGGCCCGGCAACACATCGTACGTCGCAAAGCCCTTGGCAAATTCGACTGCGGCGTCGGCATACCCTGCCGCCACCTGCACGATCATGTTCGAGCCCCACGCCAGGTTGATGCGCCCGTCCACCTTCTCCAGAGCGTCCAGGAGGGCTTCCTGCGCAGCCACAGCTCGGAAGCGCCCGACTTTCGTCGTCAATATGTTCAGCCGGACACCGCGTTCCTGGAGGGATTTCTTGGGTTTGGAGCCGCCGTCCAGTTTGAACCACGAATGGGTGGCAAAATCCAGGCACTCGGCCGGCCCGCTCTGAGAGGCCCAATAGACGCGATCCAGAAAGAGATCGCCCGCCACGGCGGCCTCCACTCGGTCCCGGCGCCGGTCATAAAGTGCCAGCAAAGTCCAACCGCTCTGCAAGCCTTCGATGAACTCCGTGCCGTCAATGGGGTCAATGAAGGCCACCCAGTCCGCCGCTTCCGGTTGGAGATCGGCCGGGAAGGTCAGGATTCCGGCCTCCTCGGAAAAAACGGCCAACCGTTCAATGTTGCCAACCTTGGGCAGTTTCTTCAGCAACGACTGGATGACGATCTCCTCGGCCTCTCGATCCACTCCTTTGGTCAGGTTTCCCTGAGCCTTCTTCTCTTCCGAACCCAGCACTGATTCCTTCAGCAAAAGCCGGTTCGATCCACGCATGCGCGCGCGAATCGAATCCATCGCCTTCAGGACTACCTGGCGGCAGTAGCGTAAAATATCATCTTGCATCGACAAGCGTAAACAATCACTCCGGGGAGCAAAAAGCAAGTGGCTTCCTTCAATTCGTACGGGCATCAGAAAAGGGCATGAGAAAACAATTGATGATCTGCCTACAGTAGCTATCCTGCCCTTCCAGATTGTCATGGATTCGGAACTAAGACAAATCACCGGCCAGGAACCATCGTTCCTGTATCAAGCCTTGCTGATGCTGCAGATAAACGGCATTGACGACGCAATGCTTTCCTTGGGCAGCTACGAACCGATTCAGCAGAAAGAACTGCTTTCGGGAAACCATGTTGAATTTGGCAGGAAGCCCGTTGAGCAGCATTTGGAGGAAGTCTTCTCGGTGAGGGCAGCCTCCGGCAGACCGATTGCGCCCAATGTGCCGCTTCTTGTCGTGAGTGTGCGCAATGTGCTCGCCAACATGCGGTGCGGAGCGTGGGTGCGAGAAAGAACGGCTGGATTCATCACGGTGAGCGAAGAAAGCCACATCCGCCCCGCGCGCCCGTACCACGTTCTTGCCTGGCGGGCGAATGCCTTCGAGATGAGGGAAATCGATGTAGCCAAGGAGGCGCTGGACGAATACGCGTGGGGATTCTCGGGTGTTCCGGTGCTTTGGGATGATTTTGTCTTTGAACGGATTGTGACCGAAGCGGCAGATCATTCTCACGTGTTTGAGCTTCCCAGGGGAAACCACCCGAAGGCGACCGAGGAGACACGCGTCCGGTGGAAGAAGCTAAATACTGTTTTCCTCAGCAGTCTCACCAAGCCCCGGCCGGAGGCCTTCGCCGAACTCATGCAGGAGGCCGCTGGTTTGAAACGGGAGAATGGTTACTTGCACAACATCATTGGCGTCGATGTTCGCGGTGGTCTCCAAGTTTGTGTCGGGATAGGCAAGTTGGAAGATCTCGGACAGCGTCTCAGAGCTGCGGGGGCGCGCAGAGCGTTGGCGGTGGACAACGGAGGATCGACTTCGGTCGATTTCTATCCCGACGGCATGGGGGGCGAGCGCGTATCGGTCCTGCAGACTCCGAATCACCGGAAACTCGGAACGGCCTGTCTAGTCATCTCGTTGCGATCGAAGCGATTTGAGTCTGTTCCCGGTCTTTGAATGACGTCGTCCTGCTAGGGGGTCCGATCGGCGAAATCCTCGAAGTCGATCTCCATCTCGTTGTCCAGATCCGCCAGACGTCTGCTTAATTCCTCCAAGCGTTTGCGCGGGGGTTCGGTTTCCTTTCTTGGACGTCCCTTGTAGATCGCATCGTGATACTGTTCTGCCATGGTGTCCGCAAAGGCGGTCCGAATCTGGATTTCCACCGGTACCAGCGAGCGCACGTAGTAGAATAGATCGTACGCAGTCCAACCTTGGAAGTCCGGTTTTTTGAAAGATGGGCTTCTGGGATCGTACAACAACACGTAATTCGTGATCCGATCCATCACCCAGTCCCTTTCGCGCCAGCGGAGCCCCATGCCCGGACGCTCCGGTGACCCCTCGCCCCTGTAAAACAAGAATTCCTTTTGTTCGCGTCGGATTTCTTCCCAGAGTCGAAGAAGCCGCTGGGTCTTCGCCTTCCCCGAATCGTCCTTAGCAGTTAAAACGCTGATCCACTCTTTGGCTCGGTAGGGCGGCACCCAGATGGCAGGAAAACGCCAGTCTGCGCCTCTTGGGAGCAACCATTCCATTTCGCTCTGTAGATGCGGCCTCTCCCCGGCAGAATGCTCTAGCTTCATCGCCGCGTTGTAGAGGTTGGAAGCGCTGTCCAGAAGACCAGGCTTCGGTTTGAAGTTCACCCTCGGCGACTCCATCTGATTCAAGAGACGCAATGTGTATTGTTCTGCTTCCCGGAGCAAGCTTTCTAGCGGCGCCGAGAAGTGATGGATTATACCCTCAACACCCTTTGCACCTCCAGCATCGAACCGGGCGAGAATCAGGTCAAAAACGGCCTCGCATAAAAAAGTGCCAAAATCCGGTCGGTCTCGATCCATTGTTTGCGCTGCTTCAACCGAGCGCCCTTCTTCGTCGGGTCTAGTCTTGGAGTCAGCCTCTCGAAACCAGTCGAGATATTCGTGGCCAAACCGATTCCTAATGTACGCGTAACCTCTATACTTTTCCGCCAGCCCGCCTTCGTAGGCCTTGAGCAGGGTGCCTAACGCACGCTTTAGTCTCCGCAGATTGTAACCCGGACGGCTCCAGTGCCCCCCCTCAATGGCACTTGGATCTGCCAAAGCAGCGACCTGTAGTGCTCGATACTCGTCCTCATGCACATTCGTCCTCAAGCAGAGCCAGCGAGTTCGCTTGTGGGTCTGATCATGGGCAGTATCGGGCGCACAGAACTCTTCCCAGTCGTTAGTTTCAGTGTTGTGGAGAAAAAACGCATCCCCTTGGTTCCAGACCTGTTCATACATGGCGAAGACCTGGTTCTTGTAAAGGCAGGTCAAGCGGCAGCCGAGGAAATCGAAACGCCGCGTTAGCCAATCGAGATGTGCGCTCGCTCGCTGCCGGTGCAGTATGTCGGTGAGCATCCGAATCCGCTTGTAGATGCCGGTGGGCGTCAACGGAAGCAGGAACGCGGGAGTATTGTCCGCATTGTCCCACGCGTATTCCTTCGGCCTAAAATGCCTCATGAAGTCCTTTGTTTCGTTGGTGGCCACATAATTCAGGAGCTGTTCCCAAGGCGTCTCACCATTCATTGACGCGCCTTCGCGAGTCTGATCTTTCCAGAATTCTTGCAGAGGGACCAAGTCGTCCTGCTCCATTTCGCGCCAAGGCTGGCTGAGTAAGTCCTTTAGCTGGTAGGCGGCCCTATAGAAGTCCGAAAACCTGGGTTTCTTATTGCCGTCGGAGGCTCGGTTCAGGACTTGGCATAGGAGTGAGGCTGAGTGGCTCAGGAATGGATCGTGGTTGCGGAACACCAGGTTCAGAAAGTTGTCGTTGGTCCTCCAATTCTCGACCACAGCATCGTTGGGAAGCCCCCTGATTCCTCCGCACTCAAGATTCTTCACCAAGGTTTCACGTGCGGTATCCAAGGTTGCACCGTAGGTTGCCCCGGGCATTGGAAAAGTCTCTGGCAGCGGTGCAGTAAGGAAGTCCACATCACCGATCCAGTTGGCCATCGCCTGGGGCCAGCCTTTGGCATGGAATTTATGCAGAAATCTCGTAGCAACTTGCCATTGGCGTTCCTTCAACTTCAGTTTCTTTAGATGCTTCTTCAGGTTAACACAGAAGCCATTCAAAGCTTTTTTGAACCCCTTTGCCTCAGGTTCGTTTGGCTCTGAGGCTTTATTGGAGCCGTCAAACGCTCTCCCAAGCAGGAAGAAATAGATAGCTAAACTGCCACGAACATGTCCATCCCATCGCTCGCCGAGCCGGGCCAGGTAGCTGTCGTAGGGCTTGACGCGGGCTCGGTATCGAACGAACTCGTGGTGATCATTGAGACGACTGGCGAAAATCAGATTCCGGATGTGCTGATCGAGATGGTTTTTAGCCCGCTGCGCATCAACTCGCCGGTCCTTCAAGTTATCCACAAAGCAAGCGCTACTGATTGGGATCCGGAAAAACTCGACCGACGTTAGCGGCATGGGATCACGTCCCCGGTTGGCGTGGTAGGCGATCCGGCGCTCAATCAGTTTTCCGATCTCGAAGGCCGCCCACGTTAGCAGTCGGGTGTCAGTCTCCGGCATGAACTTGGGAACGGGAATCGCAAAGACAAGGGCCTGAACACGTGCCGCCATCCGGTCAATCCACAAATCACGCACCCACGCCATCTCATTTCGTTTTCCGCGGCCCTTGATGATCGCAAACTCGCCGTCTTTTCGCTTGACCTCCCACGATTGTTTTGCCCTTAGTGCGCTGGGTGTATCTTGCAGAAATCGTTGATAAAACGCGGCCGATAGGGGCGATTTCTTCTTCCATATTCTGACAAGCTCAGCCAGCTCCTCTCTTGTCGGAGGAACGACGCAAATCAACGTGAGATTCTTGTTCCCGTCGTTTTCACCTGTTGAGCTATCGGCGGGCAGGTCTGCGGTTATCTCGTAGGCAAAATGAGTTTCCCGATTCTCGATGCATGGCCACGGCTTGACTTCAATCTTCTGGGGAACGCGAAACACTCCAGTTAAGGCCTTCTTCAGCCGCGCGGCAATATCGTCCGCATAAGCATTTGCATTTGCGTAACCGTTTGCAGGCAAAGGCGACTGAAGGAATTTCTCCAATGTCAAAAGGAGGAAGAGGGCTTTGGAGAGTTGGGGTTTTCCATTCAAGTTAATCCTGCCACTATCCCATTCAATCTGCGCAGCCTTGGCATCGTTGATGTGCCGAAGCAGCTTTGTCTCTTGTCCCGTTTCGAGGGTGAAGATCTGCACAGGTGCCCGACTGCCGCTAGGAAGGCCGACAGTATCGGATTGAGGTTTTTTGGATGCCGGTTCTGAATACCTGCAAAAAAGTCTGCCGGAGGCTGAATTCATCAGAAGCGACCGAGTTTCCATCAGCAAATAGGCGCGGGCAAGGAGAGAGAAAGGCTCGTAATCCTTGCCCGGACCGAGATCGGGATCCGGTTCCGGGAAGGCATTCATGAGTCTTTTCAGAACGGTCTGGTAATCCTGGTAACGCCGTCCCAAATTTGCATGAAAAAGCCGCTCGATACGATTCGTCTTTTGGTTTTCCTGCCACTGTTTATTCTCAAGTTTGAGGAGGCCGACGGTTTCCCCATTGGCATGTATTTGGATCGGAACGCCGTAGTAGTTTCTAAAAACCCGAGTCCATTCGGAGTTGTCCCAAATTGTGGTGTCGGCTGGGCCAAGTTTTTTCCAGTGCCTCATTCCGCGGATGTCCCACCGATTGCGCACGCGGGGCATCTTGTCCTGGACGATGGTCGTCGTGATACCCGTCGTAAGGCGGAGGAAAGCATGGTCATTGCGTGGATCCAGAGCGCTATACCAAGCTGACGTCTTGTTTGAAGCCACAAGACGCATCACGCCCTTACCCGACCACCAGTAAGGGAAAGTGGTGATGGATTGATAGTTCTTCTCCCGTTGTTTGCGCTCCACGTCAGACTTCCGGTTTGCACATCGTTCATCAAGAGTTTTCTTCATTTCGTTGGCTGGGACGGTCTCTGCCGCTTTGGTTAGGCCGGGATCGTACAGGGTTAGTTGGACCGTGCATGATTCGGCGCCGATGAAATCGGCAATGATATCGCAGAATTCACGCAGAACCTCGTGGAGCCTCTCCTGGGTGAAGGGCCACTGCGGATCCTGCAGGACCGAGTTTTCGACCATGAGTAACTGTCGAACAAGCTTCTGGAACCGTTTCTCCGGGTCGGGATTACTCGTTGTTCCATTCATGGGAGTGTCTTGGGTCTTGGATTACGTGGTCACAACACGCAGGTTCAGTCCTATATCTTTCGATACGAGCCGTTGGGCGTAGGGGCCAATGCGCCTTGTGCAGCGAGGTTCTGGAGGAAATCCCTGATGCTATCGGGAGCCACTCTGACGTCTCGGCAATGCTGCTCCGGTTCGGCGAGTGTGACAACTCCACCTGCCTGTATTCCGCGTACCAACTTCTCGATGCGGCGACGCATGACGGCGAGGGCGTTGAGCTTGTGCTGGCGGTTGGCGACCATAGCGGCGCCAATCGGCCCGACTGCATCCGGATCCTCGCCCGTGTCCGCGAGGGTGATGGCATCCTCAGGGAAGTGCGCCTTGATTTTGTCGTAATACTTGCCGAAGAACGCATCGGTCTGCATTCGGACCAGCTTCCCGGTGTCGCCGGCCAAGACACCTCCGGCGAGGATGACATGGGCAAACGTTCCGCGCCGATAGACGTTGTAGAGGAGGGCGATCAAGTGAGCGACCTGCAAGCCGAGTTGGCTGAAGAGCGCGACGCTGCCCAGCACTGATCGCGCCAGGTCCCCAAAGGGAAATGACGACGGGATGTCGTCAGGGCGAACTGAGGAACAATCAACCTCCTGACCGTTGCACAGCCAATGCAACCTCTGGAGTCCGAGCGTCCATTGGACGCGGTTCCTTTCGGGCTCTCCCTGAGCCCAGAGATAGTACCCCGCCGCTTGGGCCTTGTTGAGCCGTTCCTTCCCTCGAAGCCGAATGACATCGACCAGCTTGTGCCGCATCGGGTCGCTCGGCAACACTTGTGCGAGGTTTGCCTGAAGTTTCTCGACATCTGCAAGAGCGGGTTGATTGTCGGTGCCAACGAGCGCCTTCAGGAATTCCTCATCGCGGTCAACGGCCTTCCATAGCGGGAGCAATTGGCCAAGCTCGATGGACTCAATCCGCCATGGAATGCAGGCTTCATCATTCTTGCCGGCGCGCGTGCCAAAGAGAACGTTGCCGACGAACTCGAACGAGCGGCTAAGGTTTCTGACCGCCAAAGAAGACAGCAGACTCCGAGCAGTTCCTGCCGGCTGCCCGGCCTCCGGGACATTCAGATTGAGCACGGCACGGCCGAACTCCGAAACGTCGTCGGCAACCGCACCAGAGGAATCGATGCGCCCCCCCGCCAGTGACGTGCCGAGCTTGATGACGATCGTTCCACGCGCGTGTCCCTCATGGCGCGTGGCCAGTTCTCGGGCCTCTCGTAGAGCGCGCAGGCAGTAGTTGCCGAACGCCTCGGCATTGCCGTCGTTTTCAACTGTGCATACAAGCGAGTCTTGCAGCCCGAACCCCTTTTCTTTGGCAAATGCGCGAAGCACAGCCAAGAACGTTTCCGTAAGATCCAAGGCATGAATGTCAGCCGGTGGTGAGTCGTATCCGAACTTCTTGCCCTGCGAGGTGATGCGAACAAGCGTGCCGGACGGGCAAACGATGCGGGAGTTGCGCACAGCCCCAGGCCATGAGAGGCCAATCGCGCTGAGTGACGCCCAGGTCTCCGCCGGTTTCTTCAGATTGTCGTGGATGTTCTGCACGATCCGTTGGCAAAAAGCGCTGGCTTCAACAGAGCCCGGCCCCGCAAAAGTACTAAACCGGCCGAGTGGCCGTTGGAAAACGTTCGGGTCCGTCACCGCACGGCCCTCGCGAATCAGGCAAAACTTGACGTCGGTGCCGCCGATGTCAATTCCCAGGAACGCGCATTGAGAATCCTTCATGACGTCGGGTGTAAAGGCGATGCTGTCTAGATCGGGTTGTTCGCCCGCTTTAATCGTAAAGGATTCGAAGTTGAAGCTCTCCAAGTAAGCGCGATAGGCTCTGCGCTGGCCGTAGGCTAGTTCCGCTTCATGGATCAGTCGTTGAAGCTCTTCGTTGGTGAATGCGTGTGCAGGAGTCGGGCCGATGGCTTCATCACACTCATACCGCGCTCCGAACACCCGGCGCACTAGCGCATAGTTGTAGATCTCGGTCGCGAGATACCGCGCAAGAATCTGCTTTCTCTCGAGCTGCGCACCGGGGTTGGCTTCCGGTGCGTCAGGAATCGGCAACCAAGCGATGAACTGCGGCACCCGTTGGCCACTGTGAAAGGATACACGGATTTTCTGCACGTGCTCGGGATTGAGATCCGCCATTGAATCCAAGATCCGGTAAACTCGGGGGATCCAGACGGCCCGACCTTGGCCGTCTTCGGTTAGTTTTGTGCGCAGCAGCGTATCGAAGATGGAGATGGCACTGAAACCTTGTGCAGTGATCGCGTGCAATTCTCCCGGAGTGGTCTCTGGTAATCTGTTGAGAAGCGCAAAGGCTCGGCTGGGACGCACTCGGAGCACGACGCTGTCGGCTGTGTCTTCACGAGAAACCAGCACGGCGTACTTCTCGAGATCAGGAAGCGCCACTTTCCCGTTGAGTCCTTTGATGCCGCTCTCTACCTGCTTCCACCGCTTCCGGAGTTCCTCTGTGTCGAAATCAATCCAGCGAGAGACTTTGCCATGCTGCATGACCTCGCGTTCAAGAATACCCAGCAGCACCTTGAATTCCGAGTCGAGGCCCGCCGCCACGAACCGTCGTTGCACTTGCTGAGCCCCACGCAGTTCGATGGTTCGCGGTTCTTGGCGGTGTTGCGCTGGAAGGAAGGTGGCAGCATCAAGGGCTTTGCCAGAAGTCTCCTCCCAGATTCGTCCGAAAGTTTCATTAATGTTCTCCGAGACACCATCTTCAGTCGCAACATCAAGGTATTCACACAACAGCCTGGCTGAGAGCAGCGTACGCGGTTTAGGTGCAATTTCTCTCGCGGCCATGAGCACTTCCGCCAACCGCCGCAAGGCGCCCGATTCCCGCCAATAATGCCAAAATGCATTGCGGTGCAGGAGGAGGAATCTCAAAACTTGATGCCATTGTTCTGTCCGGGTGGTCGTTGCCGAAGTGTGGGCGTAGCGATTCCCAGGCTGTTCTGTCTCGATGACAGCCAAGTCAGCTTGCCAAGCCGGAGAATTCCAGCTCAACGGACCAAAGGCGAGCGACTGGAGCACCAAGAAGATGCACGGACCGGCTTGCGGTTCCACCACAGGTGCCAGCCAAGCTGGCATTTGATCTGATTCCACAAGCGGCAGGAAAACTTCCAACTGACGTTCGACCCTGGTCCATTTGTGTTGCATCTGATCCTGCTTCTGCCGCCCCCGAGCTGGCGCAAACGCGGAGGGCAGGCACGCTAAACGCAGGAGGAATTCTGCCTGTCCAGCCTGCAATAGTCCAAGAAGGCTACGCGCGACATTCGCAGCAAGTTGGCGTATCGAGGGACATGTCGGAACGACCTGAACTCCGTCCCAAGAAAGCCACACTGCTAACTCGGGATTCTGAAGGTGGTAATGCGCAAGTCCCTCCTGTAGATGCCGAAGACAGGCCGACGGCAGGAATGGTTCGCCCACTCGGCGGTGAGACCACGTAGTGAACTCGGCAAAAAGCACTCTCTGAACCGCCAAGGAATCGAAATAGGAGTCAATCCCTGGTTGAAGCGCGAGTTCCTGAAGCACGGCTCCACGAATCGTCGAGTCGGCCAAAACGACAGGATCGCCCAGATGGCCCTCTACAGCCTGTCTCAACAGTTTCACCAAAGTGGCAGCAAGATCCAAATTGGTCAGGCTCCTCGCAAGAGGAAGATACACTTGGAGAGTCTCGCGGACATAAAGGCGCCGCTTCTCCGGTTGCGGATGCTGGACGGCGTCGCGCATGTTGTCAATTTTGTCCGCGAGCTTCAGAGCCACCGCTTGCTCACCAGCTTGTCGGATTCGTGCGAGATACGATGAATCAACTTGGTCGCCCTCCGGCCCTCGCTTTTCGTCGCCCGCACGCGTCAATGTTTGCACAAGCCCCATCACCGTTTCGCCGAATTGGTGCAGAGAAGCAGGGTCGGAAGGCGCGTCCTCCAAAGTGTCGTGTAAAAGGGCTGCTTTGACGAGATCGGAATCTTCACCGTAACCAAGCTCCTCGATGATGCTGATGGCTACCCGAAGCGGGTGGATGATATACGGCCCGCCGTCACCCTTGCGCTGCTGGTTCTGATGCGCCGTCTCTGCAAACTTAAGCGCACTATGGATGGATTGTGCATTCTGTGGAAAACGCTTTTGGACCAGCTCGGAAAAATCGTTCCTGATTTCGTCGAGATTCCTCGACCACCAGTTGGGATTGGCATTCATAAAACCGCACTCTTCAGACAACCATCCTGCGGAACCACCGCCGCCGCAGAGCATCGGATAGGAGCTTGACGCGGCTGCAGCCTAAGCAGCAGGAGAGTATCCATGCGCCCAGAGTTCTCTCGGCTTCCACTTTTCGGTGATAAACTGAAACCTCTTGTCATTTTCCACAGAACAGCCCCTGCATTTCAACCATGGAATGCAGGTATCGCTTCTTTCTCGCGCTCGAATCTCTCGAGAGGTGTTCCTTTCGCTCGCCACGGCCCAACCGGTGAAGCGAAAGAAGCCTTTCTTGACCGTTCTGCTTCTGACGGGGCGAGTGCCCATCCAGACACACATACCTCGCAGCCTGCGGATTCGTCTCCCTTGCGAATCCTCCAAGGGATACCGCATTGAATTGGGCTGGCCAAGGTGATTGTCCACCAAGGCGAGTGCGATCGTGTATCATTGATGGCAGAGACGAGCTTTATCCCATCGAATATCCAACATCCAATGTCGAACACCCAGTTGGGAACGCCGCAGTCATTTCGCGATCGGTTGGTTCAGTGGCAGCTTGAACGCACGCCGCATTTCAACGCTGAACTCGGAATCTGGAACCACTCCAGCGCGGAGCTCGAAACTCGGAACGCGGAACGAATCCCAGCCGGTTCACTATCGGACATCCAACATCCAACATCGTACACTCAGTTGGGAACGCCGCGGTCATTGCGCGATCGGTTTGTTCACGGGTAGTTTGAAGGCGCGGCGCACTGGGGCACTGCTCGTGTCGGTGTGCGGCCAGGCGGTGTCGGCGGCCAGTTGGATTTCGCGGCGCTTGGCGTTCACGTCAACCATCTTTGCATCCAGTTGGTCGAGCAGCTTGCCCTGGTCTTCCTCGGCTTTATGCTGGGCCTGGTCGGCCTTGACCCACGCGCCCAGGGCGGCGCGGGCGGCGGCGATCTTCTCCGGCGTGAGCGCGCGCAAGGCGTCAGCCTCGCCCGAGTCAATGATGTTCTTGGCGTCCTGCTCGAGGCTTTCGCGGTCGTCGCCAAAGTTCGGTTTGTTGATGCAGTAAGCAGCGCGCTTCGGGTCGCCGGTGGGGAACTTGCCCTTGGCGCGTTGCTGGATGTCGCGCAGGGCGTCCATCAGCGGCTTGTGCACGGCTTGTTCGGCCTGGGTGGCGGCGAGCTTGGCTTTCTTGGCCTTCACGATGTCGCCCACGAGGTCGCGCGCAGCTTTGGCCAGGGCTGTCAGGTCCGTGGCGGCGGTGGCGGGGAGTTGTTCGGCGTCGAGTTTGGGTTTGTGGTCGGCGGCGCGCGCGGCGGCGGATACGTCCTCGGCGAGTTTGAGGTCGGCGAGGGTTTGCTGGGAGACATCGCCGGGGGCGGCGCGTTTGGGCTTAGGAGTGGGAGGTGGAGGTGTTGGATCAGGCATAGGCTTTGCTCAGGTGAAGGGTGACGAGTGACGGGTGACTGGTGCGAAATGTGAAAGGTGAAAGTCGAAAGCGGAAAGCTCAGATTCGATGAACGATGCCGGATGCCGAGGTGTTCTGACATTCTATTCCTGGATACGCAGCGCAAAAGCCAATCTTTCAAGAAACTTGCGCTCAAGTGTTCACGGGGAGCGGGGGAAGGCGGAACTCGGAAGGCGGAATGCGGAACGCGGAACATTGAACCTGCGAGCCTGTCTTTTGCGGCTTTTGTGCCCTCTTGCGGCAATCCAAAGGCTATTTGCTTCGCAAGTTGTTGAAAATTAGAGGCTACCGACATGATTTGCGGCGGAAATGGGCGGAATTTGTGTCGTACTGGCTCATTTTCCGTTTGTACTGGCCCGGATTCGCGTTGTACTGGCGCACATTCGCTTCGTACCAGTGCCCGTTCGCATTTTACTGCCGCCCGTTCGCTTTTTACCCGGTCCAGTTCCCGTCGTACCAGCGCTGGTTCGCGTCGTACCAGTTCCCGTTCGCATCGTACTGCGTCGCGGTGCGGGTGTTGGGATGCGGGCTCGGGGCGGTGGGTATGCCGCGGGAGGTTGGCGAGGCCAAGATATGATTCCTCGGCGCGGGCTTTGACCGTCTTCCCGTCCTTGCGAGTTATGGTGGCGTCTGAATTCACAACCGCACCTGAAACCGCAAACCGCAGTGTCTTTCGAGCCGAACTGCCTGCGGCAACGATGCGTGTGTAAGCCCAACCGCAAGACCGGTCAACAGATATTTTTCGGGGATCGCAGTCGCGCGAAGGGAGCGAAGGGCAAGGCGAGCCATTCCTGCCTTGGGCCAGCCCGCAACGGAGGAAAGGGAGCGCGGAACTCGGAACTTGAAACCCGGAACTTTACAGCGGCGTGAGTTCGATTCGCCGGTAGAAGATTTCGGCGCCTTCGGATTGGAGCAGGAGTTTGCCCTTTCGCAGCCGGGAATTGGTCGCCACGTTCACCACGCGGCCGTTGACCAGGTTGGTGATGTTGCCGCCGTCACAGATCACCTCGATGCGCGTCCACTGGCCGGCGGGACTTTCCACGTCGCGCGCGCCCCGGAAGCCTTTGACGTCCTGCCACTGCGGGTCGCGTCCCCACCAATCGAACCGGCCTGAGCCCATCGTGTGCAATGGCGCACCGGGTTGGAAGTAATACTCCTTGCCGCGCTTCTCGCACTCGACCGTGAGCGAGGACAGGATCGGCTGGCCCTGCGCGTCCTTGCCCTCGAGCATGAGGAAGTCGCCGCAGCCGCCTTCGATGATCTGGCATTCCACAGAGGCCATCCAGAAGCCCGCGTAGTTGCCGTCCGGCCCCGTGCAATGGAGCAGGATGCCGGAGTCCATGGCCTTGTTGAAGCGCTGTGCCCAAGTCTTCGTACCCCATTTTAACTCGACGACCAAGTGGTAATTCTCAAACTCGTCGCGCGTGGTGAGGCCGCCGAATTCCTCGCCCGAGATGCAGATGGCGGGCTTGCCATCCTCCTGCACGACGGTGAACACATGGAGCGGGTCCTCGTAGCGGTGGTCCTTGAGGTACGTGTAGAAGTTGGCGAGGTCCCGGCCGTTGAAGAGGCGGAGGGTGCCGGACCTGGTCTTGCCGGTCGCGGCGGAGCGGCAATCTGAGCCTGCGCAGCCGGACAGAGCCACGGCGAGCGCGGCGACCAGCGTAATGAATGGTTGTTGTTTCATGGTTCAGTTGCCACGGAGGCCTAAATCGGAGACGCGACTTCCGTTCCGCAAACGTGCCGAGGGCCAAGCGGAGACTGCTATGCTGGGCGGCGGTAAGCAATCTGATTTGCGCAGTCCGGCCGCACGAGCCGTGCCGTCGCAAACGGGCAGACTCTTGACAACGCTTCCTTGCCAAGCGGGACGCTGGATTTGCCATTTCCGGACATAAACGCGCCGCAGCTCTTCTTCCAAGTCGTGTATCCGTAAACACGAGGGCAACAGGATCCGCTTGCGAATTCTCTCCAACTGAGGCATACGCGGGGCATGATATGCCGCTTGATCCCAGCGTTGGCCGCGCTGCTCCTGGCCCTCACGGCCGGGGCGCAGAAACAAATCGCCGCGTTGAGCGCCGGCACGCAAACTTACAGCAACGTCGTCGTGCTCGGGTTCAACACCACAGACCTTTATTTCACCCATGCCAAAGGCATCGCGAACGTGAAGCTCAAGCTCCTCGAGCCTGCCTTGCAGGCGCAGTTCGGATACGATCCGGCCGCGGCCGCGCAAGCCGAGCGGAAGCAGGCTGAGGATGAGTCGCGTTACGCCGCGGCGCTCTCGCGGGCGGTCGAAGCGGAGGCTCGGCGCAATTCCCCTGCCGCCCGCGCCTCCCAGGCCTGGGCAGAACTCGGCCTCTCGGACCCGCTGGATGAAACCTTTCTGTTGAACCATCCAGCGCCGGAGATTGCGGTCGAGAAATGGCTGGGTGCAAAACCTGACGCCAAAGGCAGGTTGACGCTTGTCGTGTTCTGGGCCACGGGCAGCCTTGCTTCGCGCACCGCGCTCCCGCAGGTGAATGCTTGGAACAAGGCTTACGCGGGCAAACTCCTCATCCTCGGCGTCACGCCGGATACGGAGCGCGAGGTTGCACAAGCCGACGAGGCGAAGCCCGAATTTCCGATCGGCAGCGACCCGCGCGGCAAGCTGGCGGCGGCCATGGCGGTCCGCTCGCTGCCGTGTTGCGTGCTGATCGACCCGGCGGGTTACGTGCGATTCCACGGCCATCCGGCGGCGCTCGACGACAAAAAGCTCCAAGCCATCTTCGCGCTTGCGGCAGAGTAGCCGCGTCCTGGAAAGAATGCTGAAGGAAGAGGGCAAAATGATGAAATCCCGGCCACGCTCACAAACTGGCGGCTTTCTTCATTCTGCATTCAGTCTTCTGCCTTCAACCTTGGCCGCCGGCACCTCCGCCTTCACTCCTTGAGTTTGGAATCCATGATGATGGTCACAGGGCCATCGTTGATGAGGCTCACGTCCATCATTGCCCCAAACTCGCCGGTCTGGACCGGCTTGCCGAGGTCTTGCGCGAGCCTCGCGACGAATCTTTCGTAAAGCGGGATCGCGACACCGGGTTTTGACGAGCGGATGTAGGAAGGCCGATTGCCCTTGCGTGTGCTGGCGAACAGCGTGAACTGGCTGACCACCAAGACTTCGCCACCCACCTCCTGCATCGAGAGATTCATCACGCCCTCCGCGTCGTCGAAAACCCGCAGTCGCGCAATCTTGCCGCTGAGCCACTCGATGTCTGCGTCCGTATCCGCATCCTCCACCGCGACCAGCACCAGCAAGCCGCGGCCAATGGCGCCTTTGACTGCGCCGGCGATGGTCACCTTCGCTTCGGACACACGCTGGATGACGGCGCGCATTGTGAAGCCTCAAGGGAGAAGGATGAAGGTAGAATGAAGAATGAAGAAAGCCACCGCGCGCCCGTAGCCACGCGGCTTTCTGCATTCTGCATTCATCCTTCTGCCTTCTACCGTCCGCCTTCTACCTTGGCGGGCGGCAAGCAACCCAGCCGTGCAAACGCGAGCAGATAGGCTAAGCCGCCCACAATGAGCACCCACGGATTGCCGTGGACGGCTGACAGAATACCCATGCCGAGAACGACACCCAGCGTGAGCGTCACCAACACTGCCAGAAGGAATTTCATGCGGAGAGTTTAGCCGCCGGACGGAGGGTTGCAAGGAGCGCCACGGTGCCCGGCGTACAACAGCCTCGCTTCCGCTTCCGTCCAAGCAAGGAAGACGTGAAGGATGTAATTCCGGATATCAGTCGCCATTTCCAGGAAGAGCACCCCTTTGGAATTCTCGAGCGCCGCCGGCAGCACTACCTCCACGATCCGTGTGAGTTCCTGGACGAGTTCCGTCTGGAGCATGGCCTCCGCCCCAAGTTCGTCGGCGTCTTGATCGGACCAGAAGGCGATGTGACGCCGGCGGGGATTGATGCCATCAAGGAATTCCGTCTCTCGCGCCGCCGCACTTTTTCTGCATTAGGTTGTGAGTCCTTGGCCATCAATGGAGCGGGTGAAGGGAATCGAACCCTCGTCTCAGGCTTGGGAAGCCCACGTTCTACCATTGAACCACACCCGCGGTCGTTGACGATGTGATAGCAGACCGCCCGGCGTCCTGCAACTCATCAATTCTTTCCCGACGGTCCACGTTCGATTCTCCAGCAATTCCGCAAGACGGGTGAGTTCTGCCGTGTAAGGGCAGACGGCCAACACCCCGCCATCCTGCTGCAGGTCACCGCCCGCCAGAACTGTTCGCCTTTGAAATCCTCACGGCACTCACCGCTTCCCGGCTTGCCTGCCCCGGCGCGTTCCGGTATTGCATGGCCCACCAATGCCTCGGCGCACGGACAAAGTCAGAAGCGTTTCCCTCGTGATGCCCACGTTCAACGAGGGCGGGCACATCCGGGACCTCGTCGCCGAAAGCGCCAAGGCCCTCGCCAGCGCGGTGGAGGATTTCGAGATTATCGTGGTGGACGACGATTCGCCGGACCGGACGTGGGAACTGGCGGAGCGTTGCGCCAGCGATCAGAACAAGGTGCGCGTCATCCGCCGTTTGAAGAACCACGGCCTCACGCCTTCAATCCAGGAGGGCGTCAACGCCGCGCGTTGCGAGGTGATCGCGTGGATGGATTGCGATTTCTCCCATCCGCCGGAAAAGATTCCACAGCTCATCTACATGCTGAATCAGGGTTACGACGTGGCGGTGAACTCGCGCTGCTGCTGCGGCGGCGAGAACCGCGAGGGCAAGTGCAGTGCCATCCAGCTTTTTCTCAGCCTCACGCTCAACTGGGGCATCCGCTTCATGCTGCGGTCGTCGGTGTCCGACTACACGAGCGGCTTCGTGGCCGCTCGGAATCCCGCTGGTGCTGAGCGGAATCACTTTCGGCGCGGTGGCCTACGTTCGCGGCCAACCGGAACATCCGTGGGCCGCGCAACTCAGCACGACCGATGACGCCTTCATCGGGCTGCTGCTCATCGCGGCGGCGGTTGTGTTCGTCGCGCTCGCGTTGCGTGGCGTGCGCTGGCCGGTTTACGGGATCGTGGTTCTGACGTTTTTTGAAATCGCCGTGTGGGGATTGCGCGATCACATCATCCGACGCGGGCCGGCGAAGACTGTCGAAGAAGTCATCACCTCGATGGGCCAGCTTCCGCCCAAAGAGGGCCGGCTGTTCTACTACCAGGCGACGAGCATCCCGGTGCTGGATGGCTACAGCCTCATGCTCGGCAACATCGGCCTGCAACCAGCCCGAAAACTTCCGGTGGACCTCCTCAGCCTGCGCCTGGCAAACGTGCATTTCGCGCTCACGCAAAACGGCTGGGCTGGAGTGCCCGACCCGATGCCGCGGGTACGCTTGGTCAGCCAGGTCGTCGTGAGCGAGAACGTGACGCAGGCGGTGCAGCGTATCAACATCGCCACCACCGCAGTCGTCGAGAAACCCGTGGACGTTGCACCCGGCGAGGCGGGCAAAGCTGAAATCACTACCGACCGCCCCGGCCACATTGAAATGAAAACGACGGCGCCGACGCGCCAGTTGCTCGTGCTCTCGGAAAGTTTTCATTCCGGGTGGACGGCGCGGAACTGGCGGTGGTGCGAGCCTACGGCGATTACATGGGCTGCGTGGTGGACGCTGGCACGAAAACCGTCGTGTTCAATTTTGAACCGAGGAGCTTCTTCCTTGGCGCGAAAATTAGCGCCGTGGGTTTGGCGGCTGCCTTGTCATGGTTAACCATCTGTTTCTTGGTAATGCCGAAGGGGGGCCGATCCGTGGCGGCAGCAGCCAGTAACAAACCGGAATAGCCCCGCACTGCCTTGCTGCACTTGGGGAAAATGATAGCACTGGCAAGCCGGAATGGCTCAGAATCTGTGCAGACCACCTTGAGACGTCTGAATTGCGAATCGAGTCAGCCGCTCTTCTTGGAACATCACGGACGCGTTGGTGAGGACGTCGCCGATTTTGGGTGCTTGTTTTTTGATGCGTTTTCTGGGAATTGTGACAGGATACTTCCCCGCACCACGAATGTGAGGTCGGCGGCAGCACTGGTTGCGGTTGTAGTTTGGGTAGGTTTAAGGTTCTAGCGAATGATTTTGACTGAATGCCAAATTGAGAACGGTGGTTTTTCCATCCGGTGGCGACTTGAAGGCTTGCCATGAGTTTCACCAAGATCGCCGTCATCGGTTGCGGGCACTGGGGGCCCAACCACATCCGGGTTTTCTCCAATCTTCCCGAATCGCGCGTGGTGAGTGTGGCAGATTTGGATTCGAAGCGACTGGATGTTATATGCGCCCCGTATCCCGACGTGCAGCGGTTCTCCGACTATCGCAAGCTGTTGCGCGAGTCGCCCGCCGAAGCCGTAGTGGTGGCGTCGCCGGCCAAGTCCCATTTTGAGATCGTGAAGGAGGCCCTGCTCGCCAACAGACACGTGCTGTGCGAGAAGCCGTTGTGCGTGCAGTCACAAGAGGCGCAACAGCTCGTCGCGCTGGCCGGGAAACAGAACCGCGTGTTGATGACGGGGCATGTCTTTCTCTTCAATCCCGGCATCCTCAAGTTGAAGGAACTGGCCAGTGCCGGCGAGTCGGGCCGGATTTACTACCTCCGCGCCACGCGCACGAATTTTGGCCCGATCCGCAGCGACGTGAACAGCGTGCTGGACCTCGCGACGCACGACATTTCGATCTTCAACTTCCTCCTCGGTGCGAGGCCTCTTTCCGCATCGGCTGTGGGCGGAGGTTACTTGCAGCCAAACGTGGAAGACGTGGCGTGCATTTGCCTGCGCTATCCGGGCGACGTGCTGGCCTACATCCACGTGAGCTGGCTTGACCCGAAAAAGGTGCGCGAGATTCGTGTGGTGGGCGAGAAGCGGATGCTGGTGTGGGATGAGCTGGCCGCGCTCGGACCGATCTACGTTTACGACAACGCCGTGGTGCGCAACCGCTGGGATTATCAGGACTACGCGCAGTATCAACTGCTGGCGCGCGAAGGAGGCATCACGATTCCCAAGGTCCAGCTTGAGGAGCCGCTGCGGGCGCAGAACCGTCATTTCTTGAAATGCGTCCGCGAAGGCCGCGGCGGAAGCCACGACGGCAACTTCGCGATTGACGTCGTGCGCGTGGCGGAAGCGATCGCCAAGTCCATGGAAAGTGGCGGCGCGCCGGCGCAGGTCGAGGGATGAAGCCGAAGTTCTTTGCACATCCGGCGGCGCTGGTGGACGGCGCGAAAGTCGGCGCGGGCACACGCATCTGGGCGTTTGCGCACGTGCTGGAGGGCGTCCGCATCGGCCGGAACTGCAACCTTGGGGACCATTGCTTCGTTGAAGGCGGCGCCCGAATCGGGAACGGGGTGACGATCAAGAACGGCGTTCAGGTCTGGGAAGGCGTGGACATCCGCGACGGGGTTTTCGTGGGGCCGAGTGTCGCCTTTACGAATGACCGGGCGCCCCGTTCACCGCGCTCGGCGGTTGCGGCGGCGCGGTATCGAAGCAAAGGCTGGCTGGAACGAACCGTGATCGAGGAGGGGGCGAGTCTCGGAGCCAATGCCACGATTCTGTGCGGCATTCGCATCGGGAAATGCGCCATGGTTGCCGCCGGCGCGGTGGTGACGTGCAGCGTTCCGGCGCACGGTTTGGTTGCCGGGGTGCCGGCCCGGCTGATTGGCTGGGTGTGCGCTTGCGGCGCGCGGTTGCGGCCGAATGGAAAAGGGATCGCCCGTTGCCAGAAATGCGGAAAACGCACTCGCATCCAAGGCGGGCGGCTTCCCGCTTCCGGTGCGAGTTGATGCAGGCGGACCTCCCGACGACCGCGCGCGACGCCCAAGCCTCTTCGGAGCACGTTGATTTATGGCCACAGACAAAATTCCATTCGTTGACCTCGCCAAGCAGTATCAACTCCACAAGCGGGAAATTGATGAAGCCCTGCTGCGGGTCGCCGCGCGCTGCGATTTCATCCTCGGCGACGACGTCAAGCTGTTCGAGCAGGAGTACGCGGCGTTTTGCGAGGCTCCACATTGCGTCAGCGTGGCCAACGGCACGGAGGCGCTGCAGTTGGCGCTGCTGGCCTGCGGCGTGGGGCCGGAAGACGAGGTCATCACCTGCACGCACACGTTCATCGCCACGGTGCTGGCCATTCACCAAGTCGGGGCGAAGCCGGTTTTGGTGGATTGCGACCCCCGGTTTTACACGATTGACCCGGCGCAAGTGGCGCGAGCCATCACCCCGCGAACCAAGGCACTGCTTCCGGTTCACCTCTACGGCCAGCCGGCGGACATGGACCCGATTCTGGAACTGGGCCGCAAGCATGGGATTCCCGTTGTGGAGGATGCCTGCCAGGCCCACGGAGCGAAGTACAAGGGGCGCACATGCGGGTCACTGGGTGACATCGCAGCATTCAGTTTTTATCCAGGGAAAAACCTAGGTGCCTTTGGAGACGCCGGAGCAATCACAACGACGCGCAAGGTTCTCGCCGAGCGCGTGTGGCTCTTGCGAAATTACGGGCAGCGCGTGAAGTACGAGCACATCTGCAAAGGCTTCAACAGCCGGCTCGATACGTTGCAGGCCGCCGTCCTGCGCGTGAAACTCCGCCATCTCAACGGTTGGAACAAGGCGCGACGACAGGCGGCTGCCGCGTATGGCAGGCTGTTGAAGGATTCGAAACTGGTCCTTCCGAAGGAGGCGCCTTACTCGAAGCACATCTACCACCTTTACATCGTGCAAACGGAATCACGGAAGGGCTTGCAGGCGGCGCTCGATGCGGCCAACGCTTCCTGGGGCATCCACTATCCGATCCCGGTGCATCAGCAGCCCGCGTTCGCCGACCTGGGCTACAAGGTCGGGAGTTTCCCGGTGAGTGAATCGGTGTCGTCCCGCATTCTGTCGCTGCCGATGTTCCCGGAGATTACACCAGCCCAGATCGAACGGGTTGCCGCCGCGTGCGTGAGTGCGCCCCAGCGTCCTGCCTTAGCATAGGAGGAGGGTTTGATGAGAATTGTTTCTTTCGTTGGCACGCGGCCAGAGATCATAAAGACCCTCGCGTTTTGTCGCGCCGCCTCGCAGTTTCGGAACATGGAGTTCTTCGTCGTTCACACCGGCCAGAACTTTGGTGCGAACATGGCCGATTGTTTCTTTCGCGAACTCGGCGTCCCCCTATTCCACCAAAATGCCGCGATCGACCGATCAAGCATCGGCTCCTCAGCCAAGACCCTCTTGGATTGTGTTGCCGAATACACCTACAAGCTCGCACCGGACATCATCATTTCAAACACCGACACCGACACGGCGTTTTACACCGCGCTTGCGGGAGCGAAACTGCGCGTTCCCGTCGCGCACATTGAAGGCGGCATACGTTGCGAAGCGCGTTTGAATCCTGAAGAGATCAATCGCCGGCTGGCGGATCATCTGGCGAACTGGGTGTTTACAATCAGCAGCGAGGACACTCATGCCTTGTTGAGCGAGGGGTTTCCCAAGGAGTCTATCTTCATGCTGGGGGACATTACGCTGGACGCGGTACGGATCACACTGGTCGAGAACAGCATTCAGGTTCAGCGCGGAGACTACAACCTGCTGACGATTCATCGCCAGGAGAACGCGAACAACCCGAAGCGGCTTGAAACCATTATTCGCGCCGTCGAGCAGGCGAGCTTTCCAACCGTTTTCCCAGTTCACCCTCGGACACGTGAGACGCTGCAGAGAGCGGGGTTGCTGCAGCGGCTGGAACGCTCCAAAGTCATCCAGTTGCAAGAGCCTCAATCCTATATTGACATGTTGCGGCTCGCGGCCGGTTGCAATAAGGTCATATCGGATAGTGGAGGACTGCGGCGTGAAGGCTACATGCTGGACAAACCCGTCATCTCTCTGGTCTGGTTCGTCTGGTTCAAGAAGATGAACCAATTGGGTTACGAATTCGTTGCCGATGCGGACGGCGACAAAATCGTGTGGGCGATCCAGAATTTCGATCCACCACCACCGCGGCCTCCGATTTTTGGAGATGGCCGCGCGGGAGAACACATTCTGTACACACTTCAAGAGCAGGCGGACAGGAGGAAATGAACCGCTCCATCACCATCGCCACCCCTTGTTTCGATGAGTCGGAATCCTTGCCTGTGTACTTCCAGCGCATCACGGACGTACGCGCTAAGATGATGGACGCTGGCTGGGTGGTGGAACACTTGCTAATCGATGACGGCAGCAGGGACAATACGGCAGAGATGCTCGATACCTACGCCCGCAAACATCCAAATGTCCGCGTGATCCGTCATCCGCATAATTTCGGGTACGGCGGAGCCATCAAGACCGCGCTGGCTTTGTCCAAAACCGACTGGGTCGTCTTTGTGGACGCAGACACCAATTACGATCAGCGCCTCATCCTCAAGCTGATCGAGCGAATTGGGCCTGAGATCGATATCATAAACGTTTCGATTCTCGCCCCCGGGGGCGCGGCGGGTTATCCGTGGTATCGGTTGGTGCTGTCATCCATAGCGAGCACGATTTACAGGGTGTTGTTGCCCCGGCTAACGCGCGGCATCTATACCATGACTTGTGGCTTCCGCGTGTACAGGCGCGAAGTCGTGCCGAAAATATTCCCCAACGCCGATGACTTTGTGGCCACCTCAGAAATCCTAGTGCGTGCACTGCAACATCGACTGCGCATCCTGGAATTTCCTGCGACGAATAGTCGCCGCGAGCAGGGAGTTAGCAAAATGCGAGGTCTTAGGGTTAGCCTGCGGCATTTGTCCCTTACGACGAAGGCGTTGACCGGAATGCTGGCCCCCCCGGCTGCGGTGGAGACGCATCTGCAGCGCATTGGCTTTCACACAACTTGACCGTCGGTTGCTCGGCAACTCGCCTGAGGTGGCAAGTGTGGCAGAGGGATCTGTTCTGGCGGGCAGGCGTTCTTCGCGCTCGGATGAAGTCCTGCTCGATCCCAGTTTGCCACACGCTTGGCGCTCGGATCACTCGCGGCGATTTACCCAGCGCGTTCACCGAATCGGTCAAGGACTTCGAGACCATCTTGGTGGACGACGATTCGCCGGACAAGACGCGGGAGCTGGCCGAACGTTGCGCGAACGGCTCGAACAAAACGCGCGTCATCCGCCGGTTGAAGGACCACGGCCTGACGCCTTCGATTCAGGAAGGCATCAACGCCGCGCGCTGCGAGGTGGTTGCCTGGATGGACTGAGATTTCTCCCATCCGCCGGAAAAGATTCCGCAACTGATTTACCTGCTGAACGAAGGCTGCGACGGGGCGGTGAACTCGCGGTACTGCTACGGCGGCGGCGAGAACCGCGAGGGCAAGGGCAGCGCCATCCAGCTTTTCCTCAGCCTCACCTTGAACTGGGGCATCCGCTTCCTACTGCGTTCCTACGTCTCGGATTACACCAGCGGGTTCATCGCGGTCCGCCGGGAGGTCTTTGACCGGATCAAGCTGCGGGGCGACTATGGCGAGTATTTCATTGATGTGATCTACCGCGCGATCCGCTCCGGCTACCACGTTTGCGAACTGCCTTATATGGCGCAGGTGCGGCGCTCGGGCGAATCCAAGACCGGCAGCAACCTCATGCAGTACCTTCGCCGCGGGCGGAAGTACCTCACCACCGTGGCCCGGCTCCGCTGGGAAGACTTGCGCGGCCAGAAGGCGCCGTGAAGCCAGTTAGCCGCAATTTCGCGCTGCAACCAAAGTGGGACGGGCTTCCAGCCTGTCGTTTTTCCGGTTGTGATGCTCTTGGTGCGGATGGACACGGCGAGTCATTGCAGTAACAGGCTGGAAGCGTGTCCGACCATTTTTCCGCCGCTAGCGGTAGCGCCGAGGTGCGCCCACCGCCGCCTTGATTGCGTCACTCTCGGGGCAACGGAGTCTCATACGGAACGCCCGATTGCCGCGCGTTAATACCGATAGTGCTCCGGCTTGTAGGGGCCTTCGACCGGCACGCCGATGTAATCGGCCTGCTTCTTGGTGAGCTTCGTGAGCTTCACGCCAATTTTTTCCAAATGCAGGCGGGCGACTTCTTCGTCGAGCTTCTTGGGCAGACGATAGACGCCGACTTTGTAGCTGTCCTTGTTCGCCCAGAGGTCCAGTTGCGCGAGGCACTGGTTCGTAAACGAGTTTGACATCACGAAGCTCGGATGGCCTTCGGCGCATCCGAGATTTACAAGGCGGCCTTCGGCGAGCAGATAGATGCTCTTGTCGCCGGGTAGATCGTAGCGGTCCACCTGCGGCTTGATGTTTACTTTGCTCACGCCCTTCGCGTGGTTGAGTCGGTCCACTTGAATCTCGTTGTCGAAGTGGCCGATGTTACAAACGATGGCTTGATCCTTCATCTTGAGGATGTGTTTGAGCGTAAGCACGTCGCAGTTCCCGGTACAAGTGACGTAGATGTCGGCCTCACCCAGTGTGTCCTCGATGGTTTTGACCTCGAATCCTTCCATCGCGGCTTGGAGGGCGTTGATGGGATCAATCTCGGTGACAACGACCCGGCAACCGAAGCCACGCAGTGAATGCGCCGAACCCTTGCCCACATCGCCGTAGCCGCAGACACAAGCCGTTTTACCGGCGAGCATCACGCCGAGCGCGCGCTTGAGACCGTCGCTCAGCGACTCGCGGCAGCCGTAGAGGTTATCAAACTTGGACTTGGTGACGGAGTCGTTGACGTTGATGGCGGGCACGAGGAGCTTGCCGGCTTCGAGCATCTGGTAAAGGCGATGGACGCCGGTCGTCGTCTCTTCGCTGACGCCCTTCCATTCCTTCGCGGCCTGGGTGAACCAGCCCGGGCGCTCCTTCGCGCATTTCTTGAGGAGGTTCTTGATGACTTGTTCCTCGTGGCTGCTGCTCGCGGTGTTGACCCAATCGCTGCCGTGTTCCATTTCGTAACCCTTGTGGAGGAGGAGGGTCGCATCGCCGCCGTCGTCCACGATGAGCTGCGGGCCTTTGTTGCCGGGATGCGTGAGCGCGGCGAGTGTGAAGTCCCAGTATTCCTCCAACGTCTCGCCCTTGAAGGCGAACACTGGAACGCCGGCCTTCGCGATGGCCGCGGCAGCCTGGTCCTGCGTGCTGAAAATGTTGCAACTCGCCCAGCGGACGGACGCGCCGAGTTCGATGAGCGTCTCGATGAGCACAGCCGTTTCGATGGTCATGTGCAGCGAGCCGGAGACACGCACGCCTTTGAGCGGTTTGAGCGGGCCATGCTTCGCGCGAACGGCCATCAGGCCGGGCATTTCCTGTTCGGCGACGCCGATTTCCTTGCGGCCCAACTCGGCGAGCGAGAGGTCGCGGACGTGAAAGTCTTGTTTTGAGCCGTTGCCGCTTTTGAGGACGTTTTTCACTGTCTTCAAGCGAGGAGGCGAGAGTTTGATCGTTGGCATGGTCGTTGGATCGTTGAATCGTTTCTGCGCCGCACACCGTTTCACGTTTCAACGCTTCAACGGTTCAACGCTTGTTAGTTTCAAAGCGCCTTCTTGAGCGCCGCAATCTTGTCGGTTTTTTCCCAAGTGAGATCGGGATCGTTCTTGCCGAAGTGGCCATAGTTGGTCGTCTTTGCGTAAATCGGGCGGCGCAGATTGAGTTGCTCGATGATATCCGCCGGCTGGAAGCTGAACACGCGGTTGACCGCGCGGAGAATCTTGCTTTCCGGCACGGTGGCCGTGCCAAACGTGTCCACGCTGACGCTGACCGGATCGGGATAGCCGATGGCGTAGGCAAACTGGATTTCGCACTTCGCCGCGAGTCCGGCCGCCACGATGTTCTTGGCAACCCAGCGGCCCATGTATGCGGCGCTGCGGTCCACCTTTGTCGGATCCTTGCCCGAGAACGCACCGCCGCCGTGCCGGCCCATGCCACCGTAGCTGTCCACGATGATCTTGCGGCCGGTCAAGCCAGTGTCGCCCTGTGGTCCGCCGACGACGAAGCGGCCGGTCGGGTTGATGAGATACTCCGTCTTCGCGGTGAGCATTCGCTTCGGCAAAACCTTCTTCACCACGTTTTCGATGCAGAACTCCTCAATTTCGTCGTGCTCGACGTCCGCGCTGTGCTGCGTGGAAATGACGACGTTGGTAATCGCCACCGGCTTGCCGTTTTCGTAAGCCACCGAAACCTGTGACTTGGCGTCCGGCCGCAGCCACGGCACTTGGCCGGTCTTGCGAATCTGCGTGAGTTTCCGGCCGAGCCGATGCGCGAACATGATCGGGGCGGGCATGAGTTCCCGAGTTTCGTTGCAGGCGTAGCCGAACATGAGGCCCTGGTCGCCGGCGCCTTGCTTCGCGGTCTTCTTGCCCTTGGCCTTGCGCGCGTCCACGCCTTGCGCGATGTCCGGCGACTGACCTGTGATCAGGACGTTGACGAACACTCTCTCCGCGTGAAACACATCATCGTCGTTCACGTAGCCGATGTCCCGGATGGCCCTGCGGGCAATGCCTTCGAAGTCGATAAGCTTCGAGGGATGGTCGTCACGAATCTTGGGTATTGTGATTTCGCCGCCGACGATCACGATGTTGCCTTTGGCGTAGCACTCGCAAGCCACGCGGCTGAATTTGTCCTGCGCGAGGCAGGCGTCCAGGACATAGTCGGAGATGGTATCGCAAACCTTGTCCGGGTGGCCTTCGCCGACGGACTCGGAAGAAAAGATAAATCGTTTGCTCATGAATGGGCGGTCGTGTTGCTGTCGTTTGTCACAATCTCATATTAACGTATCAAGATGCGAAGATAACTGGGTGTTTCCAGTGGTCAACACCATTTTAACAGAGTTTTTGATTTTTGGAGTCGGGCATTCCAAGTGGCGGAAAAAACTGCATCTGACGGACAGGTGCTGAACAAAGGGGCTGACGATAGCGCGATTTAGTCGAGAAGGTCAGTATGGCAGTTGCGCGAGGCTCGCTGGCGTGATGAATTGGAATTCGCGCTCAAACCATTCCTTCGCGGTCTTCGGAGCGGGAGCACCGGCTGGAGGGTCGTCAAACCGGGGCACGACCGCAAGCGAGAGTGCTTTGGATTCGAGCCAACGGCGCACATTGGGCCCGTATCCGCAAACCGCAACCACCTTGAGCGAGCGGGAAGCCACCTTTTCTGTCATTGTCTGCGACCACGAAGGCAATCCAGCAAAAACAACCAGGACATTCGCCCCGGGGTTCTTGTCCAGTCCAGAGAGGAATTGCTCCGGTGTGATCGCCCCCAAATCCATCACTACGCCTGGGGGCCGAGGCGCCCATTCGGTCGCCAGTTTCAAGGTCGGCTGACGCCGCAGCGCCTCCGTAAACGCAGTCACTCGCTCGCCGGTGGCATCCGGCTCACCCTTCGTCAGAGGCCGGCTGATCAGGATGACCTGTCCACTCCCACCCGCCAGGCGAGCGACCTCGCCGACGAGCACCTCCCCTGCCGCCGCGCTAGGTTGGAGATTGACATGTCGGCTGGAGAACTGCCGCCAGAAGATGAACCCCGCTCCCACGCAGAGCAGCACAGCGAGCGGCAAGAGGAACTTGTTAGATTTCATGCGCGGTTCTCCGGCTCGTTCTCCCGCAAGAATCCATCACTGCAGATCCCACATCCAACGTTGGTCGTAAACTCCATTGCCACCCCATTTCGGATTCCCCAATGCCATCTTGCCCGCCGGGTCTTTGCCGGGAAAATATTGAAATCCCATGAGGCTCACCCGGATGGCCGCTCCATGGCCATCGGCAAAACCAGCATTGCAGCGTCCGCTGTGGCGGTTTACCGCCCTCTCAGGATCGTCGTCGTAATAACCTGTGTTGCGCGGAGTCCTGTAATAGAACTGCTGGAGTCCCCTCTTCTCGACCCACAAATCCGGATTGCGTTCCGTGGGGTTGGCAATGAAACCTGAATCTGCGTAAGGGACCGTTTCGCTCGGCAGCCTGATCGCCGAGAGCTTTTCCGGATTGTTCCGCCAGCCACCGATGTCGGGGTGATTCATTGCGATGCCCAGCGCGCCATAATAGTTGCTCTGCACGGAAGGGCATGCGATGACGTTTGTCGTGCTCATGTAAGGCCTCAAAGCATCATGCCATAACATTCCCACGCTCGAGGGGTTCCACCATGCGTCAGCAGGCGTTGGCCTGCTTTCGTCCTAAAACAGCACGATGTAGTCCTTGTAGTCATTGCCGTACATCACGGTGGCGAGGCTGATCTGGCGGAAGTTGCTCAGGCAATTGGCCGCCTTGGCCTTCTCCTTCGCCTTGCCCAACGCCGGCAATAACATCCCGGCCAAGATGGCGATGATCGCAATGACCACGAGCAGTTCGATCAACGTAAACGCCGTGCGCTGCGGCCGGACAGAAAGGGAAGGGCTTGGTTTCATGGAGAAATCGCTGATCCGGGGGACGCCTGTGCAACGCCCGGAATCAAGGGCAGCAACATCGTGGTCTGGCATTCCTTCACAGCTTCCGCCTGTGACGCGCGCTGTCAAGCTTGGCGTTGGCGTGTTGGCGGAGGCAGGGTTTTCGGAAACTGCGAACTTGTGAAACGGTTCCGGTTTTGGCAGGTGTATCCCCAATGAGTTCCTTGCTCAAATCGCTGCGCGCCCTGTCCGACCCGACGCGTCTGCGCATCGTCGCGCTGCTGGAGAAAGACGAACTTTCCGTGAACGAACTTCAGGAAATCACCCGCATGGGCCAGTCACGCATCTCCACACACCTGGGGCTGCTGGCGGAGTGCGGGCTGGTGCAATCCCGGCGCGAGGGCAAACGCACGTTCTACCGCCTCAACCCGCATCCGTACGGCGCCGCCGCCGACATCATCCCGCTGGCGGCAGTCGGTGCGAAGGAACTACCGGAAAGCGCCGACGATGAGGTGAACCTCAAGCGCGTCCTCAACCGCCGCCGCGAACAGGCGCAGGTCTATTTCAACCAGGTGGCTGGCCGCTTTGACCGCGTCTATGGGCCAGGCCGTTCCTGGCAGGCGTTCGGACATTTGCTTCTGCGCATCCTGCCGCCGCTGACGGTGGCTGACCTCGGCTCGGGCGAAGGTCTGCTCAGTGAATTGCTCGCGCGCCGTTGCAAGCGTGTCATCGCCGTGGACAATTCGGAGAAGATCGTGGCCTTCGGCGCGGACAAGGCGAAAAAGAACGGGTTGAAGAATCTGGAGTTTCGCCTCGGAGACTTGCAGGAGCCGCCCATCGAATCCGAAAGCGTGGACCTCGTGATTCTCAGTCACGCGCTACATCACGCAGAGGACCCGGCCAAGGCGTTGCAGAGTGCGCATCGCATTCTCAAGCCAGGCGGCCAGGTGCTCATCCTCGATTTGCTCAAGCACAGTTTCGAGAAAGCCCGTGAACTTTACGGCGACCGCTGGCTGGGCTTTGCTGAAAGCGACCTCCACCGCTGGCTCGAGCGGGCCGGGTTCAGGAAGATGGAGATTACGGTCGTCGCCCGCGAAGACGAACCGCCGCATTTTCAGACGCTGCTGGCGGCCGGAGAGAAATAGACGCTCTCAAGACAATTCGCGTGAGCGATCCGGGATTGTTACTCTCCGTCCTTCCTGTAGAGTCCCACGCATGACGATGCGGCAATTCTACGATTGGCAGAGCGCGGGCGGAGCGTCAGACGTCACGACGCTCGTGCAAGCCTTGGAGGCTCGCGAAATCCCCTGGTGCATGATTGGCGGCCTGGCCGTGAACCACTGGGCCGACGAGCCGATGGCCACTGCCGACGTGGACCTAGCCCGACTTCCGCTACTCAAGATTTTTCCAAGTTTTTTCGAGGGGTTTCGGGAGGTGGGTTAGCGGTTTTCCTGAGGATTCCGGCGATTGGCCTCCTGACAGGGCGTGTAGTGGCGACCTACCCCCTTCCACCGTGGGGTTGACTCCTGCTATCCTGCCCGCATGTATCTCAAGTGCAGTGTGCGTCGCAAGGACGGCAAGGCGCATCGCTCCTGGTCCATCGTCGAGAGCCGGCGGCTGGCCGGCGGCCACGTCACGCAACGGCATGTCCTCTACTTGGGCGAGATCAACGATTCCCAGCGCGCGGCCTGGCAGAAGTCCATCGCGGTCTTCGATGAGCAGGACGGCCAGTCGCGACAATGCGCCCTCTTCCCCGAGGATCGCTCGCCGCCGCCCGGCGCCACGCCCGCCGTGCAGGTGCGCCTGGACGGCCTGCGGCTCGAGCGTCCCCGCACCTGGGGCGCGTGCTGGCTGGGCGATCAACTCTGGCGCGAGTTGCACTTGGACCATTTCTTCTCGGCCTGCCTGGGCCGCAGCCGCGAGGGCACGGATTGGGAAAAGGTGCTGCGCCTGCTGACGCTTTACCACCTGCTCTCGCCGGGCAGCGAATGGCGCTTGCACCGGCATTGGTTCGGCATCACCGCCCTGGCCGATCTGCTCGCCGTGGACGAGCGCGCCGCCCAGGACGACACGCTCTATCGCTGTCTGGATTTGGTGCTGGCCCACAAGGAGGCGCTGTTCGGGCATCTGCGCCGGCGCTGGAGCGATCTGTTCGGGGCCCGCTACGATGTGCTGCTCTACGATCTGACCAGCACCTACTTCGAGTGCGACGTGCCGGACAATCCGGACGATCCCCGCCGCTTTGGCTACAGCCGCGACCGGCGGAGCGACTGTGTGCAAGTGATCGTGGCGCTGGTGGTGACGCCCGAGGGGCTGCCCCTGGCGTATGAAATGTTGCCCGGCAACACCGCCGACAAAACCACGTTGCGCGAGATGCTCCGGCTCATCCGGCAACGCTACGGCGCGGCCGAGCGCATCTGGGTGATGGACCGGGGCCTCCCCACCGAGACGGTGCTGGCCGAGTTGCGGCAGAGCGACGCGCGCGTGCGCTACCTGGTGGGCACGCCCAAGGGCCGGTTGACGAAGCTGGAAGCCGCGCTGGCCCAACGGCCCTGGCAGGAAGTGCATCCGCAACTGCGCGTCAAGCTCCTGCCCCAAGCAGGCGAACTCTACGTCCTGGCCGAGAGCGCCGCCCGCGCGCACAAGGACCGCGGCATCCGCCGCCGCAAGCTCAAGGCCTACTGGCGACGGCTGGGCCAGCTCCAACACCAGACCCTCGCCCGCGATGCGTTGCTGGAAAAACTCGGCGCCGCGCGGGCCCGGGCCGGACGCGTCGCGGCGGGGTTGGTCCGCGTCACGGTCAGCGCCGTGGGTCAACTGACCTTTCAACTGGACCGGGACAAACTGCGCACCGTGCGCCGGCGGGAGGGCCGCTATCTGTTGCGCACCAACCTGGACGCCGACGATCCCGAGTTGCTCTGGCGTTGCTATATGCAGTTGGTGTTCGTGGAAGAAGCCTTCCGCACCCTCAAGGGCGACCTGGGCTTGCGCCCGGTTTACCATCACCAACCCGAACGGATCGAGGCCCACCTGTTCGTGGCGTTCCTGGCCTACTGCTTGAGCATCACCCTGCGCCAACGCCTCCGGGCGCTGGCCAGCGGGTTGATGCCGCGGGTGGTGTTCGAGAAACTGGCCACGCTGCAACTGCTCGACGTGCGCGTGCCCACGACCGACGGGCGGGAGTTGCTGCTGGTGCGCCGCACCGAACCAGACCGCGACGTGGCCCTGCTGCTGGAACGCCTGGGACTGACGTTGCCCGCCCAACCGCCGCCGCGCATCCGTTCCCCAGTCCCGGGGTAATCCTCCCCGGGGCATTGTAGTGGCGACTTTTGCCCTTCGCCCCGCCAAAACCTCAGCAAAATCACCTCGCTAAATCCACCGTTGTCTCCAGTAGCGGAAGTCGGGCTAGTCATCGCCGCAGAACGGATTGAGGAAGCCGTAACGGCGTTGGTGGAGAGCGGCTTCACCGCAAAACGTTTCGCGTGGTCTGTCAACCTCAAAGGCCGCTCACGGATCAGTGTGCAGATCAGCACGGAGCCACGCTACCGCGACTTCCCTTCACGCGCCGTGCCAGCGGACGTGCACGGCATCCTCATGCGGGTGGCCTGCCTTGAGGACACACTCGCCGGCAAGCTCAAGGCCTGGGCTGACACCGAACCCCGAGCGAGCAAGCGCCAGAAAGACCTTGCCGACATCGCCCGCCTCATCGAAGCGCATCCATCGCTTCGTGGGCAAGTGCCTGCGGAGGTGCTGGGCAAGATTGGCATTTGAGAACGGCCGCAACGAGCGGCGGACTCACTCTTTCCTTCCCGGCACCGGCAACAGCGCACCGGATGCGATGGCGTAAAGATTCTTCATCGTCGTGAAGTAAAGCGTGCCGTTGGCGGCGACGGGCGTGCCGCTGATGGCGTCGCCGAGGTTGGTTTGGCTAAGCAGCTTCTTTTCCTTGTCGGCGGCGAAAATGAAAATCTCGCCGCGTCGCGTGGCGAACCATACCTTGCCGTCGGCCACGAGTGGTGACGCCCAAACCTCCGCGCCCGCGTCATGTGTCCAGAGCGCCTTGCCGGTGGCGGCATCCACGCAATGCAGCTTGTGTCCGCAGTCGGTGGTGAACACCAATCCGCGCCACACCGCCGGCGTCGCCATCACGTGCTTCTCCAAAGCGTAGGACCAGACCTGCGCCGACCTTGTGACGTCGCCGCGACCGGTGGCGTCAATGCACTTCAGCCAGGCCTCGTTCTTGCCCCACCACAAGTCGCCGCCGCCGGCCACGTAGAGCCGGTTGCCATCGAGCACCGGCATGCCGTGCATGTTGCTGGGGCTGACTCCGCGGTTTCGCAGGAACTCGTGGATGTTCGTCTTCGGTCCGGCGGGGTCGAAATCGAACTGCCAGACGGTCGTGAGCTTGGCCACCTCGCCAGCGGGTGGCACGTTCTTCAGCGGCTCGAAGGCGTAAACCACGCCGTTGCCGCCGCAGAAGACGACAAGCGGCCGGCCGCCGATTTCCGCCAGCGCCGGCGAGGACCATGTCGAGTGAAAGACATCCGGCCCGATGTGCTCGTCATCACGCCCTACCAGCCGACCGGAGGACTTTTCCAGCACCACGAGACTCGGCGCATCCGGCGAATGAATTTGCTTGTGCGTGTCGTCCACGCCGTTCGACGTGTTGGCGTAGAGGAAGTCGCCGTGGACAAGAATGGATGCGTGCGCGGAGTCGTGTTGCCGCACGCCAAGGTCCTTGATCATGTCGAACAGCCAGACGATGTCAGCGTCCGTCTTGCCGGGCTCAATCGGCGTTTCGCCGGGCGGCACGCAGTGTTTCGCCTCGTCGCGAAACGAGCCGTCGTTGCCGTTCGCCATGCCGCGTGCGTCCAGACACAGCACCTCGCCGCGGTTGCTGACCAGATAAACCCGGTCGCCTTCAACACTCGGCGGCGAACAAATGCCGGCGTTCGGCCAGTCCCAGTAAACGCTGGTCTTGATTTTCGGCACGGCGAGTTGCCACAGGAATTCACCGGTCTTCTCGTCGAGGCAGAGCAACACCCCGCGGTCACCTTGGTTGCGCGGGTCGCGGGGCCGGCCGTTGTTCGTGCCGATGTAAACGCGTCCGCCGGCGACAACCGGCGTGGCGTGCGTTTCGGTGCCCAGCGGCGCGATCCACCGGATGTTCCGGCCGGTCTTGGGATCGAAGGAGTCGGGCAGGCCGCGCTCGTTAGAAACCATGTTGCGCGACCAAGCCCGGCCCCACTGTGATTGGTCCGCGGCGAATGCAATGGTTGCCAGCGTGCCAAAGCACGCGCAAAGGGCCGTCATGATACCGTAGCGCAGGTTTCCAAACCCGGTGTATCGCCGACTTCCAAGTCGGCATGGCCCCGAGGAGCCAGCGCTCGCAGGTTTGGAAACTCGCGATACACCAGACGTTGAAGTCCGCACTGCGAGTTCCGGCAGTGGGAAGCTGAATGAAACTTCGCCCATCATCTAGGGTTTCTTCGCCAGGACCGCCTTTACCCACGCCTGGTTGTCCAGATACCAGCGCACGGTTTCGCGGATACCGCTTTCGAAAGTGTGGGCGGGCGTCCAGCCGAGTTCGCGTTGGATTTTGCCGGCGTCAATGGCGTAGCGGCGGTCGTGGCCGGGGCGGTCCTTCACAAACGTGATCAGTTGGCGCGCGTTGCCGCCCAACTCGGGCTTGAACTCGTCAATCAGGTCGCAGATCAACTCCACGATGCGGAGGTTCGCCCACTCGTTGTGCCCGCCGATGTTGTAGGTTTCGCCGAGTTTGCCGCGTGTGACGACCTGCCATAGGGCCTCGGCGTGGTCGCGCACATAGAGCCAATCGCGCACGTTCATGCCGTCGCCGTAAACCGGCACGGGTTTGCGTGCCAGCACGCTTTGGATGACGACCGGGATGAGCTTCTCCGGGAACTGGAACGGGCCGTAGTTGTTCGAGCAGTTGGTAATGACCGTCGGCAGGCCGTAGGTGTGGTGGTAGGCGCGCACGAGCATGTCCGACGACGCTTTGCTGGCGGAGTAGGGCGAGTTCGGCGCGTAAGGCGTTGTCTCGGTGAAGAAGCCTCTGGCGCCGAGCGAACCGTAAACTTCGTCGGTGCTGACATGGTGGAAGCGGAAGCCGGACGCTGGATGCTGGATGCTGGATGCCAAATCAAGCCAGCCGGCGCGGCAGGCTTCGAGCAGGTTGAAGGTGCCGACGATGTTTGTGGAAATGAAATCGCCGGGGCCGGTGATGGAACGATCCACGTGTGACTCGGCGGCAAGATGCATGACGTGCGTGACGGCGTGCTTGCGGACGACGTCGAGCACGGCAGCTTTGTCGCGGATGTCGAGCTTCTCGAAGACATACTTCGGATGCATCGCCACGCGTTCCAAGTTTTCCAAATGGCCCGCGTAGGTCAGGCAATCGAGGTTCACGAGCTTCGCGACCTCGGGCCGGTCAATGACGTGTTGGATCAGGTTCGAGCCGATGAAGCCGGCGCCGCCGGTGATGAGGAGGTTCATAAGAGCGCGGAAGTCGGAATACGGAACGCGGAATGGGTCATGGTTTGTCGAGAACGAGTCGGAGGCTCTGCTCCCAGTCCGGAAGCTCAATGCTGAACGTGCGCCGCAGCTTGTCGCAGGACATCACGGAATAGGCCGGGCGCTTGGCCGGCGTCGGATAATCGGCGGTGGTGATGGCTTCGACGGTCTTGCACTTTCGCTCGGTGGGCAGCATCAACTCGACGATGCGGGAGGCGAACTCGTGCCAGCTCGCTTCGCCTCCGGCGCGCAGGTGGTAGATGCCGCTGAGTTCCAAAGCCTCTCCCAGCGAGAGAACTTGCTTTAGCGCCAAGGCCGTGGCTTCTGCGATCATGCGCGACCAGGTGGGGCTGCCGATTTGATCCGCGACCACACGCAATGTCTCGCGCTCGCGGGCGAGGCGCATCATGGTGAGCATGAAGTTCTGGCCGCGCGCGCCATACACCCAGCAGAGCCGGAAGATCAAATGGTTGCAACCGATCTGCTGGATGGCTTGGTCGCCTGCGAGCTTGGTGCGACCGTAGGCGCTCAACGGATTCGTGGCGTCCGTCTCGACGTAAGGTGTGCGCTTCGCGCCATCATAGACGTAATCGGTCGAGTAGTGGACCAGCAGTGCGCTGGTTTGCTTGGCGGCTTCGGCGAGGACGCCGGGAGCGAGGCCGTTAATGAGCATCGCGCGGTCGGGCTCGCTTTCAGCCTTGTCAACCGCGGTGTAAGCACAGGCGTTGACGATGATCCGCGGCCGGTGTTCGAGGCTGAGCTTACGGAGCGCGGCGCCTTCGGCGAAATCAATTTCGGGATAATCGAGCGCCCATACCTGGCCCAGTGGCGCGAGCGTGCGCTGGAGTTCCCAGCCCACCTGGCCGTTCTTGCCGAGCAGCAAAATCTTCGGAAGGTCCATGGTCAGGCAAAGAGCTTCTCCGCCGGCACGTCTTTGAGCCGCAACCCGTGCTGGTCTTTGTCGGACAACACCGGGCTCGCCACCGGCCACTGAATTCCAATGTCCGGATCGTTCCAAGCCACAGTGACTTCGTTCTGCGGCGCATAGAAGTCGGTGCACTTGTAGAAGAACAGCGCCGTCTCGCTGAGGACCGCGAAGCCATGTGCGAAACCCGGCGGGATGAAGAACTGCCGCTTGTTCTCCGCTGACAGGTTCACGCCGTGCCAGCGACCGAACGTCCGCGAACTGCGCCGGATATCCACGGCCACGTCGAAGACTTCGCCTTGCAACACCGAGACCAGCTTGGCTTGCGACGCGGGATTCTGGAAATGCAGCCCTCGCAGCGCGCCGTCCATCGAAAACGAGAGGTTGTCCTGCACAAACGTCCCCGCGATGCCTGCTTCGCGGTAGCGGCGCTCGTTCCACGATTCCAGGAAAAACCCGCGCGCATCGCCGAACACCTTCGGCTCGATGAGCACCAGACCCTCAATGTCGAAGCGCGTGACGTTCATACCAGCCGTTTCGCCTCCGCGATGACTTCCTTTTCAAGATACTCACGGTATTCGCACTTGGGCATCTTCGCCACGAGTTCCTCCAGTTGCGCCAGCGTCAGAAAGCTTCGGTGAAACGCCGCCTCCTCCGGGCAACCGATCTTGATGCCTTGCCGCTTCTCGATGGTCTGCACGTAAGCCGACGCCTCGTGCAGGCTGCTGCTGGTGCCCGCGTCCAGCCATGCGAAGCCGCGCCCCAGCCGGTACACGCGCAACGCCCCGCGCCGCATGTATTCAACGTTCACGTCCGTGATCTCCAACTCACCGCGCGCGGACGGCTTCAGCGCCCGGGCGATGGTCACGATCTCGTTGTCGTAAATGTAGAGGCCCGGCACGGCGAAATTGCTCTTGGGCTGCTTGGGTTTCTCCTCAATGGAAATCGCCCTGCCCTCGGCGTCGAACTCCACCACGCCGTAACGCTCCGGGTCATGGACGTGATAGCCGAAGATCACCGCGCCCGTCTTGAAATCGGTGAACGCCCGCTGGAAGCTGTCGCCGCCGTAAAACACGTTGTCGCCGAGGATCAGCGTGACGGCGTCCTGGCCGATGAACGAGTCGGCGATGCGGAAGGCCTGGGCGATGCCCTCGGGCCGGGCCTGCTCGCGGTATTCGATGCGCAAGCCCCACTGGCGGCCGTCGTCGAGCAACTGCCGGAAGCGTGGGAGGTCCTGCGGCGTGGAGATGAGGCACAGCTCGCGGATGCCGCCCTCGATGAGCGTCGTGAGCGGGTAATACACCATCGGCTTGTCATAGACCGGCTGGAGCTGCTTGCTGGCGACGCGCGTGAGCGGGAACAAGCGCGAGCCAGCGCCGCCAGCCAGGATAATGCCTTTCATGCGCGAGAAGTTAGAAAAGCGATTCCCGGAAGCAAAGGGAAAGTTGCGGCTGGCTGCGAGAATACGGGACGAGTCGTGATTTCACATTGCGACTCAGGACGCGCAATGCGGAGTGACCGAACGGCTGATGCTGCAGTTCCTACGACCTCAAGCGCTCCCGCCAATAGCCCGGCTGCCGGCTGGTGTGCGCCACCGCCCAGATGAACAGGTGATCGGGCATGACCTCGTAAACGACGAAATGCGGGAAACGGCGGGGCCGGATTCGACGCAGGTTGCCGGGCAGCGGCGCCCATGCTTCCGGGAACTGGCGGGCGCGCGCGCGATGGCCGACTCCACTTCTTTGACAAAACGGAGGCCAAGGTCGGCGCTCACCCGGCTGTAATACTCCACCTCCGCCAGATATTCGGCTTCCGCCGCCGGATGATACTCGTAACCGCGCACGTCAGGTGCCGGTGTTCTTGACCATCTCCCACGCCTTGCGCGACACGTCCGTCCCGGGAACCGGTTTGGCGCGGCCCTCGCGGATTTGCTCGCGCCGGCGCCCGATCTCCGCCATCCACGCCTCGCTCAATGGCTCGCCGGCGTCCAGACTTTCCCACAGCTTCTCCGCCAACTGCGCGCGTTCCTCACCGGACAGGCTGAGGGCCTCATGTTCGACTTTTTCAAGCAGGGCGCTCATATCGCTCTGGAACTGAAGCTAGGGCGGGCGGTCAGACCGGTCAAGTCAACAGCCCGGCTGGAGCTGCTTGCTGGCGACGAGCGTGAGTGGGAACAAGCGCGAGCCAGCGCCGCCGGCCAGGATGATGCCTTTCATGCGCGAGAAGTTAGAAAAGCGATTCCCGGAAGCAAAGGGAAAGTTGCTTCAAAGGCGGGTCGGAGTGGGGTGGGGCCGCAGATTTCGCAGAGCAACGCAGAGGAATTGGCGGAGGGACGCCGCTACGGACTCGCATCATTGCAGGCGCAGAGGCGGCGGTGCGCTGGAGCGCATGGCGGCAACGGTTGCATATCGGCTACAAGCCACGTTCTTTTAGGTAGCGACTAGTCGAATAGAAACTGCTACCGGGAGAGCACATCTCGAAATACTGTAGTAACAGCGGGGCGACATCCAGAAGCTCTCGGGCGGTGCCAATGTTCGGGTTGTCACGAAAAGCTTCCCATGCGGCGACGTAATCGTTCTTGAATATGTATTCGCCGCCCTCCCTTTCGGCCTGTGCGTTTAGCTTCCTGTGCATGTCCGCTATCTCGTCGCGTGCCATCAACAGATCGCATTTGCTAAGCAGGGCATCCCATTGTCCGGCCTTCGCTCTGGGAGACCCGGACGCGCCAGGAGTGTGGGATTGCGTGGTCGGGCGTGTGGAAGCCTTCCAAACGAAGTGGGTGTGAAGAAACATCGCCGCCGCAACAATGAAGTTGTGAGGATGCGCGCCGACCATGCCGCCAAGCACGGCCAGTGCGCCGAACGCGGCGTAGGGGAGCGCAAGCCAGCGGCTACAGCGAGACAACGCGCGGGCTGCCAAGATCGAGACTGCCGAAATGACAGACCACGTCGCAACCGGAAGAAATGCTGTTTTTGGGTAGATACCAATCAGACCGCCAACCAGCAGGTCAACGGCGAAGCTGAAGGCGTAGGCAGCCCCAGTTGCTAGAATCAGAGACAATCCAGAGCGTAGCAATCCTTGCTGCGGCTGTCGTGCGCTCAAAGTCGTCCCGGCAGGCTCCGCCTGTTTCGCCGTTTGCGCGTGCTTCAGCGGATCGCCAAATAATTCGTGAAGGACGTTCATGTTGTTTCGCTCGTCTTGCTGGATTGGGATCTGCCACCTAACGACCAGCCACAGCCGCCCGGCGACGGTGGAGGAGCGGAAAGGAGACCTTGAAATCACCCAAACGATTGAGCGCAAAGCGGGGCGGCTGTTGTGCTGGAGCGCACTGGTTAGGCTGCGTCATCGTGCCTCCATTGCCTCGCGGAGCCGCTTCGCCTGTTCTGGGTCTATCTTCACTATCTTCGCGCCTGTCTTGCTGTCGTATCCGGTTGCGAACTGGTCCAAGGTCTTGTCTGTGTATCCAACGTACTTGATAACCAACCACAACAATTCCGATGCTGTGTAAAATACTACGCCGAGCGCTGCTAATTTCACTTCTGATGGTATGCTGCTGCGAACTGCCCAAGCTCCAAGAACCGCTAAAAACGATAGCGCCACTGCTCCTAGTCTCCGCCATGTATCTGTTCGGGTGGCGATTATTATTTGGCGGCAAAAGAGTCGAAAGTTCATGTGCGCGTAAGCAGCCTAACAGAGGGTCAGCCAAACGTGGGTTTGGTCTAGCGCGGCCCGGTTTGGCCTGGTGCGATCTAGCATGGCGGTATTTAGGGCGGGCTTCGCACGTTCGGCAAGGGATTTGTTTGGTGCAACCAAGGCGCGCCTTCCGTCGCTCGCCTTTTCGTCTGGATTCTGCGCCGCGATTTCACGACCCTGTTGCCAGATGAAGCGCACGCACCATTGCAATCAGCTCCGTCCCGCCGACGCGGGGCAGACCGTGACTTTGACCGGCTGGGTTCACTCGCGCCGCGACCTCGGCGGCGTCATTTTCATTGATGTCCGCGACCGCGAGGGCCGCACGCAGACCGTCTATGATCCGTCGGATTTGCCGAAGGAAGTCTTTGCCCGCGCCGAGGCGTTGCGCAGCGAATGCGTCGTCGCCGTCACCGGCAAGGTGCGGCAGCGGCCCGCCGGCACGGTCAATCCCAAAATTCCCACCGGCGAGGTCGAGGTCCTGGCGCAGTCGCTCGAAGTGCTCAACGTCGCCGACGTGCTGCCGTTTCCGGTGGACGATCCCGAGGCGGCCAGCAAGGTGAACGAGGAGTTGCGGCTGAAGTATCGCTACCTGGATTTGCGCCGGCCCGAGATGGCGCGCAATCTCCGCCTCCGCTCGAAGGTCGCCACCGCCACGCGCGTGTTCATGGACGAGCAGGGCTTCCTCGAAGTCGAGACGCCGACATTGTTCAAGTCCACGCCGGAGGGCGCGCGCGAGTTCGTCGTGCCGTGCCGGACGAACCCCGGCCTGTTTTACGCGCTGCCGCAATCGCCGCAGCAGTTCAAACAGATTCTCATGGTCGCGGGCGTCGAGCGTTACTTCCAGCTCGCGCGGTGTTATCGTGACGAGGACCTGCGCGCCGACCGGCAACCGGAATTCACGCAGATTGACATCGAGATGAGTTTCATCGAGCGCGAGGACCTTTACGCGCTGATCGAAGGCTTGCTGAAACGCGTCTGGAAGGTCGCGCTCAACGTGGACGTGCCGGCGCCGTTCAAGCGGCTCACGTTCGAGGAGGCGCTGAACCGCTACGGCGTGGACAAGCCGGACACGCGCTTCGGCATGGAGCTGGCGGATTTCACGGAGGAATTCCGCTCCACCGCGTTCAATCGGTTCAAGGAAATGATTGAGAACGGCGGCGTGGTGAAGGCGATCAACGCCAAAGGCCTCGCCTGCGCCACGCAGGGCCAGATCGAAGCTATGACCGAGACGGCGAAGAGTTTCGGCGCGAAGGGGCTGGCGTTTATCAAGGTCGAAGGCGGCGAATGGAAATCGCCGATCGTGAAGTTTTTCAACGACGCCGAGAAGGCCGCGCTCAAGACGAAGCTGAACATCGAGGAAGGCGATTTGGTTTTGTTCGCCGCCGACCAATGGCTCGTCGCGTGCGAAATCCTCGGGCGCATCCGGCTGTATTGCGCGGACGTGCTGAAGCAAACCGGCAAGCTGGTGATTCCGGCGGACCGGTTCGATTTCCTCTGGGTGGTGGACTTCCCGCTGCTCAGCTTCGACAAGGAAAACAACCGCTGGTATTCGAGCCATCATCCGTTCACCGCGCCGGTGGCGGAGGACATCCCGCTGCTCAAGACCGACCCGAAGAAGGTCCGCGGCCAGCATTACGACATCGTGGTGAACGGCGTCGAACTGGGCGGCGGCTCGATTCGTATCCACCAGCCGGACGTGCAGAAGACCGTGTTCGAGGAAGTGCTGCAAATCCCGCCAGAGATGGTAAAGGCCAGGTTTGGCTACATGCTGGAGGCGTTCCGCTACGGCGCGCCACCCCACGGCGGCATCGCGCTCGGCTTCGATCGACTCAACGCGATTCTATGCGGCACGACGAGCATTCGTGACGTAATCGCCTTCCCGAAGACGGCCAAGGGCACCTGCCTGATGACCGATTCGCCCGGCGGCGTTGAGGCGAAGCAACTGCGGGAGTTGTATCTTGAGTTGAGGGCGGCGAAAAAGACGTAGCGCAGACCTCCAGGTCTGTGGCATCGCGGGTTTCCGAACCCGCGGACGGTGATTGGTCAACGCCCTGCCGGCTCGGAAGTCGGCGATACAGCAGCTTTAGCCAAAGGGGGAACAACACAAGGGACAACCGGACTGGTGGCCTGGCCGTTGGAGGGCTTATCGAGCGGGAAGCCTGCGTTGTCGCGTCGTTGCCTGCCGCCCCCAAGCCCAAACACGAAGGCGCGGCCAGTTGCCTGACCGCGCCTCGTGTTATCGGTTCCTCCGAAACAGCAGAAGTCTCAGTAGTCCATGCCGCCCATGCCGCCGCCGGGACCGCCAGCCGGCATCGGCGTTTCCTTCTTCGGGATCTCGGTGATGAGGCATTCCGTGGTCAGGAGCAGGCCCGCGATAGACGCCGCGTTCTGCAGCGCGGTGCGCGTGACTTTCTTCGGGTCCACGATGCCGGCCTTGACGAGGTCGGTGTATTCACCGGTGGCCACGTCGTAGCCTTCATTGCCCTTGCGCTTCTTGACTTCCTCGACGACGACGGAGCCTTCCACGCCGGCGTTGTTGGCCAGTTCGCGGGCCGGGTACTCAATGGCGCGTTTGACGATATCGACCCCGATCCGCTCGTCGTCGTTCGACGGCTTGACCGTGTCGATGGCCGACAAGCAGCGGACCAGTGCCACACCGCCGCCCGCCACAATGCCTTCCTCGACCGCCGCCCGGGTCGCGTGCAGGGCGTCCTCGACGCGGGCCTTCTTCTCCTTCATCTCGGTCTCGGTGGCTGCGCCGACATTGATGACGGCGACGCCGCCGGCCAGCTTGGCCAGGCGTTCCTGCAACTTCTCCTTGTCGTAGTCCGAGGTGGTTTCCTCGATCTGCCGGCGGATCTGGTTCACCCGGCCCTGGATGTCCGAGCTTTTGCCACCGCCTTCGACGATGGTGGTGTTTTCCTTGTCCACCACGATGCTCTTGGCGCGGCCAAGGTCGGCGAGTTCGACGCTTTCCAGCTTGATGCCGAGGTCTTCGCTGATGAACTTGCCCCCGGCGAGGATCGCGATGTCTTCCATCATGGCCTTGCGGCGATCACCGAAGCCCGGCGCCTTGACGGCGACCACGTTGATGGTGCCGCGGAGCTTGTTGACCACGAGGGTGGCCAGGGCTTCGCCCTCGACTTCCTCGGCGATGAGGAGCATCGGCTTGCCCACCTTGGCGACCTTTTCGAGCAACGGAAGCATGTCCTTCAGGCTGCTGATCTTCTTTTCGAAGATGAGGATGTAGGCGTCCTCCATCTTGCACTCCATCGTCTCGGCGTTGGTGACGAAGTAGGGCGAGAGATAGCCCTTGTCGAACTGCATGCCTTCGACGACTTCGAGCGTGGTCTCGATGGACTTGGCTTCCTCAACCGTGATGGTGCCGTCCTTGCCCACCTTGTCCATGGCGTCGGCGATGATTTCGCCGATCGTCGCGTCCCAGTTGGCGGAGACGGTGGCCACCTGCTTGATCTCTTCCTTGTCCTTGACCTTCTTGGTGATCTTGTCGAGATGGGCCACGGCGGCTTCCACAGCCTTGCCGATGCCGCGCTGGATGCCAATGGGGTTCGCGCCGGAGGTCACGAACTTCAGACCTTCGCGATAAATCGCCTCGGTCAGGACGGCGGCGGTGGTGGTGCCGTCGCCCGCGGCGTCGCTGGTCTTGCTGGCGACTTCGCGGACCATCTGGGCGCCCATGTTTTCATACGGGTCTTCCAGCTCGATTTCCTTGGCGACGGTGACGCCGTCCTTGGTCACGGTGGGAGAGCCGAATTTCTTGTCGAGCACGACGTTGCGGCCCTTGGGGCCGAGGGTGGCGGTGACGGCGCGGGAGAGCTTGCTCACACCACGCAGAATTGCCTGCCGTGCGGCCTCATCAAAGAGAAGTTGTTTTGCTGCCATAATTTTGTGTCAGATGTTTTGGTTTTAGTTGCCGGGTTCGGTCAGTTGAGGATGGCGAGGAGATCGTCAGTGCCGAGGAGCTTGTATTCCTTGCCGTCGAGCTTGATTTCGCTGCCGCCGTATTTGCTGACGAGCACGCGGTCGCCAACCTTGACTTCAAACGGAATCCGTTTGCCGTTGTCGTCGAGCTTGCCCGTGCCGAGGGCGCGGACAATGCCTTCCTGGGGCTTTTCCTTGGCGGTATCGGGAATGATGATGCCGCCCTTCTTGGTTTCCTTCTCTTCGACCGGTTCAACCAGAACGCGGTCGCCGAGGGGTTTGATGTTCAGTGCCATACTTTGGTTTCTGTTTGGTTTTTTGTTGTTTGATGGAATCAAATCCCGCCGCCCGAGCGGTGGGCAAATTATTTGCTTCGGTTGTAAGGAGACTGATTTGTCGGAGCGAGAGAGACATTCTCCTGACTCGCTTTGGAATAAACCGCGTCGGCAGTTCGACCAAGTTTGAGGCCAATTACTCGCGTCGGCGTGTTTTCGCGAGCGAGTTGGCGCATTTGACGAACATCGGATGATGTCCATGCTTTACCAGTATTTCGCGTTGATTTGCTCATTTGTATTCCTGGTTGTTTGTTTTTTACGAATTAACTGCTGCCGCCCGAGCGACGGGAAAAATTTAATGGTTTTTGTTTTGTAGTGCCGCAGGCAATACATAGCCAGAATCAGCCATTTCTACCCATCCACCCTGCCGGTTTGTACCTGTAATGAGATAATTCCATGACCAAACGCGTCCTGTTGCTGTATCAACTTTAACAAGGCATTTTTGGGTAACGCTGGAACTGAACAATCCACTATCCGGCTGTTTGAAGGTTACAGTTTCTTCCCACGAACCAGAAAACACTCTGTAACGATCAACTTGCACGCTCTCTTTTTTGCAGCCGAAACCGAGAGTCGTTAGCGCACACAATATGAGAATCTTCGTCTTCATGGTTCGGCAAGTTTTTACCCAAGTCAATTCGCTGTCTGACCGTTTAAAACCTCACGCCGCTGGGCCAGCCATGCTCTCGCCGCTTCGAGCTTTGGGTTCAATTCAGCTTCCTGCTCAAGCTCCTCAAATGATTTGAACTTGGTTTCGCCGATGCGCCTGATTTCAGAAACGGGAACAGCAAGCACAAGAGTCTTCCCTCGATAAAAGGAGATGAGCTTTGAAGTCAGCCGGACCGACGAGGCTCTAATCGTCTCTTCGCGAAAATCAAGAAACAGGACAAAATAGGTTTTCATTCAGACTCTTGGCCTTTCTGTTGCGCTCACTCGTTTACTTCTTCTCGTCCACGACTTCGGCGTCAATGATCGGGCCTTCGTCCTTGCCGTCCTTCTTGGACTCGGACTTGGCTTCGCCGCCGGGTTCGGGCTGAGGCTGCTGCTGCGCCTTGCTGGCGCGGGCCTTTTCAGCGGCAGCCTTGTAAAGCTCGGCGGACACGGCCTGCCAGACTTCGTTCAGCTTCTCGCTCGCAGACTTGATGGCCGCGGCGTCGTTGCCCTTCAGCGTGTCTTTGACCTCGCTGACCGCCTTCTCGATCTTGCCCTTGTCGTCGCCGGAAATCTTGTCGGCGTTTTCCTTGAGCATCTTCTCGGAGCGATAGACGGCGTTGTCGGCCTCGTTCCGCGTCTCGACGGCTTCGCGCGCCTTCTTGTCGTCCTCGGCATGGGCTTCGGCGTCCTTGCGCATCTTCTCGATTTCGTCCTTCGAGAGGCCGCTGCTGGCAGTGATCGAAATCTTCTGTTCCTTGCCTGTGCCGAGGTCCTTCGCGCCGACGTGCAGAATGCCGTTGGCGTCAATGTCGAACGTCACCTCGATCTGCGGCACGCCGCGCGGGGCGGGCGGGATGTCGGAGAGCTGGAACTTGCCGATGGTTTTGTTGTCGCGCGCGAACTGGCGCTCGCCCTGCAACACGTGGATTTCCACGCCCGGCTGGTTGTCGCTCGCGGTGGAGAAAATCTCCGATTTGCGCGTCGGGATGGTGGTGTTGCGCTCGATGAGCCGCGTGAACACGCCGCCGAGGGTCTCGATGCCGAGCGACAGCGGCGTTACGTCGAGCAGGAGCACGTCCTTCACTTCGCCCTTGAGCACGCCGCCCTGGATGCCGGCGCCCACAGCGACGACTTCATCCGGGTTCACGCCCTGGTGCGGCGGCTTGTTGACGAGCGCGTGCGCGGTTTCGACGACCTTGGGCATGCGGGTCATGCCGCCGACGAGCACAAGCTCATCAATCTTCTCCGTGCTGATGCCGGCGTCCTTGAGGCACGCCTTCACCGGGCCAACCGTGCGCTCGAAGAGATCATCGCAAAGCTGTTCCATCTTGGCGCGCGTGAGCTTCATGCTGATGTGCTTCGGCCCGCTGGCGTCCGCCGTGATGAAGGGCAGGCTGATTTCGTATTGCTGCGCGGAGCTGAGCGCGATCTTGGCCTTCTCGGCCTCTTCCTTGATGCGCTGGAGCGCGTCGGGCTGCTTGCGCAGGTCCATGCCGTGCTCCTTCTTGAACTCGTCCAGAATCAAATCCATGAGGCGGTTGTCCCAGTCATCGCCGCCGAGATGCGTGTCGCCGTTGGTGGCCTTGACCTCGAACACGCCGTCGCCGATTTCCAAAACCGAGATGTCGAACGTACCACCGCCGAGATCGTAAACCGCGATCTTTTCGTCTTTCTTCTTGTCGAGACCGTAAGCCAGCGAAGCGGCGGTAGGCTCATTGATAATGCGGAGCACTTCGAGACCAGCGATGCGGCCCGCGTCCTTCGTGGCCTGACGTTGCGAGTCGTTGAAGTACGCCGGGACCGTAATGACGGCCTGGGTGATTTTCTCGCCGAGACGCATTTCGGCGTCGGTCTTCATCTTGGCGAGAATCATCGCGGAGATTTCCGGCGGGCTGAACGTCTTGCGCTTGCCGTCCACCTCGACTTCGACGTGCGCGTCGCCGTTGGGGGCCTCGACAACTTTGTAGGGCATGCGCTTGATCTCTTCCTGAACCTCGCGGAATTTGCGGCCCATGAAGCGCTTGATGGAATAAACCGTGTTGCGGGCGTTGGTGACGGCCTGGCGCTTGGCGGCGTCGCCGACCACGCGTTCGCCGCTCTTGGTGAACGCGACCACCGACGGCGTGACGCGCCGGCCTTCGGAGTTTTCCAACACCACCGGCTCGCCGCCTTCCATGACGGCCATGCACGAATTCGTCGTGCCCAAGTCAATCCCGATTACTTTTGCCATAGAATGAAATCGTCTAGTCGCCGCGACACGCGTGGCGTTGATTCTTAAGCCGCGGTCGTGCCAAGGGTTCAAACCCCGATGAAATCGCTGAATTCCTTGGGAAAGGGCAAGAAACGGCCTTCTTCCATGCGCCAGGCGCCTGCGCCAGCCGTGACGCGATGTCACACCGGAATCGGGCTGGCACGACCGAGCGGCGCACTCAGTCCGCTGGCGAGGACTATTTGCTGCCCGGCTTCACCGCCGGGATTCTGGCAAGGTCAGGCGGGAGTTTGTCCGGTTCGAAAGTCTCGACGTTGAGGGCGAGGAGACTGAACAGCGGCACGCCAAACTTCACGTTGCCGTTCGAGCGGTCCACCAGCGCGGCCACGCCGAAGACTTTGCCGCCGCAAACGCCGACGATGTCAATCGTCTCCTGCACCCGCCCGCCCTTCGTCACGACGTCCTCGACAACCAGAATTTTCTCTCCCAGCGCAATCTTGAATCCGCGCCGGAGCACGAGTTTGCCTTCCTCCTTCTCGACAAAGATGAAGCGAACTCCGAGTTGCCGGGCGACTTCCTGCCCGATGACCAAGCCTCCCATCGCGGGCGCGATGACGGTGGCCGCTCCCAGCGAACGGACCTTGGCCGCCAGCGCAGCGCCGAGGTCCTCGACCAGTGGCATCCGCTGGAGCGCGAGCGCGCATTGGAAGAATTGCCGGCTGTGCAGACCGCTGCGGAGGATGAAATGCCCTTCGAGCAACGCGCCCGTGTCGCGGAAGATCTGGAGGACTTGTTCTTGCGTCATCGCGGTCAGTCTCGAGTTTCGAGATTCGAGTTTCAAGCCGGATCGGTTTCCACTGGATTCCGCCGCCGCTTTTCCGAAACTCCGCCTGTGCTGAAGTGGGTGAAAATGCTGATTGCCGTCGCGCTCCTGCCGGTCTGCGCCGGTGCGGGCATGACATTGTGGAAGGTGCTGCGCGCCACCGGCGGCGCGGACACGACACTTGTCCCGTTCTTCGCCGGCGTGGCGTGCTGGATTGTCATCTTCCTTTTTCTGCCCAAGCCCATGTGGATCTACGTTTTCGGGCACGAACTGACGCACGCGCTGTGGACCTGGTTGTTCGGCGGGCGCGTGAAGCGCTTCCGGGCTTCGTCACGCGGCGGGCACGTGCTCATCACCAAGACCAACTTCCTCATCGCGCTGGCGCCGTACTTCTTCCCGGTTTACGCGGTGTTGCTCATCGCGGCTTTCGCCATCGGGCATTTGATTTGGAACTGGGCGCACCTCCTCGTCTGGTTCCATTTGCTCCTCGGTGCGGCGTATGCCTTTCACGTGACGCTGACATGGACAGCGCTGCGAACCGAGCAAACGGACATCACGAGCCAGGGCTGGCTGTTCTCGGCGGTCGTCATTTACCTTGGCAACATCGTCGTGCTCTTGTTCGGCATTCCGTTGCTGACGGCGAAGGTGGATTTGCTCAGCGCTCTGGGCTGGTGGCTCGAATGCACTGGCGAAGTCTTCCACCGGCTTGGGCGGATGTTCTGAGGCGGCGGGACGGAATTCGCTCTTGCAATGCGGCGCGGTTCCGGCGAAATGCCTTCAGACATCGCGCCAGCCAAACTCAAAACCGACAAACATGAAGACGCCTCTTCCGTTCCTGCCTGCCGTCGCCGCCGCATCCTTGATTCTGATGAACGCCACGTATGCCGCCGAACTCGCCAAAGCGAAGGACGGCTCGGGCGTCTATGGCTACAAGGACACGCCCAAACTGCCTTGGTGCGAATGGCTCGTGCATGATTGCGACCGCCCGGCGCCGAAACGCGTGGACCCCGGCAAGGCCGGCCCGCCGGCGCCAATTCCGGCGGATGCGGTGGTGCTTTTCGACGGCAAGGACCTGAGCCAATGGCAAGCTTCGGACTACAAGCTCGAGGACGGTTGCATGGTTTCCGGCAACACCGTGCTCAAGTCGAAGCAGGAGTTCGGCAGCGCGCAATTCCACGTCGAGTGGATGTCGCCCGCCGGCTTCGAGGGCCCATGGTACAACCGTGGCAACAACGGCGTCCTGCTCATGGGACTCTTCGAGATTCAAATCTTCGACTCGTTCAACGAAAAGATTTACCCCGACGGCCAGGCTGCGGCGATTTACGGCCAAACGCCGCCGCTGGTCAACGTCACGCGTCCCCCGGGCGAATGGCAGACCTTCGACATTCTCTTCACCGCACCGGTGTTCGAGAACGGCAAGCTTCTGAAGCCCGCGCGCGTGACTGTGTTGCACAACGGCGTGCTCGTGCACCTCGATGCCGAAATTCATGGCGAGACGGGGCATCGCATCATTCCGGAATACAAAGCCAAGACGAGCAAAGGCCCGCTGGCGTTCGGCGGGCACGGCTGCCCGGTGCGTTTCCGCAACATCTGGGTGCGACCCCTTTGAAACTAAATCGCTCCGACGGCAATTCGCTCTTGAATTGCCGCGCCGCTTCAGGCGAAATGCTTCGACAGTTTGCGGGATATGGACCTGGCGGACATCTTAACCAAAGATCAGATCGTCACCGAGTTGCGCGCGGCCAACCGGTGGGAGGCCATTGACGAGTTGATCGGCAACCTTGTGGACACGGGCAAAATCAAGCCCGAGCATCGCGATGCCATCATCGCCGTCGTCCGCAAGCGCGAGACCTCCATGAGCACGGGCATCGGCTTCGGCATCGGCATCCCGCACGCCTCCACCGACCTGATTCAGGAAGTCGTCGGCGCACTGGGCCGATCGAGGACCGGTGTCAACTTCGATGCGCTCGACAACCAGCCCGTCAAGCTCGTCATGCTTTTCCTCGTCCCGCAGGGCCAGTTTCAGAAGCACCTCCACACTCTCGCCAACATCGCCAAGCTGCTGCACAAGGCGGATTTCCGAACGGCGCTCGAAACCGCGCCCGATGCCGAATCCATGCTCGCCGTCATCAGGGAAAGCGCGGACAAGAAGTGAGGGTTCGTGGAAGCGTTGAACCGTTGAATCGTTAAACGGGTTGCTCGCTTCATCGCTTCAACGGTTCAACAATTCAACGCCGTCCCATGCTCCCGCATAAACAGATCGAGTCAAAGATTCAAGCCGCCGTCCGCGCCGTTCTTCTGGATGCCGACCTCGCGGGCGTGCTCGTGCGGCCGTGTCCCGACCGGAAGTTTGGCGACTACCAAACCACGGCGCTGATGGGGCTGGCCAAGCAGCGCAAGCTCAACCCGCGTCAGGTCGCCACGGATGTGTTGGCGCGGCTCGACGTGGCGGACGTTTGCGAGAAAGTCGAGATTGCCGGCGCCGGCTTCCTGAATTTCCGGCTGCGCACCGATGCGCTGGCGCAGGCGTTGGCCGATGCACTCGGGAGCGAGAGTTTGTTCCTCGAACGCACCGTCCAGCCGCGGACGGTGATCGTGGATTTCAGCTCGCCAAATGTCGCCAAGCCGATGCACGTCGGCCACATCCGCTCGACGATTCTGGGCGATTGCCTCGCGCGCACCTTGCGTCTGCTCGGCCACCGCGTTATCACGGACAACCACCTCGGCGACTGGGGCACACAGTTCGGGATGCTGCTCGTCGGCTGGAAGCGCGAACTGGACCGCGCCTCGCTGCAAACCGATGCCATCGGCGAGATGGAGCGGCTCTACAAGAAGATCAGCGCCGAGTGCAAGGAGAACACCGCCACGCTCGAAACCGCGCGTCAGGAACTCGTCAAGCTCCAGGCTGGCGACGCCGAAAACCTCGCCATCTGGCGTGAGATGATCGCGCTGTCGCAGGTGCAGTTCGACGCGATTTACGGTCGGCTTGGCGTAAAGTTCGACCATACGAACGGCGAAAGTTTCTACAACCCGCATCTCAAGGCGCTCGTCGCTGACCTCTTCGCCAAAGGCATCGCCCGCGAAAGCGAAGGCGCGCAGGTGATTTTCTTCGACGACATCCCCGCGTTGAAAGGCACGCCCGCGCTCGTGCAGAAGAGCGACGGAGGTTTCAACTACATGACTACCGACCTTGCCACGCTGGCTTACCGGCTCGAAACCTGGCAGCCCGGCGAGATCATCTACGTGACCGACGGCCGCCAGCAACTCCACTTTCAGCAGATTTTCGCCGCCTTCCGCAAGTGGCAGCGTGCCTCCGCCCAACGTGCTTCCGGCGTCCCGCTGGAAGTTCAAACCTCCAGCCCAGGCACAGCCTCGGAAAAGAGTGACCTGCCGGCTGGAAGCCCGGCAGCACGTTCTGAGATGAAACTCGCCCATGTCTGGTTCGGCTCGATCCTCGGGGAGGACGGCAAACCGTTCAAGACGCGCAGCGGCGAAACCATCAAGCTCGCCGGTCTGCTGGACGAAGCCGAGGAACGCGCGCTCAAAGTCGTCACGGAGAAGAATCCGGACCTGCCGGAAGCGGAGCGGAAAGAAATTGCCCGCGTTGTCGGCCTAGGTGCGGTGAAATACGCCGACCTGTTGCCGAACCGGCAGAGCGATTACGTGTTCAGTTGGGACAAGATGCTGTCGCTCTCCGGCAACACCGCGCCCTACTTGCAATACGCCTACGCCCGCATTCAGAGCATCTTTCGCAAAGGCGACGTCACAAACTCGAAACTCGAAACTCGAAACTCGAACCTCGTCTTGGCCGCGCCGGAGGAAATCACGCTCGCCAAGCACCTGCTGAACTTCGGTCTCGTGCTGGAGGCCGTGGCGGAGGAATACCGGCCCAACTACCTCTGCAACTACCTCTACGACCTCGCCGGCCACTTCACTCGGTTCTACGAGAACTGCCCCGTGCTGAAAGCCGCCGAACCCGAGCGCGCCAGCCGCCTCGCCCTCTGCGACGCCACGGGACGGGTTTTGAAGCAGGGCCTCGATGTGCTGGGCATCGAGGTGTTGGAGCAGATGTAGGTGGGGGGATCGCACGCTCGTGGTTTGCGAAGTTGTTTAGAAACCTTCGCCTTTGGAAGCTGGGCACAGGGCAGGCGTTGACAACCGGCGTTGACGCTTAACCCGAATATTTCCTTGAAAGACGTCGCAACGGTGATCTCGGCCCAAGGTCTATTGGGTGAATATGAACGAGCACCACAGCGTTGCGACGGGCACAGTTTGTC
>Ga0315277_10000599_pt1 | contig 56727 bp, 54 predicted proteins | sample YL17G05_15_MG_FD_203695 | JGI IMG/M metagenome (GOLD analysis project Ga0315277, IMG submission 203695) | Sediment microbial communities from Yellowstone Lake, YNP, Wyoming, USA - YL17G05_15 | ecosystem: Environmental > Aquatic > Freshwater > Lake > Sediment | place: USA: Wyoming | collected... | reverse complement strand
CTCCGGGCCAGTCGGCTGTATAAGGTCCGCAAGACCAGGTCTTTCTTGATCGCCGGATAAACCGCTTCCAAAGCCGCCCATCTCAGCCATCTGCTCCCTTGCTTGGTGATGTGTCCGTGATACGTCCTCTCTCCCGATGAGTACGTCGAGGGTATCACCCCGGCATAGGAATGAAGATCCGCCGCCCTCGAAAATCGTTTGACGTCCGCAATCTCGACCGCCACCAAGACCGACAACGTCTTGGCAAAACCAGGCACGGTGTCGATCCGGGACGCCTCCTCCATCTCCCCATAGAGGGCGTCGACCATTCCGTCCGACTTCTTGATGTGCGCCTGGATCTCCTTGTATCCCTGGAGGAGATCCTCCAAAACTTCCTTCTCTTTGCTTTCCAGAGGCAACTTGGCCAAAAACTCCAATCCCTTCGAACTGAAGAGCCCGCTCTCCCGCTTTTCCACCTCCAACCGGACGTCTTCTCTCTGTTGAGCCAAAAGCGCCCGGACCTTGTTCTTCACTTCCGTTTGCTTGTGGACCCAATAGGCCCTCATCCTCATCACCCGTTGCGCCCGTCGGTTCCACTCCCCCCGCTGATAGACCTCCGGAATGAGGTTCGCCCTTAAGAGGTGGGCCAGCGTCCGGGAGTCTCGCTTGTCGGTCTTGATCCGGGCATGGGCAATCGCTTTGACCTGAAGCGCGTTCGCGATCTTCACCTCGCCGCCCAGCTCTCGAAGCAGATCCGCCATCACATACGACGAGCGGCCCGCCTCGAGAACAGCCGTGAACGGCCGACAGCCCTCGAGGAACTGTTCCACATACCTCCTGAGGTTGGGCACCCGCCCGTTCTTCCGCTCCTGCCCATCCTCGTCCAACACCGTCATCACAGAGACTTGCTTGTGATGGTCCACCCCGATAAAATACACCTGCGCACCTCCTTTGGAGATTTTTGTCCGACGAGTAATCTATCACAGCATTACCCGTCATGGAGGTGCGTTTCGCTATCATGTTACCTAAGCTATGGTTTCCAATAACAAAACCAAGCTGGGAGGAATGAATGACAGGGAAACGCGGCAATGGCGCGGTCGACGTCCTCGTCGTTGCGGACATTTCAACTTTGCCTTGACAATTAACAGGAAATTCTTTATAAAATCAGAAATTGAGAGCCCTCATCCTTAAAAATAAATATTATTCTCCTGCGGCGTTCTTCCCCCTCTTGCCTCATGTCGTCACGAAAGATTTCCTGCCCTGCCAATCCGCAGGAGAGTGCTCTCCACAGCACCGAGGCGATTTCACGGTCACTCCGGCCGCGAGCGTTTGCCGTCAGCCAAGTCATCGACTGAAGCGGCAGCGTCCGCCTGCGGCCTCAGGCCCCCGGGCCATGATAAACGATGCAGGGAAGGTGGTAGGTGCACATTAAAACCTCTAATCTTTTAGGTTTTTTAAAGCGCTGCGTCAAAGAGGGGATCGGCCCTTTCAAGGAGATCGTTCTCTCCGCACGCACATCCGAGGGAAACTCGCTGCCCCGTCTGACGCGTCTCGAAGGGGAAAAAGACTATGTTCTGGACGGATTCCGTCCAGTCGATCCCCTGAAAACCCTCCTCTACCTCGTCCGCGAGCAGGTTTATCCTTTGACTGCCCGACCGGCCCCGCGGATGATCGCCGGGATCAAAGCCTGCGATCTGAGGGCTCTTGCTCTCCTCGATCAAGCGTTGATCAACAAGGATTTTGTCGACCCCGCTTATGCCGCGTGGCGGGAGAACACCGTCATCGTCAGCGCCGATTGCACGGCCATCGCGCCGACCTGCCACTGCACCTTGACCGGCGGCGCCCCTTACTCCGAAGCGGGTTTCGACCTCAACCTTGTCTGGGCGGGGGACCGGACTCTGCTCGAACCCGGAAGCGATAAGGGGAAAGCGCTGCTCGAGCTCATTCGTACTTACCTGCCCGTCGAAACGTACGACGCCGGGCTCCGGGCGGAGGCGGCCGGCCGGCGCGTCCGGCTGGTTGATGACCTGAAACGGCAAAACGCTGCCTTTGAACGCTCGCCCGATTATTCCACGTTGCGCCGCTGCGAACAGGCCGGATGGAGGAAGGAATCAGCTGAGTGCGTCGGCTGCGGAGCGTGCACCCATATCTGTCCGACTTGTTACTGCCTCATCCTCAACGACGAAAGCAACGCCGGGAAATTCGTCAAGGTCCGCAGCTACGACTCCTGCCAATGGCAGGGCTACGCCCGGGTCGCCGGCGGCGCCACACCCCGCCCCAAAATGACCGATCGTTTCCGGAACCGCTACCTCTGCAAGTTCATTTACATGCAGGGCGACTTCGGACGTCTGGGCTGCACGGGGTGCGGCCGTTGCATCGATGCTTGCCCGGGCGGGATCGATTTCCGGTCGGCGGTTAAAAACCTGCTGGACAGCCCGGCGGCCGGCGGCGCGGAGGCGGGCCATGCGTAATCCCTACGAAATCATCCCCGCCGCCGTCCATGACATCATCCAGGAATCGCCGACGATCAGGACGCTGCGGCTCCGGCCCGACCTGCCCATCGCTTTCCGGACCGGACAGTTTATCGAGTTGAGCATCCCGGGCGTCGGCGAAGGCCCATTCACCCCGTCTTCTTCCCACTTCGTCTCCGAGATCATGGACGTGACGATCATGAAAGCGGGTTATGTCACCAAACACATCCACCGGACCCAAGTCGGCGATCGAGTCGGCCTTCGTGGTCCCTACGGGACCTGGTACCCCCTGGAAAAATTTGAAGGCAAAGACCTCCTCATCCTGGGCGGCGGCTGCGGTCTCGCCCCCCTCCGGTCTCTCTTCCTGACCCTTCTGGCCGAAGTCGAAAAATACAGGAGCGTCACCTTCCTGGCAGGAGCCAAAACACCTCAGGACTGCATCTTCAAGGACGAGGTCACCGGCTGGCGAAAATACCCCAACGTCCATTTCCTTCGGGCGGTGGACGTCATCCCTCCCGGCGAGAACTGGGACGAGGAGGTCTGTTTGGTGACTAAACTCCTGGAGAAAATCCAGATCAACACGGCGCACAACCCGGCTGTGGTCTGCGGGCCGCCGGTGATGATGAAGTTCGGGACGAGGGACCTGCTGAAAATGGGCTACCGGGAGGACCAGATCTACCTGTCGATGGAAAAGAAGATGTACTGCGGCTTCGGGCAGTGTCGTCATTGCGTCATGGGCGAGTATTATGCCTGCAAACACGGGCCGGTATTCACCTACGCCCAGATCAAGAATGAGGAGGCCATATGGGATTGAAGAAGCTGGTCATCGACATCCCGGCCCTGATCGCCTCGGGAGTCCCGGCCGATAAGATCGAGTGTGAGTACCTTTTTCACCGCAGCAATCCGGGGGCTTTTTCGCTCCTCGAAGTGGCCGAGTTCGCCGTCACCTGCCGCCAGTGTCTGGAGGCCTTTTGCGTCGCCGCCTGCCCCAAGGAAGCGCTGGAGAGGCAGGCGACGGGAGTGGTCAAGCGCTATAACATGCGCTGTGTCGGCTGCAAGAGCTGCGTCCTGGCCTGCCCTTTTGGGACGATCTTCCCCGAGGTCATCAACTACGTCTCGACCAAGTGCGACTTCTGCCTTAACCAGCTCATCGAGAACCCGGACTATGAGCCCGCATGCGTCAAGACCGCGCCGCCGGGGACTTTTATGATGAAGGAGGTCGGGGCTGAAGACCCCGAGATCCATCTCTTCTTCGCCGGCGAACGTCTGGCCATTAAAAGTCCGAACTGGCTGGTCAAGGAGGGAAAACGATGAAGGTTGTTTATCTTCTCTACCTGTTCATCTTTCCCGGTCTTCTCTTCACCGCCGTCTTGGGCCTTCTGGCCGGTTGGCTCGACCGAAAGATCTCGGCCCGCTTCCAGTTCAGGGTCGGTCCGCCGTTCTTCCAAAACTTTAACGATCTGTTCAAGCTCTTGACCAAAGAAACGATCCTGATCCGCGACACCATGTCGGGAGTCTTCATCGCCGCACCCCTGGCCGCTCTGGCCATGCTGGCTGTCGTTTCAGCTCTCGTCGGAGTGCCGCTCTTCTTCGGGACGGGCTTCGGGGGCGACCTGATCGTCGTCATGTACCTTCTCATGCTCTTTTCGGTCATGGTCGTCCTGGGCGGCGCTTCGACCGGGAATGTCTTTTCCAGCCTGGGGGCGGGCCGGGAGATCAAGCTTCTTCTGGCCGACGAGTTGGCCTTCATCCTGGTTTGCCTGGTCGCCGTCATCAAAGCCGGCTACACGCTCCGGTTCGACGCAATCCTCGCCTACCAGGCAGGGCATGGAGCCGTCGCCGGGTCGATCTCGGGGACGATCGCCCTTGTCATCGGCCTGCTCTGCGTCCAGGCCAAGATGGCCCTCCCGCCGTTTCATATCCCGGATGCCGAGACCGAGGTCGTCGGGGGACCGTTCATGGAGTACGGAGGACCGCTCCTGGCCTTCTGGAAGCTCGGCCATTTCATGATGTACGTCATCTTCCCCTTTCTCCTCGTCCTTCTCTTCCTCGGAGGATTCAAACTCCAGGGCCCGGGGATTCTCTGGGCTCTTCTCAAATACTTGGGGATTATCGTCGTCATGATCATCATCAAAAACACCAACCCGCGGCTGCGGATCGACACGGCCATCTCTTTCTTCTGGAAGGTCGCCTCACCGCTCGCCTTCCTGGCCGTTGTCCTGGCCGTTCTTGGAGTCTAATATGAGCTGGTCCAAAAAACGCCTGGCTAAGTCCCTTTGGGTGTTTCACGTCAGCGCTTCGCCCTGCAACAATTGCGATATCGAGATCCTGGACCTTTTGACGCCGCGCTACGACGTCGAACGCTTCGGGGTCAAGCTGGTCGGTTCCATCCGCCACGCCGACGTCATCCTTCTTTCGGGCGTCATCAACCAAAAAGTGGCGCCTATGGTCAAGCACCTTTACAAGCAAGCGCCCAAACCCATCTTTGTCGTCGGTGTCGGGACCTGTCCGACCTCCGGCTGTTGCTTCAAGGACAGCTACAACATCGTCCCGCGGAGGGAGGACGTCATTCCCATCGACGTGTACATCCCGGGCTGTCCGCCCAAACCCGAGGCCATGATCGAAGCTTTAGCCAAACTCATGGGGGTGCTGCGTGGCAAATAAAGACGATTTTTTGCGTGCTCTGGGCCCGAAAATCGGCCGGACGGTTGAAAAGCAGGGCCGGTTGTATTTCGAGGTCGCCGATAAGAACCTGACCGAGGTCGCCGTCTATCTTTTCCGGACCATGGGTTGCCGACTGTCAACAGCCACGGCGATGGAAACCTACCATGGCCTCGAGGTCCTTTATCATTTCTCCCACGACGCGACCGGTTGGTATTACTGTCCTCGCGTGGTCATACCCGATAAAGTGCATCCCCGGGTGACGTCGATAACGCCCGTCATCCGCGGGGCAGAATGGATCGAACGGGAGATGGCCGAATTCTGGGGCATCACGTTCGAGGGCCATCCCCGTCCTGAGCGCCTTTTAAGCAAGGACCATCCTCAGCGCTTAGACAAGCCGTTCCGGTTCAGGAGGATGTCATGACCAAGACCGTTATCCCCGTCGGCCCTTTCCATCCCCTTCTCGAAGAAGCCGAATCCTTCACTCTCAAGGTGGACGGAGAGACCGTCGTCGATGTCGAGCTCGATATCGGCTGGATGCACCGCGGCCATGAATACTTGTCGGAGGGCAGGACCTTCACCCAATCCATCTACCTCATCGAACGGATCTGCGGTATCTGCTCGACGTCCCATCCCCTCGCCTGCGTCCACGCCATAGAGGACGTCGATCATATCGAGATCCCGGAGCGGGCGGCCTACATCAGAACCCTTATCGGGGAACTCGAACGGATCCACAGCCACCTCCTCTGGCTGGGTCTGGCCGGCCACTTCATCGGCTACGATACCGTCTGGATGTGGGCCTGGAAATGGCGCGAGCCCGTCCTCCAGATGTTCGAAACGATTTCCGGGAACCGCAACCACTACGGAATGATGTTGGTCGGGGGCGTAGCCCGAGACATCAACCCAGACGATATCCCCGGTCTACAAAAGATCCTGAACGAGATTGAAAGCAAGCTGGCCATGATCGCCAAAGCCGTGCCCGACGACCCGGTCCTCAAGAGCCGGCTCAAAGGGGTCGGCGTCCTGACCAAACAGGCGGCGATCGATTTCTGTGCCGTCGGCCCGACGGCTCGGGCTTCCGGGGTCCCGATCGACGTCCGCAAGGACGAGCCCAAAGACGCCTACGGCTGGGTCGATTTCCAGGCCATCGTCTTGCCGAACGGCGACGTCTATGACAAGCTTGTCTTGCGCGTCCTAGAAACCTTCGAGTCCATCAAGATTGTCCGGCAATGTCTGGAGAAGCTTAAGACCCTCTCCGGCCCCATCCTCAACAACGTCAAGGAAATCGGTGTCGGCGAGGGCATCGGCCGGTATGAAGCCCCGCGCGGCGAGGTCTTCCACTATGTCCGAACCGACGGCACCAACCGGCCCATCCGTCACAAGATCCGGGCGCCGAGTTACGTTAATATCCCCACCTTCGCCGCTTCCTGCATAGGCGTCCCGGTGGCCGACGCGCTCATCACTCTGGCCTCGGTCGACCCATGCTACTGCTGCACCGAGAGGGCGATCCGAGTCATAACTCCCGATAACGATCCTCTGGACATGGATCTATTGCGCCTGTCGCGGGAAAAAACTGAGCGCCTCCGGAGGGACATCCATGGCTAATCCAATCGTCCTCCTTATCCTCATTCCTCTGGCCGCGGGTTTGATCAATCTCCTCCTGCCGATCGGGCTGCGAAAGCTCGTGACTCTGCTGAGCGTTTCCTTCGGCGTCTATTGCGTGTACGGAATTTTCACCCAGACGCCTGAACCCGTTTCCCTCTTCGGCCTGGCCGTCGCTTCGGCGGATAAGACGTCCCTTTTCGCCCTTATTTTCCTTCAGCTCCTGAGTTTCCTCATTCTTGTCTTCAGCCTTTCCGGAGTGGAGAAAGATATCGCGAAACCATTCTTTGTTCTTTATCCGCTGACTCTGGCCTTCTGCAACGGCGCCGTCGTCAGCCGTCACGCTCTGGCATTCTTGATTTTCTGGAGCCTCTCTGGTCTGACTCTATATGGATTCGCTTTACTCGGTCGAGGTCCGGGCACCCCGGCCGCGGCCAAAAAGACCTTCATCATCGTCGGCGGATCGGATGCCTTTTTCATTCTGGGGGTGGCCCTCCTCGCTCTCCAAACGGGCGATTGGACGCTCGGCGGCCCCTCGATCGCGGTGAAGGGGGCGGCTCTCGGGGCTTTTGTCTGCTTCCTGATCGCCGCCTTGGCCAAGGCCGGCGGCTTCCCCCTGCACACTTGGGTTCCGGACTTCAGCCAGGAAGCGCCGGTGGAAAGCGCCGCCTTCCTGCCCGCTTCGCTGGACAAGATTCTCGGCATTTACCTTTTGCTCCGGATGATGACGGTGATATTCCAGACCACTCTCTTTATCCACCTCATCGTCATTACGATCGGAGCCCTGACCGTCATCACGGCCGTCATGATGGCCATGGTCCAGCACAACGGCCGGCGTCTGCTCGGCTATCATGCCGTCAGCCAGGTCGGCTACATGATCATGGGAGTGGGAAGCGGTTCGGCCTTGGCCCTCGCCGGAGGGCTTTTCCACCTCGTCAATCACACGCTCTACAAGAGCAGCCTTTTTCTATCGCTGGGTTCAGTCGAGAAGCGGACTGGGTCGAGCAACCTCGAAGAGCTCGGCGGCCTGGCCAAGGTCATGCCGGCGACCTTCCTCATCACCCTGGTCGGATCGTTGTCGATCTCCGGCATTCCCCCCTTCAACGGCTTTTTCTCCAAATGGATGATCTACCAGGGTCTCCTGGAACAGATGGCCGCCCCAAACCTTGCCGCCGGCTATAAGATTTGGCTCTTGGTCTGTCTCATCCTGGCCGTCTTCGGCAGCGCCCTCACCCTGGCCAGTTTCATGAAATTTCTCCATGCCGCTTTCTTGGGGCGACGTCCTGAACGCCTGAATTCCGTAAAAGAGGCGCCGGTCAATCAATGGGTGGCTACGGGCCTGCTGGCCCTGCTCTGTATTGTTTTCGGCGTCTTTGCCCGGAAGATCCCCCTCCGACTGTTCGTCAATCCCGTCCTCGAGGAGAACGGCTTGGCGCTGGGGGCCGCCCCCGGCCTCTATGACCCTCAACTCATTATCCTCCTCTTTTCTGGAGTCTTCCTGGCCGGGTTGCTTATCTATTTTCTAACCAGAAATGTCCGGTTCGATGATGTCTATCTCGGCGGCCGGCGGCCGACCGATTCTTTCCGGATCGTCGGGACCGAGTTCTACAATGAAATCAAGGCCATGAAGCCCCTCAAGACGTTCTATGCATGGGCCGAGAAGAAATATTTCGACGTCTACGACCTTGGCGCTCGGGCCACGTTCGGCGTCGCCCATGGCTTGCAGAAAGCCCACTCCGGTCTTCTCCCGCTCTACCTTCTGTTCATCGTCCTCGGGCTTTTAGCTTTTCTGACATTGAGTCTGTGAAAAGGAGGACCTCATGCCCATCGATATCTGGCTCATCTTCCTGTTAAGCTTCATGATCCTGGGATCGATCGTCGCCTTGGAGATCAAGGACATCCTGTCGTCCATCGTTGCCATCGGCGTCGTCGGCCTGGCCGTTTCAACGGCTTTTCTCCTCCTCCAGGCGCCTGACCTGGCCATCGTCCAGTTCCTCTTCGAGATCTTCGCCCTGATCATCCTTGTCCGGGCTTTCATCCGGAAGGACTATCATAGCCTGGAACCCGCGCGGCTCGACCGCCTGACCGCCGCCTTAACGGCCTTGACGCTCATCGCAGTATTTGCCTTCAGCATTCATGTCTTCAAGGGCCTCCCGGAGTTCGGCCGACCGATTCTCAGCACGGCCCAATATTACATTGACAATGCAAGTAAACAGGTCAGGTCGGCCAACATCGTCTCAGCCGTCGTTCTTGACTACCGGGCTTATGACACCCTGGGCGAAGTGACTGTCCTGTTCACGGCTATTCTGGGGACGCTCACCATCCTCCGGGTCCGCAAGGCGAAAAAGGAAGGGGGTGAGGAGTGATGTCCGAAAAGCAAGGATTGACCGTCATCGTCAAGACCGTCAGCCGGGCTATCCTGGCGGTCATTTTTCTCTATGGATTCTACATCATCCTCCACGGCCACCTCAGCCCCGGCGGCGGATTCGGCGGGGGCGTCGTTCTGGCCTTGGGCTTCCTCAGCGTCCTGCTCGCCTACGGAAGGCCCACCGCCCAAAAATGGCTGAATATCCGCGTCCTTCACAGCGTCGAATCGAGCGGACCGCTGCTCTTCCTGGCCCTCGGACTCCTCGGTTTGGCCGCCGGCGGCGTCTTTCTGCTCAACACCCTGGGCAAAGGCCGCCTCTTCGACCTCTGGAGCTCGGGCTTCATCCTGCCCCTGAACATCATCATCGGGGTCAAGGTGGGCCTGTCGCTCTTCCTGGCCGTCTGGGCTCTGACCGAATGGGACCCGGAGAAAGGAGACGACGCATGATCATCTATCTCCTCTGTTTCGCTCTTTTCCTCATCGGCTTATACGGACTGATCACCAAGCGGGACTTGATCAAGATCATCCTGGCCTCAGGCATCATGGGCTACGCCGTCAACCTCATGATCGTCCTGTTCGGCTACCGTCGGGGGGCCGTTTATCCCATCTTAGAGAAAGGCAAGGAAGCGGCCATCATGGTCGATCCCCTGCCCCAGGCCTTGGTCCTGACGTCCATTGTCATCGAGCTGGGAACGACAGCCATGCTCGTCGCCCTGGCCATCCGGCTCTTTAACAAATACAAGACCTTCGACATCACCAAGATCAGGAGGCTCCGCGGATGACACTTCCAATCTTCATCATCATCCCCCTGGCCACGGCCTTTTTAATATCCCTCGTCGGCCGGAAGAAGGACTTCTGGGGACCTCTCCTGGCTGTAGCCGCGACAGTCGCCGTGTTCGTTCTTTCCCTGATCACCTTCTTCCAGCTGGGTACCGGGATCAGAGTTTATGAGATGGGCGGCTGGAAGATGCCTTTCGGCATCGCCTTGGTCCTCGACGCTTTCGGCGCTTTTATGTTGGTCATCGTCAGCCTCATCGCCTTGACCTCCCTGTTGTTTTCTTTCCGTTACATCGCCCACCTCGGCCCGGACTGGAAATACTACGCGTTGTTCATGATCCTGGTCAGCGGCATGAACGGCGTCCTTATCACCGGCGACCTCTTCAACCTCTTCGTCTTCACCGAGATCGCCTTCTTCGCCGCCTTCCCCCTGGTCGCCTACGGCGGCCGGGCGCACGAGTTCGAGGCCGCCTTCAAGTACACCGTCATGGCCTCGGTCTCCTCCTCGCTGATCCTGTTGGCCATCGCCGTAGTTTATAGTGCGACTTCAACGCTGACCATGGCCCACATTTCCGTCGCTATGGCCGGGGTCAGACCAGGGCTGAAGATATGGATCGGCGCCCTGTTTCTGGCGGGCTACGGTCTGAAAGCGGCGATCATACCTTTCCATGCCTGGCTGCCCGACGCCCACTCCTCAGCTCCTGCGCCCATCTCGGCCATGCTTTCCGGTGTCTTGATCAAGGCCTTGGGCATCTACGCTCTGGTCCGGATTTTCTTTAATGTCCTTGGGGCTCCCCAACTCTTCCTCCAGGCCTTTCTCGTTATGGGCGCGGTCTCTCTCCTCCTGGGCGTTTTTTTGGCGGTGGGTCAGTGGGACCTCAAACGGCTGCTGGCTTACCACAGCATCAGCCAGGTCGGCTACATCCTCCTGGGAATAGGTCTCAACACCTCCTTGGGCATGGCCGGCGCGGTCTTCCATCTTCTCAACCACGCGCTGTTCAAATCTCTTCTGTTTTACAACGCCGGCGCCATCGAGATGGGTCTCGGGACCCGGGACCTTAGAAAGATGGGCAACATCACCCGGCTCATGCCCATCACAGCGCACTCCTCGATGGTCGCCTCGCTGGCTATCTCGGGAATCCCGCCCTTCAACGGATTCTTCAGTAAGCTCTTGATCATCATCGCCGCCGTCAATGCCCACCAGCCGGTCTATGCCCTGGTAGCGGTGGTCGGAAGTCTGTTGACGTTGTCGTCCTTCATGAAAGTTCAACGTTACGGCATCCGGGGTGAAAACCCGGTCGAGCGTCTCCAATCTCGGCCGGGCTGGGGTATGCAGGCAGCCATGATCATTCTGGCAGTTCTCTGCATCCTTACAAGTCTCCTCATCGTCCCCGGGATCAAGGAATCGGTCCTGGATCCCGTGGTAGCGGCCGTTATGAACAAGACCGGCTATGCCGCCGCCGTTCTGGGAGGTCGACAATGATCATCTTCCTTGTGACTTTTCTCATATGGCTGGCCCTGACCGCCGGAGGGGGATGGCAGGAAATCGTCGCCGGTCTTGTTATGGCCCTAGCCGCGTCTCTTATCGCCGGACGCTTCCGCCGGTTAGCCGCGCCGAAAGCCGATTTCAAGCATTGGCCCCGGCGCTTTGTCTTCAGCCTCCTTTTTTTCTTCAAGTTCGTCTGGGAAATGATCAAAGCCAACTTGAACGTTGCCGCCATCGTCCTTCATCCGAAGCGGCCGATCAAGCCGGGGATCATCAAGATTCGGACGGGGCTGAAGACAGACGCCGCGCTGACAACCCTCGCCAACTCCATCACCCTGACGCCCGGCACATTCACTGTGGATATCAACCCGGCCAAACAGGAGCTCTACATCCATTGCCTCACCGTTAAATCGGATGACACCGAACAAAACACCCGGGACATCGGGCTGAAGTTTGAGCGCCTGATCAAGGAGGTCTTCGAATGAGAGTCGCTCGCTGGCTCATCGGCGCCACCGTCCTGGGCAGCCTGGCCACCCTGAATTTCTTTGTCTTCGAGGGCCCGCTTCTTGTCAAGCTGATTAACGTCAGTCTCTTCAGCTCCCTCTTCGTCCTCTTCCGCGTCGTTTACGGCCCATCGCCGGCCGACCGGGTTGTGGCCGTGGATATCCTGGGAGTCCTCATCATCGGCATGCTGGCCTTGTTCGGCCTCTTTTACGACCAGGGGTTTTTTCTGGACATCGCCCTGATCTGGGCCCTGCTCAGCTTCATAGCCTCGCTGGCCTTCGCCAAGATTCTGGAAGGGAGACGCCTCGATGACTAGGCAAATGATCGGCATGGTTTTCATCTGTGTCGGGATCGCCTTCGATTTCCTGGGAGTGCTCGGCCTGGTTCGGCTTCCCGATGTTTACACCCGCCTTCAGGCGGCGACGAAGTGCGTCACCTTCGGCACGGCCGGCCTGCTCTTCGGCATCTTCATTATTAAGGGCTTTACCAGCTTCGGCTTCAAAGCTCTTCTAGGAATCGCCTTCGTCTTCTTCACATCGCCGGTCGCCGCCCACGCCATCTCCCGGGCCGCCCATCGCGGCCGGATCCCCCTGGCCAAAGAAAGCGTCGTCGACCTTTACGAGGCCGACGGCGAGCTCAAGGAGGAATGACGTCATGATCCTGCCCAAAGTCCGAGAAATCAAAGAAGCCCTGGTTTCCCTGTTTTCCGCACCCTACACGACGAAGTTTCCCGCTCAACCGGATACCGAGTCGAACCGCTATAGGGGGATGCCCCGCTACGACAAAAGTTTCTGCGTCGGCTGCGGCGCCTGCGCTCAAGTCTGTCCCTCCCAAGCCATCAAGATGAGCGATGACTCGATGCGCAAGGTCCGTACCCTCCAGGTCGACTACGGCTCCTGCGTCCAGTGCGGGCAATGCCAGGAGAAGTGCATCACCGTTAAGGGGATCGCCAACACCAACTTCTATTCGCTGGCCGTGAGCGACGTCGAGGCCCCCGAGGTCTTCGAGACCATCGAGAAGGAACTTGTTCTCTGTGAGGGCTGCGGCGAAATCATCGCTTGCCGGGACCACCTGCGCTGGATCAACCTGCGGCTGGGCGCCAAGGCCTATGCCCATCCCAACTTTCTCCTTTTAACCCAAGCGGAATTCGCGGACGTCAATCCCTCCAAGCCTAAGGAATCGATCCGCCGCGAGGACCAGATCATGACCGTCTGCGCCAAGTGCCGCCAAAGGATCGTTTCGGCGGATGAATTTTAAGGAATTCCGCGAGGAAAACCTTTTTGTTTCGCCTCTTCAACTAGGGGAAGGAGCGATTCTTTGGTATAATAGAAAATCAACGAAGAGGAATCTCTACGTTGGCGATCGGCGCCATTTTTCGAAAGGGCCGGTCCAAAGCAAGCGGCATGAAAGCGCCTCAGTTTTCTTTGCGGACAAAGCTCAGCTTGAGCTTTCTCCTCGTCATCATCATCGGCGGCTTCTTTACGCTTATCATCGGCTCCCGGATCATTCGCACGACACTCATCTCCCAAGCTCAGGCCAAGGTTCGCCATGACCTGTCTTCCGCCTGGATGGTTTTCAACGCAAAGCTCAACGATATCAAGGTCATCGTCAGCCTGACCGCGGCGCGAGAAGGCCTGCGGGAAGCCGTTCAAAAAAACCAGAAAGACATCCTTCTTAAATATCTCAGCCGCGTCCGAACCGAAAACGGATTGGACATCTTGACCCTGGCGGATGCGCGAGGAGTCGTCCTTCTCCGAACCAGGAATCCGGAAATGACCGGAGACGACGAGTCATCCGACGAAATCATTCGGCAGGTTTTAAAAAAGAACATCGCGGCCTCCCCCCAGATTCTCTCCAGGGACGAGCTCCTCAAGGAGGGACGCGACCTGGCCGATAAGGCCGTCCTGGAGTTCGTCTCCACGCCGAAAGCCGCGCCCAGAGCCGAGAACCGTGAAACAATGGGGATGATGCTCAAAGCCGGCGCCCCGGTGACGGACGAAACGGGGGTTCTTCTCGGGGTTCTCTACGGAGGCATTCTTCTCAACCGGAACTACGACATCGTGGACAGCATCAAGGATCTTGTCTTCAAGGGCGAAAAATACAAAGGTCGGGAGACGGGAACCGCCACCATTTTCCAGAACGACCTTCGGATCTCAACCAACGTCAAAAACGAAAAGGGCGAGCGCGCCATCGGCACGCTCCTGTCCGAGGAAGTGAAAAGGGCCGTGCTCGAAGAGGGCCAGCCCTGGCTCGCCCGGGCCTTTGTCGTCATCGATTGGTACGTCACCGCCTACGAACCGATCAAAAACATCGAAAACAGGATCATCGGCATCCTGTACGTCGGAATGCTCGAAAAGCCCTATAAGGACGCCGCCGACCGGGTCATGCTGACCTTCATCCTGATCGCCGCGCTCTTCATCCTTTTTCTCCTGATCATCCTCAACTTTTCCACGACCCGGATCATCCGTCCTCTTCACAGGATGGCGCAGGCTACGCAGGAAATCGCCAAAGGAGACCTGACTCATAAAGTCGATGTGCACTCCCGGGATGAAATCGGGACCCTGGCGGATTCCTTCAACCGGATGACCGACCATCTTCGCGACGCCAATCAGGCGCTCATCGATTGGGGGACAACCCTGGAGAATAAAGTCGAGGAACGGACCAAAGAGCTCGTCGAGATCCAGGCCCATCTCGTCCAGTCCGAAAAGCTTGCCTCCATCGGAAAGCTCGCGGCGGGCATCGCCCATGAGATCAACAACCCCCTGGGAGGCATTCTCATCTACAGCTGCCTGATCCTGGAGGAAACGGACAAAAACAACCCGCACTACGAAAACCTCAAGAAAATCGTGAAAGAGACGACGCGGTGCAAGGACATCGTCAAGGGTCTTCTCGAATTCGCCCGGCCGAAAGAACCCGAAATGGGGATGGTCGATATTAACGAACTCCTGGATAAATCCCTGTCGCTGATGGAACGCCAAGCCCTGTTTCAGAACATCGCCATCCGGAAATATTATGAGCCCGGCCTGCCGACAATCTTCGCCGACGGCGCCCAACTTCAGCAGGTGTTCATCAACATCATCCTCAACGCCGCCGAGGCGATGAACGGGAATGGAATATTGACCCTTAAAACATCAATTTCTTCGGGCCGGGACACGATCAGCGTCGAATTTACGGACACCGGTCACGGCATCCGGGAAGAAGACAAAAAGCGGCTCTTCGAGCCGTTCTTCTCGACCAAAGAAGTCGGCAAGGGAACCGGCCTCGGGCTGGCCATCAGCTACGGCATCGTTCAAAAACACAGGGGAGCGATCGAGGTCCATAGTGAAGCCGGGCACGGAGCCACGTTTACCGTGAAGCTTCCGTTGAAGCGAGAGACGACATGAGCGAAGCCATTCAAATCCTGATTATCGACGACGACGAAGCCCTTCGGGATTCCATGCGCCAGGTCCTGAAAAAAGAGGGCTTTCAAACCCGGGACGCTCAAGACGGGCAAGAAGGATTGGCCCTCTTCCAAAAAGAACATTTCCATGCCGTGTTTCTGGACCTGAAGCTCCCCGGCATCAACGGCCTCCATGTGCTGCGCCAAATGAAATATGCGAGCCCGGAGACACCCGTCGTCATCATCACCGGCTTCGGCACGATCGAATCGGCTGTCGAAGCCATGAAGATCGGCGCATTTAATTATATGGCCAAGCCTTTTACGCCCGAGGAGCTGCGCCTCACGATCCGAAAAGCCTTGAATGGCCGAAAAATGTCTTTGGAAAACCTGTATCTCCGCAGCGAGCTCAAGGCCAAAAGCGAGTTCGATATGGTCATCGGCACAAGCCGGGCCATGCAGAAAGTCCTGGACGTCATCAGCCGGGTCAGTCCCACGGAAACGACGGTGCTCATCACCGGAGAGAGCGGAACCGGCAAAGAGCTCATCGCCCGGGAGATTCACAACCACAGCCTCCGATGCGATGCCCCGTTTGTCGTCGTCGATTGCGGAGCGCTGGTCGAAACCCTGTTCGAAAGCGAGCTGTTCGGGCACGTCAAAGGATCATTCACAGGAGCCCATGAGACCAAACACGGCCGCTTCGAAGTCGCCGACGGCGGAACGATCTTTTTCGATGAGATCAGCAACATCAGCCTGAACATTCAAGCCAAGCTGCTGCGCGTCATCCAGGAGCGCGAAGTGACCCGCATCGGAAGCTCCCGACCGATCAAATTGGACGTCCGCATCCTGGCGGCGACGAATGAAAACCTGGCCCACTCCGTGGCCAAAGGGACGTTCCGCGAGGATCTCTTCTACCGCTTGAGCGTCGTTCCCGTTCACCTGCCGCCGCTCCGAGAGCGAAAGGAAGACATCCCGCTGCTGGTGGAGCACTTCCTCCATAAATACAACAAGAAAGCCAAGAAGAACATAACGGATTTTTCCCCTCAGGCGATGAAGGCTCTTACGGACTACGACTGGCCGGGGAATATTCGGGAGCTGGAAAACACCATCGAACGAGCCGTCGTGCTCTTTAAAGGGAACGGCATCGACATCGAAGACATCATGTATCATGGAATTATTGCCGCCTCATCCATTTTCAGTTCCACCGACGGGAAATTCAAATCCCTGGAAGATGTGGAAAAAGAATACATCAAGACCGTCCTTCGGGACCATCACGGGAACAGGAGCAAGGCCGCTAAAATTTTGGGGATCGACCGCAAAACGCTCTGGGCCCAAATAAAAAAACATCACCTGGGATAAATCAAAAAGGAACACTCCCTGGGGAATATTTCCACATTTTTTTATTTTTTCCGGAAAACAACACATCTGTTTTCAAAGATATGTTGTGACAACCCTTTTAATTTCTATGAGTTAACAAAAATTCGCGCTGCACCGCCCCGAAGCCGAAACAGGCATGGAATTTGCATGAGAAAAAAGAAAGGATTTAGTATATAATTTTGCCTCTATTTCCTCTTAAAGGAGAAGCGAAAAGGATCATAACATGAAAACCAAAGGAACAAAAAAATGAGAATTCTAAAACTTGAAAAAGCGGATCTGTCTCCATTCTTGGAAACCATTTCCAGAAAAGCCGAGATCTGGGCTCCCCAAAAAAGAGGTGACAAACATATCTTTGACCGCGTGGACGATTTTGCCAATATCGAGCTGCAGACAACGCGAACCATCCTTCCGCCGAAAAAGATCATGGTCCCGCCGCTGTTCAACATGTTTGATTTCCATGACGCCGGTACCAAAGAGGATTTTTCTCATATCTCCAAAAAGATCCTGTTCGGCATTCATCCCTGCGACATCCACGGCCTTTTGACGCTGGACAAACTGTTCGTCCAGGAATACGCCGATCCATATTATATGGGCGCCCGGCAGAACACGCTCATCCTTGGCCTTTCCTGCTGGCCGGATGAAAATTGCTTCTGCAAGTCCACTCGGACCAACATCGTCGAAGAAGGCTACGATCTGTTCTTCACCGATCTCAACGGCTTTTTCCTGGTCTGGATCGGATCCAGCCAGGGCGATGACCTAGTGAAACTTGCACCGGGCAAGTTCGACGAAAAATTGTCCGACAAAGATATCCAGGCTTACATCCGCTGGCAAAATGACAAGGAAAAAGCCTTCAAGACGGAGATCGATTTCGTCACCATGCCCGACCTGATGGAGCTCAAATATAAGGCTGCTTTCTGGCAGGAAGCCGGCGACGCCTGCCTGGCCTGCGGCTCCTGCAGCATGGTTTGCCCCACCTGCAACTGCTATAACGTGGCCGACAAAACGTTCCTCGGCGGAAAGCCCGGCAAACGAATCCGTACCTGGGATTCGTGCATGCTCCCCGAATATTCGGAGGTGGCGGGCGGGGAGAACTTCCGCGAGCACAAGTCCGACCGGCTGAAGCTGTGGTATACCCACAAGCTTCAGGCTTATGTCAGTAAATATGGAAAGCCGAGCTGCGTCGGCTGCGGCCGCTGCATCGCCACGTGCCCCGTGAGCATCAACGTCAAGACCGTTGCCCGGGCCTTGGAGGGAGAAGAGGTCGATGCCTTTTGGAAAAAAATGAGCCTTGAGGTGACAAAATGATTGCCGAACATAAAGGTCTGGAACAGAAGAACCCCTTCCTGCCGGAGCCGGTCCGCATCATCCGCACCTACCAGCTGACGGACGACGTGAAATTTTTCCAGGTGCGGCTGGTCGATATGGACAAAGCCTTATCGTTTAAATACAGGCCGGGGCAATTCGCCATGATTTCGGTCCCGGGAACCGGCGAAGCGCCTTTCTGCCTTTCTTCCACTCCGTCACGGCCGGGGCTGCTCGAGTTCTGCATCCGGAAGGCGGGGACCGTGACCGGAGCCCTCTTTAAGCTCAAGGAAAATTCGCTGATCGGGCTCCGCGGTCCCTACGGGAACGGCTTCCCCGTCGACGACATGATGGACAAAGACATCATCATCGTCCTCGGCGGATTGGGGGTGGCGCCGCTGCGCTCGGTCCTCCTTTATTGTCTCGATAACCGAAACCAGTTCCGAAATATTTCCGTTCTTTATGGGGCCAAGAGGCCGGCCGAGATGATCTTCCGGGAAGAATATTTTTCGCTCAAGGAGAGAGGCGACCTCGATTGTCACTTGACCGTGGACCGCGACGATACGGGAGCCTGGAAGGAGAACATCGGGGTCGTTACGACGCTCTTCCCCCGCCTCAAAAAAGTCGATCCGGACGCGACCTACAGCCTCGTCTGCGGGCCGCCGGTGATGTACAAGTTCGTCATCAAAGAGCTGCTCAAACTGGGCATCCCGAAAAACCAGATCCTGATGACCCTGGAACGGCGGATGAAATGCGGTATCGGCAAATGCGGCCATTGCGCCATCGACTATATCTACACCTGCCTTGACGGCCCCGTTTTCACCTATTGGGATGTGCTTCACATGAGGGAACTCATCTAGGGAGGACGCCATGCCAGACAACAAACTGAAAATCGGGATCTACGAACTCACCGGCTGCGCCGGCGACGCCCTTCTCATCGTCGACTGCGAAGAAGAGTTGGTCAATATCTTCAAGGCCGCCGACATCGAAGCCTTTCTGATGGCTAAAAGCGACAACAACGATGACATCGAACTCGACGTGGCCCTGGTGGAAGGCTCGGTTTCGACAGAAAAGGAGCTCCGAGAGCTCATCGAGATCCGCAAACGGTCCAAGGCGCTCATCGCCATCGGCATCTGCGCCGGCCTGGGCGGAATGCAGGCGAATTTTTTGAACGACGAGGCTTGGGCGAAAAACTTTAAGGCCGTCTACGGAGAGGTGGAAATGATCCACTCCAAAGCCCTGCCGTCCAAGCCGGTCGGTGATTTTGTGAAAGTGGACTACTACCTGCCCGGCTGTCCGATCGGCAAGGAACAATTTCTCTCGACGTTCGCCAGGCTTTTGGCCGGCAACCCGCCGGAGCTTTTCCGGTTCCCGGTCTGCATGGAGTGCAAGTGGCATGAAAACGACTGCCTCCTCAATAAGAACATTTTTTGCATGGGGCCTCTGACAGCCGCCGGCTGCGGCGCGGTCTGCGTCAATCACAACCTGCCCTGCGTCGGGTGCTGGGGACCGTCGGAAGAAGCCAACCGAACGGCGGAATACCGTCTTTTGCTCGAAAAAGGTTTTGACCCGGTCCTCATTAAAAACAAGATGGCCAACTTCAGCGGAACGCGCATCTTTGAGTTTTTCGCCCAGTTCAAAGGAGACAAGAAATGAAGAAAATCGTCATCGAGCATATCGCCCGCGTTGAAGGGAACGGCGGCGTCACGGCGACCATCGACGGGAACGTCGTCACAGACGTGAAATTTACGGTGAACGAAGGGCCGCGACTCATCGAACGTCTAACCTTGGGGAAAACGCCCGAAGAGGACGTCAACCTCGTTCCCCGAATTTGCGCGATCTGCACCCTTTCCCATAAATATGCCGCCATCCGGGCCATGGAAAAGGCCTTGAACGTCAAAGTCGGGCCGAAAGTGAAGCTCCTCCGCGAGCTCATGCATCTCGGAGAAATGGTGGAAAGCCATGCCCTCCATGTGTTCTACCTGGCGCTCCCGGATTATGTCGGCTTCCCGAATGCGATCGCCATGGCTTCGAAGTTCCCCTTCGAAGTCAAGATCGCCCTGGAGATGAAACAGTTCGGCAACCACATCATGAAGACGACGAGCGGACGTTATATCCACGGAGAGAATCCCGTGATCGGAGGTTTCGGAAAATTCCCAAGCCGGGACGAACTCGTCTGGATCAAAAGCCGCGCCATTCAATTCATGCCCTTTGTGATGAAGACCGTGAAATTGTTCGCCGAACTTCCCTACCCCGACATCCCTGAATCGGAGACGCTCTACGCCTGCTGCAACCCGCCGGATAAAAAATACGGGATTGTCGGCGATGAAATCATCCTGTCCACCGGCGACATCATCGACGTCCAGGATTACAAGCGCCTGACCAACGAGTTCATCGTCTCCCATTCTTTCTGCAAACGAAGTCAGTACAAGGGCAAGCCCTATTCCGTGGGCGCCCTGGCCCGGGTGAACTGTCTCGGAGAAAGGCTCGAAGGCGAAGCCCGGAAAATGTACAAGAAGTATTTCAACGCTCGCTGGACAAAGAATCCCTTGTTCAACAACGCCGCCCAGGCCCTGGAGCTGGCCTATTCCTTCGAAAGAATCCCCGAGGTCATCGAAGAAGCCCTCATGCTTCCCGATGAATCGATCATCCCCTACGGCCAAAAAGACGGAAAAGGGGTGGGCGCCGTGGAAGCACCCCGCGGCACCCTGTTCCACGCCTATGAAGTGACGAAAGGCCTGGTTTCTCATGCGGATATCATCACGCCCACGGCCCAAAATGCGGAGGACATCGAACGCTACTGCTACATCACTGCCCAAAAACTGCTCGAGTCGGGCCAGGAAGAAAAAATCAAGGATCGGATGGACTTGGTCATTAGGTCGTTTGACCCCTGCATCAGCTGCTCGGTGCATACGGTCCAGGTTAGAAGGGCGCCCCAGGAAGACTGGAAGACAAAAATCGCAAAGATCAAAACGGACGTCTCTCCGGTCATCGTCGGTATCGGATCGGCCGGTCATTCCGACGATGGCGCAGGGCTGGAGCTGGCCCGCCGGCTCCGGAGCCAAGGAGTCAAAGATGTTTGGATCGAAGATGAAACGCTGGAGAAAACGGCCGATTGGGAAATGGATGAGCGTCGTCCGCTGCTCTTCGTGGATGCGGTGGACTTCGGAGAACGCCCCGGCAAAATCACCATCATACCGCTTCAACACGCGGCCTGGAATGCCGTCCTCAGCCATAGGCTTTTGCCCATGGTCACTCACCGCATCAGCTTCGACCAGCTCAAGAACTCCTATATCCTCGGCATCCAGCCCGCTTCGCTCGAAGACGGCGAACAGATGTCCGAGCCCGTCCTCCTGGCCATGGAACAAATCCTTGAACGGCTGAAAAACTGAGGAAATATTGAGAGAAAGCTGAATCGGCGCGAGCCTCATGACTGTCGCCTTAGGAAACAACACCGGGGAAATTTTCCTCAGGGTGTCTGCCCCAGACGATCTCATCACTTACTCACGGCTGCCCTGCATTAATAATATATTTATTATCAATTGGTTAGAGGGTAATAGATTCTCTCCGCCCGGACGGACTTGGCACAATAATTGCAAAAATTTTATTGAAGGTCATTCGATGGTTGCTGTTTCAGAAAAGAGAATCCTGGTGATCGACTCCAACGCCAAGGTTCGGAGGGATTTGGAGACGTTCTTGAAGAATGAAAATTATTATATCGAAACGGGCCGAAGGTTGACGGAAGCGATCAAGAAAATATCTCAAGGATATTTCGACTGCTTGATCCTGGATGTCGACCTTCCCGAAATGAAAGGCTACGAGGCCGTTTCCATTTTGAAGAACCTCGATCCCAAGATCAAAATCATCATGACCACCGGGAAAAACACAAAGCGCTTGGAGGCCAAGGTCCGGGCGCAGGATATTTTCTTCTATTTCATCAAGTCTTTCGGCAAAGACGAGCTGAAACTCGCCATTGAAAACGCCTTTAACGAGCCAAGGAGGACAAACGCATGACGAGACCATCGCTAAAAATTCTGGTGATTGATGATGACCCGGATTTCAAGGAGGCCATCACCCCCATTTTGAAATCAGCTCTGTATGACGTCATGACCGCCGCCAATTCCGTCGAAGGCCGGCAAAAAATTCTATCAGAAAAGCCGGATCTGATTCTCCTGGATATCATGATGGACAGTCTTTTTGACGGCTTTTCTCTATGCCACGCCATCAAAACGTCCCCCGAATACGCGGACGTCAAGAGCACGCCGATCATTTTCGTCTCCGCCGTCAAGGAAATTGCCGGCTCCGGATTCCAGTTCAAGAGAGATGAGCAGGGCATGATCGGTCCGGATGATTACCTCGACAAGCCCGTCAAGCCGGCCGTGCTCCTGGCCAGGATCGAAAAACTCCTGAAAAAATAGAGAGCTTACTGCGAAAAAACTCATTTTGGACTAAAATAATGTATTAGGCTTTTCCATGATGCAACAAAAACCCCTGGTGCTTATCATCGACGATGAAGAGGCGATAAGGGACTCCTGCACCCAAATCCTGCTCAAAAGCGGCTTCCGCGCGGAGACGGCTGAAGACGGGGCCGTAGGCCTTGAAAAAATCAAGGAACTCGGACCGGATCTGGTTCTTGTCGATTTGAAAATGCCGGGGATTAGCGGGTTTGATGTCCTGGAGCGCTTGAAAGCCATCGACCCGAATGTCATTCCCATCGTCATCACCGGTTATGCGACCATCGATTCCGCCGTGGAAGCCATGAAAAGGGGAGCTTATGACTTTCTGCCCAAGCCGTTCAGCCCCGAGGAACTGCGGATCATCATCCGCCGGGCTCATGAGCGACGAATGCTCATCCTTGAAGCCGAGGCCCTGCGGATAGAGAAAAAACTCCTGGAAGAGAATTTCATCACGATGGTTTCCCATCAGCTCCGGAGCCCGCTCGTGGCTGTTCAACAATATTTCGAAGTCATCCTGGCCGGGCTCATGGGGCCGATCGATGGGCACCTCAAGGAGATGATCCTCAAGGCCCGGGACCGGCTGGACGGGCTTCTCAGCTTGATCAACGACTGGCTGGATCTCGCCCGCATCAACAAGGGGCAGATCGTCGATAAATTCAAGCCCCTGAACATCCAAAAGGTCTTAGAGAAACTCTTGGAATTCATGCGGCCGCTCGCCGAGGAGTTCGGAGTGACGCTGGAATTGAATCGGGTTCCGGGGTCTGTCCTTGTCTTGGGAGACGAACAAACCCTGGAACAAGTTTTTACGAACCTGATCAGCAATGCCATCAAATACAACAAACCCCAAGGCCGCGTCCGGGTCAGCCTGAAGGAAGACGTCGAATCCGTCTCTGTGGCCGTTGAAGATACCGGAATCGGAATAGCCAAAGAACACATGCCGTTCATCTTCGACCAGTTTTATCAGGTCCACCGCGGCGAAGGGGAAAAAATGAAGGGAACCGGACTCGGATTATCCATCGTCCAAAAGATCGTCGAAGCCCATAACGGCACCATCGGCGTCACGAGCGAGCCGGGGTCAGGAAGCACGTTCACCGTCCGGCTGCCGCGACCTTGAGGGTAAAACCACAATCCATGAAAATCCTCTCTACTTTGGGTCGTATTCGACGTCTCCGGTCACGATTCTTTTTTGCTGTCCGTCCTCCGTCTTCAAAATCAGACCCCCGTCCGAGTCGATATCAACCGCAATGCCGGTCAATGTCTCTCCGGAGGAAGTCACTCTGACCGGCCTCCCTTTAATTTGGGCCCGGTCTCTCCACGCCTTCAGAACAGGGGGGGCCCCCTCTTTCAAAAATATTTCATACCAAACTTCCAGTCTCCGTAACAGAACCAGAAAGAAACCCTTTCTCGAAACCGCCCTTCCCATCTCTTTCTTTAAAGAGGTCGCGACTTTCCGGATCTCTTTGGAAAACAACTTCCCCTCCATGTTGAGGTTGACACCGATGCCTAAGATCACAAAATGGACTCGGCCCATCCCGGAATGAATCTCATTGAGAAGCCCGGCCACCTTTCGACCTCTCAGGAGAATATCATTGGGCCATTTGATCAAAGGAAGGAGACCGGATATCTCCTGAACGGCATCTGCCGTCGCGACCGCCGCCATCAGGGTGAGGAGAGAGGCCTGATGGGGAGGGATCTTCGGGCGGAGAATGACGGAAAAATAGAGGTTTAAAGAAGGCGGGGAGTACCAGGGCCTTCCCAACCTCCCTCTTCCTTTTTCCTGTGATTCTGCGACCACCACCTCCCCTTCCTCGGCACCATGGAGGGCTAACTGATAAGCCTTCGAATTCGTCGAATCAATCGTCTGAAAGTGGTGAATCGTCCTTCCCATCCATTCCGTCGTAAGAAGGGGTTTGATTTCCGACGGGGTGAGCAGATCTTGGGAAAGATCCAAACGGGATCCCGTTCGCATTGAGGCTTCAATCTCATAGCCCGAGGTTTTCAGGCGCTTATCTCTTTGACCCACAGCCGTTCGACTTGTTTTCAATCGACGATGACCCTCCTCTCGTCAAGGCCAACGCGGCCTTTTTCATGAAACAGAAGCTAGGAAGCCCTCAAAGCGCAACGACTTCTTGCAGGACGCAGTGACCCTTTTCATCCATTTTCACGCGGGCCGCGGGGATGTCCGGATCGTGTTCGAAGGCAACGATCCAATGATGGGCGACCGCCCGGTTCAGAAAATCCTCTTTCTCCTCGAGCAGCGTCCCGGCCGAGATATCGTAGCCCATCGAATACGAGAGCGGGAGATGATGAGAGGTTGGGACAAGATCGGCGGGAAAGACAACGGACTCGGCTCCGTTTTTGACTTCAAGCCATTGCTGGCCACGGGTATGACCGTTGACTTGATGCACCCAAAGGCCGGGATAAATCTCCTGTGAGCCGTACGTCAACACGAGTTTTGCCCGTTCGAGAATAAAAACATTCTCCTTTAGGTAACTGGCGCGCTCGCGCGGATTGGGATTCTTGGCGTTTTCATAATTTTCGGCTTGGAGATACACCCGGGCCAGGGGATAACAGAGCTCAAGGTCCGTTAGGCTTCCCGGTTGATATCGGGAAATCCCGCCCGCATGGTCAAAATGAAGGTGCGTCAAAACAATGTCCGTTATGGCGTCGAAATTGAAATCGGTTTCCTGATAAGAGAAATTCTGAAAGGCGTATATCCGGCGGAGTCTATCCGGCCATTTGTCGCCGTTGCCGACATCGGCCATGAAGATTCTCTCGCCGGCATCGATGAGCAGCGACCGGGTGGCGAGCCGGATGCAGTTTTCAGGATCCGCAGGAATCCGGCGCGACCAAATGTTTTTTGGGACCGTCCCGAACATCGCCCCCCCGTCCAGCCGGAAAAAGCCGTGGTTATAAACGGAAATCTTAAATCGGCCGAAGGTCATCACCTGAATTCTTTCTCCGCTCTCTCTCGCGGTAGTTTAGCACATCTTCAGCGCCCGGTCGAGGCGATGGATGAGGACCCAAGGTTCTCTTCCATCCCTTGCGGGCGGATAGGAAGAGGAGCCAGGCAGGCTCCTATCTTACCCCAGCCACAATGGAAAAGAACCGAAGAAAAATAATGGGCTTGCGCGTTGAGCCAAAATTCTGTATTTTCTAATTGTTATCATATGAATTTATTCCATGTCATCATCTCAGGAGGAACCGCATGACTTATCAACCCACGGTCATAAAACTCGATCAGTTGGCGGACGTCATCTCCAAGGAATTCAGACATAAGGACACGATCACTTGTTATATCGGCTCTAATGCCGCGACGCCGACGGCTTCGCTGGAATCCCTGACGGCCGCCGTCAAAGCCGGCAGCCCCACACTGCCTTTTATCAGGATGGTTCATCTCCTGCTCCAGGGGCCCGTGCCTTACGTGGAAAAAGGACTCCAGGATCGCATCATGACCTATTCCCTTTTTTCCACGGGCGACGTGCGAAAGGCCGCCAACGAGGGACGGGCTTTTTATTTGCCGTGTACGCTGGCCAATCTTGACAGTCTGATCGGTAAAGACCGGGAGTATGAGCCGGACGTTGCCATCTTCAAAGTCCGTCCCCATGAAATCACGAGGGAATTCAGTCTGGGATTGTCCGTCGAAGTCCTGCACACGGCCATCGATCATGCCAAGTGCGTTATCGCTGAGCTGGATTTCAGCATGCCTTTCACTCAAGGTCAAAGCATTGTCGGTCCCCAATCCATTGATTACCTCATTGACGACGACGACGTGAAATGCGTCTACACTTGTCCCGGGCCCGATTTTGACAACCTTTCCCCTGAAGAGCGGAGAATCGGTGAATTGATCACGGAACATTTTATTCGCGATGGAGTGACGTTGCAGGTAGGCATCGGGCAAATCCCGGACGCCGTGGTGGGGACCATCAAAGGGGCGAATTATAAAGACCTCGGCATCCAGACGGAGCTTTATGGGGATGGTCTGATGCATCTGCAGAAGGCCGACATCGTGACGAATCGAAAGAAAAAGCAACATATGGGATACAGCACGACCTCCCTCATCATGGGCTCGACGGAACTGTATGAATTCGTCCATATGCGCGCGGGAATCCAGATGCGCCCCTGCACCGTCACCAACTCGGCCGAAGTCATCCGGAGGAACAGTCCTTTCGTCTCCATCAATACGGCCATGGGAGTCGATCTCTTCGGCAATGTCTGGGCCGATTATATTGATGCCCGTCGATATTACAGCGGCGTCGGCGGTCAGCCGGATTTTGTCCGCGCCCTGAATAATCCCGCCTACGGCGTCCCCATAATTGCCTTTCGAAGCCTTACCGATAAAGGTCATTCAAAAATCGTCAAGGTCCATCCTCCCGGCGTGAGTTTGACGGCCTCGGCTTATGATGGAGTGGTCATTGTGAGTGAATACGGTATTGCCGATCTTCGGGGACTCACCGCCGGTGAGAAAGCGCTCGCCATCGCCAGCATCGCCCATCCCCGGCATCGCGATCAGTACCTCAAGGCCATTTATGACGACCCCCTGTTCACGAAGCCCATCGGTTCTTTCCTGGGCAAAACTCCTCGCGGAGTGACCATGTACCGGGGGAATATCAAGCTGGACATGTAGGCTTCACAGGCATCATTTCCATTCAGCGAGAGCGGCCGGCCCTATCTCAAAAAGATTCTCTCCGGGTCAACTTCCTCGCGGAGAATGCGCAATTCTTTCCGGGTCGGTGGCGCTGTCTTGGCGGCGTCCTCGATATCCAGGGTGAAGCCGGTCGCCTCGGCGACGGCCTGAGGAGTCACGTCCGGGTGGTAACTGGCCAAATAGATGGCTTTCGTATCCGGACGAAAGCGCATCACGCCCATGGTGGTGACCACGACGCTCGGCCCGCCTCGGCCGAGGCCGGACATTTGACGGCTGTTGCCGCCTTCAAGCCATCCGGGGCTGGTGATGTAGTCCACCTTTTCCGGGAAGCGTCGTTTTTCATGCTTGGCGATGATAATGGTTCGGCTGGCGAGGCAGGCGATGTCACAGGCACCTCCGCTCCCGGAGAAACGCACGGTCGGATGGCGATGATCGGATCCAATCGAAGTGCTGTTGATGTTTCCGAAGCGATCCACCTGCGCTCCGCTTAAAAAGCCGACGTCGACCCGTCCTGCTTGCAGCACGAAGGTGAAGACCTCAAGGAGTCCGGCGGCGGTGGCCGCCCCGCGCATCGCGCGCGGATCCCCGACCGACATCGGAAGGTGGGCGAGTTGACTGGCCATCGTCCCCGCTTCAAAGATGACGATGCCATTGGGAGCGTGGGTGCGCTGGGCCAGCATCACGCCGAGCATGGGCAGGCCGGTGCCGGCGAAAACCACCTCGCCATCCACGATCTCGCGGGCGGCGACGACCGCCATCAGTTCCGTCAAAGTATATTCGGGGATTGCCATGGCTACAATCTCCTCCGCTTCAGGTTCGGGCTATAGCCATAGGCCGGCGACGCTTTCAATGTTTTGAGCCGCGCCTGGCCGCCTACCGCTTCCAGGTATTCATTGTGATCCTTGACGCCGCAGACATACTTTTCCAGGTAATCCTGGAAACTTGCGTCATCGCGCACGCCTTCGTGGTACTCTTTCAATTGGATAGGATCATAATCATAGTAGTTGTAAACGGCATAAGGGTGGGCCCCAAAGGGGACATGGCAGACATGTTTCACGGTGAAGAATGGGATCGGGTTGCGTTCCGGTTCGCGGCGCAGCGTGTCCTCATCAACAAGCTCTTCGGCGGTCACGATCACGGTATCGGCGCACAGGGCCTGCTGAATATCGGCGAAGGTCTGACCCTCGATCCGCACCATGCCGTTGGCCGTTGCCTTCTGGACATGCAGCACGGCGAAATCGGTGTGGATCGCTGGAACCAATACGACCTGCTCCCGACGGTCGAAGGGCGAGGTCATCACATGCAGTTTCTTTGACGAGGTGCGCGGATCGGCCTTCCGCTGCTCAGGCCCAAGGGCCTCTTTGCGCAGCACGTCGCTGCCGAGCAGGCTGCGAACGGGCATAAAGGGAATTCCCATGGCGCCGGCGGTGAAGCGTGCCACCATCGTGAAGTTGCTGTAATCCTCCCACTCGATTTCGCCCCGTTCCACGGCCTGCCGCCAGCGGGGCCCAACCGTGTTGAAAGCCTCATCAGCTTCGTAGGCCAGTTCGACCCGCTTCACGCAACCCGCCCCGATGAGAATGTCCCAATCCCCGCCGGGTGAATGTCCAAACAGATAAAGGCCGCGTCTTTTCAGGCGGATCAGTTCATAGACAAAGGCCATGGGATGGCGCTGGGTGGTGAAACCGCCGAAGGAAATCGTTGCGCCATGAGGAACCAAAGCGGCCGCCGCGTGAAGGTCCATCATTTTGCCGGTCATGAAATCCCTCCTTTGCCAAATCCGCAATCCTCATCCGAACCGGCCTATCGCCATAATCTATATCAACTTCACCCTGAAATCAATGTGATGGAAGCCCAGGAGTTCCCCCAGTGACGCTCTTCCGCTAAAGAAATCTGCGATCCGGAGAAAACTTGACTTTAGGTTCAAATTATGGAATGATACTTTCCCATTTTAATATTAATACAAGTCATTTGTTATTTGCTATTTAGCGCATTTATAATTCGTCCGCGCGAAAATCTATTTCTACCGCGAAAGGAGGTCTGATCAATGGCTGGAATCATCGGCTATGGGGCTTACATCCCGCGAAACCGGATCAAAGTCGAGGAGATCGCCAAAGTCTGGGGAGCGGACGCGCCGAGCTATAAAAAAGGGCTCATGCTCGAAGAGAAATCCGTGCCCTCTCCCGATCAGGATACGATCACCATGGCGGTGGAGGCTTCGAAGCGCGCCTTGAAGAGGGCGGGCATCGACCCCAAGGAGATCGGCGCCGTTTATGTCGGCTCAGAATCCCATCCCTATGCCGTGAAACCGAGCGGCACGGTGCTCGCGGAAGCGCTTGACGCCACGCCCGAAGTCCATACGGCGGATTTCGAATTCGCCTGTAAGGCCGGGACCGAGGCGATGTTCGTGGCCCTGAGCCTGGTCCAGGCGGGCGTGGTCAAATTCGGCCTGGCCGTCGGAGCCGACACGTCGCAGGGTGCGCCCGGCGACGCGCTCGAATATTCGGCCGCTGCCGGTGCCGCCGCTTTCATTTTCGGCAAGGACCCCGTCGTCGCCGAAGCGCTCGATACTTTTTCCTTCACCACGGACATGCCGGATTTCTGGCGCCGCGAGTACCAGTATTATCCCCAACACGGAGGCCGGTTCACGGGCGACCCCGCCTACTTCAAGCACATTATGGGCGCGGCCGAGGGCATCATGGCCAAGGCCAAGATGAAGCCTTCCGATTTCCAATACGTGATTTTCCACCAGCCCAACGGCAAATTCCCGTTCCGGGTGGGTGAGATGCTGGGATTTGAGAGAAAACAGATCGAACCGGGCTGGCTGGTTCCCAAACTGGGAAATACGTACTCCGGATCATCCCCGCTCGGCCTGACGGCGACGCTGGATGTCTCCAAGCCCGGAGACATGATCCTGATCGTCTCCTACGGGTCGGGAGCCGGCAGCGATGCCTTCATCTTCAGGGTGACGAAGCGGATTGATGAAGTGAGGGAGTTGGCTCCCAAGACAAGAACCCTTCTGGACACCAACAAGAATTACCTGGAGTACGGCGTTTATGCCAAATACCGCCGTAAGATACGGAAGGCGGAATAGGAGGCGGCGATGAGAAACGTAGCTGTCATCGGTGTCGGCATGACCAAATGGGGCGAGCTCTGGGAGAAATCCCTGAGGGATATCTTTGTTGAGACGGCCCTCCTGGCGATCGAGGACGCCGGTGTCGACCGGATTGACTCGATGTATGTCGGCTGCATGTCCTCGGGTCTTTTCATCGGCCAGGAGCATTTGGCATCCCTCTTGCCCGACTATCTCGGCAGGAATCCCGTTCCGGCAGTGCGCGTGGAGTCCGCCTGCTCGTCGGGCGGCCTGGCCCTCCGGCAGGGATTCATCGATGTGGCCTCGGGGATGAGCGATATCGTGCTCGTCGGCGGCGTCGAAAAGATGACCGACGTCAACGGTCACGAAGCCACATACGCATTGGGCACGGCAGCCGACCAGGAATATGAAGGCTATCACGGCCTGACGTTTCCGGGGCTCTATGCCATGATGGCCCATGCCCACATGGCGAAATACGGCACGACACGGGAGCAGTTGGCCATGGTGGCCGTCAAGAACCATGACAACGGCTCGAAGAACCCTCTGGCCCAATTTCCCTTTAAGATCACCGTGGAAGGCGTCTTGGGCTCCGTTCTCGTCGCCGATCCGCTGCGGGTCCTGGATTGCTCTCCCATCACGGACGGAGCGGCGGCTGTCATCCTCTGTCCCTCGGACATGGCCAAGCGGATGAAAAAACCTGCGGTAAGAATCGCGGGAAGCGGCCAGGCCACGGACACCATCGCCCTCAGTTCGAGAAAGGACATCACCTGGATTGAATCCACCCACCTCGCCGCCCAAAAGGCCCTGGCGATGGCCGGCCGGAAAATCGAGGATATCGACCTCTTCGAGGTCCACGACTGTTTCACTATAGCCGAGATCATGGTCTCGGAGGCGCTGGGCATCGTCGAGAGGGGACAGGGCGGAAAGGCCGTCCAGGAAGGGCTGACGTCGCTCCAGGGAAAATTCCCAGTCAACCCCAGCGGCGGTTTGAAAGCCAAGGGCCATCCGGTCGGCGCGACCGGTGTCGCCCAGGCCGTCGAGGCCGTCAAGCAGCTCCGCGGAGAAGCGGGGGCGAGGCAGGTCGGGGGCGCGAAACTCGGGCTGACCCAGAACATGGGCGGCACGGGGGGAAGCTCGGTCGTCCACATCTTCGAGGCGGAGTGAGAGGAGGACAAGATGCCGACACCATCAAGATACTGGCGAGAGATTCCTCAGAGGTACCGGCTTGAAGCCGGAAAATGCGCGAGCTGTGGGTACATCTGTTTCCCGCCCCGCCTGATTTGTCCGCGGTGCGGCAGCCGGGAATTCGTAAAGACGAAGCTCGCGGATTCCGGAAAAATCCTCACCTACACGATCATCCGTGTCGCTCCGCATCAGTATGTCGACCAAGCGCCCTACGCCGTCGGCATCGCCGAGCAGGATGACGGCGTGAAGCTGACGGCCCAGATCGTCGACTGCAATTTCGAGGATTTGAAGATCGGGATGCGGGTCAAAATTGAATTCCGGAAAATTTACGAGGAAGGGGAAGCCGGCGTCATCTACTACGGATATAAATTCGTCAAAGAATAAACGCCGTCGCCGAGCGAAAGGACGGGCGATGTTCAGAATCGAATCCAAAGTCGACACCCAAAGTCAGGATTACAGGCAGAATCTCGAGCACATGACGAAAGTCGTGGCCGAGTACAAGGAGCGCCTGGCCAAGGTTCAGGCGGGAGGGTCGGCTAAGTACCGCGAGCTTCACAAGTCCCGCGGCAAGCTTCTCGTCCGGGAGCGATTGGATAAGCTTTTCGACCGCAACACGCCGTTCCTGGAGCTCAGCGCCCTGGCCGCCAACGGCATGTACGAGGACGAAGCCCCCGGGGCGAGCATGGTCACGGGCGTCGGCGTCGTTCGCGGCCGCGAAGTGCTTGTTGTGGCCAACGACGCCACGGTGAAAGGCGGCACCTATTTCCCGATAACCATCAAGAAGCACCTCCGCGCCCAGGAGGTGGCCCTCGAAAACCGGCTGCCCTGCATCTACCTGGTCGATTCCGGCGGTATCTTTCTCCCCCATCAGGCGGGGACGTTCCCCGACAAAGAGCATTTCGGACGGATCTTCTATAACCAGGCCCGCCTCTCGGCGCTCGGCATCCCGCAGATCTCGATCGTCATGGGATCGTGCACGGCCGGCGGCGCCTATGTCCCGGCGATGAGCGACGAGACGGTCATCGTCCGCCGGCAGGGGACGATTTTCATTGGAGGTCCGCCGCTGGTCAAAGCGGCCACGGGCGAGGAGGTCTCGGATGAGGACCTGGGCGGCGCCGACGTCCACTGCCGCATCTCCGGCGTTTCGGACTATTACGCGTTGAACGATGAGCACGCGCTCGAAATCGCCCGGAATATTGTCGAGACGCTCGCCCCGCCGCACCGGTTCGTCCTGGATACGGCCAAGCCTGAAGACCCGGATTATGATCCTGCGGAGATGTACGGCATCGTGCCGAGGGATTTACGGAAGGCCTTTGATATCAAAGAACTCATCGCCCGGATTGTGGACGGAAGCCGTTTCCAGGAGTTCAAGGAGCTCTACGCCCAGACGCTGGTCTGCGGGTTCGCCCGCATCATGGGCTATCCCGTGGGCATCCTGGCCAACAACGGCGTGCTTTTCTCTGAAAGCTCGCTCAAGGGCGCGCATTTCATCACCCTCTGCGCTATGCGCAAGATCCCGCTCGTCTTTCTCCAGAACATCACCGGCTTCATCGTCGGCAAGCAGTACGAGCATCGCGGCATCGCCAGGGACGGAGCGAAGCTTGTCCATGCCGTGGCCAACGCCGACGTGCCCAAATTCACGGTTATTGTCGGCGGCTCCTACGGCGCCGGCAACTATGCCATGTGCGGCCGTGCCTACGATCCGCGCCTGCTCTGGATGTGGCCCAACGCGCGAATCAGCGTCATGGGCGGCGAGCAGGCGGCCAATGTCCTAGTCTCCGTGAAAATCAAGAGGCTCCAGGAACAGGGCGTCAAAATGACCGAGGAAGAGAGGGAAAAGATGATCAGACCCATCCTGGACACATACAAAGCGGAGGCCAGCCCCTATTTCAGCACGGCCAGGCTATGGGACGACGGTCTCCTCGACCCCCTCGAGACGCGGCAGGCGCTAGCGCTCGGGATCGCCATGAGCCTGAACGCTCCCATTCCGGATTTCAAGGTCGGAATCTTCAGGATGTGACGGCCAAGTTCTGATGATGATCGTGATGAACGGCGAAGGCGAACTCAAGTGAAAGAAAAAAAATACGAAACGATCATTCTGTCGCTCGAGGACAAGGTCGGCCGCGTCTGGCTCAACCGGCCCGAAGTCCACAACGCGTTCAACGTCGTCATGATTCGGGAACTCCGGGACGCCATCCGGACCCTCGGCACGGATGACGCTGTCCGGGTCGTCATTCTCTCCGGCAAGGGGAAGTCGTTCTGCGCGGGCGCGGATCTAAATTGGATGCGGGAGATCATCACTTATTCCTACGAGCAGAACCTCCGGGAATCGCTCGAGCTGGCCGAGTTCCTGTATGAGCTTTACGCCCTGCCCAAGCCAACGATCGCCCGGCTGAACGGGGCCGCTATCGGAGGCGGCGCGGGTTTCCTCTCCGCCTGCGACATTGTTGTCGCTTCGGCCGACGCGCAGCTCGGCCTGAGCGAAGTGAAAATCGGCCTGGTGCCGGCCTGTATAGCCCCTTATGTGCTGCGGAGGACCGGGGAGAGCCGGGCCCGCCGGTTATTCCTGACGGGCGAGCGGTTCGACGCCAGGCGGGCGGCGGAGATCGGCCTGGTTGACGAGGTCGCCGCGCCCGTAGATCTGGACGGAAGGATCGATGACATCGTCGGCCGCCTCCTGTCGTCAGGGCCTGAAGCGCTGGCCTGCTGTAAGGAGCTTCTCCGGAGGGTTCCCGGGATGAGCTTCGAGGACGTCAAGCGCTTCACGGCGGAGATGATCGCCGGGCTCCGGATCAGCCGGGAAGGCCAGGAGGGTATGGCCGCCTTCCTGGAAAAAAGAAAGCCAAGATGGACCGACTGAAGTCTTTGTGGTTGTCTTTCGTGAAAAGGGATGGGGGAATTTGCCGGCATGATGGAATGATCATGATCTTGGGGAAGCGAGATGTTTAAGAAGGTTTTAATCGCCAACCGGGGCGAGATCGCCGTCAGAGTGATCAGGGCCTGCCGTGATATGGGGATTGCGACGGTGGCCGTCCATTCTGAGGCGGATAAACTGAGCCTCCATGTCCAGCTCGCCGACGAAGCCGTCCCCATCGGACCGGCTCCCCCCGCCGAGAGCTACCTCAACATGGGCCGGATCATCCGGGCCACTCATGACACCCGCTCCGAAGCCATCCACCCCGGCTATGGTTTTCTCGCGGAAAACGCAGACTTCGCCCGGCTCTGCGAGAAAGAAGGCATCGTTTTCATCGGGCCCAACTCCGGAGCGTTGGCGCTGGTGGGCGACAAGGTCCGCGCCCGCCGGACGATGGAGAAAGCCGGTATTCCGATCATCCCGGGAATGAAGGCCATTCTTAAATCTGTGACGGAATTCGAAGCCGCGGCGCGATCCATCGGATATCCGGTGATCGTCAAGGCTTCGGCCGGAGGCGGCGGAAAAGGGATGCGCATCGTCTGCGGGGAAAAGGACCTGAGACCGGCTCTCGAGGCGGGGATGCGGGAAGCCAAGTCCGCTTTCGGCGATGAGTCGGTGTATCTCGAAAAATATATCGAAGAGTCCCGGCATGTTGAGTTCCAGGTCCTGGCCGACAACGCCGGCGCGATGGTCCATCTTTTCGAGCGGGAATGCTCGATCCAAAGGCGCCACCAGAAAATCGTCGAGGAGACGCCCTCTCCGGCCCTGGACCCGGACCTGCGGGCCCGGATGGCGGAGACGGCCAAAAAGGCGATGCGGGCGGCAGGCTACAACAACGCCGGCACCGTCGAGTTCCTCCTGGATAAAGATCGCAACTTTTACTTCCTGGAAGTGAACGCCCGGCTCCAGGTCGAACATCCTGTGACGGAGCTGGTGACGGGCGTGGACTTGGTCCGCCGGCAGATCCTGATCGCGGCCGGGGAAAAATTGACTTTAAGGCAGGAGGATCTCCACCAGAGGGGGCATGCCATTGAATGCCGGATCTGCGCCGAGGATCCGGAGAACAATTTCCTTCCTTCTTCCGGCAAGATCTCGTTCCTCAAAGAGCCGCAGGGCCCGGGAGTCCGCTATGATGGCGGCATTTACGGAGGCTGGGAAGTCCCGATTTATTATGACCCGATCCTGGCGAAGCTGATTGTCTGGGCCGAGGACCGGGAAATGGCTTGCCGGAGGATGGCCGCCGCGCTGGACGACTTTGTGATCCTGGGAATTCACACGACGATCGGTTTTCTCAAAGACATCATCCATCATCCGGAGTTCCGGGCCGGCCGGACAAACACGGCGTTCATCAAGAATTATTTCGACGGATGGAAAGAGAGCGGTAAAAACGAAGACAAGCTGCGACTGGCCCTGGCTGCGGCCGCTTTTGATGACATGGCCGCGGCGACGCGGCCGGGAGGCGGTCCGGCCCGCGAAGCGAAAGAAGACGCCGCAGCGCCCTGGAAGACATTGGGCCGGTGGAGGATCGGAGGAGCCGGGTCTCATGGAATTTGAGTTTCTCATCGACGGCGCTCTCAGGAAGATTTCCCTGGAGAAAAAGGAAAAGATGTACGTTATCCGGGATGGAGAGACGATCCTTGAAACCGAAATCAGGCCTGTCTCCGAAAACGAGTTGATGTTCCTCGTAGGCGGCCGGTCCTCGAGGGTCTATATCGCCCGGGACGGAGAGCGAAGGCTCGTTTTTACAGGGGGCCGTAAGTTTGTCGTCTGCGAATCCCTCCATGAGGCCGGGCATTTTCTCGGCGGGGATGAGAGGACGCCCGAGAGAGGCCGGCATGTAAAAGCGCCCATGCCGGGGAAGGTCATCAAGCTGAATGTCGCTCTAGGCGAAGACGTGAGGAAGAACCAGACCCTGGTGATCGTCGAAGCGATGAAGATGGAAAACGAGATCAAATCCGCGATCGAGGGCACCGTAAAAAAAATTCATGTAGCGGCCGGCGATCTGGTCGATTCGGAGAAGTCGCTGATCGAGATCGAGCCAAAACGCTGATCGGAAGCCATGAAAAAAAATCGGCATCTGTTCGCTAATTTTAGGGTTGCCTAAAGCCTCAGCCAAGAGCTGAACAGGAGGGAACGATGACGCCTGAAACGCTGGAAACCTTGAATGAATGCCGGGAGATGGTGCGGGATTTCGCCCGCACGGAAATCGCCCCCCATGTCCGGGAATGGGACGAAAAGGCCCATTTTCCCCACGGCATCCTCCGCCGTCTTGGCGAACTTGGGTTGATGGGTATCCTGATTCCGGAAGAGTTCGGCGGATCCGGGCTGACCTACCGGCATTATGTGGCGGTCCTGGAAGAACTGGGGGCCGTCGAGGGCGGTATTGCCCTCTCGGTGGCGGCCCACAATTCCCTGTGCACAAACCATGTTTTCTTATTCGGGACCGATGAGTTGCGCCGCCGGTGGGTGCCCCGGCTGGCGTCCGGAGAAGTCATCGGCGCGTGGGGATTGACGGAACCCGAGGCCGGGTCCGACTCCGGCGCGACCAAGACCACGGCCGTCCGCGACTCCGGCGGCTGGGTCTTAAACGGCACTAAAAATTTCATCACGCATGCCGGAGCCGGAGGGATCGCGGTGGTGATGGCGCGGACGCAGCCGGGGAAGGACCATCACGGCATCTCTGCGTTCCTCGTCCCACTCGACATCCCCGGTGTCACGGTTGGAAAACACGAAGACAAGATCGGCATGCGCATTTCCGACACGGCCTCGTTGATCTTCGAAGACTGCCGCGTTGGAGGGGACGCTCTTCTGGGTAACGAAGGCGACGGATTCATCCAGGCCATGGTTGTCCTCGACGGCGGCCGGATTTCGATCGCCGCCCTTTCTGTGGGGATCGCCCGGGGCGCTCTCGACGCGGCCGTCGCTTATGCCAAGCAGCGCCGTCAATTCGGGAAGTCCATCGCGGCTTTTCAAGGCATCCGTTTCAAGCTGGCCGACATGGCCACCCAGGTCAGCGCCGCCCGGCTGCTCACCGAATGCGCGGCCGACGAGAAGGACGCGGGGCGGAAAACCACCCTGATCTCATCGCAGGCCAAGCTTTACGCTTCGGAAGTCGCGGTTCATGTGGCGGAGGAGGCCGTCCAGATCTTCGGCGGATACGGCTACTGCAAGGATTATCCGGTCGAGAAGTTCTGGCGCGACGCCAAGCTGTGCACGATCGGAGAGGGCACGAGCGAGATCCAGCGCCTGGTGATCGCCCGGGAGCTCATCGGGGAATAAAGGCCCGGCTCATTCCTCCCAATTGATGATCATTCGGCGCGGCGATAGACGATGGCCGTGACCGTTTTATCGTTTCCGCCCATGTTGACGGACAGCGCATAGGGGCGGTTCGGGGAAATCGGGATTTGCCAATTTCCCGCTTTCCCTGTCAGCTGCTGCCAGATGGTGACGGCCTGCCGCACTCCTGTGCCGCCTGTGGGATGTCCCCAGCCGATCAGCCCGCCGGACGTGTTGACAGGCAAGGTTCCCCGGCGCGAGGTATTCCCAGCTAGAACATAATCAGACCCTTCGCCTTTTCCGGCCAGCCCGATCGCCTCCACGGATAAAAGACCGGAAATCGTGAAGCAGTCATGGCATTCCACGGTCCCCAGCTCCTGGAGAGAAATTCCCGCGCACTCCAAGGCTTTTTTCACGGCTCTGGCCGTCGTTTCGAGCCGGGTCGGATCTTCCGGAGGAATTGTCAGATCCGCTTCAACCTGCCCCCAGCCGACGACTTCCACGGCGTCGGATTTAGGGATTCCAATCCGTTTCAAGCCTTTTTCGGAGACGATGGCGATGGCGGACCCCGCGTCGGAGACTTTGGAGCAGTCAAAGACATTCAAGTGGTCAACGAACGTCCGGGGATTCGGTTCCGTTAAGGCCAATGATTCGAGATTTTCCGCAGTATTATGGAATTCCTGGGCGGTTTCGCAGAGCCGGGCGTTTTCGATGGCGTTCCGGTACCAGCGGGCGAAAGCTTGCCGCGTTTTCTCCCGGCCGTATTTTTCGAAATAGGCCCCCGCCCGGTCGCTGAAGGCCGCCGGGAAAAAATAGGCGTGACCTTTCTTGCGTTCACCCCTGAACCAGCCGGCGCCGGCCAAGATGTCCGCTCCATAAATGGCCTTGACGGTGTTCTGGACTTCGACACCGATCGCCAGGACGACATCGGCCGTTTCGGCGAGCACGGATTTCATCCCGGCAGCCAATCCCAGCCCACCGGAGCCGCAGGCCCCTTCCACCCGGCAGCACGGTTTCCATCTCAGGTCGTCATCCACATAGGGAATCAGGGCGGCCAGGTTGCCCTGCTTATTGAAGCGGGCCGCCATGAAATTGCTGATCACCCCTTCATCGACGTTCTTCCCTCCGCCGATTTGCTTCAAGGTCCCTTGGCCCGCTTCCCGGATGTATTCCTCAAGGCCCGGCCGGGGCTTTTTGGGATGGAATTCCTTCCGGCCCGTTCCCAGGGAGATGGTGTTGTATCCCGCCGTCATGAAGACTTTTCGCCGGCTTTTTTTCATGGCCTGATCTCTCCATTAAAATAATTGTTGATCGGGCCGTAGGCATGGTAAAAGCCCGTCAGCAACACGGTATTGACGTCCTCTTCCCGGTCGGCGACCTTCTCGTTCACGAGCCCAAGGCCGATTTCCTTGGATTTCCGTCCATATCTTTTGGCTAAATCCGCGCCCAGGGTGTTCATCTCTTTCAGCTGCCGGAAATAGCCCTCCAGGAAATTTGTCCTGTCGGGATGTTGGATGACACTTTTCCACGGCTTGGCTTGACCCGGCAGGACGCCCAACGCTTCATCACCGCGTCCCGCGATCTCCGAGAAGGGCGCGTAGGCCTGTTTTTCAGGATCAAATACGCCGTTGGGCCGTCCCTTTTCATATTTCAGGAATCCGTCCTTCTGGGACCCATCGGCGTATTGCCCGCCGGCAATCCCCAGGGAGATCAACCTGTCCACGAGAAAGCTGTGGAGCCGGCCCCCGGGAAGACGCTCGTTCATCACGCGCAAGATGCATTGGCAGACGTCGAGGCCCACGTAATCGATCAGTTGGAAAATCCCCATGGGACGGATCAGAAAATCCTGACTGACCTTATTCACCATATAGATCGCGTCGACCAGGCCGAAATCCTCGGCGAGCCGTTCGACCTCGGCGACGGCGTACAAGGCGTCCCTCATGAAGTGCCCGTTCCCGATGAAACCCGCGACGTCATGGGAAGGCACAACGGTTTTCCGCAACTTTTTGGCGAATTGCCTGGCAAAATCCGCCAGGTCGGGAAGAGTGGATTCCGCCGAAATCAATTCCGCGAGTTTTTGAACGGCCGGAGGGTTGTAGAAGTGAAATCCGATGAGGCGGCCGTTCAGATTCGCTTTGGCGTTCAATTCGGAAATGGGAATGGAAGACGTATTGGAAAAAAACCAGGCGTCCCGCGAGTTGTGAGAGATGATCCGGGAGAGGAGCTCGACCTTGATGTCCAGGTTTTCATGGATCGCTTCAAACACCAGGGTGGAATGATAGGAGGTCTCGATCTCGGTGGCCGGACGGACGATGGCCAGAACGTCCTCGATATATTGATTGATCACGTCCTCGTTTTCAATCAAATCCTCCCGCTTTTCATAGGCTTTCCGGAGCCAGGCCGCCTTTTGTTCCGCGGTCCGCTGGACCTGGGAGCGCAGGTATTTCAACAATCCCGAAAGGGCTTTCTGAGAAATATCCACGGCCTGGAGAGTAAAGGCCAGAGATTCGTTCCCGGGCTCCAGGCTCAGATCGGCCATTTCCATGGCCGCGAGCAGAACAATACCCCTCCCCATTTTCCCCGCGGCCCCCAAAACAGTGACATTTTCAAGCCGCTCGGCGTATTTCATCGATGTCCCTCGTTTCCTTCGAGATCAGTTTTTCCATTGGGGTGCGCGTTTTTCCAGGAAGGCCCGCATCCCCTCTGCCCCCTCGTTTTCGAAGAGCGAACCGAACATTCCGGATTCCAGAGCGCAGCCGGCTTCGAAATCCATCAGGAATCCTTGACGGGTGACTTGTTTGACCAGTTTGACGGCCCGGGGACCTTTGGAGGCGATCGTTTTTGCCAGTCCAAGGGCCGCCGGCATGAGCTCGTCGGGTTCCACGATTTTTTGGACCAATCCCATGCGCAGGGCGTCTTCGGCGCCGATCATCTCCCCCGTCAGGAGCAGGAACAGGGCGTTCCCGAGACCGATGAGCCTGGGAAGCCTCTGTGTCGCGGCATAGCCTGGGATCACGCCCAGATTGACTTCAGGTTGGCCGAATTTGGCTTTGCTGCCGGCAATCCGGAAGTCGCAAGCCAGGGCCAGCTCGCAGCCTCCGCCCAGGGCAAATCCGTTCACCGCCGCGATCACCGGCTTTGCGAGAAGCTCCAGGCTCCGGAATGTCCGCTGGCCCACCTTAGAGAATTGGGCGGCTTGGTCCTGGGTTTTTCCGGCCATTTCGGCAATGTCGGCCCCCGCAGCGAACGCCTTTCCTTCACCCGTGATAATCAAGACTTTGATATCATCCCGTGCGCCGATCTCGGCGATCAGGTTGTCCATCTCCTGGAAAAAACGCGAGTTCAAGGCGTTCAAAGCCTGGGGCCGGGAGATGGTGACAACGGCGATACCTTCCGCCGCTTCCATTTTCAGGATTTCATACGGCATGCCTTTCCTCCTTATTCCGTCAAAAGCGATCTGGCGATCACCAGGCGCTGGATTTCCGACGTGCCTTCGTAAATTTCCGTGATCCGCTGGTCGCGATAAAGCCGCTCCACCTTGTACTCTTTCATGAATCCGTATCCCCCGTGGATCTGCAGCGCTTTATGGCAGACGCGATGGGCCATTTCCGATGCGAACAGTTTGACCATGGCCGACTCCTTGGTGAAGCGCCTATTTCCCGAATCTTTTATCCAGGCGACGCGGTAGAGCATGGTTTTCGCCACTTCGACGTCTACGGCCATGTCGGCCAGCATGAACTGCAGCGCCTGAAATTCTGAAAGCAGCTTGCCGAACTGGGTCCTTTCTTTCGAATAACGGACCGCTTCTTCCAAGGCGGCTTCGGCGATGCCAATGGCCTGCGCAGCGATTCCGACGCGGCCGCAATCCAATGTCGCCAGGGCGATGTTTAAACCGCGATTTTCCTGCCCTAAAAGGTTTTCGGCGGGAATCCGGCAGTCGGTGAACACCAATTCCGTCGTGCTGGATGTGCGGATCCCCAACTTGTCTTCGTGTTTTCCCACGACATATCCGGGGGTCTCTTTGGGAACGAGAAAAGCGGAAATTCCTTTGGCCCCTTTTTCCTTGTCCGTGCAGAAAAAGGCGATGATGACGTCGGCAAAAGAGCCGTTCGTCGTAAAATTCTTCGTGCCGTTCAAAAGATAAGAATCTCCCTGCCGAACGGCGCTGGCACGCAGGGACCCCGGGTCGCTGCCGGCGCCCGCCTCCGTCAGGGAAAAACAACCCATCCATTCCCCGGAGGCCAACTTCGGAAGGAATTTCCGTTTTTGATCCTCCGTCCCGAACATGATGAGGGCATCGTTGACCAGAGAATTCTGGACGGAGACCCCCACCGCCGTGCCCGCATCCACCTTGCTGAACTCGATCATGGCGCCGGCATAGGCGACCATGCCCAACCCCGTCCCTCCATATTCCTCCGGAACGGTCATGCCTAAATAGCCCAACTCTCCCAGTTTCTTGAGCGCAGCCAGGTTGACCTCCTGCTTGGCGTCCAATTCCTCGACAGCCGGCGCGAGCTCCTTTTCGGCGAATTTCTTCGCCCCGTCGACGACCATTTTTTGTTCTTCGGTGAATTCAAAATCCATGATACGTCTTTCTCCTCTCCTGAATGGTTTTCTGGATATATTCAACGATATCTTGAATATCCTCGCCCGGGCCGAAAACTTTTCCGATTCCCAATTCTTTCAGTTTTTCCTGATCTTTCGTGGGAATGATTCCGCCTCCCGTCAACAGGCGATCGCCGAGGCCGGACTTTTCCATGAGTTCCTTGACCCGCTTGAAATGGGTCATATGGGCCCCCGACAAGATCGAGAGGCCGATGACATCGGCGTCTTCCTCGACGGCAGCCTGGACGATGGATTCCGGCGTCTGCTGCAGCCCGAGGTAAACAACTTCCATGCCGGCTTCCACCAGGGAGCGGGCGACGATCTTGACTCCGCGATCATGGCCGTCCAGCCCCGGCTTGGCGATGATGACTTTGATTTTTGGATCGGCCATTTCTCTTTCCTCTTGTTAAGAAATTTCAGTAAAAGGGTTGCTCCCGGTATTCTCCAAAGACTTTGATCAAAGCATCGCTGATTTCACCCTCCGTGGCCTGGACGCGCGAACACTCCAGCAGGTGCGGAATCAGATTTCCGGTCCCGGCGGCCGCTTTTTCCAAAGCCTCCAGCCGGTGTTGAACGGCGGAGTTGTCCCGTTTTTGTTTGATCTCGCGCAGGTATTCGACCTGGTCCCTTTCCACGGATTCATCGATTTCCAGGACCGGGATTTCCAAAATTTCGCCTTCATTGATGAATTGATTGACGCCGACAAGGACTTTTCTCCTGCGGGAAAGCGCGATCTGGTATTCATAGGCGGCCCGGGTGATTTCCCGCTGGCAGAATCCTTGTTCGATAGCCCTGACGACGCCCCCCAGCTCGTCGATCTTGTGGAAGTATTTTTCCGCCTCTTCCTCCAACTCATCGGTCAGTTTCTCGATATAATAAGAACCGCCCAGCGGATCGATCACGTTGGCCGCTCCGCTTTCGAAGGCAATGATTTGTTGGGTTCGGAGCGCGATTTCCACAGCTTTTTCTGAGGGAAGGGCCAAGGCTTCGTCCATGGAATTGGTGTGCAGGCTCTGGCATCCGCCCAGAACTCCGGCCAGAGCTTCCAGGGCCGTCCGAACGATGTTGATTTCCGGCTGTTGTGCCGCCAAGCTGCAGCCGGCCGTCTGAACATGAAACCGGCACAGCCAAGACCGGGGATTTTTCGCGTGATACTTTTCCTTCATGCGGCGGGCCCAAATCCGCCGGGCCGCGCGCAGCTTCGCGATCTCCTCGAAGAAATCCAGATGGGAGTTGAAGAAGAAAGACAGTCTGGGGGCAAAATCGTCAATATCCAATCCCGCCCGGACGGCGTGTTCCACATAGGTGAAGCCGTCGGCCAGCGTGAAGGCAAGCTCCTGGGCCGCCGTGGATCCGGCCTCGCGAATATGATATCCGCTGATGGAAATCGTGTTCCATTGAGGGACATGGTCCGCGCAAAAGGCCATGAGGTCCGTGATCAGACGCAGGTGGGGTTCCGGGGGAAAGATCCACTCCTTCTGGGCGATGTATTCCTTCAAAATGTCGTTCTGAAGCGTTCCCCGGAGCCGGTCAAAAGGGATATGTTGGTTTTCCGCGTTGGCCAAGAACATCGTGAAGATCCATGCGGCGGGAGCGTTGATGGTCATGGAGGTTGAGACTTTGTCCAGGGGGATATCGTGAAACAGGCGTTCCATGTCGGCCGTCGTATCCACGGCGACTCCCGTTTTGCCGACTTCTCCGACCGCAAGGGCGTGATCGGAATCCCGGCCGTAAAGCGTCGGATTGTCAAAGGCGACCGATAAACCGGTTTGTCCTTTCTCCAGAAGGAATTTGTATCTCTGGTTCGTTTGAGCGGGAGTTCCCATCCCGGCAAACTGGCGCATGGTCCAAAGTCTCCCCCGGTACATCGTCGGGTGAATCCCTCGAGTGTAAGGATATTCTCCGGGGGCGCCCAGCTCCGCCGCAGCGTCGAAATCTGATAAATCTTCCCAATTGTAAAACGGTTGAAGCCGGCGTCCAGAAATTGATGAAAAATCGGCATCCCGAAGCTCGGCTTTTTGATATTGTCCTTCTTCCTGTTTCTCATTCGCCGTTTTCACAGCCGGACCTCTCATTCGTGAATTCAATTTTTATCTGAGCGCAAGTTTTACGAATATAAGGATAAGGGGATTGGCGATTTTTTAAAAGACGCCCGGAGACAATCCGGATTTCCTCCCGGGCATTCGTCAGTGTTAAGAACCTTTCCCACAAATTCTGCCGGATGGATTCCTTGATCTCGTGCTCCATACGCGATCGTTTCTTTTCCTGGTACCGTCCGGATTGGACAATTCCCTGGATCTGTCGTTCCATCTCTGCGAAAACCTCATCTAACCCCCGGTCTTGAATGGCCGACGCCGTAAGAATCGGGGGGGCGGATTTTGTTTTTTCGCGCGCGCTGATTTCGAACAAAAATCTTAAAGAGTCCAAAAGGGTCTCCGTGCCCGGCAGGTCGGCTTTATTGACGAGAAAAATATCACCCACCTCGAAAATCCCGGCCTTGAGCGCTTGGATGATATCTCCGGTGCCGGGCTGGAGCACAAGAATGATAAGGTCGGCGCACGTCAGCACGTCCAGCTCGGCCTGACCGACTCCAACCGTTTCGATAAATATCCGGTCCATTCCAAAAGCGTCAAAAATATCCGCCGCGTGGGGAGTTGAGGGTGAAAGCCCCCCATGACCATCCCGGGAGGCCAGGGAACGGATGAAGATGTGCTGGTCGCCGCTCAAACTTTGCATGCGCACCCGGTCTCCCAAGAATGCGCCGCCCGTAAAAGGGCTGGACGGATCCACGGCGATGACGCCGATGGAATGGTTGGCCTTGAGGGCTCGGCGGGCCAGGGCTGCCGTGACAGTGCTTTTCCCAACGCCCGGAGGACCGGTGATCCCGACCCGAATCGCCCCTTTCTGATGAGGAATGAGCTTGTCCCGAATTTCGGGTATCAACTCCGGGCAATTCTCGACTTTGGTGATCAAGCGGGCGCACGCCAGCCGGCTGCCCTTAAAAAATTCATCCCACAAATCCGGCTTGACAGAGTGTCCGGCGGTCATTTCTGACTTCAGGAAAACTCCTTCCCCTCGAACTCCGAGACCGTCTGCTAAAACACGTAAAGAATATATCGCCAAAAAAGGATCGAAGTCAAGAAAGAGGAAAAGGCTGCCTTCCTAATCGTTTCTGGAACTCTTGGGTCAGCTTGGGGACAACCGCAAAAAGATCGGCCACGACGCCGTAGGTGGCGATTTTAAAGATGGGAGCATCGGGGTCCTTGTTGATGGCCACAATGATATCCGATGTCTTCATCCCGGCCTGATGCTGAACGGAGCCCGAGATGCCGCAGGCGATATAGATCTTAGCCCGGACGGTTCGACCGGTCTGCCCGACCTGGTGTTCGTAAGGGATCCAGCCTGAGTCGACGGCCGCGCGCGAAGCGCCCACGGCTGCACCCAAGACTCCCGCGAGCTCCCGGATCACCTTAAAATTCTCGGCGCTCCCGACCCCTCTTCCTCCCGAGACAATGATCTCCGCATCAGCCAGATTGACGGTCTCCGTCCCTTTGATGAATTCCAAGATCTTTGTCCTGACCTCGTCCTCGGTCATCTGGAGGGTCTCCCGGATGATCTCTCCTTTTCTTGAATCATCCCTCGGGGGCATGGCGAAAACCTTGGACCGGACGGTCGACATTTGGGGGCGGTAATCGGGATAATCGAGAATTGTCGCCATGATGTTTCCACCGAAAGCCGGCCGCGTCTGTTTAAGATATTTTGTTTCCGGATCGATGTCCAAACCGGTGCAGTCCGCGGTCAATCCCACCTCAAGAGTCGTGGCCACGGCCCCCGCGAAATCGCGGCCCTGGGTCGTCGCCCCGAAGAGAACGATCTCGGGCTTGTATTTCCGGATGAGATCGACGGCGGCTTTGGTATAGGGATCGGTGCGATATTGTTTCAGCAAGGAGCTTTCCATGACATAGACCTTTTCCGCGCCATGGGCAATGGCCTCTGGGACAAAATGATCGACGTCATCCTGATCCCCGAAAAGCATCCCGCATACTTGAGATCCCAGGGCATCGGCCAGTTTCCTTCCCTCACCCAAGAGTTCAAAGGAAACGCTCGAAACCTTTTCCTGTTCATGCTCGATGAAGGCCCAGACATTTTTATGGGCGCCGGTGTCAACGGGAACGGCTTTTTCCTCCTTTTCTACGTTGATGGCGCCGACCGGGCAGGCATCAACACAGGCGCTGCAGAAGTTGCATCTCTCATCGGCCACGGCAATCCCGTCCTTCATGCCTAATGAGCCGAAGGGACAGGAAGGGACACAGGCCTCGCATCCCGTACAGGTATCGGCATCGATGATCAATCTGGCCATTCCCTTATCCTCCTCTTCATCAAAGACGCTTAGCGCTCACGTGTTGATCCTGCAGGCGGCGGACGCCGTGCGCAGAATGATATTATTTGATAAATTTCGTGTCCATCAGCTTGTGCGCAAGAAGGGGAACCACCTCCGCCAATTCCCCTTTCAAAATATCACCGCCGGCTCCTCTGGCCTCCGGGGAAAAGACCCTCACCACCCAGGTCGGCGATCCTTTCAACCCGATTCGATTCTCATCCGCGCCGATATCCTTGGCGGCCAAGATGGGGATCTGAGCCTTAGCGACCCTTTTGATTCCCAGCAGAGAAGGGTGTCTGGGCTCATTGATATCCTTGACAACCGTCATCAAGGCAGGCAGCGAAGACTCCACAACCTCTCTCCCGTTCTCCAGCAGCCGTTCTACCACAATTCTCTTCCTGTCGGGATCGATCTCCCTGACCTTCGAAACATACGTCAGTTGAGGAATTCCCATGCGGGTCGCAACGCCCGGCCCGACTTGAGCGGTATCCCCATCGATGGCCTGCTTTCCGCAAATCACCAGGTCCGCGCCGCCGATCGTCTGGATCATCTTGGCCAAGGTGTACGCCGTGGCCAGCGTGTCCGCCCCCGCGAATGCCTTGTCTGAGATCAGATAGACCTTATCCGCGCCAACCGCCAGAGCATTTTTCAAGACCTCAATAGCCTGAGGAGGGCCCATGCTGATGACGTGGACTTCTCCGCCATGTTTTTCCTTGATACGAAGGGCTTCTTCGACGGCATACTCATCGAAGGGATTGGTGATGCTGGCGACGCCCTCCCGAATCAAGGTGTTCGTCTCAGGGTTGATCTTCACGTCCGTAGTATCCGGAACCTGTTTGATACATACCGCGATCTTCACGTTCTCCTCTTTCTCTTCTTTTAAAATTGGGTTTTCACGCATTCCCAGAAGCACGGATGAAGCCGCAAGGAAGCGCGATACGGGCATAAAGAATTATTATCAGAATCCATGTTGCCAAAAGATATATCATCGGACAATATCACGAGTCAATCATCCGCATTGACTCACGTAAAATGATACCCAAATCCCATGAAGGATAGGGTGACATGCACAGGATGGACATGCGATCTCGCGAACAGTATCTGAAAGCCCTCTTGGGACGGTATCTCGGGGTCCGGAAGAGGGGGAAAAGCGCGCTCTTGGATGAGTACTGCCGTAATACGGGCATGGCTCGTAAGTCGGTCCTCCGGAAGATAGCCGGCCTCCTTAAGGGGGAATCCCCGCCCCGGAAGCGGAGACGGCCGGTACGGGCAGGCCGGGGGGAATCTCATCGCCAAGAAGATCCCGCTCAAAATGACCGATTGGGACCTCCGCCAAGTCGGGTTCTTGGAGATGGGCTTGGTCCTTCACTGCAGGGCTTCGACGGTCGGGGAGTATGCCCACAGCCTCTCCGCAGAGCTTGACCTGATCAATGACCTGTACCGCAACGAGCTGCGGCTCTACAAGAACTTCTTCCAACCGTTGATGAGACTGGAGCGTAAGGAGCGAGTCGATGGAAAAAAGATCGGTCCTTCTTCGGTATCATTTTCGGTGATGCAATGACTACCGTTTCGGTAACATGGTTAAATGAGTTGACACGGGGAGGGGGCGACCCGGCCAGGACATTTCAAGCCGTGACCAAAGTGTGCCCAAAAATATCGAAAACTATCGAAAGACATCGAAATCCCGAGGGCCTTGAAAACGGGTGCTTCCCAGGGGAAACCCTTTATTTTCTGCGCTTTCGCTTCCGCCGTTGCCGCCTACACACGGTAGATGCCAGAGGTTCAATTCCTCTATCGCCCGCCTTATGCTTTTTAACCTCAAGTCTTTATCGCTCGAACAGCTCCATCCAGATCCCGTGTGTTAGGTCCGGCGGAATCAGGATGCTCTGCCCGTAGTAACCCCTGTACGGCTCCAGCCTGTGCCCGGAGTGGCCTTCCACCCAAGAACGCGCTTTACTCAGGTCAGAAACTTCGATGCTGGCGGCGATAATGGATCCGTCGTCGTGATCGACCCCGCGGCAATGCCCGAGGAGAGGATTGGCCGGCTTTTGGGCTTGAATGACGGCCGTAAGCCGGATCGCCAGCCCGTCAATCGCGACAGGAGAGATGGCGATGTGACCAGCATCGTCCTTGGCCAGCAATCGGCGCTCCTTCAGAAACTTTTCCGCTTCGCCGAGGGATCGAACGCTCAAGACAATCCCTTGAATGCCGGGCGACTCGGCATGAACAAGATGAATTCGTGGGCCGATATTGAAAACGAAGGCATCGTCAGAAATCTCGGGCGATGGCTCGAGCAGAGCGCTCCATTTGCTCCGCGCTTCCTTCAAATCGAGGACGCCGACCGTAATTTCGGCGACGGCAACGATCCCCAAGGGCCCTCCCGTTCTTCTAGCCCACTCGTTGCTGGCCGCTTTGCGCCCCTCCGCGATGGCCTGTCGATCTTTGTAATCGCAGAAGAAGATGGTTACGTTGGTCGGCGGGAAGTCTGACAGAAACACACTCGACCATTCGGCCAGCACATGCTCGCCAATCTGGAACTTACGGGGTTGGGCGTCCGAATGAGGAATGTTTCTCTTGGTTAGCTCAGCCGCAGTCGCGTCAGCGTCCGCTTTGGGCTCGAAGGCGATTCCTCGAAACTCAGTCTTCAGCGGCTTGTTGTCTTCCTTTGGGAATGACACGAATTCCAATACGGCGTTGCCGAGCGAAAGGCCGCCGCTCGCAAACGTGCCGTGCTCGAAGAATGGCCACACCTCGGGCAGTCGGAACTCATCTTTGAAATAAGTGAAGAGCGACTGCGCTTGATCGGAGACCACAAAGAAGTGCTCGACTCTCGTCGCTAGAGGCTGTTCCTCTGCCCTCGCATCCTTGGATTCTCCACGGCGCTCCTCAACCCTCCACAGCGAAAATCCGTAACGCTTATCACGCTTGTTCTGAATGGGACTGACAACGGCCAAGCCGCCCGCGCGCAGGAAGGAAACGGCAAGGTATTCTCCGGCGGGATCGGGGGTCTGGGGATCTTCCGGCCATGTCTGGTTTTGGCGCCAACTGTCAGGCCTGAACGAAGGCGACTCGACCATACGGGGAGGCGCTCCGTCGGCGCTGACGTCGATGCGGGCCGCGTGCGCTTGCCACGTCCCGGTCCAACCTGAAAACCAGGTCGCCGCCAGTTCGCCCGGCCCTCGTGCAACCAGGTAAGGGTAGTACGCCACTTCAGGGCACTCCTTGAGCTGCCACGTCGTCCACGTCGCGCCGCGATCGACCGACCGCGCCAGCCAAACTCCCTTGAGGTTGGTCCAGAACGAGTAGAGGGCGCCTCGGGCATCCCAGGCCAACGGCTCCACCCATCGCGGGACGGGGAAGTAATCCGGATTCCACTCACGATAGCCCGGCGCCGCCTGCGTCCTCCACGTCGTGCCCCCGTCCACGCTCACGGCGATAAGGTCGACGCCCTCGTCATACTTCGGGCCTGCCGCCGATGTCGGCGTCACCCGCACCGCGAGTTCTCCGTTCGGTCCAACGGCCAGATGACTCGAACCGCCCCGCGGGTGGATCCTGGCCCGCTCCGTCCAGGTCAGGCCGCCGTCCTGGCTGATGGCGTGGCAGACGCCTCTGCCGTCATTCCAGATCACGTGGGCCGTGCCGTCCGGCGCCACTTTGACCCAAGGGCGATCGTCGAACCGGGTTTTCGAAAGCAACGTCCATTTCCAGGTCGCGCCCGAGTCCTTGCTGACGCCGACGCTGATCTGCTTGCCCTCATCCGCCTTATCGTCGAAGACCAACGTCGCGAAATAGAGGGTGCCGTCGCGAGCCACGTCCAGATCCACATCGGAGTTGCCGACCGCTCCGCCCGCCACGGTTCCGACATTGACCCGTGCCCAGGTCGTTCCACCATCCCGGCTCTTCCAGAGGGTGGCCTCATCCGTCCGCTTCCCGCTCATGAAGGCCGCTCCGTACCCGCTTACGAATAACGTGCCGTCGGGGTGCTCCACGATCATCGGCTCACGGGCAACCACGTCAAGATGATCGACAGAGGCGGACATGCTCAGCGTCCACGGAGGAGCCTTTTCAGCCGCCGCGCGACCAACCTCGCCAGATCGCCGGCACCCGACCAGAGCAATGATACATACAACCAACACGCCCGACCATAATAAGAACTGAGTTTTTCTGGCGTTCATACCAAACCTCCTTCTTTAGATACATCCTTGCAAATTATTCCCAGAGAAAGAGAGCGTTCTCTTATTTTGCTTTGGGTGTGTAAGAAAGGTCGGGTCGGGAGCGGCCGTTCTTGGTTTCATACTTTCGAAAATAAGAAAATGCCTTTTCATATGCGGCCCCGAGTTCTACTTGCTCTTCCGGGCTCAATGTTTTCATGATCCTTTCTTCTTCGACAAAGGTATCCGCCTGCGTTCTGGCAATCATCGTCGATACATAAAATGGATTATCCGTTCCAAATACGCCCCTATAAGCGATATATCCGATCCTGAAGCCGATCTTCTGACACAGAGCGGCCCACTCTTTGTAGTAGGCCTCGAATTCTTTTTCTTTTTCCGGAAGAATATAGGTCAACTCAAAGAAAACATAGTTAGACTCCTCAGGCTTGATATTCGATTCTGCGGGCGTATAGGACAGGTCGGGCCTGAGATAAACCACCATCTCCCTGTAATATTCATATGCCCCGGCCATCCGCTTCTCCAGCGTCTCATAGTTCTCCGGGAGCCGGGTTTCGGCTTCCGTCAGTGCTGCATTGAACCTGTCAAGTGACGCGACATCTTTCCCTATCGGAGTGAAAAAGTAGTAATGAAAGTCCTCGGTGCTGTACGCGTTCCAGCCGTAAGGAAAGTTGACATCAGCAAACATGGCCTTTTCTTCGATGGTTGCTTTTTCGAATTCCTTGGCCATAAACGGCTTGACAACATACTCGGTCAGCAGGTAGCCCTGAGCCTTCAGTTCCTGGGCTTGAGTGAAAACGGAAAGCACAAAAAGGCATACCACAATCACAAATCCCATAGATGAAAGATAAGAAGTCTTGCCTTTCATGAAATCCTCCTATTTTTATTTATGTTCTTTTTTTTATGCTACCTTACTTATCCTCGATTCCCCAATCCCTGTATGTGAGCGCAAGGACGGCGAACCATATCATGTGTGAAACGTTGCCCCATCCGCCCGCTAGTGGGAGGCCAACCGGTGCCGGCACATGAACCATAAGAGCTCCCAGCCAAAGGGTGATAAGCGGACAGAAGAAAACAGTCCAGCGGGGCACGCCGCACTTCTTTTTCAGCGTCAGGAAGATCCAGACCCCGAACCCTATAAGACCTGAATAGCCACAGACACTCCTCAGTATTCCTACGAGCTTCCTGATCTCATCGACTGCGCCGCTGTTCAAACCGCAATGCTGGATGGCGAACCCCAAGGGCCCACCCATTCCATGCCATACACCTCCGAACAAAAAATCCGTAAATAGGCTTGCTACCATCAGAGCGGCAAGACGAGGCGCGGCCCGCCGACAGCAAAACCAGAGGCCAAATGCGCCAAGCAAGTAAAAGCCCGTGCCGACAGGGGCGGTAATGGAGCAAAGGTGGAGCCGCCACAAAGCGACGCGAGCCATCCGCTCTATAAAAGAAACTCGGCCGGAACCCCAGCCGCCGTAGCAGAGCATGTCCCCGCCAAAGTATATTACCGCCCCCAGGCAGCCCGACCATAGCAGCAACCGAATTTTTTTTGAGGTCACGGAAGCACTCCTTTCAGAAGCCCTTTGGCGGACGGAAGCCGCCAAGAAGTTCCTCCATCTTGGCCGCTAGATCGATTGGCGTGGCATCCTCCAGGTACGGTCCGATGATCTGCATGCCGACTGGGAACCCTTCATTCGTCAACCCGACGGGCACGACCGTCGCGGGATGCCCGGTATGGGTGGCGAAGGAAATCCAAAATAGCAAATCCCCATAATGCCGAGGCCCTTCCGGAGTCTCCAGCACACGGTCATTCCAAGAAGGCCGGTGATCATGTTTGAAGGCCGGCACAAAGGCGGTCGGCAAGAGAAAGGCATCGTGGGTGTGAAAATATTCCTGCCAGGTCGCGCGAGCTTTCATTTGTTTTCTCCGCGCGGCAATGAAGTTCTTACGGGGTCCCGCCTGCGCCAGCGCGGTAAGGGCTTCCCAGCTTCCATCCTGCTTGTCCGCCCTGGCCCGGACTTCGGCGAGCTTCTCGTCGGGCATTTCATCTGCAAAAAAGGAATCAAGGAGGAAGGCGTAGTTTCGGTTCTCGCCGCCGGGATCTGCTCCGGGAGGCCATCCTTCGGTCAGGTTCACGCCTGCTCTGCGCAAAGCGGCCACGGCATCGGCCAACACCGTCCGCACATCGGAGGACACGGGGCAGAGCTTGTCGTCCAGCACGTAGCCGATGCGGAAGTCCTTTAGGCGCTGCCGCCGCGGCGGAGGGAGTCTCCAACTGTATGCCACCGCATCGTCGTCATCAGGACCTCCGAGGACCTCCAGGGCAAGTTTCAAGTCCTTAGCGTAGCGCGCAAGCGGCCCGGCCACGGCGAGGTAGTCCGGCTCGCCAAAATCGCCCGGGGAGAATTGCATGTGCCCTCGAGTCGGGACGAGATTCAGCGTCGGCTTATGGCCGCACACGCCGCAAAAGTGTACCGGGACGCGGATGGAGCCGCCGATGTCGCTGCCCGGCGTGAGGAAGCCGATGCCGGCGGCGAGCGCCGCGGCGCCTCCGCCGGTCGAGCCGCCTGGCGTGAGGGCGAGATCCCAAGGATTGTTCGTCTGCCCGAAGATGTCATTATAACTTTGATGATCGCTCAACATGAACGGCACGTTGGTCATGCCCAAAAGGACGGCGCCGGCACGGCGGAGCCGCTCAACCACGACCGAGTCCCGGGCGGGGATGTGGTCCTTGAAGACAGGATTGCCAAATGTTGTTCGAACGCCCTTCACATCAAAGGCATCCTTGATCGTGATCGGCACACCGTGAAGCGGGCCGAAGAACGTGCTTTTTGAGCGGGCAGCGTCCGCTTCCTTCGCGCGGGCAAGCGCCTCCTCGCGCATCAGAGTGACTACGGCATTGATCCGCGGGTTGATCGAATCGATGCGCTTGAACATCAACTCGGCCAACTCAAGCGAAGAGATGTCCCCGCGGCGAATCGCCTTAGCCACGTCGACCGCCGACGAAAACACAAAATCCTCGACGCGCGACCCGTGTTTTGGCGCGGGATTGGCGTCCGCGCCGAGTTTCATGAAAGGGAATGCCGTAGAAAGCGCAGCGGCCTTGATAAAGAATTCACGACGGGAAAGATAGTTCATGTTTTTGCCTCCTGATTGATTTGGTGACTCCCTATTAAGCCCTTCATGGAAATCACGAGCCCCTCTCTGCTATCCTTAATCTCTGAGAGGTCGTTTACTGATTGTCCTCCTTATTCCTTTTTAAGCTTTTTCAGCATCTCGGCGGCATTCGTATTCTTGGGATTCAATTCGAGTGATTTCTCATAATTCTTGATGGCCATCTCTTTGTCACCATTGATCATATAAGCTTCAGCTAGGCTGTCATAGACATTATCTGATTGCGGATAGGCCTCTACATTGAGTTTGAAGATCTCGATCGCTTCTTTAATTTTATTCATCTTGAGAAGCTGATAACCCAGGGAGTTAAGCTGCTCCTCCTGTATATCGTAAGCTTCAGATTGTGCCGCCTTCAATTCGCGATATTGCTGAATGGCTGACAAAACATCTTTTTCCGTTATGGCTTTGAGCATCACCTCCGCAATCGGCGTGAGATTGGCAAGAGCTTCGATCTTCGCCAACATTTCATCCAAAGAGGATCGCGGATAGTATTTTCCGTCGACCACAACCGCAGCGATTTTCCTGGTATTGGCAATATCATCAATTGGATTGGCATCAAGCACAACAAGGTCAGCGATTTTGCCGGCCTCGATCGTGCCCAAAGAATCCGTCAGGCCGAGGAATTCCGCCGCATTGTATGTAGCCGCCTGCAAGGCCTCCATCGGCGTCAATCCAGCCTGGACGAGAAGGCCCAGCTCGTCATGCAGGCTGAATCCAGCGAAACAAAATGGATTTCCGGCATCTGTTCCAGCGAGGAATTTGACGACTGCCCGACGCATAGCTCCGACAATCTCAAGCTCTTTCTGATAAACTTTTTTCTCGATAGCCCAATCTTCTGCGGTGTTGGAGGAGACAGATGGATTGTTCTTTAGCTCCCAAGATTCTCTTTCAGCTTTGGGCATATACTTTAGGCGTGCGTCGTTGCTGAAGTTCTTATCATCCAGATACCTGTAGCTTCTCAGGACTGTGAGCGTTGGACATTGCCATGTGCTGTTCTTGACGAAGAAGGCGAATAAGGCTGAAGCTTTTTCATCATCATAGGTCTCCAGGACTTTATTAGTGAAACTTCTATATGCTTCTAATTGAGAACGCGTCCGAGGTTGTTGTCTTGAGACACCTTTAAAGGCTTTTTCTCTTTCTTTTCTCAATTCTTCTTCTTTGCTCGAACAAGCCAATAAAATTCCAAGCGACATGCTGGCGAGGTGCTCGATGCTTCTCTGCCCCGCATTAGAGGCTTCAGTTGCACTGATGGACGAAGGTAAATGTCCGGCAAAGGAAATGCCTTGTTTTCTCGATTCATCGGCAATGGCAAAGTAGGCCTCTCGTGGCAGGAGCTGATAGATTTTGACAAAATCGTACCCTATCTCCTTCACTTGTCTGACTACCTGCCGCGCTTCCACTTCATTGCTGACACTAATAGAACCCGGCCAAACTGGTTTGGGTCCGTCAATGAGTGGGCTACCGATAATCATGCGTGGGCCTATAAGGGAACCTTTGGCTATCTCTTCTCGCTGTTTGAAATCGTAAGGGCTCCCCCACATTATTCGTACGCCCGTAACACCATTGGCGATGAAAAGAGGAAGATACCCGGCATCATAATAGTGGGCGTGCATATCCCAGAGGCCTGGGATGAGAAATTTGCCTGTCGCATCAATGACCTGGGCTCCTTTGGGAAGTCGGGTTTTTCCGGTTTTTTTGATGTCCGTAATGCGATCGCCCGCAATGACCACCGTCATGTCCGTTTTGTTCGGCCCGCCGGCGGCATCGATGATCACTGCGTGAGTAAACACAAGTGCTTTTTGTCCCTCCTCCGATTCCTGTCTGGTACTTGAACAGGAAAACAGCAGGGGAAAAAGAATCATCAAAGCAAGAATTTTCTTCATAACAACCTCCATTTTAGTTCTCAGCGTGCGCCTGGGCAGGCACTTTTCTGACAGCCTCCTTGCCGCGTTGGGTTCCGCGCCATCACTTATTTGAGACTCCGTGGTGCCTCGCGATCTGTTCCGGCGACAGGCGAAGAAATCTCGCGGCGTTGTTGTAAAGAATGTCCCGCTTCTGCTCTGCGGAGAGAAAGTCCGCCTTCTTGATCCACTCGATGGCGATGTCTATTCCATCGGGCCAGGTCATTTGGTCCGATCCGAACATGATCTGCTTGCCTAATCCCTGCTCAATCTGTTCTCTGAGATTGGAATAGAATCCTTCGCAAGTCCCTAGCCAGCTGCCTGAGATATCAGCATAGACCTGGGGATAGACACCGAGGATTCCGTACGTCTCTTGTAGAAAGGGGTACCCCATATGGGCGATCCAGACCCGCAGTTTCGGATGGCGATTCAGCATTTCCTCCAGCAGGAGCGGATTCCCAAGTGACACTCTGAATTTCGGGTCGCTTTGCGTGATGCCCGAGAGACTCATGCCCATATGGACGCAGGCGGGAACATCCAGCGATTCGGCAAGGGCGAAGTATGGGTCCAGGACGGGATCGGACGGGGATAACCCATCGTATTGGGCGCACACTTCTCCCATGATCCTCAGCTGGCCGGAATTATAGAGCGCCCGCAGCTTTTCGATATCGAGGCCATGGATGCCATAGGAAAGCCCAGCCCATATTCTGTCAGGAGCAGCCTGTCTGAGCTGCTCGACGCTTTCCAGGTCGCCGCTCGCGATCCCGAGGACAATGTTGTAGCGGTCCATCGCCGCCAGTGTTTGCTTGATGTGTTCTTCGACGGATTCGGGCGCCTTTTTTCCGGTCACCGGGTTCGGTCCCCAGTTCTTGAGATTCGCGAGGGATTCCGAGTGCAGGTGGACGTCGATGATCGGAAGCCGCCGACCGGCATCTTGCGCAAGTGATGCCACGGTACTTAGAAAAAGGAATAAAACCGCAAGAAAATTCTTCATATCTCCTCCTCCCCGGCAGAGAGAAC
>Ga0315277_10000598_pt1 | contig 56740 bp, 56 predicted proteins | sample YL17G05_15_MG_FD_203695 | JGI IMG/M metagenome (GOLD analysis project Ga0315277, IMG submission 203695) | Sediment microbial communities from Yellowstone Lake, YNP, Wyoming, USA - YL17G05_15 | ecosystem: Environmental > Aquatic > Freshwater > Lake > Sediment | place: USA: Wyoming | collected... | reverse complement strand
TTCATTAAGAGGTTTATATCCTGTTACTGCATTCCAACTATCAATTACGATAGTTGGGTCCGCCTCCTGTTGAAAACGTTCAACAAGCATTTCGAAAAAGTTTGAGATATTATCGTAAGTGAAAGATTGAAACTTTTTTTCCTGATTAGTCGATAACGAAGGAAAATAGGCTTGAGTTGCATTAAAAATGTTAGTGGGCGTTAAAAAATCCTGAATCCATGGAAATTGTGCATAAAGAAATTCAGGAGAAACGCGGGTGGAGATATAAAACGGATTTTTTGCTAACTTTAAAAGTTCGAGCGCTAAAGTAGTTTTTCCGGTACCTGCACCTCCTTTTATTAGGAGCGCAAATCCGAATTTCACATTAACTGCCTCTAATATTTCTGGAGGTATCGAATTTGAAATCAATAACACAACCTCATATTATTTTAAGATTCAAATTACTTTCTGAAATAGGCTTTTTTAATGATTACTCTTTTTAAATGATATTTTTCAGCAGAGAAAATCTTGGATCTATAAAGAATCACCTTCCTTAATTGCGCAATTCGAGACTTTGTTGAATAACAGAAAGAATCAAATTTTTCGTGGGATTACATCAATAACAAAGAAAATGGTCGGACAGGGAATAGATATATTTGTAAAATTAATGGAATAGCCTTCACTTGCCAGTTGCAAAAATCTCTGAAAAAGTATTCGACGCCACAAGATTATTGCTACTTCCTTTGATGTTAATTGAATTATCCGGACAAAATCTAATTTTATTTTGGAGTTTAAGAAGCGTATAAGTTATTTTATGATAATGGCAGTAATGATGTAATGTAATGTTGTCGACTTGGAACAATCGATCATAATAATGACACATCATACACTTTTTTAACATTTTTTTCACCTATCTCATAATTTCTATTATAATATATCCCAACGATTGGAGTGCGTCATTAACGGAACCATATTTTAGGGCTCCACAAAAAAAAGACGGAATCAAGGAAATTTTTTGGAATTCTTTCTTGAGATTCTATAGAAATTCTTGGTTTTTCCAAATATCTCAAGGCGAAAATAAATTCATATTATCTTTTGCAGAGATAAAAAATCTCTTTTAAATGTTTTGTATCTCAGATGCGACTGTGACCAATAAAGTCCATACAGCGCTTCTAATCCATTCTCCAACATGCCTCAATTTCTACCTATTTTTCCACTAAGGATAACTCTAATTCAGATTGGATCCTACTTTGGCATTTACAGCGGCTAAATTCATTATATTTAAGAATAAATGTTTTTAGATCACCAATTTAAATAAAATCCTTTGATCCAATCCTACATTTCCCATACTCTGAGTTGTTTTCTTCAAGGATAAGGTATTGCTCATACGTTATCCCAATCCCATAACAAGCTGAAATAATAATTTATGCTAATTTTATCCGTTCTTTTTTATATGTCCCTTCAATATATACTTTAACAATTTCGGATTTTTGGGTTTTTTAATTTAAACAAATTTAGCCCCTACCAACTTTATCAGGGGGAGAGTCTGTAATTGTAATAATTTGGATTGTTGTTTGATTTATTGAAAAATTCTAGGTATACCAATGAAAATTCATTAGGATATCTGTTCTACTTTTATTTTCTCCTAATCTTTTTCCGGAATTCCCCTAAAACTTTTTCAATTTTTTGGATCACAGCTTCTAATCGGGCTTCATTTCTCAGGATAATCTGTAAATTTTGTTGTTGCGCGAAATTCAGATCATTTGAATTTAAAAGTAATTCCACAAACCCTTTAATCACGGTAAGGGGAGTTCGCAATTCATGAGAAATATCAGAATCACTTAAGAATTTCATAAAATTAAGGGTATTTCCATCTTGTTCAGTTAAGAACGAAATCTGATTTTCATTCTGATTTTTCTCAACCATTTTTTCACTTTCTTTTAAAAAATCAAAAGATGAAATATAAATCCTATTTATATTTACTAGAAAAATAAATTATTATGTTGAAATGCATTGTAGTTAATTTTAATATCTGATTCCGCTTCAAAATACTAAGTCCGCTTCTCTATTTTTTAACCTAAACTCATTCGTGCAATATTAATGTCTTATGAATAATGTATCATAGATATAAAACTCTTTAGGTTAAAATTTGAATAAATTAGTTTGAACCAAGGAAACGGTTAAAGATAATTAGAATAGAGTCTTTAATAAATACGCCCCTCGGTTCTTCCGATAAACTGAAAAATATATCGATAGTATAACAAAATCGAATTTCTTTTCGAGCTGAAGAAATATATTTCAAATATTTCTTTTTATAATAAGGTAATTGACATTATCCAAAATCGACAGATCTGTAGTAGATATCTTCTAACAAAAGAAATTGACCTATTAAAAATGTAAAAAAAAATAAATTAGGTAAGATGAATAATTTCGATTTTCTCAGACTTTCTAAATGTGGGAATGCCTTCTCTATGCGAATACATTTAAAAGTTTGCATGAATTACCGATATTTCTCGAATTGGTATTAATTTTTTCTTCGAAACAGCTTACTATACAACCTTTATTGCCAGAACTTTTGAATTTAAAGAAATTCACGGTAGATATTGAGCAACTTTTCCCCTAGCACTTGAATATCGTATTGTTTTACTAGCTCCGGGCCTTTTGCGCCCATTTCAGCAGCCGTCGCGGGGTCATTCAATAAAAATCGAATTTTCTCTTGGAGGGCTCCAAGGTCCTGAGGGTCTACGACGAAGCCATTTCCATTAATAAATTTCGGGAGGTATCCGCTATTATAAACGATTAAGGGAAGACCTATGGCCATAGCTTCGGCGGCACACATTCCAAAGGGCTCATATAAAAATGGGAAGACTGCAATGTCGGCGGCCGAGTAGATTTGGTACATATGTTCATAGGGAATAACATCGGAATTGATTATAACCCGGTTTTCCAATTTATTTTTCCGGATTTCTTTTTGTAATTGGTCTACAGCGGAAGGAAGTATATCATCGGTAGCTGATACACTGCGTTTGAGGTAAAAGATGACATCTTCGGGGAGATGCTTCATAATTTTGATAATATCAATGAAACGTTTTCGGTCGAGTAGCCGCCCAACAGAGAGAATAATTCGTTTGTTCTGGGGCAGGTTCAAGTTAGATCGAGCTTTTGACTTCGAGATAGGTGACAAATGCTTAAGGACGATAGGGGAATGAATAGTTTCGATCTGGCTTGAATTGACGCCCCGTTCTTGCAAGCGTTTATTAACAAATTCGGATGCCGCAATATATTTATCCACAGATTGGCTTTCAATAAGCCATTGTAATGCATTTTCTGAGCGTTCCAAGAGAGCTGCTGCAATGGTTCGAGGCTGCAAGGATTCTTTTTCTTCTTCGACCAAGACTTGATAGGATACATGGGCTTTGGCAGCATCCCTTGCCAAACTGCCTGCAATGGAGAAGAATTCTGTGTGTGATTGAATTATATCGGGGTGTAATTTCGCAATACATCGTCCTATTTGTTCTAAAAAAGGATTGGGATAGGGCAGCTGAACAATCGCCATTCCCAGGAGTCCAAATTCTATTATACCCCATTTTTTTATCTTATCTGACTCTAATCGTCTGATTCCTTTGAACCTTAAGGCGAGTTTAAAAAATTTTACCTTTAATCGTTCAATAAATTTCAAATCTGCTTGGAGAATACTTTTAAAGGTGTCATGATATTCCATAGAGATTCTGGGTGTATAATAGCGAATCCCTTGAATTTCTTCTAAAAAGGGTGGCATAATTCCATGGTCTGGAAGAGGCGCTTTAACTACTATTAATTCTTGGACCTCAGGATGGTTATGAAGGTATTCAATAAAGATTTTGTTATGATTTCTTAGCCCGCTTGAAGCATTTCCCACTTCAGGAGCGTACCATACGATTTTCATTTTCATAAAGTTTCAAACTCCTTTTTATGCAGTTTGGTTTCTCTTAAAGGCGTATGTCATAATTATAACCCCTAGAGTAAGTAGCATATATCCTATAGGTTTTAAATAATGAATGGCAAAGATAGCTGGAATAGTAACGAAAAAAATTAATGCTGCTGATGCTATTATAATTAACCCTAAAAGGGTTTTTTGTAATTTTTGTTTTAAATCCTTATTTTCTGTTTTCTGGTGTATCCGGATTAATCCAGAAAAGGTGTAGAAAGCGGCGACTGTATAGACTATAGTTATAAGAATCATAAACCAGGGGTCAATAGTTAGTTCGAATCCATAGGATTCTTCTAAAAAGGTATAAGGGTGAACCAAGAGAATGAGAGTAGGCGATATAAAGAGAATCAGGAGACATAGAATAATCACTTTCAGAGAAAGCTTACCTTCATGGGCCAAAGCATAGTAAAAAAGGCAAAGTCCTAGAACTCCAATACTTATACTAAAGATTTGGAGAAAATAACTGAACTCTTTTAAATTGGGCAATTGTAAGAAAGTATAAAAAAATACAAACGCTGTAAGACCAAGTAAGAAAAGGACAAAACATTGATGTATTCGACTTATCTTATTTCGTCGATAGACAATAATTGCACTTATCAAGGTTGCTACTACAGAGATACTAACGGATATATATATGAGAGCATTTATTAGTTCTATCATTAATTTCACATACTTTAATCCTTAAACCATAATAAAAGAAGAGTTGACCTTTTTAATATGATGGTTAAGAGAGATAGAATTGATTTTCTATCTTCAGGTGATTAATTTGCTTTCTATAAGCCGTAGAACTCCTTTAAGGCGTTGATTGGGAATATAATTGATTTTTTTAGTTCCGCGAATCTTTCTGCCAAAGGAATTGATTGCCTTATAAAGCCCTCAATTAAAAAGTTAAATACCATGATTAAATTTCGTTCACCACTAAAGGATATGCCATATTCGAGTTTAATTTTATCATTTTGCTGTTTAAACACGCTGATAAAAAGCGCTTTATCATCAATAAGATGTATGAAAGTAGGGACCCGTTCTACGAGGGGATAATGATAAATTTTGACTTTTTTAACATGAAGATCTAAGCAATATTCCCAATTTTTTTCATTAACATTGAGAAGGAGGGTAACATCTTGCCCATTAAGGCTTTTATTACTAAGGACTTCAGGAGAGAGAAGGGGTTCATTACTAAGGGATTGCGGGAAAATCGCCATAATCGTGATTTTTTTTTGGGACGATTGCATAAAATTTTGAAGTTTAAGGCATAAAACTTCTTTCTTATTATAAAAAAAGATTCCCCTTTCCGTAGAAGGGCGAAATTGATCTATAATACATTCCTGAATCATTTCGCTGGCTTCTTTTTTATAGGAAATTTGATTTTGCAATTCCGCTAGAAGAAGCTGCGAACTTGAGATTGTATATTGGGGACGCTTCTTCTTCATTTCTTGGACAATATATCCTCTTTCCAACAGACGTTTCAAAGAATCATAGACTCTTGGACGTTGAATTCCCGTTTCCTTTGCAATTCTACTGGGATCGGATAATTTATGTTTTAAAAGACAAAGATAGACGGTTGCATCATTCTGTGTAAGATTACATTGCATGAGATAATTGACTAAATCTTCCATTGGAACATTCAATTTAATATCACCTGAAAATTAACTTGAAGGATAAATGTATCGATATTCCACTTTTTGGATTAATAAACTTTTTATGAATTACTCCTATACAATATTAGTTCAATAAAGATTTTTGTTTTCCTACTTAAAATGTATAATATAAATGTAAAAAGCTCTATAAAGCGATTTAGAAGAGGAAGCTTATAACTTACTATTTTTAAATGGGCAAGCATGAATAAACATTTCTAAACCAAAGTTCTTGAAGAATCGGGTCTTCTCAAGACGTGTTAATTCACTTTTAATTCTTTGAATTACTGGGAATAGAAGAGGAAGGAATTGTAAGAGGCCGGTCGCTAAACTGCCCGGATATAAAATGGCTAAATTATCCAGCAATTCAGCCCCCCTGAGCGTTTTTAGTTCAAATCCACAAGTGGATAGGAGGGATCGAAGCGCCATCGGAGTGAACATTCGCAACTCAGGCTGACCGACCCCATAAGGTGAAGTCCAATCATAATGAAGTAATTTTAATAAACTATGCTTAAATCCTACTATATTTAAACCATTAGGGGTACTCATGATTAGTGATCCTGTAGGCTTTAGAAGTGAATGCATTGACTGAAGGACGCTTATGGGATTAGGTAGGTGTTCAATGACTTCAGTACAATAAATAATGTCAAATTGATTTGGTTCGAGATTCAGATTCTCAGCATCCATTTTATAAGTTTCAATATTTGAGAGGTGCAAGAATCGAGCTGTTCGCTCTAGTGTTTGAATTAATGGCTCAGAAAGATCTATTGCGATAACCCGGCTCGCCTTCTTTAATGCACAAAGAAGGCTCAAACGACCAAATCCGCACCCCACATCAAGTACGGTCTTTCCTTCGAGAGGGGGGCTCATGTCTAATGCTATCGGTACAGTGTATGGAATACTTGTTCCCCAAAGATTGTGCCTGTAAAATTCTTTAATTTTTGAAGAGGTGGTTGTATCTATAACTTTTACAGTCGAAATACTTCCCCCTCGACTTAAATTTACGAAAAAACTTGTGAGAGTAAGTCCATATGATTCTAAGGAAGTTTTTAATTCCTTTATATAAATGAGGGCAAGTCTTTTTGCAAAAGATTCATTTAATCCGCCTAATTGGAAGGTTACTGCGTTCCATCTGACCATAAATTCTTCGACCGTTTCTCCAAGAATTTTCCATTCACCCATTTCTATCTATTCTCCATTTTTTTTTCAATATTGATGTTAATGATTTGGGTTATAAAATGTATCATAGAGATAAAATATAAAATCTTGAATTTATGATTTAGAGAGCATAAACTTAAAAATAATGAGCTATAGGTCAATTAAAGGCGTTTGAACCAGTAGTTAGTGACTATCCTTAAGGAGCCTTTTGTTGTTGAATAAAAGGAATTTAAGTCGCCTAAAATCAAATAAATTATTATCTAACAAGGTCAATAAATTAGAACTCTTTTTTAATAAACCATTTTTATCAAATAATTTTTAATTTCTTCGTCTAAAAATATGTTTTAATTCTCTTTCAGCATACCTCATGCTTTGGGTTTGTGGATCATCCCAGCTAATTTTCATTTTAACGCCTTTATAAGCGTTACCAAATATTGACGGCAGGCATCAATCACAAAATCATCCACACTTTCAAAAGCTAATTGTTTTCGTAAATAAATGAATTCCCGTATTTGATCAATTAAATCCACAGGAATTTCAATGGGAATGGTCCTCTTCATCTCCAACTTTTCTCACCTGCAATTTCCATTCCTAAAAGTTATCCATTATTTATTAATTAACTTATATTATCAATATTCCTATTTTGAACAAAGATGTAATAAATGAATTTTTAAATTTTATTGTTTAATAGATAAATGCACTATTGTTACATTCTAAATAGATATTCGAATTAAAAATTCAGTTAATTTGAAAGATACACAAATGATTTCAGAAGAGAATCCTTTTGTAAATTTGGGGTATGTTAAAATTTTACACTTTTTTGAAGGATATTAAAACTATTAAATAACCGTTTTTTAATTCTCTGTCTTTATAAATAGGCACATATATGACAGGAAAGAGCTAAGTGCTCTATCAAAAATGAAAAAAGAAGTGGATTATCTATGATTGCCAAGAGTAGAAAGGTATTTTCAATTTTTATGTTGGTCTTATTTTTAATTACGGCAATTCCAGTCAATATTGAAGTTCCAGCGGGTTTGACTGAAGAAATTAACTCAAAACAAGAGATTCAAGGGTTACAGCATCGTTCAAATTATTTGGTAGTCCCTATTACCATCAATAAAGTCGAAGGAACTCCCTTGACAAAAGCGCAAGTGGAAACGAATCTGAAAAAGATGAATGAAATTTACAATTGTGAAGTAGTCATTTTTGTCTGGGATGGGGTGATCCATGAAATTCCGGACCCCTCAAAACCTGGGGGGGCTGCGGATGGTAAAATATTGACATTAGACGATCGGACGACGGTTAGAAATCAAGCAGAGCAAAATGCCGGTGGAAAAGGAGTAAGTATTACAGTTTCTAGCGATCTTGGGGATAATACAAACGGAATAACAGCAGTGGGAGGTGCCCATTCAGCGATGGTTAAAGTAGGGACCGATGGTGAAACTTGGGCACATGAGATGCAGCATAGTCTTGGCCAAAGTCATGGGTCTGAGCGGCAGGCGGATGAAGATATGGATGGAGATGGAGACGTTGATGCTGCTGATACAGGGTGGGATGCAAATGGCGATGGACAAATTACACCCGCTGATAGACAATGTAATTTGTGGGGTAGAAAAAGCGATCGAGAAGGTAATTGTATTAATTGCGATGCTATTTATACAAGTGCTTCCAAATTACCAGGGGTAAAAGCAAAAACACGCCCTGCTCAAGTAGTAATAAGTGATGGACAAAATACTAAAAAAGCAGGCGTTATCAATGATACAAGGGGAGATCCCATAAATCGATCAGGTTATATGAAATCTACTGCGAAATATATCGATATAATTGATGGTGGTATCCAAATCAATTACACCATTCACAAACTAATTGAATTTTGGACGATTATAGCCTCATCTCCTATAGATAATTGTACCCTCGATTTTGCTCTTGACAATAACGCGAGTACAGGCGATATCTCCTCGGAATTCTTTTATGGTGCAGATTTAAGGGTACAGTTTTCAACGATGGACGGCGTTCTCAACAATCAAACATTGCTCCTTTGGTGGGATAATTCCACGAAAATATGGATGGAATTAAGTGGGAATACTTTCTTAGAAACTAACTTAAATGAGACGATAAATTACGATAATGCCACAGGATCAGGTTGGACAGAATCTTTCTTTGATGTATATCTCTCAGTTATTGTTTTTGAGTCCCCTTTCCTTGAAAAAATCGGAGCGGGTCCATTTACCATGTGGATTGTAACCCAATGGAATGATCCAGTAATGGCCGATCTAGTTAATGATAACACATCCCATACACAAATGACGCTATTGAACCAAACTGTCGAGGCAATAACTGTAAATAATGATACTGTGAAGGCAGGAGGGAAAATATTAGTAAATGGGACTAAATTTACCCCAAATTCAAATGTAACGATTTATATTAATGGGGAAAATATAAACACTATTAAAACGGACGCAAATGGTTCATTTTCTGCAAATATTACAATCCCGACAACTTTGAACAAGAATAATTCAATAATAATGGCGCGAGATGATCATGGCAAAATGGATGCGATCTATATGGATATCAAAGGTCTATCTTTTCAAAATGAACCAAATTTAATTATGATCGTCGTTATATCAATCGCCATCATAGCAGCAATCGTAATTCTCTCATTCTATCTAAAACGGAAAAATTAGGGATGCATAAAGTAACTGATTTGAATTAAATTTTTTTTTTTTCATTTAAAACGAAAAGCAAGCAGGTCTGATGAGTTATCAATGCTATAAAATTGTTAATTACCAGTATTTCCTAAAAATTGTTCGTTCAAGGTTTGGAGCACGTATCCCTTATTCGTTTTAAAAGATAACATATCATTTTCGCTTTAAAAGATAGCATTCATCCTATAACTTGGAGTCTATATGCCCAAATGGCAAGAAGCGCATTTAAAATTATATAATAGATGATTTTCTTGAAAAGAATGAGTATAAAAAGAACTATGATAAAACAGATTGATCTACAATGGTGCCTGAAAATGAAACAAATCGATCTCAGATTAAATGTCTATTCGTAGGATTAGATAATGGGGGAAAAACCTCCCTTCTTCTGACACTTGAAAAGAAATTTCTTAAAATCCTAATGACAAAGCCTACAAAACAAATAGCCATTTCCAATCTTCAAGTATTAGGGATTCCTATGAAAATTTGGGATATGGGGGGGCAGAAAGACTATCGAAAGGAATATCTCTCGAGAATCCAGTATTATGAAGGGACAAAATTATTATTTTATGTAATAGATATACAAGACCATGATCGATTTGATGCAGCTCTTGAATATTTTGAAAAAATCATGAATAATTTCGTTTACCTAGAATTAAATCCAAAAGTTATAGTAATTCTCCATAAATGTGACCCGGATTTTAAAGATACCATGCAAGGCAATAAAAATATCTATGAAATCAGGCACGCACTCTCTAATAATCCCTATACAAAAGATTTTCCGGTTTATCAGACGAGCATTTTTGACCTAGAAGAGTTCCATCGAATTTTTATTCAGGCTGTTTTTGAAACACATCCAGGTGGCTTTAAGGTCCAAGAACTTTTAACTCAATTTATGAAGGATATTGAGGCAGAGGCTGGCTTAATCATTGATGAAAATCTTCTGATAATTGCGGAAGCTTCTTCAAACAAAAAGAGCCTACCTTTTTGTCGAATCTACGGTAAAAATCTTACAAATATGGCTCGTGAATCATTTGAGCTAGAGGGGATCATACCAGAACGAATTGGTATTGAATTATTAGATGGATTGATCTTCTTTAAGCACGTACCTTACCTCCAAACTCGTTTCTATTTCATATTTTTCACCAAAAAGCTACAGAGTCTTAAAGAACTCACGGACTTATTACCCAAATTTCTAACTGACCTTTCCAGTTCAATTGGAGGCATAGTCCAAATATAGAATTTTCACTTCAGATAAGGAGCGTATTCCGTTAAAATCGAATACTCACTATATTAAAGGATTTTTTTCCCGAAATCGATTTCAGTCCCAGTATTCAGATCAGTGTTAGTTATTATGATTGCCGGGAATGTATTTTCCCTGATATTCCTCCAAATCGGCTTCCCGAAAGGGAAAGCCGTAATTGTCGCTCCCATTTACAGCGTACGAGGAATGATTTTACCAGCGCTTTCGGGACTCATCATTCTGGGCGAATAGAATAAACAGTCTCCGGTTAATATTATCCTACAAATTGTCGGCTTAATACCTTCTTAATCCTATAAATCGACATAAAACTAAAATTTTTAAATAGGATTAGGTTTAAATTATGGTTAAAAGCATAAAGCACCATCCTTCGGAAGAGTGAAAGATGCATTCACCTAATTTTAAATTGTTATTCCCTCCTCCCCTCCCCCCTTTTCAACTGTGAATGCATCCACTAATCTTCCAATTATATAGTATAATTATAATTCAATCTAATGGTAGCTGCGGGTTGTAAAAATTCTCAAGAGATCTGCTCAGAGGATATCTTTATTTTTGTTTTAAATCTCGGTTCCTTTGAGCGGAACTGCTTTGAAGGCCTCATTAGCGAAGTTATGGATAGAGAGCCAGTGATCTATGTCATGATTAGTGTGCCTTTAGATTTCATTTGCCTTATCAATATCAAAACCTTTCAAGTCAGTATCTACAACAGCTCCACTCTTAAAATTCTTAGTATTACACCTATTCTTTTTCAAAATTTCGATAAAAAATGAAAAAAATTTCTATGATTCAAGGAATTTTTATTCGGAGGACTTCTTGATGTATATAATGCATTATGTAAAGGATTCCATAAAAAAAGAATTCCTTTTAGATAATTTTCGATTTTTTTCTTAAAAAATCAGAGATTATTTATGCTACTCAAAATTTCTTTAATCTTAATTCTTTATTACTTAAAACAAATGATGAAAAATTAATTTATTTTTTTAATTGGCTTTTAATTTGCCTAATCAGGCTATATCAAATGAAAACTATTCAAATATCTCCTTAAAATTATTCAGAAAAAACTATTTAAAGATGTTATACTGTTACATCTTTATATAATTAACAATATTACTATAATGATTAAGAATGGTGCTAAAAAACAGAGAAGAGGCCTTCATATTCTAAATCAGCAAAGTAAAAAGAATGATTAATGAATATCTGAATAAAAAACCAATCTCTTACAAAAAATCGTTTTTGAAAGAGCCTTTAACGAGGATGAATGAGGATAAAGGTAATATTTAAACCAATTTTAGTAAGAAAGGAGGTTATATTGTGGTAATGGTTAAATGTAGTTGGTGTAGAAAAGAGTTTAAATCAGATAATGAACCCCTCGATTTTCTGGGAACAAAAATTATATTTTGCCCAGAATATATTAGAAATGGAATTAAAAATTGCGTTGGAGTTTTTCTCCAGGGTTTGGGTGAAGGTTTGATAGCCTCTGGAGGAAAAAAATAACATTCGGAGATTAGTTTATTAAAAAAGAAAAAAGAAAAATAAAATCGCTCGGTGATAAGATCTGATACCAAATCTGACTCTTATCGGGTTGGGAACAACGTTCCGAAAGATTACACAGCAGGAAGTAACACTATTGTATGGATTCCTGAGGGACAATGAAATGATAACAATTTTTCTTATCGAGGATAATGATTCAATACGGTTTTTATCTCAGAAGTTGCTCACAAGATTCGGTTATGAGGTCATTGGAACTGCCAACAATGGAATGGAAGCCATTGAACGCTTCACATCGTTCCCGAAAAAACCCGATGTAATTATAATAGATTATCAATTACCTCTTAAAAATGGAATTGAAGCAATGAAGGCCATTCTCCAAATTGATGCCCATGCAAAAATAATTTTCGCCAGTCCCGACCCAGGTATCAATAAATTAGCATTATCCTCTGGTGCTATAAATTGCATATTAAAACCGTTCAAAATGGATATTCTTATTAGCTCTATAAATAGAGCTCTTGGTCCATCAAAAGCATTTATCAATAAAATCAAAAATTTAAGGAAAGAATAGAGTTCTAGAATAAATGCTGAATAGGGGAATGAACTAATGGATATAAGAATGGTATATTATGCCTATTGCAAGCGTCAAAAAAAAGAGGCTGAGTGGACTGAAAATCGTAAAGGGTCTGAATTAGATGAAGAAATGAGCAAATTATTTGAACGTTATTTAGATTTTTTGTTGAGAAAGAAAATTGAAACAAAAAATACACGAATACATGAATTTGGAGATAAAATAGTCGAAATAGATGATAATGACCTAACATTAAGGAAAATTCCTTTAAAAACTATACTACCTGATATGTTAAATAATGCACTTTCCAATCCTGTCATTTTTAAAAAAGATGCTTCCATTATTGCTAAAAAATATCTAGCTACAAGATTCGCAAGAAATAGAGTCATTTTCATTATTTATTTTAATGAAAAAAAGCAGAAATTAATTGGAATCATCATTTCTGAACTTACTGATGAAGGTATTCGTAACCTGGACATCGCTTCTCACAGTATAAGATTAGAACTTATAAAGAATTATCTTCCTTCCAAAATTAAAAAGGGTGCTATTTTTCCAGCAATAATTCAAAATAAGCCGGAATTAAATAAAATTAAAATTTTTCAAACTAGTTATGCCGACTATTTTCCTAATTCTTTAGAGACAAGACCTGAATTAACAAGAAGTGAACAATTTTCAATATTATCTTCAATAATTAATCAAGTTCAACAAGAAAAAGGAGAAAAATTCACGAGCGAATCACTTGTTAATCTGTCTGAAAAACTCCAGAAGATCCCTCAGGATCAGATACCTTTCAAAAAAATAGATGAAGTAATAGGTGAGATCTCAGATAAAAAAATAAAAATTTCAGATATTTCACCCAGTTTAACAGGTGTTTCTAAAAATACCCTTGACAAATTTAAAGAAATAGGTCAGATTTCAAAAGATGTTCTATCAGAAACAGCTATTGAAATTAAAATGGAAGAAGCTAAAATTACTTTTCCAAATAAATATATTATTGAAAAGAATTTTTTTATATTTGAAAAGGAGGGGAAAATATATATAGTTATCGAAGGAATGAATCCGCGAATCAGGAGTGATGGGAAGGCATTTCCTAATTTATCTCCAATTTCATGGGATAAATTTAAAAAAATAATAGAAGGAACAAAAGAATAATGAAATACAAAGCAATCTTAAATTTTTTTAATAATTCACAATTCGAATTTTCTGAAGATGAAAATTTCATTTATTACCATGAAGAAAATCTCTTTCCAAATATAAATCAAATCATCAAAAATTTGAAATCATTGGAACAAAATCAAATTTGTACGATATTCTGCATTAAAATGAATTTTAAAGTTGAATCCTTCTCAATTTATTGGGAATTTAAAAACAAGACAGGATTCGTTCCTGAATTTGACAGCGATCTTCTAAATGAAATTTCTTCTTTCTGTAATACTCATAAAAAACAGTTACTTTCGCTAGAAAATGATATTGCTGAAGATTTAGAACTAAATGGGAAGGATTTTCAATTAATAAAAAGCATTATTAGTTGTGATTCATGCCAATTAAAAATAAATAGCGAATTAAAAATTTCAAAACATGGAATCAATCAATATTTGAAAAAAGAATTCCAATTAAATGGAATTGTCGTTAAATTTTGGCTGGATTACAAAAATTTTCTATCTAAATTAGAAAATTTATCGTTTGAGAAATTATTAGAAGAAATGTTCCCTAAATCCGAAATTTATTGTTATTTTTTTTTATCAGAACTACCCGATAATGGAACGAAATACATACACTTCTATAACCTACAAACTTATAATAAAAAAATGTTAAATAAATTATTAGAATCTAGAACAGAATTCCTGCAAATAAGAGAAAAAAGAATGAAATATTTTAGAATTGAACAAAATTTAGAATATTTTCCACCAGAATTATTTATCTCCTGGGATGACATTCAAAACCAAACCCCAAAATGGTTAATACATATTCCAAATATTTTACTATATTCTATTTTATGTACCATCTCAACTTCAATTACAAAAAATGAGGGTTTTTTAGGATTCTTCTTAAATGGACAAAATTTAAAGGTATCATTTAAAACAACGAAAGATTTGAAACTTGAACTTTCTTCCGAAAAGAAAGAAGAATTTTCAATTACTGAACATGATTTAACAGAATTGATCAATTTTTGTCAAGATTTTTTAACATTGGATGAATTTTATGGTGAAAGACTCAAGTTAGTTCGTGAGAAAATTGATACATTATTAAATTCAGGGGATTTAAAATTTTATTATAAAAATAAAAAAATTAAGGATATAATTACTCTTCAACTGGAAATACCTCCATCTAAAAATGAATTTATTACTTTAATAAAAGAACTTATCAGTAATTATCGACATAAAATAGAAGAAAAAAAAGAATCTCAACTATTATGGAATAATAATACGCCTAGAAAAGAAAAAGATATTCAGATACATTTCTTTAATATGCTTGAAAATTTAGCAAGAGCTCATGGAATTATTATAACAAGGGAACATGAGACTGGAAGGGGCCCAATAGATTTTAAATTTATTAATAATGATCATTTTCAATCTCATATTGAAATAAAGAGGGATTTAAATTCAAAACTACTTGCGGGACTTGAAAAGCAGCTACCAACTTATTTAAATGCTGATTCAGTTTCAATTGGGTTTTACATTATATTTTTATTTAAAACAAAGGATTTTGAATCATTGAATAAAAATCTTGAGGAAATTAAGAAGAAAATCGAAAAAAGTCGAGGCATTCAAATATTTATAGAATATATTAAAGTAATTAATGAAAAGGAATCCGCATCAAGGCTTTGAGATGCCATCTTTTCCATTCCACTAGATCACTATTAAGTCTATTGGGAAAATTTTACAAATTCTAAAGAAATGGTGGGATTGATGCTCCAAAGTAAAAAATCGGCTCAGGCCGCCCATGCATTCATCATTCAGGTATCAGAATTATAAAGTCTTCATTGCCGAATAAAGAATTCAGAATAACCCCTATAAAAATTCCTTTGACCTAGGTGGTGATAATTAATTTATGTAAAAAAAATAGAAAAAAGGATTGATTTATTTGAATATAGCGAAAAATAGCGAAGAATACTTTCGTGAGTCAGAATGGCATGAAATAATTATATTTATGGATAAATTAAATAAAAAGTATACTCGTCTACTAACCTTTTGGAATAAATTGATGAACGCAAGCTAAAATCTCAATTTACAATAAATTGTCTTCTTTCTATTTATTAAGTCTATTAAGTTAAGATAATATAAATTTAATAACAATTAAACTCTTATAATTCATCAAAAAATCCTAAAAGAAAAGGGGATCAAGTAAAGGTGAGTGTGTCCTTGGGCGCAAATAAGAAAAATGAGAAGAAAGGAGAAGTTAAAGAAAATACACCACTCTTTCTATCAGAATCTGTACAGAAAGAATTACAGGAATTAATCCCTAAAGTTCGCTTCGAAGAAGTTATGTCATGCGAGACTTCAGAAGAAGTTGCGGCAGATAAAATGATCCTGTATTTTGGTGAATACTTTAATCAATTCAAAGATCAATTCACTTTAAACAAAGCAATGCGAATCTTAAATATTGCATCCGAGATCAGTGCGCGGGGAGAGTTTTTATCTAAACATACAATTTATCAAGGTTATTGTCAAAAATATAATGAGTTGCCATGGGATGAATTTGAAGAAATTATCAAGCCGATAATAAGACTGTCCTCTATGTCACCACTACAAAAAACAAGTGGTGATCAATTAAATTTTACTTTATTGGGTCGGCTTTTGTTACATAATTATCATAAACTTAAAGTAGAAATGTTAGCGCTAAAAAAATACGGCACATTTCAGGACCTTTTTACCATAATTGAGGATGTCCGATCGTTCTGGAATTACAGTCCCTATGGCATGGATATCGAGTATATTTTCTCGCTCACCAATAACCTGAAAAATTTCACCGACAGCTTAAAAACAGCAGGTGATGACGTCTTAAAGGATGAGGCAGTCGATGACAAGCTGAAACTTATTCACGATTTGATAGATCAGATCCTTGAAATCCAATCTTCAGGAGATATGGACTCGAGTAATATCAGCTATAGGCAGAAAATCCATATTAGTGATCTTCTAGTGAAAGCAATTCTTGAACTCATGCAAATAGCAAAGAGAAAATTCAATATTCGCCTAAAAAGAAGCCGAGAACCGATATTTGAAACTTCTTTTTTAGAACTAGAAAAGTGGATATTAAGTAATTGGGATAAAAAGGAGTGGTCTGATTATTTCTATGCATCATCGACATGTGGAACCCCTGTTCAATTTCCGATGAGGCTGAATGAATATTTCGTCAAAAAGGTCCTTAAAAATTTCATCAAAAAACGACAAGAAATTGAATATGATGAATTGCCTAAAGACATACCGGAAATAGACCATAAACCTATTGAGGATCTCTTGATAAATGAAGATGAGATTATTCACTTAAAAGAGGAACTGTATCAAAAAGCACTAACGGCAAATGATCCCCTCGATTATAAGATCGTACGGTCAAAAAAACCTGAAAAGTTCTTGAATAATTTAATAATATTTTTCCTGCTTGCTAGTGAAGAACGCCTTCATTTTGACGAGGAGAAAAAGGTGGTATCAATTCAGGATAGAAAATACCATGTGGATTCATTCACAGCAAGAATTTTTGAATTAACAAATAAAAAAATGGAAAATGAAAGAGTGAAGAAAAGTTGACAATGAATTCGAAGAGTTGGATGGGATTAAACTATGAAGATAAACGAAGACTCGCCTTAATTCTTCAAGGAACGAGCGCGGGACCTGGATTAAATATCAATCAACTCAATTTTACTAAAGACCTTGAAAAATTAGATGATGAGATTGATAGCTTCATAAGAATGATAAACAGATACTTCGAAGGGATTTTACAGTTGATTAGATCTGGAAATTTTATCATACCAATAATCATAAACCAAGATGCCATTGAAGTCAAGCGCCGGTCTATATCGAGTAAGGTGATAGCGCTTGCTTGTATTGTTTTACTTCACGAATTTGTCTATAAACATGGTCCAACTCTTAGTAATTTAGAAACTAAGTTACAAGTAACTAATGTAGACATCCGAGAATTGCGCCAATTAATTTCAGATCTCAAGAATTTACGGTGGGTTGATGAAATCGAAGAAGCAGGAGTCATTTATTACATTCCATCTGCTGGCTTGAAAGCATGTATATCACCTGAGATGCTCATAACGATTTATTCTGAAATATATATCGAATCGAAAGATGAAGAAGAAAAAGAGATGCTTCTGCAATTTTTCCCAAAAGAATATATGAAGATTAGGGACACTCTCCGTACAGGATCAAAGCAGAAAGACCTTGCTAACTTTTTAGATATTACTGGTGAGAAAAATGGCAAATGCAATACCGATTGAATTGTTATTACAAAATTTTGGTAGTCATAGAAACACAATCATCCCCCTATGCGAAAAAAGTGATCCTAACGAGCGAGTTTTCATTACAGGGAGTAGTGGAAAGGGAAAATCACACATTTTAGAAGCTATGCAATATGTGCTTGGAAAGAAAATCATGAGTGAAAAAGAGTTTTTTCACTATGAGGAACATATTATTGATGGAAAGAAACAGAAAGTCTATCAAGATCATGTAAAAATTGAAATGAAAATTTTAAATTATGGCCCTGAATATCTTGCTAAATATCCGAAAAATGAAGTTTTAACTATTGGTTTGGAAGCATTCAAGGGGAATATACGAAAAAATCGCCATTACATTCGCTTACGTGACGGATTCGATAGGTCAATTACGCTAGAGGAATTGAGGCAATTTGGCGTGTTTGACGACCCCCTTATGTTTATTGACGACCAACAGACGGACTACTGGATTCGAACATCTCCCCGAGATCGTTATGAAAAAATAGCTAAATTCATGGGTATAAGTACATTTCGAGAAGATGTTAAACATACATATAACGAATTTAATGAAGCAGAAAAAAGATTAAAGGATGAAGACACAGAACTCAATAAAGCAAAAGGTGAATTGGAATTAATTACAGAAAAATACGACCGGTTTAAGAGAAAAGAAAAAATCTTAGACCAAATTGGTACTTTGGAAAGAGATTTAGTGCATGCCAAAGCATTCGAAAGCTATTATGCTTATATGGAAAATGAACGGCTTTTTTATGAACAATTTCAACAAAAACAAAATTTAATTGCTGAAAGAGAGTCTTTAGGCCATACGATTACCAGCAAACAAAGCCGAGTTGAAAACTTAATGACCCAAATAGCATCTTTGACGACGGAGAGAGAATCATCACAATCAGCTCGCGACGAGTTGCTTACAGATATCAGGAGTTATCAACGGATCTTGAATGAAAAGTTATCCTTTATAAAGGGAGAACACCTTGAGATACCACTTTTGGTTGATTGGAATTTACTATCGGATCAATGCCAACGACTAGACAAGGAGATAAAGGTATTAGAAGCAGATATTCTATCATTAAGTAAAGAGTACCACGATAAGAAGGAATTACTGGAATTAAGAAAAAAGGATCAGATACGTGTAGGTACGGAAACGATGCGTCTTGTCAATGAATTGCGTAAATCAGGTATTACATGTGAGCTCTTGTATGAAGCTCTTGAATTTCGGGAAGATAAGGGAGAATGGATAGATTATCTAGAAACTTTACTAAGTCTGAATAAGTATGGCATCATTGTGAATGAAGAAAATCGTGAGCAAGCAGAAAGTATTAATCGTAAGCTCCAGCTAGATGCCGTGCTTCTGTATCCACGTAAGGAATTCGTTAAAATGCCTCATCCAGGACTTCGTAATTGGACCCATATATTGAAAGTAAATTCACAACAGGTGAGAGAAGATACCGTTATGAATTTACTTCATCTTATGCTAGGTAGCACTTATTTCGCCGCTGATTCTGATGAAAAAGAAATTTTCTTACGTCAGCAACCACGATCGCAAATCATCTGCCTTGATGGATATCATTATAATGTCTATTCACAACGGAAGTTCTTGAGGGAAAAGCCCACCTATGTCATCGGTAAAGGCGCCAAGGAGAAGGAGATAAAGCGGATCGAAAAAGAATTAGATATTTTAGATCAGCAGAACGTAGATCTTAGAAGAAATCTAATCCTGAAGCAAAGCGATGAGAAAAGTACAAAAATTAAACTAGAATATCTTGAATTACTTAAGAAATCTGAAGAAATTTTAGAGAAACAAATGCAATTCGATGAATTAAATAAAAAGTTGAGGAATTTAGACCTCGAACTTTCAAATCCAGAAGCACAAATCAAGCAATTGCAGGAAAGTATCGACTCTGATAAGGATAAAAAAGTCCAACTTACCAAAGAAATCGAAGAATGCCATAAATCTCTTGAAACATTTCAAGTCAAGCTAAGCGACTTCGCATATTCCTTCTATAAAAATTTGAACGGATGGAACGAACTAATTAAATATAATAATACTGATGACGGGAACAAATCCTTCCTGATACCTTCAGAAAAGGACCTTATCGGGGATTATTTAGAGGCCGATAATTTAGGGATCGAATATAAATTTGTCGGTATTCATGAGGATGCAAAAAACACCCTTGATACATTGAATCAACCAAAGGATACGGCAAATAATCTGGAGCGCGGTTTAGTAGAGAAAAGAGCCTCACTTGTAGGTTATGAAGATGTCGATCAAAGCATTATCAGGAGATATGAGGAGGTTTCGAAGGCAGTTGAGAAATTCGAACTGCATTTAGAGACATACAGAAAGGATATCCAGTTATATCGAGAAAAATTTGAGACTGCTATGCATAACTTGGAAAACGAACTTATGAAGTGGCAAGATAGTGTCAATAAAGAATTCAAAGAAATTTTACAGGGTCTCGAACTAGATGGTAAAATGGAATTCAACCCAAGTCATGAAACGGAAGGTAACTACGAATTGAACCTTCTCGTGGCAAATACCGTAGGAGGTTCCACTGATCCAATTGAGGACATGCGATTTAGCAAAGGAGAGCGACTGCGTGTATCCATTGCCTTTGAAATGGCGATTCTAACGCAATCAAAATCGCCTTACTTCGTATGGGACGAATTTGACCAAAATATTGGCGATGATCATCGGGAGCTTTTAGCCAATATGATTGCAAAGCATTTACCAGATAGAAAGCTTATTGGTATTTCCCCGAGACAACTTATAAAAGGATATATGCGCATTTTTCCACAAATTATCATGGTGTGGAAGAACGACAACCAGCGTTCTATGATATCAATAAGCCGGTTTACCGAAGATATTAAGGGGCAAGGTGATCTATTCGAGGCCATCCAAGAAAATAAAGATAGGAAGTAAGCCTTGTCTGTGTCCTGAGACAAACTTTTTCTGGCAAAATAAGAAATTCATTTCTCAAGAAGGACCATTCGTAAAGACCCATTCCTACCAAGTTTTTGAATGTTCTATACATCATCAGTCTTGGGGGAGGCGCAGGAAAGAGGTAATTGAATCTACGTGCAAAACCCCGATGGAGTACTACACACTTAATGAGGATGAAATCAAGTTTTTCAAAAATATATATTTGCGGATCTTAGAGCGCAGGATAGCTAAAGATGAGTGGAATAAGAAATTAAATAATGCTTTTTCCCAAGAAGATGTAGAAAGCAAAACGAGCAGATTCATTCAAGCCGGTCTTATTTACCAAGAGGAGATTATCCTACAATCAAAAAGTGAGAAAAAAACCTATATTTTGCTCACGGATAAGGGAAAAGAGAACTTAAAACAATTATTAGGATTCAAAACCCGGCAGAAAATCATTGATGATTGTAAAATAATGATTGAGAACACGCTTAAAGATTTGACAACCTTGAAAATATCTGATATCCAAACGCATAATTTTCCGAAACAATCATCTTTTCAATTGAATGATAAAAGGGTAGAACTAATTTATAGAATATTAAAAGAGCAGTTTAACCTTTTGAATTCTAATTCTGTTCCTTATTTTAAAATGGATGGAAATAAAAAAACAATATTATCTTCAAATTCAGAGAATTACGAAAATATATGCAAAATTTTAATAAAAATATCTGAAATAATCCTTCAAGGGAGTATAATAGATACCAACGAATTTTCCTCATTTGTTAAAATATCACCCCCAAAAATCAGTTCTCTTAGAAGTAAAACTGAAAAAGTTTTGGGCTACAAACTAATTTTCTTTAATATTAAACGGGGTACAATATTTGGGGATGAAAAAAGAAAGAATAAAGAATTTAAAAAAGAAATAGAACAATTAATAAATGAATTAGAGGAAAAAGGAAGAGATTTTATTGTTAATCAAATAATCAATAATAGACCACCTGATCATAGTATTGGTGACTGTTGGGATGATTATTTTAAGCCAATTCATCATTTTATTACTGAAAAGTTAGATATGAGTGATATTAATGAGCAAAAGACTTCAAGAAATGGAATAAGAGCAATGTTAAAATATATTTATTTCAAAAATATTAAGGAAATTATAAATAAAAACTGGGCGTTATTCTTTAACCAAAAAATTCCTGATAAAAAAGACTTTGGAAATAAATATGATCAGTTAAATAATTTGAGAAATAAGCTGATGCACCCTGAACATCAATTTGCAAATAATCTGGCTTATGATCTAAAATATGCTTTTGAAATTCTTCAAATATTTTACTTATAATTTATTGAAATTTGCCATGATTTATTGAGAAATAATTAGCACGCAAAAGTGTGTGCGGCACTTCGATAGAATGTGTATGCCGCCTCCGGGGTGACGGGCGATCTAGGCATGTCTAAGATTGCCCACCTTTATACTATCTGTTAGTTAATACAGTTTCAATCCATTTAAGAAGGAAATTAAAATTACAAAATAGTTTGAATTTGTTTTCGGATATCATCTTGGACGATATTAAGGGGACGATCCGCATTGATCACGGGATAATTTTGTGATTGCGCTCGTTGTAGGTAAATTTCGCGAACCTTTCGCAAAAATTCCACGTTCTCAAATTTATCTGTTAATTTCTTTTTTCGAGCTAATCCCACTTCTGGAGGTAAATCCAGAATGATGGTAAGAGTTGGAGTTATCACGTATTTATTGAGTTCTAGCACCCATTCCATTTGGAGCCCAGCTGCCGTTTGGTAGGCGACTGCCGACTCCACGTATCGGTCAGAAATCACGATTTTATTAGCCAGCAAACTAGGCTTGATGATATTTTCGACATGATCTATCCGATCTGCCGCAAAGAGGAGCGCATCTACCTGGGCAGTAGTCTGGGTAGTGCGTATATTTTTACGAATAAGGGTGCCAATTTTGCGACCACTGGGTTCTTGCGTCACGAAAACTGCGTAACCTTTCTGTTTTAACCAATCTTTTAATAAATTAGAGTGCGTTGTCGTACCCGAACCATCAATTCCATCCAATACTATGAATTTTCCGCTGCTTTTAGGTTCCATTTGAAATAGCTCTCCTACTTATTTTAATTTCTTTTTTGCATACTCCTTATCGGGCAAGAGGATGACTTTATTCGTTTTTCGTGCCATGAAGAGGTCATAAGCGGTATTCGCATCATCTAGAGCAAAATAATGGCTAATTAACGGCTTTAGCTGGATTTTGCCCGCAGCGAGCACGTTCACCATTGCGTCGCTTTCTGCTCCAACATGCGAAAAAGTGCCGATGAGTGAAATCTCTCGATAGGTCAACGCCAGCGTGGGTAATGAAAAGGGATTGCCATGGATTCCGACCACAAGGACGGTCCCGCCTTTCCTGGTTGAGTTGAAGGCTTGGGCTAAAATAAAATCCATTCCAGACGCCTCAATACTGACATCCACGCCTTCGGGATTAATCTCCTTGACTTTCCCAGGGATTGCTTCCTCCGCAATTTTTTTCGCTTGATTATCCGTTTTGATGGACTCTTGGGAATACCCTTTTTTCTCAAGTGCGCTTTTGGTAAGATCATTAGAATTGAAACAGAGATCAATTCCCACTTTCTTCGCCATCTCTATTCGGTCCGGAATCACATCGAACGCAATGACTTTGGCAGCGCCCGCCACTTTCGCCATTTGCGCCGTCGCTATCCCTATCGGTCCAAGTCCCCAAAGCGCGACGATATCGCCGGGGTGAACATTGGCCCGCCTAATTGCATGATATGCCGTCCCTAATGTATCGCCAATCAAACACCCGATGTCAAAATCCACGCTCTCGGGTAGTTTATAAACACTTCTCGCATCTGCTACTCCATATTCGGCATGGAATCCTGGCGCATGAAGTCCGAACACGCCTCTATTATCGCATAAATTTGGCAAATTTCTTCGACAGTAAGGACAATATCCGCATGAATAATTAGGTGCCGTGCAGATTCGATCCCCTTTCTGAAAGTTCTTCACTGATGCCCCTACCGCTGTAACAATTCCCGAAGCTTCATGGCCTATCACAATAGGCAAGTCTCTATAAGCCAACCATTTTCCTTTGGGTGATTTGAGTAATGATCCATCGATGATATGCAGATCTGTTCCACACAGAGCGCTGCTCATCACTTTGAAAACAATTTCGTTACTTTTAGGTTCCGGGATTGGCTCTTCTCCAATTTGAAATCGTGGAACCGCTTCCGAACCGCGAAATAAAGCCACCTTCATTATCCTCAACTCTATTAGAAAATAATGCGTAATTAAATCAGTATTTACAACAAATTATTTAATTACTTTTTAGATTTATTATTTATGGGTTTCAGTCTATATAGGCATAAGTGCATGTACATAGACTTGGGGCTTCATCAGTTCATATAAGCTCCTCGCGAGTTCATCGGAGCTCATCATCTCCGCCCCCATCAAGGCAAACCCGCCCACCACCGCCCGGTCAAACCAGACAATCTGGTGGGAAAAGCCTCTCATCCTTAGGTACAGATTAATACAGGCATTTAATTGCCGGTCTATTTTCAAGCCACAGTTGGGACACTCGAAAATGGCATGGCCTCTCAGGTCTTTATGGAGATACCCGCATCTGGCACAGATTTTCGAGGTATAATAGGCTGAGACTTCTGTTACTTGCGCCTTACCTTTCAGCAATGTGACAATCTTGCGCCAGTCTGTATGCTGCAATTCCCGATTCCACCGTTTCCGATGAGCCCGATTCAGGCTTCGCTTTTCGAGGGCTTCAAAGCCGTGCGTTGCGGGCATCGCCGCCAACTGATTTACAAGGTGGCACAGATAATTTTGCACCCGGTGGCGTTCGCGCGTCCGATATTTCCGGTAGAGAGCTTGCCCTCGCCGCTTATTTCGCGCATAAATCCGATTCAGCCGGCGGCGTTTATTATCGTAGGTGATGTGTAGGGTATGGACTGGTTTGAGCTCCACTTTAATCCACCCCCGTTGAGGCGAAAACCCATCTAGGGAAAACTTATTCGAATCCCATGCCATCCACTCGCTCGGGTGTGGGTCTGGATCTGGGGTTTGAAACGGTAGATGAATCCGCCTTGGGGTTAGGATCGGTTCGCCCAAGTGTCCGACGAACTTAAAGTACCGTTTCGAAAGGTCAATATAAACAAACTCGCGGGGTTTTATGGTGATCCGCAGTTGGTCGCCTTCGAGCTTCATTAGCGTCTGTTTCACCCGGACAAAGGCCCGCTTCACGGTCGGTTGGGTGCGCGTGCGGTTCCCCTTGAGATAATTCTTCTTCCACGATTTCAGAATCGCGAAGGCAGTTTTGAGGGCGGAATCCACCCAATGTTTGGCATAAGCCCAGGTGGCAATATAGCGGGTCCGAAGTGTCCTCTTAAAACCATAGTTCGGAAGCGTGGGTAGAAGCCGCTTTTGCGTTTTTCCTCTGATCGGCTTCTCTTTCCACTGAATTTGCCCCCATATCTCAGCTAGGAGGTGGTTGAGGAGCGATTTATAGGTCGTAAAGAAGTCATCTAAAGAAAGGTAATGGCAGAGCGAATACGTTTTAATCAAGGCATATCCTCTTCAGCTTTTCAAGAACTGGCATATCGACTAGCATTTCTCACCTTGGTTCTAGAAAACGTGACATTTAAAGATTTCAGCTTGAAATGCGCAAAATTGGGGTTTGCGCATTTTTACCAGACACATTATTTCTGAAACTGGACCATCCCTTTCAAGGTTCGTAACTTCATCACTAATTTCTCCTTCGTTCAAGAACTAAGAAAATGGAAAAAAAGGGGTTCAAAATAATATACATCGGTTTTGATAGGAATTACAATTCCCCGATTCTTTATTATCTAACCCTTTGAACTTTAGGTTCCTGTTTCTAAATGCAGGCACCACTCGTTAGAGAAGAAATATCATAGCAGATTCCTTTTGGAGAAAGGCATATTTAAAAATAGCGAGAGGATATAGGTTATCAAAGTCGTTTTAAAGGGACATTTTTTGGAACTGTTACAAAGGGCGTCCTCGATTGTTTCGATCGTTCAGAATAATGACCCGCGTCAATGTGCTAAAAAAGCGATTGATCTCCTCGGGGGGATTCAAAATTTCGTGCATTCGGATGAATCCATCCTATTGAAACCAAATCTCGTGGTTCCTCTGAAAACCGAAACCGGGGTTGTTACAAATCCTGCTGTAATTCAAGCTTTAGTCGAAAGCTGTTACCGTGCTGGAGCGAAAAAGGTCTATGTCGGGGATTCTCCCTTCTTCCCGTTTAAAGCCCGCAATTGTTTCGAGGCGACCGGTATGAAAGATGCGGTGATCCAAGCGGGCGGTGAAGTCCTGTATTTCGATGAAGAACCCTACGCCGAACTCGCTTCTAAGGAGGCGGTTATTCTCCCAAAAATCAGGGTTCCACGAAAGCTTGAGAAGATCGACGGAATCATTACGGTTCCGCGCTTGAAGACGCACAATCAAACAATCGTCTCCCTTTCGCTCAAGAATCAGCATGGGCTGGTATCCCCGGAAGATAAAATGTTATATCATAAGGACGATCTCCACCAAAAGTTGATCGATATCAATCACATAATCAAGCCCAAACTCCGCTTGGCTCTCATCGATGGCACCTTTGCTTTAGAAGGGCAGGGACCGACCTTAGGAAAACCCCTTGCACTGAATCTCTGCCTTGCCAGTCGTGATTTCGTGGCCGTCGATTCCGTGGCTACCACGCTCATGGGCTTTTCCCCTTACGATATTACCCATATTCGGTTGGCTGCATTGCAGGGGTTGGGCGAGATCGATATTTCCAAGATTAAAATCGTCGGCACTCCCCTCAAAAAAGTCAGCAGACAATTTCTCACCCCCTCTACAGAAATTATAGGGATTGCACCCAATGTGCATGTGTACGCTGGCGGCGCGTGTCGGCCAGGCTGTTTTGCATGGGCGCGGGTGGCTTTGGATGGCTTACTGAAGCGGAATGAGATTGATAAGTATGGCGATCTGACGTTTATTATCGGCAAAAATCCAACCGTTCCCCCAACCTTAAAAGGGCGAGTCTTTATTGTCGGAGACTGTGCCGCCGAATATAAAGACAAAGGCCTGTTCTTTCCGGGATGCCCCCCTTTTCAAATTTGGGAATTGCGGAAACTCTTGAAGGAAAAGAGTTAAAGAGTGGTAGTCCCATTCTACATTTATAAGATGTAGAATGGTAGAGACTATAATCAAATCAAAAAATAGTGAATTAATAATAAATCGTAAAAATTAAAATAAGATAAAATTGGGTGAATGATATGGGTACTGCCTTAGGTGGAAACAGACTTAATCCGGACCAACTTCAAAAAATTAATGGATTTGTGAATGTAGCTATTGAAAAGAATCTCAAAGGAAAAGATAGTGCAAAAATTAACGACGCTAAACTAACAAAACAGGTTAAAGCAGATGTTAATAAGCAAATCGCGCCATTTCTTAAACAAGGCGTAGAAGCTTCAGTAAAGACCCTTGTCGATAAAGCAGTTGATCAGGCCATAGCAGATGCTTTGACCGCCGCTAAAACTAAATTAAAATCTAAATAATCGAGAAAAATTTTCAGAAATTTCTCTTCTTTTTTATGTAATACTTATTTTGATGACTATAAATTTTAGGAATTCTGAAATAATGAATGCGATTCAATTTACGGAAATTTCAGTTAAAAATCAGCGATTAATGGACCAAATACGAGGAATTTATGAAAATGCATTCAGGAAAGAGATAAGATTTCCGTGGGAATGTCTCTTATATAAAATAAAAATGGGACAAATAAGAACAAAAATACAAAAGAGAAAAAATGAAAAATTTCATCTAATTGGGGCATTCAAAGAGGAGAAATTAGTTGCCTTTTTTATTTTGAAATATTTTGGGGAATTTGCTTATTGTAATTTTATGGCAGTTGATATATCTTGCAGAAACCAAGAAATCGGAACCCAAGCCGGTTTAAAAGTTATCGAAACGGTAAAAGCTGATGCGAATGAATTTCAAATTCCGGATTCAGTACTATTATTTGAAGTGGATAAACCAGATAATGCCCCTAACGATGCAGTGAAAATCGCATCGGAGCGATTGATTAAATTTTACGTAAAAAGATTGAATGTTATCTTCTTAGACATTGAATATATTGAACCTACCCTTATCAAGGATGGGAGAGATATGTATTTAGCTATGTATCCTCTTTCCAATCGGAATTACATCGAATCCAACCGACTTCTTCACTACATTCAGGCCATTTATCACCTGGAATATAATTTGACACCCCAAAAAAATGCTTCAAAATTCCAAAGATATATGAAAGTAATAACGAATTCCATAGGAAACCGTAATAAAATATACGGAATTCCGAAAAATTCATGGAATTTTTAATTTAGGAATGCATAATTTGGGAATTACGGAACTCTTAAGGAAAAGAATTAAAGAGGTAGAATAAATAGTTAAAATAAAAAAAGATAAAATTGGGTGAAAAATATGGGAACTACTCAGCGTACTGGATCCAAACTTAATCCAGAAACAATTCAAAAAATCAATTCAGCTGTGAATACAGCCATTGAAAAAAGTCTCAAAGGAAAAACGCTAGCAAATCTTAACGAAGCTAAGGCATTAAAACAGGTTAAAGATGATATTAATAAGCAAGCTGCACTACAACTTAAAGGAGTAGAAGCACCAATAAAGGACCTTGTGAATAAAACAATTGAAAAGACCATCGCAGATTCTTGGAACGCCGCTAAAAGTAAATTAAAACCTAAATAATTTATTTCAAAATTTTTTCTCCTTTTTTATAAAATACTTATTATTAACCATAAATTGAGAGATTTTTTTTAATAATCCATAAAATGGGCATTAAATAAGTCAGGAATTCTGAAATTCAATGTCTCTGCTTCAATTTACGGAAATTTCATTAAAAAATCAGCGAATGCTTGACCAAGTGGGAGAGATTTATGAACATTCCTTTAGGGAAGAGGCCAGATTTCCGTGGGAATGTCTATTACATAAATTCAAAATGGACCAAATAAGAGCAAAAATACAAAAGAGAAAAAATGAAAAACATCATTTAATTGGGGCATTCAAAGAGGAGAAATTAATTGCCTTTTTAATTTTAAGATTTTTTGGGGACTTTGCGTATTCATCATTTATGGCGGTTGATCCCTCTTGCAGAAACCGAGAAATCGGAACCCAAGTAGGTCAAAAAGCTATCGAAACGGCAAAAGCTGATGCCGAGGAATTTCACCTTCGGGAGTCCGCCTTATTCTTTGAAGTGGAAAAACCCGAGAATGCCCCTACCGAGGCATTGAAAATCGCATCGGAGCGATTGATTAAATTTTATTTGAACAAAGAAAAAGGGCATGTTGTCTTCTTAGACATTGAATATATTGAACCTACTCTTATCAAGGATGGGCAAGATATGTATTTAGCCATGGTTCCTTTTCCCGATCGGGATTACATCGAATCCAACCGCCTTCTTCGCTATATTGAGACAATCTATCACTTAGAATTTAATTTGACTCCCCAAAAAAATGCTTCAAAATTCCACAGATATATGAAAGTAATAACGGATTCCATTGGGAATCGCACTAAAATTTATGGAATTCCTAAAATTCATGGAACTTTTAATTTATGAATGCATATAATGAATATTTGAGACCTTTTATGGTTTAATCCAGTTCCTTAGATTAGTCCTGATAGGATCACGAGGACAGTTAAGGCATCCTCTATGGGGGTTGTCCAAGGTTGTCCGATCTCATATTATCAGTTTGATTTAACCATTTGATTATTTGTGCCACGATCATGCATTCTAAATGATAGAGCGAATGCCCGCCCTTCTCAAAAACTAACGTATGATCTGCGGGCAGATGAAGAAGGGCAATATTCTTCTCAAAGTTATGGAATTCGATAAATCGATCATCCTTGGCGTGAATCAGAAACACGTGCGCTTTTGAGGGTCGCTGTAGATAATATTTCGGCGATGACAGTTGATTTAAATCTGATGTCAGATTTACATTGAGCCCGGAGCCTCTCAATAAGAGTTTAACCCAAAACATGCTTGTAGTTATAGCTTTCTTATCAAAAGATTCTTTAATGTCGTGAAAACTGCTTATTCCTACCACCATTTTCACACGAGTATCCAAATAGGCTCTCGTTAAAGAGATGTTTGCACCCATCGAATGCCCTATAACGGCCAGTCGATTTAGATCAATTCCAAAACGTTGGCTATTTTGTTCAAGAAAATCGATAACCTTAATAACATCTTCATAGATTTGGGGAAATTCTCGCTTTCCACCACTTTTCCCGTGACCTCTCGATGAATACGTGACAAGCGCATATCCATATAGAGCTAAAGGCTCTTGGAGATATTTCGAGCCGTTTATACTACTATGCCAGCCGTGGCACATTAGCACGCAAGGCGCAAGATTTTTTGGTGTATAATCCGATTTTATAATTTTCGCCTCAAGCTCAATCACTTTTTCTTCAGTTTCGATTGGTATCTTGAAATATTCCGCGTGAATTAGGTTGCCTGGAATTGGTTTTGTGTGGTAAGTCGCTAATACATAGAAATATACACCAATTCCGATGATTGCGCCTGCGAGAATTAAAATAACAATAAATAATTCAAATGAAATGACCATTATTCTTCTCTCCTTTTTAATTCAATGTCTTGAAATGTAAAATCATTTTGAACATAATAAAAAGATTTTTTTCCTTTTAGGAATATTCGGATCATCGATTATTTTCATCACATGAAACTTTTTTTTCAGAATTTTCCCCGCTAAGGTTAATTGGTCTTCATTCTGGGGATAGAATTGGATGATTGCAACTCCTTGCGGTTTTAAGACACGATACATTTCTGCAACTGTGTTTTTGCCTTTTTCCAATATGGTGGCTGGCTTGAACCCGTGAAAAATCCATTGCAAGGTCGAAATCGAAATAATATAGTCAAAATAATTTGAATCAAAGGGAATTTGAATCGTAAAATCAGCTTTAAACACCTTTAATCCCTTCTGCCTTGCGATTGCCAACATAGGTTCTGCGATATCAATTCCTATACCTTCAAAACCTGCCTCCCTAAGGACCTGCATTGAAATTCCGGTTCCGCACCCAACATCAAGATACAACGCCGGCGGGGTTTTGTTGAGAATTTCTAGGGCGCGCTGCGTCATTTCCCGCTGAATTTTCTGAATTCGGGAATTTTGCTCATATTGCTTCGCCCTTTCTTCTGTATAATACAGTTCAGGTAATATATAGTCTTCTGGTAGCAGAGCCACTTTTAAAAATTCCCCAGATGCTCAGTTCTCATTACATTTTATTTAAAAACTCTAGAATCGCTTTATTCACTACCTCTCCCTGTTCTAGCATCACCATATGTCCCGCATTCTCAATTACCTGCAGGGTACTCTTCGGAATATGTTCATTCAAATACTTGGAATATTTTGCAGACGTTAATTTATCGTCATCACCACACATAATTAAAGTCGGGACTTTAATATTCCCTAGTTGCGCCATTATATCGAACTTGTCACATAGACTAAAATCTGCATACCCAATATCTGGTGACGTCTTTGCCATATCTCTATTTACTTCTTCTATCAATTCGCGCTGATTTTTGATCGTATTTTTATGAAATGCTACTGTTTCCATCATTTTAATGAGGTTTGGATCGTTTTTTTTCGCCAATTCTAAAATTGCAGGTACGACCCGTAACCGTGCTCCGGTTCCAACGAGAATTAGCCCCTGGACTTTCTTCGGATAGGTTAAATAATATGAAAGGACCACCGCGCCGCCCATTGAGTGCCCACCCAAAATAACTTTCTCTGCTTTTAGCTCATTGACAATCTTATCAAGAAATCTTACATAGGTCTCCAGGGTGGGAAGCTCAGAACAAGGTGTGCCGTAGTGCCCTGGTAAATTTACTGCAATCACTTTAGCTTTTTCCGATAAGCCTTGAATTTGCTGCTTCCAAGTTTGATTACAACCCATTGACCCATGAACGAGTATAATCGTTCTCTTTTTCTCCGGCATAAACTCACCAAATTCCAACCTATTTTGATCTATTAAAATTATTTTATTTTATACTAACCCCCTATACTAATCCCCTTCAATATTTTCCAAGGTATTCGACAAGTGCTTTCGCGATACTTAAATTCCGAATGGATAGGTCCTTAGGTTCCCAGGGCCACTCGCATCCAGCCGCAAACATATACTTGCCGTTGGGTTTGCCCGCCGTAACTGCTTTTATAACCGCCTCAGTTACTTGGGCTAGACTAAAATATCGGTTCCCTAATAGTGTGGTATCGGTATTGCCTCGGAGACAAATCTGATGACCAACTTTTTCCTTTGCCACTGCTAAATCGACCTGAAAATCGAGATCCACCACCGAAGCTCCCGAACTTGCGATGAGTTTCAGCATATCATTCCCCTCCTTATCTATCCGTGCATTATCGCCACAGACATGATAAAGGACTGGTACATGCAGTCCTATACTTCTAAATAATTCCTGCGTAGCAGAAAGCGTTGTCGTCTTATATCGTTTGGGACCAATCTGAGAAATCGCTGAATCGCCCGCCCCTATAATGTCCGCTCCTGCCTCAATTTGCAACTTGGCAAATTCGAGTTGCTTCGGCACAATTCGCTTTAATAGATTTTTAAAAATGTTCTCCCAATCTTTCTGCATCCATATTTTAATTATTTCCACCATATCGAATAAACAGCAGAGTTCGGCGAAAGGGGCCTCTATCCAGCCTACGACGCATTGGTCTGGCACCTTTTTTTTGAGAAGACGCACAGCTTCAACTCTATTCTGAACCCGAGGCGAAGCAAGGAGATCGGGCTCCTCAATAGAGTCAAACTCTCTCCAATTCAGGTAACCTCCCGTTTTTGCTACTGGTGTATGCCCCTTAAAATTCAGTTCAACACCCCACGCACTTGCTTCTCGATAGGCGTCTGTGGAGACATTGACATGATCGATCCCGAAGAACTTTGCACACTGTATTTGAGCTTCCGCAAGTACCTCTGCATTCTGGCAGTAGATTTCTGCATAATTGACATTTTGAAGGCTTGCAGCCAGATGCATGATGAATGGATTGAATGGGATCTTATCAGGAATTCCGGTTATTGCCGCAAGGGTTAATTCCTTTGAATTCAAGGCGCTCAACCTTAAAAAATTTGTTTTATCCTACCTAATAATTCTTGATCTTAACCTTAAAGTAAATATTTATACTTTGAAATGAAGTTGAATGGTAATGGCATCTTCCGAAGAACGCCGCTGTGATCACTGTGGTACGTTTCATTTACGGAATATTTCGTTTTTTGCATATTGGGCGCAGTGTAAGCAGTGCGGATTATCGTTATGCCAACGTTGTTCCGGGTTTGGGGACAGAAAAGTCACACAATTCGCATTTTTAGCTTATATGCTCGTCTCTTATATCTTATATCTTGGAATTTTTCTGATAAAAGGACCTATTGAGGATCCTTCTATTGATATTCTCTCGTCCTATACTCTCGCCAGCATTTTACTGTTTCTCCCATTCTTTATGTTATTACTAATGTTTCGATCTGAAATCAACCGATTCCAGAAAGCAGGCGCCATTGCAGAATGTCCCAGATGTAAGGGACCAATGCGAATCATCACGCATGATATGTATTTATATTTCTTTCTGTTTCTCATCCATATTCTCTATATTTCGACCATTTTAAATGAAATGGGTATCTATTTTTACACATATGCTAATGAAAATCCTCTGCACTTATCAATCAACTTGTGGTTCTTGGTAATTTTAGTGGGGTTAATTGTCTCTATTATCTTCTTATTTAAGAAGATTGGAGGGAAGGTATTACCTGGCTATAAAACGAATACCCGCGTTTGGATTGGTGAGATATTCGCTATTTTTATATATATTGCTTTAAACGTTATTCTTTTAGCACTTTTCAATGATGATAATGTTTTGCTCTCTTTTGATTTATTTTATAAAATCACTTCTATTGTCTTTTGGTTTTTCCCCGCCTTTTTAATTGGGAGTATTATCTACAAATTGGCACAGCGTAACTTATTAAATGTAAATAAACCCCGCATTGTACAAATTCTAATTGCCATAGGTTTCATCATTCTCCCCTTCTACATTTGGGGCATCATAGGTGTATATCTCGGTAATTTTTACTTTACTCTCTTCACCGAGATAATTCCCGTATTTCTTACCGCTTTTTTACTTGGGACGGCTATTGCTTCTCTCTTTCGGAAGTACATTCCAAAATCCCCCAAATCCGATACTCCGTCTTATCGAAAAATCTTGATTTTCCTCGGAATCTCACTCTTCACTGGCTTTTTGCTGACTGAAAATCTCTATTATCTGATATCCGGGGACTTTATTTTAGATACCTTTTCAGGTGTAATTACCATTATAATATTAGTGATTTTCTTGATCGCCTGCCTTGGGCTCCTCTACCAAGAACTCACTTCCAATTGGATTTCGATTGAAACCCAATGGGGAAACCTACTAGAAAAGAAGCTTGGGAGCTTACTCTATCCCATTCTGATAGGTTTTATTATCGTGGGCTTATCGCTAGGATTCTCGCATCTTCTTATTCTCTCTTCTGCAATCCCCCTCATCCAGAACTATTCATTAACCCTCGATATTTTCACCTTAAAATTGATTTTTACGCTCGGTTTTCTAATAGGATTGTTTATTGCAATTCAAAAGAAATAATTAACTCGTTTTTTTGCCTTTAACTGCACGTACAATGCCTATCAAGGTATTAATTAAAGAATCAATGAAATTCGGGACAATCCACGCCTGGATCATCAAAATAAAAACAATAATAAATATGATAGTGAATATCGCGGAAACCACTTCGTGCGCTATATACATGCCGTATCCTTGGGTATACAACACAATCGTGGTGATGATCCTTAAAATATTTGCCAAAAAAATACCAAAAGTGATAAATAATACTCCAATACTTTTTCGTTTCCAAGTTGTAGGGGTGGCGAGTATCAGCCCTGACACCAGCGCAATGGCTTCAATTCCGGAACAAATCTTGATCAGTTCAAAATTGAACCCATTACCGGATATCCAGACCCGGCCCGTTGCTTCAATCCCTACGACTTCACTATCAAAGCCAAAAAAATTAATGAGCCAGGAGGTGCTTTGGGCTGTATAGAGTCTCAACCAATAATATTCTGAAACATAAAAGAGAAAAATAGTTATTAATATGGCAATAGCCAAATATTCAATGCAATTAAGTAGTGGCGGGACTTCTTGACCTTGCTTCAAAGATTTTTCGAGTTGTTGCTTCTCCAAAAGTGATCAACTATCCAAGTCCCTATTCAGAGGTTCTCGTTTTGTCTTGTTTCCAAGTCCATTAAGCCGCCCATTCATTCCCACAATTCATGCACCGGTGCTTCTTCGCATAGATGCGGGTTCCCGCGCCGACCACATATAGAATTTTCGTTTTGTCATCCACTTCCGAATTGTAATGCGAACCGCAATTCGGACATTCAAATGTTGTTTCCCGGGCATGGAGTTGTGAAGTCCCTGATGTTGGAACTTTTTGGAGGATGGTTTTCTGCCTAGGTTGTGTCGCGGGTTTAGGCGCCGGGGCAATTTCAATTGTTGGAGTTGGTGCTGCCGGAGTTGAGCCCTCCATTTTGGGAGTTGGTGCTGCAAGAGGCGCGCCCTCCATTTTGGGAGTTGGTGCTGCAAGAAGCGCGCCCTCCACTTTTGGAGCGGAAGACGGCTGTGGCGCGCTCATAGTTGGAATGGGCGCTGCTAAATTTGATGCGGTGATCCCTACTTGCTTTTCTAAAACGGCAATTTTCCCTTTTAGTTCAATAACTTCTTTCTCTTTTTTCTCAAGAATTTCACGTAACTTGAAGAGTTCGTTTTTCAGTTCTTGTTCTGTTGGCATATAGTCTCACCTTTTTAGGATAATTAGAAAATAATTATTTTCCTTAATTTAAATCCTTAACGCAATAAATAAATTAAAATTTCTTTTGATTTTACCAGTCGTCCTAACGTGAAGAAAGTACGAGGCAAATTTTATTTTTAAATGAAAATAGAAGCGTAGATTGATTTATAGAATTAGTCCTTGGGTTTTTCATCCTCTTTATTGAAAAATCGGAAATTTTTGATATCCTCCCAATCGCGCCCAATCAGAATTGCCCCCAGCACGATAAAAACCAATCCCGCCACTGCCAGCCACCAGCCGGTGGTGGCGTAATCTTCATAGGGAAACCAGAAGTTCTCATCGAAGAAATGCCAGAGATTCCAAATTACTCCCGTGAGAACGAATACAATTCCAATAGTCCCTTCATGTAAATGCCGGTTGCCAATCATGAGCCGAGTTCCTTGAAACCCACTCCGTATCCGTGTAGTGGAAATGCACACAAAAAAAATGAGTGAAATAACACCAGAATAACTCAGAATCAAAAAGACGGTATAGAGAAGCCCGATATGAAAAGGGTCATAATAATCAAGGATAACATAAAATGGAATTAATAAGATGTTAAGAGTTAAGACGGTGATTGCAAGAATTTTAAATAGATTCATATCTTCTATTAAACGGAGTCCCCTTTAAATAAATTCTGCAAGGAATTCAGAAATTTAAAAATCGAAAAGATTTTAATTTTATTTCGTTAAGTATGAATTAGAAGAATTGGAAATTGTGAGCCTCTCGGTGGAAAGCGTGACCAATGCAATTGAAAACCTTATTAAAAGTGATTCTTTCGCATTTGACTTACCATCGCATTGGAAATTACTTGGACAATTCAGTCCACCAGATATCGATAAATATCCTCATTTGGAAAAACTGCTTTCCCATGCATTAGAAGATTTGATTGCAAGTTCTAACTTTGAAACCTTGGTTCGCCACAAAAAGGACGTAGTCATTATCTCTGATGATAAATCACGTCCCACTCCCGCAAATCTCCTCCTTCCGCCGATTTTGGATCTGTTAAATGCTCAAGGTGTTCCCGATAAACATATCAAAATTATTGTAGGGCGCGGATTACATCCGACCTTAACTGACCATGAATTGCATGAGAAATTCGGTTCAAAGGTAATTGGACGTGTAAAAATATATGATCATGATCCTTTCAAGAATCTAACCTTTATTGGAAAAACTTCCTATGGAACGAGCGTCTTGGTGAATTCGCTTGCTGCGAAAGCCGATCTAAAAATAGGGTTGGGTTGTATTATGCCCCATGAGCTAGCAGGGTATACAGGTGGCAGCGGAATTGTGATTCCTGGCGTAGCGGGGCAGGACACCATCAATCAAAACCATTGTTTGGTCGGCACCTTCGAGCCGGAATTCGGGAAAATTGAAGGGAATACCATTCGCGAAGATATGGAAGAAGCGGCGAAGCTTCTTCGATTAGACCTCATTATCAATGTGATTTTAAACCCCAGAAACGAGGTAATAAAACTCGTCGCGGGAGATCCTATTAAAGCACATCACCTTGGCGTATCTTGGGCCAAGAACATTTATGGCGTGAAAATTCCTAAAAAGGCGGATGTCATAATTACAAGGGCATCACTAAATGGTGGCACATTTGGGAAAGCTATGAAGGCTTTGTTTGCGGCGCACTTAGCGCTCAAAACGGAGGGCACCATCATTTTTCTTGCGTCCTGCCGGGATGGGATTTCTAGCAGCCCAATTTTTCGCAATATGCTCCTCCAAAATCCGAGCTCCGAGTTGCTTTTTCAATTAATTGAAAAGGGCGAATTGCCCGGTGAGAGTTGCGTGCTCTATCTTTTCAGTAAAGTCAAGAAGCACCGCATTATAGTCGTGACGGACGATCTGACGCAAAAAGAAATAGAACAGATGGGGTTAGAATTTGCACCGACTCTATTCGATGCAATACAATGCATCCCACACAAAAATCCCGAAGTACTCATTTTTCCCAAAGGCACTACCACACTCCCTCTTCTATAAAATTCTTGAAATGATGCCATGTCACACGAACCATTTACAATTGCGGTAACCGGGAAAGGTGGCGTAGGGAAAACTACTATCACGGCATTACTACTGCAGGCCCTCCTCCTTCAAAAGAAAACGAAAATTTTAATCATTGATGCAGATCCAGCCGCCAATTTGGCCTCCTTATTGGGCATATCGCAATTCACAACTCTTGGGGAAATTACTGAGCGGACCAAAAGGGAGGTCGAGAAAAAGTCGGATGCTTATGATAGGACTGCGTTGCTCGAATTCCGGCTTTGGAAGGATGCACTGATTGAAAAAGAGCACTTTCATTTCCTAGCAATGGGGCGTAGTTCTGGTCGTGGCTGCTACTGCGCCATTAATGATGTTCTCAGCTATATGTTGGATAATCTGAAAACCTTCTATGATTGGATTATTTTGGATATGGACGCTGGATTGGAACATATTTCCCGCAATACGAATAGAACCATTAATCTCACTCTGCTGGTGACTGATGCCTCTAAAATGGGATTTCAAACAATCCGCCGCATCATCGAACTTTCACGGGATTTACAGAGATCGATGGGAACTTTCGCACTTATTGGCAATATGGTTTCAGATACCAGCGCTCAAAAACAAATTCAACTCCTCGCAGAGGAGCTGCATGTTCCATTACTCGGGATTATTCCGCTCGATAATCAAATTGCCCAGCTGAATCTCGAGGGAAAACCCCTTGTTGAAGCCGTAATTGATTCAAAGGCTTATAGAGAAGTAGCGGAATCAGTAAATAACCTATTCAAACTTATCTAAAAGATGCCCTTTACCCGCCTCGTCGTCTTACCGTGCATCCCGCTACAGGACAAAAGAAGAATTGGGGCGCACTGCTTCCAGCAATAGGACGTGTGGTTTTCCAACCTCGCTGCCAGCCATGTTTTGGACACCAATACTTATTATCTTTGTTCAGCTTCTCTTCCAATTGTTCCGCTGTCTCCTTGAATTCGCAACCCTCGTGGTTCTCACGATACTTGTCATTAACTGGACAGTCCATACCTTTCCGGTTACTTATCTTTCTCACGCAATCGTTGCAATCAACTGGCATATCTTACGTACTCTCCGGCGCTCGATTTAAAATTTATCTTTGAATTTAAGAAAAAAAGATTATTTGGGATTTTCTTGCTGTAAGGGATTCAATCGTCTAATTTCCCGGCGATATCCGCCAAAGTAAGCCAGTGCGATGTTTTCGGGGAGTATCAACGGCATAAAAGTGATGTACATAAAAAATCCTTGAAGTCCTACTCCTTTAATGAAGATATTCAGCATCCAACCTAAGATAAATCCTGGAATTATTACTAATGACAGAATTATAGCTACTATTACCGCTAACCTCTTATTTCCGGCAACGTATCCTGCAAGAATTTGTGGTAAACCTCCTATCACAAAAAGGAATGAGGCCAGCCAAAGGAAATTTTCGGTTATATTTACTCCCGCTCGCATTATTAAGATTAACAAGGGAACTAGAATTCCTGGAATTATTGCGGCAGCCACCAAAATCCCTAAAACGGCAGAGAGGATGCCCCTCTTAGTAACATTCGGTTTTATTACGTGATCCACATAGTTTATAAATTCCGAGAATTGTGAAGTTTCGCTAATTTTATCTAACTTATTTTTAAATAATGCCACGAACTCGGTTAAGATTTTATCTATCATTTTCTGAACTAATTTTGGATGATCAATTGAATCCGCGACCGCAGCGCCTAAAAGTTCGGCTTCCTTATTATAACTATAAACCAAGCGAACTCCTGCGCCTAGATCCAGTTTCTGCGGGGTCTGCTCAAACCCAAACGTCTCCTTCGCAAAATTCTGTAGGGCCACCAGAAACCCACTCACGAGATCTTGGTCCAGACCACTGCCTAACTTCCTGTATTCATGATAAAAGATGCAGCCGCCGCCCGGTGAAATAATAAAAATTGAATTAATCATATTTTCGCCTATTTTAAAATGTCCTCAGTTATTTATAACATTGTTTTCGAAAAAATGGAAGAAATAATCTAGTCAGAAAACATCCAATTCAAGAATAAGTGACATCATTCAAGGGGTTTAACAATTTTAAGAAAGATCTACCAAACTGGCGATGTGCTGGATGGACTTGTTCAAGAATTGTACATCAGTAATTTGTATTTCGATGGCTTTTTGTGGGCAGACACTAATACAGCGACCACATCCTCTGCAAGATTCGCTTATAACTGCCTTTTTACCAATGACATGAATCGCATTCACGAAACATACGCCCTTTGAACAGGTTCCGCACCCAACGCAGCGCTCAGTCACTTTTACTTGAACGCCGGGGATTCTATTCACGGTTTTACCTAGACTGGATGCGAGGTTAGGTAGCAATCGCCATAAACAACAACATTCACAGCAATTACAAATCGTCAGGAGCTTTTCCTCAGGGCCGATATTGAGCCAAGAACTGTCTAATTTATCCCTCCCTATCATATGAACTAATCCGGCTTCGCGACAGCGTTTGACATGTTCCAGAGCCTCCTCCTTCGTTACAAGCCGTCCGAAGGCGGGATTTATTCCGTTTACCGCCTCTCCCAAAAATAAACACCCCAATTCAATCGGATATTTCTTACATTTTTCGGCAGCTCGGCAGATGCAGAAATTCATGATCCAGTGGTATTTAGCCTTTTCAATGAAATACTCCACAACTTGAGACGGCAAAACAACCTCTTCGCCCCGTTTAACTACTTGCCCTACTTGAATTACTTGATCCTTGGGAAGATAGATGACATATGACCCCTTGAAAAGTAATTTATCCACCAGTCTTACCATCGGCTTTCCAAGAATTGGAACTTTCGTCAGTTTTGCCAATAAAAATCGGCGTGGAAATGCTTTTTTTAACACTTCTACGAACCATGCAGGTCGAGTCATTATTCATTCCTGAGAAATTCAATCAATTTATCTAATTCGATTTCTAATGCACTTAAAGTATTTGAAATATGTTCTTTTTCAGCAAGAATTTCTCGAAATAATTCATCCGTAGATTTTAACACCTTTTTCTTCAACCATTTGATTAAATAATGACTTTTTTGATAGATCGATGAGATCTACGGGCTTTGAGAGGTTTCTTAAGAGCTCACCATAAAATTTGAAAAAAACTTCGGGTTTGACTCCCATTACTGCCAAATCAATGTCATTGGCTGCCTTATAATCACCTAAGGATGATCCAAAAAGAAGTACTTTCGCAATATTATATTTTTTCGCATAACGGATGATTATTTCTTTATCTTTCTCACTTATCATAATTTGTACCTTTTTTCTTTTGTCAAGGTTATGATGACCTCTTAATCTTACTTATCTGACTTAATTTATCATTTTCCCTTTATTTAATTTTAATTAAGATACTTATAAGTTCATAATATATAAGGCCAGATAATGGTCCAAACCAATACCGCAAAATTGAATCCGATTAGAATCATGGTTAAAAAAAACAGGGGTTTCCGATGTTGTTTAAGCAGAATCAAACCAAAAAAAGTAGATGCACAGGAGAAGAACCATGATGATTTGACACATCCCAATCCAAAAATCCACCATAAAATAATCGATCATTAGTCAATCCCTCCTTTCATATTAAAACCATTTCTAGCTGCTCTCATTGAATTGGGCAAGAATTACCGATTGATTTATGTGATAGGGGCATTTCCTTATCGAAAAGTAAAAAGATGACAGTGCTATGGAATTAGCAACCTTTGCAGCGGGCTGTTTCTGGGGCGTTGAAGCCGCCTTCCGAAAAATAAAAGGTGTGGTAAAGACAACTGTAGGTTATACAGGCGGACATTTTAAAAATCCGTCATATCAAGATGTCTGCACGGATCAGACGGGTCATGCTGAGGCTGTGCGGGTGGAATTTGATCCAATACAAGTCTCTTATGATAAACTTCTTGAAGTCTTCTTCGCAATGCATGATCCGACCACGCCGAACCGACAGGGATGGGATGTTGGTACCCAATATCGGTCTGCTATATTTTATCATTCGCATGACCAAAAAGTGAAAGCCCTTGCCTTTAAGGAAAAGCTCGAACGTGAAAAGAAATTTCAACGCCCAATCGTCACTGAAATCGTACCCGTAACAACTTTTAATGATGCTGAAGCGTATCATCAGCAGTACTATGAGAAAAAGGGCATTTTAAAGGGTTGCCACCTGGTCTGAAAGAGCGCCTCTAGATTAGAATAATTATTAACTTTTTATTAGGTCCTGTCCACAAGTGCCACAAAAGTTTGACCCTTCGAGGTCAATTTTATTTCCACAGCGAGGACATATTTTTAATTTATTTAATTTCGTATGAATCCGTAATTTTATTTGCTCAAAAGTAGAATTTAATTGTTCTTCTATGGACGATAATTCTTCTGTTCTTTTCTCATCTGAGATGGATTCAATATAAATTTTCACGAGTTCGACAAGGTAATTCTCTACGAATTTTAATTGATCCAACAAATTTTTATTGTTTACTTTGACTCTGATTATTTCTTCGCCTGTAGGAGTTAAATGGTATAGGGTTTTCAAGGGCCCTATAGGACTTTTTACATCTTTAGCGTCTAGAAAGCCATGTCGCTTCAATTTAGACAGAATAGGGTAGATCGTTCCAGATTTTGCCTCCCAAGTGCCCGCAAAATGCTTATTTAAATTTTGTATGAGGTCGTACCCCGAAATCCAATTAGCATTGAAAATATTTTCTAGAATTGCGAATTCCAAAGGAGTTAGTTTCATCTGCTGAAAACTCTGCGATATTAGTTCTCTAAGCTTTGGAGGGAGATCTTCCTGCAGATCTAATATTTTTCCTAACCACATTTTAAGATTCCTCCTATTACTTTTTCAGCTTTTCCCGCATTTTCTGCATTTCTTTCTCTATTGCTTTTTCTTTGCCCGAAACTTTCTTCTCGTCTATAGAAGTTGTTTTTCTTGTTATCAAATAAGTCAATAGTATTTGGATTCCAAGACCAATCCCCCAAAAGATAGCTGGATAAAATACCCAATCCAATGGTGGAGAAGTCATATTATCTACCATAATGAGCAATAGCATACCAAAGATGTAAGCAACTGAACTAAAGATAATTCCCCGGGTTGCATACCGTATTCCATGTGCGTAGAGCATGTAAGCCGTGGCGTGTATCATTAGACCAATAAGCCAACCTAGCGCTGGATAAATTATCCACCAATTTGAAATTATCTGGGGCACGCGAACAAATATTGCATTGATAATAGCAAGAATAATATTTACTACAAGGTAAACAATCACGTGTATTTCTACAGAAAATCTAAATGTCACTTTTTGTGCCGCTATTCTTCTCAAACTTTCTTCCGAAAATTCAATCTCATTCGACACTCTTCAATTCACCTCATTTTGGGTTCTGATTTTCATCCATCTGACCTATATAGAAATAACATTCACTATGTAGATTCAGCAAATATAAAAACTTGTCGGTTCTACATAGTGGGAGAAATCAAAAAAATCAAATGGACGTTACTAAAACATGTGAATATAAATCGAGTCCTTTTTATTCAGCCCCTTTTAATTCGCCCGGTAGTTGGTCCCATTGCCTTCGATTATCTCGGACAGGCCCTGAAGAAAGCAGGTTATACGATTGATCTGATCGATCATTCCTTTTTGGACTTAAAGAAAGCGTTGGAAGAATATTTCCGCAAGATAACCCCTGTTGCGATAGGAGTGACAGTTCGAAACACAGATGATTGCTATTTCCAAAGTGGGCATTCGTTTCTGGATGAAATTAAGAAACTGGTAGGTTATCTGAAATCCATTCAGAGTGCCCCGATTATATTAGGCGGAGTTGGATTTTCAATTGCACCTGAGGCGATTCTGAGGTTTTGCGGTGCTGATTTTGGGGTGCAAGGAGAAGGCGAGATCGCACTGCCGGCTCTGTTAAAGGCACTCCAGACCGATAAAAACTATAGTAGAGTTCCTAATTTAATTTACTCCTACAATGGGGGATACATTCATACCACCTTGGACTTCGTTAATTTGCGTGAGATGACGCCCGCACGTGATATTATCGATAATTTCCGCTATTTCCAGGAAGGTGGGCAAGGGAATATTGAAACGAAACGGGGGTGCGATCAGAAGTGCATCTACTGCGCGGATCCTATCTGCAAAGGAAGTAAAATTCGTTTACGCGATCCAGGAGCGGTCTGTGCCGAGCTAAAAACGCTCATTGCGAAAGGGGTCACTTGTTTCCACCTGTGCGACTCTGAATTCAATAATAATTTATCACATGCGAAAGCGGTATGTCGGGCAATTATTGAGGAAGGGCTTTCCACTCAAATGACTTTCTATGCTTACTGTATACCACGTCCCTTTGATTCAAACTTGGCGCAGCTGATGAAGGAAGCCGGGTGCGCTGGGATCAATTTTGGAGTGGACAGCGGCGATGATAGCAACCTAAAAACCCTCCGAAGGACCCATCGCCGGCGCGATATTGTGCAAACAGTTGAATTGTGTAAGCAAAATCAAATCACTGTCATGCTGGACCTTTTGATAGGCGGTCCTGGGGAAACTCACGCTTCAATCGAAAACACCATCTTACTAATGAAGGCGATTTGCCCGGACCGGGTCGGGTTCTCGATTGGTGTGCGAATATACCCGATGACTGAACTTGCTCGAGCCATTCAAGCAGACGGTCCTCTTTCTCAAAATCCTAACCTAAAGGGTGTGACTGTGGATAATCCAGACTTCCTGAAACCCGTTTTCTATCTTTCTTCCGAATTAGGAGGAAAAACCATTTTTTCTTTCATAGAACAATCAATTGGAACGGACTCTATGTTCTTCTTTGCCAATCCCGCCGATGTAAAGCGCAATTATAATTATAATGAGAACCAGCTTTTGGTAGATGCCATCCGCCGAGGTTACCGGGGGGCTTATTGGGATATTTTGCGAAAGCTCCAAACTGACGCAATTTAAGGAAAAGAATAATAATATCTAATTTCGTTAAGAATCTGTAAAAAAATTAATTAAAAAAAAGGATTGGTGAGCATTAAGTGCAAAAGAAAAAAATTTCCCCAACCGGATCGCCATTGAAAGCGGTAAAGAATCTATCGGCTTCAAATATCAAGATTATTAAGACGATAACCCGCACAGTTACTTCTTATGACTATGATAAGTTTGGAAGGGTCATTGGTACCAGAAAAGAGGTGTGGAATTCTAACCGTCCTGCACTCACGGCGTCCACCTATGTAACTTCTAAAGCATACGAGAGCCTAGGACGAAAAGCTCAAACCGAATCTACTGTGGAAAACTATGGCATCGATGTTAATGCGGATGCGATAACAAATATCCAATATGATGCGAATGGAAATGTTGTAAGCTACCAATATAGCAGAGATGGAAAGGTTTATTATATTTCCAATATAACCTATTACGGAGCTGGACCTTATCAAGGTTATATTGCTTCATATTCTCACTCAGATGGAACGAACACAACTCAGTACTCTAATATAATATACGATGAAACGGGCGCAATCATTTCCTTCACTAAAACGCTCCCCGACGGAACGAAGGAATATCATTCCATCTCCCGTAATATGAGTGGTCAGATCACCAGTTATATTATTCGGGATGAGAATAGGCAGATAATCGCCTCGTTTAATTTTTAAGGATTATAAAAATTATAAAGAGATCCGTCTATAAGGATTATAAAAAGATCCGTCTATAACACTAAAAAAAGGTGGTTGAAAAATGATAATTGATCCTAAAGTAACCCGTTTAATCATTTTTAACGGTGGCGGTGGAATTGTCGAAAGAGAAATCAAACTTGGGTTAAATCAGGGAACCAATGAATTTCAGATCCAGAATATTCCTGCGAGTTTCGATCCTAACTCTGCGGATATCAAACTTGAGTACCTCAATTCTGATGACCAGGAATTTATAACTTTACAACAGACTATCGTTTCATTACCTGATAGAGCTAATACGCAACAATTAATTGATCGTGAAAAATCCGCGGCAAAAAACATCATCACTTACTCTATAGATTTTACCCGAGAAATGCGAGAGCAAATTTCAACTATGTGTGAAGCAAGCTCTTATAGAACCTATTCTGATACGAATGGAAAATTTGATTTCATTATAAATGCAAAAAAAGAAGGCGAAGTCATCATTAAAATCACTTATTTCATAGCAGATCTACGAATGAAATGGCAAACAACGTTACAAGTGAATTTAACCGACGATAATGAAGCTGAAATCGAAGGATTTATTGTGGTTGACAATCATACGGGTTTTTCATACAATAATGTCGACTTAGGGTTTGCAATTTTCGAACTTCCTGCTCCCTCTTCTGATCAGGTTCAATCAGAGTCTGCTTCAACCCTTCCCATGGAACAACAAGCAGTTAACGACTTAAATTTCCAAAAGCGAACTCAGCGAATGAAAAATTTAATGTTATGAGGTGAAGATAAACGAAAGCAAATGTACCTTCAAGAAAAAAAATAAAGTTGAACTGGTTTAAAGCGAAATGCAAGCTTACTCATGACAGAAAAGTATCGCTTCAATACGATGAAAATACGGTTACCAGCAATAAATTAAACTGGGAAGTCGCAATTAAATACGTGTTGGTTAAAGAAGGAGAACCGAAAGAAATTCCTCCTAAATCTCCAATGACATTTTATAAAGCTGGTCTTCCATTTCTTTTTCTTTCTACAAGCGGAACGATTGGAAATAAAATTATTTCCGAAGAACTTATTGATGATGATATTCTCGTAGATGATGATATAATCGAGATAAAGGAAGGAAAACCCGAAATTACTTTTGAGGATGCTCGAGACCCTAAAGAACACATTGAAGTTAGAACTCGATTTGACAGAATTACGAGAAGAATTACGATTGAGAATAAATTAGACAATGAAATAAATTTAGTGCTAGAATTCAAACAAACAAAGGATGTCACTTTTATTAAATCTGATCCAGAGCCTTCGAAAATTGAACAGCCAGACTACAAATACGACCTGAAAATTCCATCCGAAGAAAAATCAAGAGTTTCTTTCGAATTCCAGGCTAAGATTGTTTCCAGAACAACAAAAATCAAACCTGCATTCATTAAGGACTCAAAAACTTAATCGTCAACTAATTGACTTATTTTATTTTAATCTGTTTTTTTATTTTTGTTTTTAAAAAAAGAGAGATTTAGTGGATTATCGAACAGAGTTTCATGCCCATGGGGGAAACACCTAAAATTTGAAGGTTATCTAAGCACTACGTAAATTTTAAAAAAGAGAATTTTGTGCTAACTAATATAAGATTAACATTTTTGCTCAATTACCAAGGCTTTTCTAAACTTTTCTAACATTTTTCTGGGAGTGACGTTAGGTCTTTCATATCTTTCCAAATTTTTACTTATTCCGAAAAGGAATTGCGCAATCGTTTTTAATTTCTCAAGATCGAAACGCGAAATCATAGCTATTGTTTCCATCTGTGGGCTCCCGCCTCCATGAAGACCTGCTACTTGTATTATCCCTGCCATATCTGAGACCGCCATGGATTCAATGCCACTAAAACAACGAAACATATCTTCTGGCTTTATTTTTGGATTTCGTTTTAAATATTTCATAGCTAACCCACCTACCTCTTTTGAAAAGAACGTTTCTTCATATGGAAGGGTAGCGATTATCCCCCCAGAAAGGTCGGCCAAAATTTTATACTCATTAAAAATTTCTTCACCTGCAAGTCTTCTTCCGGCATTTGTTAAAATTTCGTCAGGGATAAAAGTCCCGGAGGGCGCTTTTTCAGCATGATATGCGCTTGCTTCACCTGCAGCAAAAACAAGTTCCGCTGTTCCTATAAGATGCGATAACTTTTCTTTAACATGCGGTGCCTTTTCAATGCCGTTATACTCTGCTACTAACGCAGAAGCACTTGCGATAATATCTGTTAGTCCCGGTTTACAACCTGTATAACTATGTCGATGAAAATGGGCAAACAATAAAGCTAAAAAGCCCGCATAGGGTGTTTGCCGGGGATCTCCATTACCATTCAAAAAAACTTTTTCATTTGGGATAAAAGCATCATCAAATATGATCATGGTTTCTGCATCCCCAAATTTCGACATCTCATTTCCTGTTTTTTTAAATTGTCGGAAACGTGCTGGTCTCACAAGTAACTTAACGTTATCCCAGTCTGTTGGTATAGCAAATGAAATTGCATAATCCTTATCTTCTGGACCCATAAATCTCGTAGGAACCACAATTATCTCATCCGCATATGGCGTATTGGTAATACTGATTTTAGCCCCTCTAACAATAACACCATCCTTTCTCGTTTCAATAACCCTTAGATATTGATCAGGATCTTCCTGCTCAAAAGGTCTTTTCAATCTGTCCCCTTTGGGATCCGTCTGAGCACAACTTCCTACGAGTTCGTTTTCTTGAAAATATCTCATATATTTAGTAAATTTTTCATAAGAATCTGTACCGAGTCCTTGATCTAGCTCGTAAGTAATTATAGAGAGCGCATTTAATGCATCTATTCCCATACACCTTTGAATACAACCCCCAACCCGATGACATAGTAATCGGGTCATTCTCTGCTTTTTTAAAAGATCATCTATACTTTGGTGAATGTGACAAAATCGGTTAATTTTTTTCCCAGTCAAATGAGAAGTTGCAACACATAAATCCTCATAATTTGGATCATGTGCCCGATCAAAAGTTTCCTTTATAATATTCATACCGCCTCGTAATCGAGGGTCTGTTCTATCGACCTTTTCTTCGCCAATCCATATATTTGGCTTCTTTTTCTTTAATCGTTCGTAAAATTCTTCAAATGTTTTCATGGTTTAACCTCCTTCATTTAGCGGTTGTGAAAAATAAATACTAGGTCCTTAATTGGAAACCCATAATGAATTCTATTTGTATATCTATTGAAAATAATTAAATTAGATTAGATATATAAGCATTTAAATATCTAATATAGAGAAAAAAAAATTGAAAACTGTGTGAAAGGGAAAAATATGGATATAGATAAATTAAAAATAGGAACAGAAGGTACATTTGTCCCTCCTTTCGATAAAAGTATCGAGAGGATAAGAAAAATTGAAGAAGGCGGTTATGACTCAGTATGGTGGGCAGACCATTTGATGAGTTGGATACCAGAATCAATCTGGACCCCCGATATTACTAAATTAGCAGTGGGTCAGAAGAGCCCTCACACGTACTTTGATGCGCTTTGTACGATAGCCGTCGCCGCGTGGAGTACCACGAAAATTCAAGTGGGAACATGCGTCACTGAAACTTTTAGGAGACATCCGGCTGTACTTGCCCAAGAATTTTTGACTTTAGATCACATCTCCAAGGGCAGGGCGATTCTCGGAATTGGTGCAGGCGAAATAGAAAACATCACCCCCTACGGCATCGAATATAATAATCCCGTGGGCCGTTTAGAAGAATCTATCAAGATAATCAAATTACTTTGGGAAAAAAAAGAAAAATTTGATTTTAATGGAAAGTTCTGGAAATTAAAGGATGCTGTTATGGGATTAACCCCCTATGTGAAAGATAAATATCCTCCAATATGGATTGGAGCCCATGGACCTAAAATGCTTGATTTAGCGGGCAGATTAGCTGATGGATGGTTACCTGCGAGTATAGATACCAAAGCCTATAAAGATGGGCTTAAAATTATCCGGGAATCAGCTAAAAAGGCAGGCCGAAATCCAGATGATATAACTCCTGGCTTTTGGTGTTACTCGATTTTGGATGAAGATTCTGAAGAATGCCACAGGCTGCTCGAAACTCCGTTAGCAAAAAACTTTCTTTTAGCCAAATCGGATGCGAATTTCAAGCGTTTTGGAATTTCACATCCCCTTGGTGAGAATTTTTACGGACTCCTGAATTTTATTCCGACCCACTATGATCGAAAGACGGTATTAGACGCGATTAAAAAAATCCCTACAAAAATGTGCGAAGATTCATACCTCTGCGGCACACCCGACGACGTTATTAGTCAAATAGAAAAATATGTCAAAATTGGTTTACAGCATATTGTAATCTGTAATGTTACTCTCTTTTGTGATGTTGGAAAATTAAAAAGCTCATACGAATGCATGAAAAAGGTGGTAGACTATTTTAAGGGCTAGGATGCTTTGCCAGCGAAAAAATCCTCTCCTTTAAATCCCCTTTAATAATTCCTTTTTTAAAAAAAGAGAGATTTGGGGGAGTTTGAACAGAGTTTTCTACCTGTGGGGAAAGCACCTAGAATTTCAGTGGTTTTCGCTCAAATACAAGTATCAGTGCTAGCAAGGTCAGAAGACTAAAGATTGTCAGGGGTGTGGTAAAGCCCGGAATGCCGCCTTGCGGAATTAAGTTCCACATGATGTAATCGTTCGGGTTTAGAGTGCGATCAGGGCACCAATCGGTGCCACCCTCGGTGGCCCTAAATTCAAGGTATAACCTATGCCCATTCCAGGTAAGACTTGACATTTGACTAACGATCCATGTCCAATTCACACCGAACGCGAGCTCGCCTTGGGAACCGTTCTCATATGTGTGTAGAGCAAAGTGGGGGACTATAGCAGGGTCGCTCCAGGCCATGGCGGTGCGGTTATTGGCGGTCACATTATATCGTACCCAAGATGCAGAATGGCCAAAACATTGGAGCACGACATCTAATATTACATCAGAAGACAATATTCCAGGGTTAGCTCTTATGTAAAGGTCGGGACCTGAATCCAAAACTCCGCCCGAATAGCCGTTGCTTAGGTTATTGTCATACCCAATGAAAACACAGTATTCTAACTGCATAAGCGGCTCGTTCAGCTGAAAGCGGAAATAGATGAACTCGTTGGCGTACTGGGCATCCACAGCAAGAATATCCTCACCAAATGTCTCTCCATCTCCAGTCGAATCTGTTGCTAGGGGATCCCCCCAGCCGTTCGCATCCACCGAAGGCAGCGCTGTAAACACCAGGAGAACTGCCAATAGAAAATACTTTCTCAGTCCTTTCATTTTTTATCCTCCAAAAAATAATTATTAAATTATCTGTAATTATCTTTTTAAAAACTAGTGTTGATCATAAGCCGCGCTAATAGAATATTCAAATTCTAATCATGTTGCTTAGATATTCTTCGGATATATGAATTATTTTTGTGAATTACTCGTTATGCCACGAATGAATCTCGAAGTGAAAATGGAAATCTTGCATCAGAGATTGAGTAGAAATCCGCAAATCAAAGGATCCATTTTGCTGCATGAGAATGGGCTGCACATTTCCTCTAATGTTCCTAAAGAACTGCCGGAAACTCGAAGATTATCTGCGGCCTTGGCAAATATTTGGCGCCAACTCTACAAAAATAATGACTTAGATGAGGGAAATTTCCATCTCAAGCAGTTCCAAATCTTTATGAAATCCATCCCTTCTAAAAAGGTTATTTTGGCCCTTATCTCCGATAATCCCGAAGCACCGGGGATGCAAGAGCAACTCGCTCGCTATTCCCAGATTTTCCAAAAAATCCTTTGAGGATCGATGGAATCGCTTGCTTTCTTGGGTTCTTCTTCTTAAAACGGAGTGAAAACGATAAAGAGATAAATAGCAGACTTATTATTCCCATTTTAACAATCGGATTGTTGAACGAATTTATTAACCAATTAAACGGATGGATTGACGATTCCGGACCAAGGGAAAAAGATAATCCTCACAGGCGCCTTTACGGACATGAGTAACTATGACAACAATCCCGTTGCCCCATTTTTCTCGGGAGCCATTTCAAATCGAGCTTTCTTCTTATCTTTATTCACCCCTATTCCCCCTTTACCCAGCTATGAAGATGGACGTGCTATTTTTGCTCCTTACGGCTTACGGAAAATTGAAGCCGCTCTGCTGAACAGCGGGGTCGACAGAAACGATGTTGTCACCACTCATCCTAAGTATCTGAAACGTTTTCTTGGTCCAGATACCCGGATTATTGCTATTTCTTCAATGGATCCCGTGGGCATGACCTATTGCGATCGAACTTTTACGGCGTTGGTTGGATTCGGAGATGAAAGTCGCAACGCCTATGCCTTCCGGCAACTGCTGCATAGCAAACTCCTCCACAAGTATAATCCCAAAATTATCGTGGGTGGTGCCGGTGCGTGGCAGGTTCGTGGTGACAAGATGCGGGACTTCTTTCATATCGATCATGTTGTTATTGGCGAAGGGGAAGTCACATTTCCTGAGATCGCAAAAAAGATACTGAAAAACGAACCTGTACCACCCGTAATTGAGGCGACAGCTCCAAAATCAGATGCCGAGATTCTCCTGATTCAGAATGGTGCGATATTTGGGACCGTTGAGATTTCCCGAGGGGCAAAAGAGCCGCGAATTTAGATCGCTGTACCGAGCTTCAGCGAGAATTATTCGTACGATGCTGGGACTACAACATGAAAACTTACACTGCTCAATGGGCTAGATTTCCTCCTGCTAGAGCTGGGCTGCCCTTTTTCGGGGGATTCATTTATAATCTCTACTATCGCTGGAGAAAACATAATACCTTATATCGCGATCTTATTACCAGTGTCTGCAAAATTCGATGAACTAAAGATAATTATCTAATCAATTAAATACTCTTCTTTTACCCGCGAAATTAATGAAAACCCGATGCCCGCTATTCCTAAAAGTATGAGCGTCATGATGAGCGACCAATCCGCGGCAAATCCTACCAACGGATACACAATTACAAACGAGAGCGTCTGAAACATGTTAATGGTAGAGAGCACCGTAGCCCTTTCTGGTGACGGAATATACTTATTCATATAACTGATTAAAAGAGGCGCCCGAGTCACACCGAAAGCAATAGCAAGAATTATCGCCACTAGCATCAAGGGAAGCAGCTGAAAGGCTAAACCCAGAGCTCCAACGAGAAACATGGCGCCTGTCATAAAGCCACTAAACAGGAGGTAGCGCCGTTTCGATCTGAATATACGTTCAAGTCTATTATAACTATTCATTATCACGATTTCGCTCCCGAGAATTATACTGTGGATAATCCCAAAATACATAATATTAACATTTAACTGGATCAACATCGATTGATATAACCAAATCATCAGAAAGGCCACCGCGCCGATGGTGATCATCTCGAATGCCAAGATTTTCAAAATTTTGTGCTGATAAAAATATTTGACTCCTTCTTTCATGATCCGGCGATACTGCTTCTTCTCAGGGTTTTGACTGGTTTGCGGTTCTTGGAAAGTCAAGGCAATAATCAACGCGCCTGCAAACGGAAGTGCCATGAACAGCATTGGGGCTCTTAAATCAAAGAATGCCGCCAGAAAGCTTCCAATAGGTGCTGCAACCATTAACCCGACTAATCCTAAACTCTCAGATCGCCCGTAAATGATCTTTACCTTTTCGGTCTCGGCATCCCCAATCACCTTTAGACTATCGTAAATCAACGCTTGATTCGTCCCGGTCATTAAGGCTTCCGCAAGTGCCCACATGAACTCTCCTAGCATAAAGATGAAAAACAGCGGCATGCTTGTATAAATAACCACAGCAATAATGTGGGCAATACTCGCCAGGATAAGGGTATTCTTTCTCCCCAGATAGTCCGCAATCGACCCTGACGGAATCTCGAAGAGGAAAACCCAAAGCATGAACCACGCTTCCAGAATCATGATCTGGGAAAAACTAATGCCTCCCCACATCGTGAAGAAGGGGATAAGCACGCCCCCTATGAAATACATGCCCATGCAAAACTTGAAGGCGTAAATTTTTCGAATATTACTTCGTGGATTTTTAGTCATTTTTTTTCTCTTTTAATCAGAAATTGGCCAAAATCGACGGCAGGAAAGCACATTATCAATGAGTAATCCCGATTGGTCAAGAGGTTGTCTTGATGTCCCACCTAATTCAAAAGAGCAAATTACTACTTCTGAAAGTCCACCGTGGGTGAAGCCGGGAATTGTATGCTCTCCAAAATTTTGTTGTTTTTCCCACCTATTTTTATAAAAGACTTTATACATCAAAGGAACTTTGGGTTTAGTAATGGTTAAGATCTTTTTTGTGCATTCTAGCGCCATTAAATAAAGTTCGGGAGTGCTTTCAAACCATTTATAATCTGATAGCCCAAAAACCCGTAAGATTTCCTCTCTTGAACCGGTTTGAAACCCAAGCAATTGGTTAATTTCTCTTCTTATTTCTTGTGTTATAGGCCTTTTCATAAGATTATCTGAGGCATCTGCGAGGGAGGCGAATTTACTGATGCCTCGATCTTGCCCGCAAAGATAGGGTCCCTTAATGGGCTTAAGAAAGCGCTCGGATGCCCATTGATAATCATGCCACCAAAGAAGATAGGTATTCTTTTCCAATTTTCCTATGGGCGTACATTCGGGGGGGACCAAAATATACGCAAATTGCCGGTTGGGACTTGTAATGGTCGGTGATTTCTCAATCCGCAATTCTATTTCGAATTTGGCTTTATTAAATTTGTTTTTTAGTGTGAAATCTATGTATCCGTTTATCCTGATTAAATCCTCTTGATTTATTATGTTGCTTTGCACTGCTTCATGGAGCTGCTTTAACTCTGGCTTGTCCAAAAGCTCTGTAAGGTCTTTATTCTCCCAATTGCTACATAATTCAGACCATTCTTGGTATAATTGCGTTAATCTATCCTTTGGTATTCTAAAATAGCTAACCATTTTCATTACATCCTATCACCTAAAGTTCACCAACCTTCCCTATAAGAGATTGACCAATTGTCCAATATATCTTCAGATCTTTTTAAAAGATTAGGCACAATAATATAAAATATTCATGGTTGCTTAATGTGTATACAGCAGGTGGATTTATGAGTATAAAGCAGAAATTAGAAAAATCGGCTCGGACTTTAAGTCAATTCTCTGGATTATTAGGCGAATCTTTGACATCTATCATTCCCCTCTCGAGTGCGAATGTATATTTCCATGTAACGGATGATACTTCTTCTTCTTTAACATTGGAAATCCGCAACTTAGCGGCAACCGTTACGGAAGGTAAAACTGAACCAACAACGCTGGAAATTATTTCCTCCAAGGAAAATTTACTGGAATTCATAGAAGGTAAAATCTCCTTCGCAGAAGCTTGGGTGAATGGTAAAATTACGGTGAAAGGCATTCGAAACAACCTGCTGCAAGCCTTGCTTGTCGGCATGGTTTTAACAAGTTAGGAGGGCAGATTATGGAAACTGTTACAGAAAAATTAGCGAAGTATGCGTATGAAATGAAGTTCAGCGATATCCCCGAGCGGACTTTGCGCATTGGCAAAATGCAATTAATGAACCTAATTGCTACCATCTTTGCCGGGACGAAAACAACTCCCGCGCAGATTGCGCTCCGCGCCTTTCAGGATGCTGGGGGCTCCCCTCCCGCGACCATTCTGACCACCCAAAAGAAAGTGGCTCTGGACAAGGCGGTGCTGATCAACGGAATCTTTGCCCAAGCGCTCGACTACGAAGATTACGGCATACCCATGCATGTTGGCTGCACAACCGTCCCAGTTAGCCTCGGATTCACCGAAGTCATGGAACTAACTGGGAAGGACCTCTTACTTGGAATGATTTTGGGAGATGAAATTTGTTGCCGAGTCGGACTGAGTCTGTTCCCCTCCCTCACCACGGGCCAAACCATGGATCCGCTCGTTCATCCTATTGCTGCAGCTCTGATCGGGGCGAAGCTCATGAATCTTGACTTATCAACCTTTGTAAATGCCATTGGGATCGCCGCCTATCTTCCCCAGTATCCTATCTTACGGGGCTTCTTCGGGCCTCATACCAAGTTGCTCACCTCCGCTCTGCCCGCCCAGAATGGCGTAATTGCCTGCCAACTGGCTGCTAACGGATTCACCGGCTCGCATGATATCCTGACTGCCCCTGACGGCTTTTGCAATTTAATGGCCGATATGCCCGCTCCAGATCGCATTATCCATGATTTGGATTATCAGCATTGGCTAACTAATACTATCTCCTTCAAACTCTACCCTGGCTGCGCCTATCTCGATGCGCCGCTTGATTGCGTCTTCGAGATTCTTGAAAAGAATCCAACTTTGAATCCGGATGAGATTACAGAGATCAAAGTCAAGTTACCCGGGCTCGGGACTATGAGCATGGATATGGCGAATCGGTTCGAAGCGACCCTTGAGGGGCTTAAGCAGCCAGATTCCTGCTACGCGATCCTCAATTTCAATGTCCCCTATAACATTGCGGCGGCGCTAATTGATAAAGAACTAACGCCGAAGCAATTCACCAACGACCGTATTCTCGATCCTCAGATTCATGAATTGGCGAAGAAGGTGAAAGTTGAAACGGATTTAGCCATGACGGTCCAGATCTTCAAGTCCTTTATTCCAAAAAACTTGAATTTGAAGGATATTCAGCCAAGTAAAATAAACGATATTCTATTCGATACCTTGAAAGGCGATTTTAAATGGGAATTCGGCGCCCAGGTCATTGTTAAAATGAATGACGGGCAGAAATACAAAGCCTCCACGACCATTGCTAAAGGTTCCCCGGGCTACCATGATGAGCAGTTTATCGTCAAAAAATTCAAACAGGAAGCTGCCTATATCGGCTACGATTCTACGAAGACAGAAGAACTCCTAAAGATATAGGCAGCTTC